>Ga0184624_10000098_pt1 | contig 21015 bp, 17 predicted proteins | sample PLM3_5_b1_FD_133157 | JGI IMG/M metagenome (GOLD analysis project Ga0184624, IMG submission 133157) | Groundwater sediment microbial communities from an aquifer in East River, Colorado, USA - PLM3_5_b1 | ecosystem: Environmental > Terrestrial > Soil > Riparian zone | place: USA: East River...
ACGGCCTCCTCACCACCTCCGGCAACGTCTCCGAGCACAGCACCGGCGACGCGGTCGACATCGCCGTCATCAACGGCACGCCGGTGACCGGCAACCAGGGCCCCGGCACCGAGACCGACGACCTGATCCACGCCGTCCTGCGCCTGCAGGGGACGATGCACCCGCACCAGGTGATCTCGCTCGAGGACCTGCCGGGAGCGGCCAGCTTCGCGATGGCAGACCACTTCGACCACGTCCACGTCGGCTACCACGCCACCGCGGGCGACGCCGAAGCCAAATTCGCCGCCCTGCTCAAACCGGACCAGTGGCAGCGGCTGGTCAACCGCCTCGGCCAGATCGAGAACCCGAGCGTGCCGGTGCGACCCTCCAAGTACGCGGTGCCGGACAACGCCAACGGCGGCCTCTCCGCCGGCGGCGACTGAGCTCGCGGCCGATCCGCTGAACGGGGAGAATCCGGGCCCTGTCCAAGCTATTCGGATTCGCCCAGTTCGATTTCGCCGGTCCACTGCCGCTGGCCGACGGCCGCTACCTGGCCCGGGATCCCGGGTCCGGCGGGGAGAGCGTCCTCGTCCTCCAGCGCCTCGGCGCCCCCATCGCCGGCGGTCGCCGGCGGCGCCGGCCCCGCAAGGCCGAGGCTGAGAGCGAGCCGAAGGCGCTGATCCTGACCCGGGTGACGGCGATCCGCGCCTTCACCCCCTTCGAGGAAGAGGAGGCGGCTTCCCGCTGGCTCGACGAAGCCTGCGAGGCCGAGGACACGATCGACGTCCTCGTCGAGGAAGGGCTCGGGCTGCTGAACCGCGCCCTGCACGCGCAGGCGCTCGCGAGCGCCAACCCGCACTCCCGCCGCGAGCTCGCCGCCGAGGGGGCCGAGCGGGTCTTACTCGGCTATGGCAGCGGCGAGGAGACCGCCGCGGGCAAGTTCACCGAGGCGCGGCAGGTCGAGGCCGGCCCCGGCGCCTCCCGCAGGCGCCGCCGCGAAGAGGAGCTGCGCCCTCAGGAACGGGTGGCGGCGATGCTGGGCGGCCGCGAAACGGCGGATGCCTGCGAGACCCTCCTTCTCCGCGCCCGCGCTGACCTCGACGCTGGCCGCGACCGCGAGGCGGCGCTGCAGCTACGGGTCGGCCTGGAGGCACTGCTGGCCGAGCTGAAGGACGCACTTGCCGATCCCGGCCACGAGAAGGACATGGGGGAGCTCCAGGAGCGAAAGGCAAAAGCAGGTGAGGCCGCAAACGCGGCCCTCGTTGGGGACCTGACCTCCGACCAGCAGGAGGACGTCAAAGATCTGCTGGAGGTCTGCGAGCGGATCCTGCGCCGGCGCCGCGTGCTCCGAGGCTAACCCTCTACCTGAGCTTTAGTCTTCAGATCGCGAGATGGTGCATGACCACCTCGTCGAGCAAGGTCGCGCCGATGTGGTGCGCCTCCTCCAGAGCGATCCCCTCGATTGAGGGAACCCCGATCACCGTCAGGCCCGCGGCACGCGCCGCCGCCACCCCGGTCGGGGAGTCCTCCAGCGCCACCACCGAGGGGCCGGGCTCGACCCCTAGCCGCCGGCAGGCCTCCAGGTAGGGGTCGGGGGCGGGCTTAGGCGCCGCCACCTCGTGGGCGCTGAGGATGACGTCGAAGTGGTGGCCGAGGCCGACGATCTCGATCGAGCGTTGGACGAAGCGCAGCGGCGAGTTGGAGACGAGCCCGAGCGGGGTTCCGCGCTCGCGCAGCTGCTCGAGCAGCTCGCGGGCGCCGACCATCGCCTCCACCCCGTGCTCGAGCTCGGCGACGACAAGCACGTTCAGCTCCTCGATCAGCTCCACTGCCCGCCCCGGCTCGCCGAGGCGCCGCTCGAGGATGCCGCCCGCGATCTCCGCCGAGGTGCCGACCAGCTCGCGCTTGTCCGCCGGGGTGAACTCCAGCCCGCGGCGCTCGAAGAGGTCTTCCTCGGCCCGGGTCCAGACCGACTCGGTGTCGAGCAGAAGGCCGTCGTTGTCGAAGACGACCGCGTCGGGCAACGAGACCATCAACTCAGTGCCGCCAGCAGCGCGTCGAGCTCCTCGTCGACCTCGCCCTCGAGCTTCAGCTCGGCGTCGCCGTCGTAGGGAGTCGCACCCTTGGTGACGATCGCGAGCCGGCCGCCGCCTTCGAGCGTGACCCGCGGCAGGCCGGCCACCGGGTGGACCGCCAGCGACGAGCCGACGCAGAGGATCAGGTCGGCGCGCTCGGCCAGTTCGGACGCCCGCGCCATCGCGCTCTCCGGCAGCAGCTCGCCGAAGAGGACGACGTCGGGTTTGACCGCGCCGCGGCAGATGGAGCAGACAGCGACACCCCGCTCGTCGAAGAGGCCGTCCATCTCCTCGAGCTCGAAGGACGCAGCGCAAGTAACGCACGATGAGGTCTCGATCGAGCCGTGAACCTCGATCACGTTCTCAGAACCCGCGGCCCGGTGCAGGCGGTCGATGTTCTGCGTGACCACACCCTCGATCAGGCCGCGGCGCTCGAGCTCGGTCAGGACCTCGTGGGCGCGGTTGGGCTCCTTGTCCCCAAGCGTTTCGAACCGCGGCCGGTAGTAGGTCCAGAACCGCTCCGGCTCGCGCATGAAGACGTCGATGTGGGCGACCTCCATCGGGTCGACCTTCGCCCACAGCCCCGTCTCCGGGGTGCGGAAGTCCGGGATCCCCGACGGCACCGAGACGCCGGCGCCGGTCAGGGCAACGGCGGAGCGCGCCTGGCCGAGCAGCTCGGCCAGGCGCTCCACCTCGCTTGGGATCGCTACTTGCCGCTCCACTTCGGGGTGCGCTTGCCGAGGAAGGCGCCGATGCCCTCCTTCGCGTCCTCGCTGCCGAAGGCGGTGGCGAAGCCCCGCTTCTCGGCCTCGATCCCGGCGTCGATGTCGCCGTTGGCGGAGACCGCCTTGATCTGCTCTACCGCAACCGGCGCCTGGGCGCCGAGCTTGCGGCCCCACATCAGCGCCGTCTCGAAGAGCTCGTGGTCGGGGACGACGCGGTTGGCGAGGCCGAGCTCGAGCGCCTCCTCGGAGAGGATCGCGTCGCCGACCAGGTTCAGCTCCAGCGCCTTGCTCTGGCCGACCAGGCGCGGCAGCCGCTGGGTGCCGCCGAAGCCGGGGATGATTCCCAGTTTGACCTCGGGCTGGCCGAAGACCGCGGCCTCGGCGGCGATCCGCACGTCGCAGGCCATCGCCAGCTCGCAGCCGCCACCGAAGGCGATCGAGTTGACCGCGGCGATCGTCACCACGCGGGCCTGGCCGAAGTCCCGGAAGAGCGCGTGGGCGCGGTGGATCAGGTCCGCCCCGCTCGACTCATCCAGGGTCGTGAACGCCTTGATGTCGGCGCCAGCCGAGAAGACGACCGGAACCGAGGAGGCGACGACCATCGCGCCGATCTCACCGCTCTCCTTGACCCGGTTCCAGACCGTCTCCAGGTCGGCGATCACCTGTGGCGAGATCGAGTTCATCGGCAGGTTGGCGAGCCAGGCAATCGCGACGTCGCCGCGGGTCTCCAGCTTCACCGTCTCGGCCTGCTCGCCCTCGTCGGCCTGCGGGTAGGGGTAGAAGCCCTGGCCGGTGGAGAGGCCGTGGCGGCCCTGGGCTACGAGCCGCTTCAGGGTGATTGGGGGCGCAAACCGCTCGCCGTACTTCTCCTCGAGGTTCTCCATCGTCTCCAGCGCCTTGTCGAGGCCGGTGACGTCGGCTTTCCAGAACGGCGGCAGCAGGCCTTTGCGCGGGTCCAAGCCGGCCCCGGCCATCATCCCGAGGTCGATGTCGCGGACCGAGCAGATCCCCTCCTCGACCAGCAGGCAGGCCTCGATCAGGGCGCGGCTGGAGAACATCGCCACCAGCTCCTCGGCGTTGGGCTCGGCGTCGCCGGGGACGTTCTGCTCGCCGTCCTTGAAGAAGCCCTCGCCGCCGGTCTTGGCGCCGAGCTTGCCTTCACCGACGAGGCCGCGCAGGCCCTCGTGGACGTAGAAGCTCTCGCCGTAGGACTCGTTCAAGTGCTCGGCGACGTGGAAGACGGTGTCGAGGCCGAGCAGGTCGGTGAGGAAGAACGGGCCCATCGGCGCCAGCTGGGCGCCGGCGATCGCCTCGTCGATACCCTTCAGCGACAGCCCTTTCTCCTCCTGGGCGCGCCAGATCTCCCCCATCGTCGCCATCAGGATGCGGTTGACGACGAAGCCCGGGACCTCGCCGCAGACGATCGGCTGCTTCTTGATCGCCTGGGCGAAGTTGTAGGCGGCGGTCGCGGTCTCCTGCGAGGTGTCTTCGCCGACCACGATCTCGACCAGGGGCATGATCGATGCCGGGTAGAAGAAGTGGAAGCCGACGACCTTGTCGGGCCGCAGCGTCGCTTCGCCGATCTCGGTGATCGAGAGCGAGGAGGTGTTGGAGGTGAGGATCGCGTGGCCGGGAGTGGCGGCGTCGATCTCGCGGAAGACGGACTGCTTGATCTCCATCTTCTCCGGCACCGCCTCGATCACGAAGTCGACGTCGCCGAACTCCTCGTAGGTGGTGGTGCCGATGACGTTGCCCATCACCTCGGCGAGCCGGGCATCGGCCCGCTCCTGGGTCAGCTTCTCCTTCTTGACCAGGCGGGCGAGCTGGCCCTCGGTGACGGCGCGGGCCTTCTCGACGGCCGCGTCGACGAACTTCTGGTCGATGTCCTTGACGACAACGGGGATGTCGGCGGCGGCGATCGCCTGCGCGATCTCCCCGCCCATGGTGCCGCCGCCGACGACGGCGGCCTTCGAGACAAACAAGAGACGGTCCTTCCTTTTCGGCTTTGCAGTGCGGCGGAGCCGCGGGAACCGCAGGCTATACAGATGCCCGCGGCTCCCGCTCATTCGGCCTAGGCGAGCTCCTCCTCGAATGCTTCTTCGGCCTCTTCCTCCTTGCTGGGCTTGAACCGCTGGTAGGCGAAGGCGCCGGCCAGCAGCAGCAGCCCGAGGCCGATGAAGGAGATCGCGCGGGCGATGTCCTCGAGCTCGGATAGGTCGTAGGTCCAGACCTTGACGATCGTGACCGCCAGCAGGGCGAGGCCGCCGAGGCGCACATTCGGCGCCCGCCGGACCATTCCCCAGACAATTGCGCCGAGCCCCGTCGCCGCCCAGAAGGCCGACATCCAGGCCTGGCCGACCTCGCCGGCATTGCCGCTGTCGCTGACGCCGATCGCGTCGATGATCGCGACCGAGCCGAGGTAGACGAACGAGGCGCTGCCGATGAAGCCGACCACGGTCGCCGTAGTCGGTTCGATCTCCCGACCGAACCACCAGCAGGCGACAGAGGCGGCGGCGCAGCAGGCGATCGCCACCAGCGAGCTGCCGAGGTCGTCGACCCCTTGCGCGATCGCGACCGGCGGCGCCTCGACGAAGAGCACGTGGGCGATTCCCAGGCCGAGGAAGACCAGGGACAGCACCCAGAGCCGCTCCATGTTGGACAGCATCGGATTGGGCGTGGCGTCGGCGCGGGTCGCCACGAAGGCGAATGCGGCGGCAAGCGCACTCCAGGCGGCGACGACGGTGGGGCCGTCGAAGGCGTTCGCAACCCCGAAGCTGGCGAGGCCGATTCCGCCCCCGGTCAGGAGTGAGCCGATTTCGCGGTGGATGCCCGAGCGCCTGGCGATCTCTCCGAGCAGCAGGTGGGCACCGGCGAAGCCGAAGATCCAGGCGTTGAGGGCTAGGGACGAGGTGGAGTCGTCGCTGATGACGATGCAGCCGACACCGACCACGAGGATGGTGCTGCTGAGGAGCAGAATCCAGGAGGAGACCGGAAGCTTCTCTTCGCCGCGGCTCCGCAGCTCGTAGCCAAAGGCGGCGGCAGCGTAGAGGACCCAGAACCCGGCGAGGACCGCGAGGATCAGCAGCACGGGTTCACCCCCTTCGCCCGAACCGCCGAAGAGACCGATGTAACGGCTTTCCGCCACCCAGGCGATCAGCTGCGGCGCCGAGACGGCGAAGGCACCGAGCGCCAGCCAGTTCCAGCGCTGCCAGAGGAGGACCCCGACGCTGGCGGCGAGCGCCATCGCGACGAAGGCGATCGAGCCGCCCTCGGAGGCCGTCCCGGTCAGCATCGGCGCCGCCAGGGCGCCGAGCATGCCGACGCTGCCGACCAGCATCGACGACCAGCGCACGGCGAGGAAGACGCCGACGACGCCGATCAAGGCCGCCGCCTCCAGCCCGAACAAGGGCGAGATCAGGTCGTAGGTCTGGGTGGCGACGACGGTCGTCGCAAACAAGCCCGGGATCGCCGCGGCGACCAAGGCCCGAGCGACCTCCATGTGTCCCCGGCGTTCGTGCAGCCAGACGCCGAAGACGAGCAGCAGGAAGGAACCCACCGCCCCCATCAGGGTGCGGACCTCCTCGGTGAACCAGCTGCTGTCGACAGCCGAGCGCAGGAAGAAGACGACCCCGAGGAGGACCGCGAGGCCGCCCATCCAGGCGAAGACGCGGCCGCCGAAGAGGCGCTCGAACTCGATCCTGGAGATCGGGTTCATCGACGGGGGCGGCGGCGGCCGATCCCCTGGCGGGGGTTGGCTGGGCGGCGGCTCGGAGCGGTGTCGGAATGCGGGCGGGACGTAGTCGTCATTCATGGCATCTCCTTGTTCGGTTGATGATTGGACGCTTACTGACCGATGGTCAACACCGTAGCAATCTTGTCAACCATCGGTCAATAAGCCGCTACACTCCCGACACATGAGCGAGCCCTCCTACCGCCGCATGGACGTCGACGAGCGCCGCGCGCAGCTCCTCGAGCGGGGGGCCGAGCTCTTCACCAGCCACCGCTACGACGAGCTTTCGATGAACAGAATCGCCACCGAGGTGGGGATCTCGAAGGCGTTGCTCTACCACTATTTCCCCAGCAAGCAGGCGTTTTTCGAGGAGACCCTGAGCGCCTGGGCCGAGCGCCTGCGCGTGCGCACCGAACCCGACCCCGACCTCCCCCCGGTCGAGCAGCTGACCGAGAGCCTCGACGCCTTCCTCGCCCTGGTCGAGGAGAACTCCGGCGCCTACCGCAACCTGATCCAGAGCGCGACCGCGGTGGCGGCGATCCGCGACCTGGTCGAAGAGGTGCGACGGGCGACGGCGGAGCGGATCCTCTCCGGCCTCTACCCCAAAGGGGCCCCGCCGAAGGCGCGGACCGCGGTCAGCGGCTGGCTCTGGTTCATGGACGGCGCCTGCCTCAACTGGATCGAGCACCGCGACATCGAGCGCGAGGAGCTGCGCGATCTCCTGCTCGGGGTGCTGATGGGCTCGCTGATCGCGACCGGCTCACCGCCGGAGCTCCCTCAAGTCTCTTAGGCCAGGCGTCGATACAGATCCCTCATGCGAAGGTGGGGGAAGCTGCTGACGACGATGGTGTGCGCGCTGCTCTGCGGCGCCGCCCTGCTCGGTACCGCCTCGGCCTCGGCCGCGGTGCCGGAGGCGACGCTGACGCCCGGCGGCCGCGCCGTCGCCCCGGCTTCCGCCCCGCCCGCAGTGAAGGCGATGATCGAAGCCGCGAACCGGATCCGCCACCGGCCCTACGTCTGGGGCGGCGGCCACCGCACCTGGAACTCCCGCGGCTACGACTGCTCGGGCTCGGTCAGCTACGTGATGCACGCCGCCGGACTGCTCGAATCGCCGCTGGACTCGACCGGGTTCATGCGCTGGGGCGGCGGGGGCGGTGGCTCCTGGGTCCGCATCTACGCCAGCAAGGAGCACGTCTTCGCGGTGATCGCCGGCCTCCGCTGGGACACCTCCTACAGCGAAGACGGCGACCGCAGCGGCCCCGGCTGGAGCGAGCAGATGCGCCCCACCGGCGGCTTCCGCCTGCGCCACCCGCTCGGCCTCTTCAGCGCCACGCCGCTCTCCTAGTCTCATCTAGGCTCGCCCTATGCGAGACCGGCTGCTCGATTTCGAGCTCGCGCTTGACCGGCGTTCCAACGAAGAGGTCGTCGACTACGAGTGGGGCAAAGCTTTCCTCTCCCCCGCGCTGCCGCTGGCGTGGGATGCCAACTGGGCGCTGATCGAGCGCGCCGGGATGACGCCGGCGGAGGTGGTCGCCGCCGCGGAGGAGAGCCTCGGCGCCTACGGGCATCGCGCCGTCGCGATTCGCGACCAGGGCGACGGCGAGAGGCTGGCGCCGGCGATCGAGGATCTTCCTGGATGGGAGGTGGAGCGAAACCTCTACATGCTCCTCGACGAGGGCGAGGAGGCTGAAGCGAGCGGCGATGTCCTGGAGACGCCCCTTGCCGGCTGCGAAGACCTGCGGCGCGAGCTGATCCGGGCCGAGTTCCCGGCCGACACCGACAACCTGGATGAGACCGCCGATCAGCTCTTGGAGATGGGACGGCGGACCGGCGAGGCCGGCGGCGATCGCTGGTTCGTCGCCCCGACGGCAAACCCCGCCGCAGCCTGCTGTCTTCTATCCGCCGGGGATATCGGCCAGGTCGAGGACGTCGGCACGCTCGCCGCCGCGCGCGGGCAGGGGTTGGCGCAAGCGGTGATCCGGGCGGCGATCGCGGCTTCCCGCGAAGCCGGGAACCGCCATACCTTCATCGTCGCCGATGCCGACGACTGGCCGCGGCTGCTCTACGAGAAGCTGGGGTTCGAGCCGTGCGGCGTCCTGCACGTCTTTCGGCGAACTCCGACAGACGGGACAACCGTCTGAGGCCCAGCTTTGTACGGCGGTACAAAAGCGCGATTGCGATAGCCCTATTAGGCTCTGTGGCGCTCTTTTCGAAGGACCAAGACTTTCAATCAATCGCGCCCGGATCGGCGCGCGCCTAGTGGGGGAGAACCCGAACCGATGACCCGTAGTCGCCAGCAGAACGTGACCGCAGCCCAGTGGAGCTCCAATGGCGGGGCTCTCGGCGCGCAGGACCTGACCCTTCCGGAGAACAACCCCTTCGGCCAGAACGTCTTCTCCGCCTCCGTGCAGAAGGAGCGGCTGCCCAAGGACGTCTTCGAGAAGCTGCAGACCACCCTGGAGGGCGGTGAGGCGCTCGACCCCAGCCTCGCCGACGCCGTCGCGGAGGCGATGAAGGAGTGGGCGCTGGAGAACGGCGCCACCCACTACACCCACATGTTCCAGCCGCTGACCGGCGCCACCGCGGAGAAGCACGACTCCTTCTTCGAGCCCGGCGGCGAAGGGGAGGCAATCGCCGGCTTCTCCGGCAAGGAGCTGATCCAGGGCGAGCCCGATGCCTCCTCCTTCCCCACCGGCGGCGTCCGCGCCACCTTCGAGGCCCGCGGCTACACCGCCTGGGACCCGACCAGCCCCGCCTTCATCCTCGAGAACCCGAACGGGGCGCTGCTCTGCATCCCGACCGCTTTCGCTTCCTGGACCGGCGAGGCGCTCGACGCGAAGATCCCGCTGCTGCGCTCGATGGACGCGCTCTCGCGCTCGGCGATCAAGGCGCTGCGGCTGCTCGGCGACGAGGAGAGCCAGCGCGTCTTCACCACCGTCGGCCCCGAGCAGGAGTACTTCCTGATCGACGAGCAGTACTTCTTCGAGCGCCCCGACCTGATCGCGACCGGCCGCACCCTCTTTGGCGCCAAGCCGCCGAAGGGGCACGAGCTCGACGACCACTACTTCGGCTCGATCCCGGAGCGGGTGCTCGCCTTCATGCTCGAGTCCGAGCTGGAGATGCGCAAGCTCGGGATCCCGGTCAAGACCCGCCACAACGAGGTGGCGCCGGCGCAGTACGAGATCGCGCCGATCTTCGAGAACTCCAACGTCGGCTCCGATCATCAGCAGCTGCTGATGCAGACGCTGGAAAACGTCGCCCGCCGCTACGGCCTCGTCTGCCTCCTGCACGAGAAGCCCTTCGCCGGCGTCAACGGCTCCGGCAAGCACAACAACTGGTCGATGGGGACCGACACCGGCGCCAACCTGCTGAACCCGGGCGACACGCCGGCGGACAACATCCACTTCCTGTTCTTCTGCACGGCGGTGATCCAGGCGGTCAACAAGCACCAGGGGCTGCTGCGCGCCTCGGTCGCAAACATCGGCCAGGACCACCGCCTCGGAGCCAACGAGGCGCCGCCGGCGATCATCTCGATCTTCCTCGGCGCCGAGCTGGAAAAAGTGTTCGAGGCGATCGCGACCGGCCTCGGCGACCCCAATACCCCGGCCTCCTTCCTCGACCTCGGAGCGCAGGTGCTGCCGCCGCTGCCGATGCACGGCGGCGACCGCAACCGGACCTCGCCGTTTGCCTTCACCGGCAACAAATTCGAGTTCCGGGCGCTGGGGTCGAGCATGTCGCTCGGCTTCCCGAACACGGTCCTCAACACGATCGCGGCCGAGGCGATCGACGAGCTCGCCGGCAAGCTCGAGGCGAAGCTGAACGGTGGCGAGCAGATGCCGCAGGCCGTGATCGAGATCGTCAAAGACTCCTACCTCGCCAACAAGCAGGTCTGCTTCGGCGGCGACAACTACTCCGAGGAGTGGCACCAGGAGGCCGAGCGACGCGGGCTGAAGAACCTGCGGACGACGCCGGACGCGCTGCCGGAGGTCCTCGCTGAGAGCACCGTGCAGGCGTTCGAGAACTACCACGTGCTCTCCAAGGCGGAGCTCGAGTCCCGCTACGAGGTCTGGATCGAGCAGTACTGGCTCCGCGCCAACATCGAGGCGGAGACGACCTTCTCGATCGCGAAGACGATGATCCTGCCGGCCGCCCTGCGCTACCTCGCGCTGATCGGCGCGTCCGGCGTCTCCGCCGTCGAGGGCGAGGTTCGCACCCTCGTCGACGAGCTGGTCGCCGGCCTCGGCGAGCTGGAGGCCGCCAACGCCGACCCAGGCCTCGAGGGGCTGGAGATGGCCGTGCACGCCCGCGACAAGCAGCTGGCGGCGATGGATAGCGTCCGCGAGGCAGCCGACAAGCTCGAGGGCGTCGTCGCCGACGAGCTCTGGCCGCTGCCGAAGTACGAGGAGATGCTGTTCATCAAGTAGCGGACGCTTAGCCGCGCGGCCGGACTCGCATCCGCAGTCCGCCGCGCGGCGAGAGGGTCGGCATCTGGCGTATCGTCATCGTCCGGCCGGGAAGAGCGTCGATCCGCAGGCGCTGCAGCAGCTTCGTCGCCACCAGCTTCACCTCGGTCTGGCCGAAGCGCTTGCCGATGCAGATCCGGGAGCCGCCGCCGAAGGGGACGTAGGCACCGCGGGGCAGGGCCGCCTTGCGCTCGCGGGTGAAGCGCTCGGGGATGAACGCCTCGGGCTCGGGGAAGACCTCGGGCAGGCGGTGGCTGGCCCAGGAGCAGTAGTTGACGTAGGCGCCGCGGGGGACGGTGTAGCCGCCGAACTCGTAATCGCGGATCGCCCGGCGGGGGCCGATCCAGGCCGGCGGATAAAGCCGCAGCACCTCGTCGAGGACGGTGTCCAAGTAGGGCATCTCCTTTTCCAACTGCAGCGCGGTAGGGCTCTCACCGCCCAGCACCCGGTCCTGCTCCTCGTGCAGGCGCCGCGTCACCTCGGGGTGGCGGGCCAGCTCGTGCAGCATGAAGGTCAGGGTCGAAGTCGAGGTGTCGTGGCCGGCGAACATCAGCGTCATCACCTGGTCGCGGATCTCGCGGTCGCTGAATTCCTCGCCGCCGGCGCCGCGGGCGGCGACCAGGAGGCTGAGGATGTCGTGGCGGCCAGGGTCGGGAGAGGCGCGGCGGCGGGCGATCTCGCCGAAGACGATCTCGTCGAGGACCTCGCGAGAGGAAACCAGCTTGCGCCAGGGCGAGCCGGGCCCGCGCAGCAGCCGCAGGCCGAAGTCGATTCCGTAGTAGCCGAGGGCGCGCTCGAAGTGCTCGGCCGCGGCGGCGCCCTTGCCGGCCTCGTCGGGATCGAGCCCGAGCAGCGCCCGCATCGCGATCCGCATCGCCAGCGTCCGCATCCACTCGTAGATGTCGACGACCTCGTCGACGGGCAGGGCGTCGATCGCCTGGTCGGCCTCGATCGTCATCGCCTCGGTCGCGACCGCGACCTGCTCGCGGTGAAAGGCGGGCATCATGATTGCGCGGGCGCGGTCGTGGTAGTCCTCGTCGACGGTCAGCAGACCGTCGCCGAGCAGCGGGATCAGGTCGCCGAAGCTCGACTCGCGCCAGTGGAAGTTCTCCGGGTGGCCAACGGTGACGAAGTGGTTCGCCTCGGGGCCGAGCATGAAGACGACCCGCGAGTGCAGCAGCCGCAGGCTGAAGATCGGGCCGAACTCTTCATAGGCGCCGAGCAGCAGTGGCAGCGGGTCGTGGGCGATCTGGTGGGTGCGGACCCAGCTGAAGTCGGTATGGCCCGGCGGGAACTTCCCCCTCCCCCGCCACTCGTCGACGAAGTCCCCGACCACCCGCCGCACCGGGTTGCCGGACATCTCCGGCGGCCGCGCGACGGGCGAGGTGGTGTCAGCGGTTGCCATCCCCGGGGATCGTAACTGGCTGGCTGGCCAGTCTCAGGAGGCGGTGGCGGCGAGCTGGCCGCAGGCGGCGTCGATGTCGCGGCCGCGGGTGAGGCGGACGGTGGCGGTGACGCGGTGCTCGGCAAGGATCGCCCGGAAGCGCTCGATCCGCTCGGGCGAGGAGCCGTCGTAGGCGCCGGTCGGGTTGTACGGGATGAGGTTGACCTTGTAGCCGCGCGGGTCGAGCAGCTCGGCCAGTTCGCGGGCGTGCTCGGGGTGGTCGTTGACGCCGTCGAGCATCACGTACTCGACGAAGACCTTGCGGCGGCGGGTAGCGCGGTAGCGCTCGCAGGCGGCGAGGACCTCGGCGATCGGGTAGCGCTCGTTCACCGGCATGATCTGCGAGCGCAGGCCGTCGTTGGGCGCGTGCAGGGAGAGGGCGAGGCTGACCGGCATCTCGCATTCGGCGAGGCGGTAGATCCCCGGCACCCAGCCGACGGTCGAGATCGCGGTGCGGCGGTTGGTGACGCCGAGGTCGGGCAGCCGTTCGCAGGCGGCGAGGACGTTGTCGATGTTCATCGTCGGCTCCCCCATCCCCATGAAGACGACGTGGTCGATGTCTTCGCTGCGGCGGAAGTGGAGCGCCTGGTCGAGGATCTCGTCGACCTCGAGGTTGCGGCCGAACTTCATCTGCCCGGTGGCGCAGAAGCTGCAGGTCAGCGGGCAGCCCGACTGCGAGGAGACGCAGACCGAGCGGCGGCCGTCGCGGTAGCGCATCAGCACCGCCTCGATCGGCCGCCCGTCGGCGGTGTGGAAGAGAGTCTTCACGGTGCCGTCGTCGGACTTCGCCTCGGCGGCGACGGTCAGGGTCGAGAGCGGCACCGCCTCGTGCAGGCGCTGCCGCAGCCCCGCCGGCAGGTTCGTCATCTCCTCGTAGGACCGCGCCCCGCGCGCCACCCACTCCCACACCTGTTTGGTGCGGTACGGAGGCTCACCCGCCTCCGCGAGCGTCGTCGTCAGCAGCTCACGATCCACGCCGTCGAGTGTAGGGAGGGTTACTGGTGGATCTTCTCGCCCCGCTCGAGCATGGCGACGAATTTGCGCAGGCGCCGCTGCCGCGTCTCCGGCTTCTTGGCCTCATCGAGGCGATAGAGGATCGCGTAGCGGTTGGCGCCGTCGAGGGTCGCGAAGAAATCAGCCGCAGCGGGGTTGGCGTCGAGATCGCGCTGCAGGTCCGGCGGCACCTTGGCCGAGCCCTGGCCCTCGTAGGCGGCTTCCCAGCGGCCGTCAGCTTTCGCGGCCTCGACCTGGACGAGACCGGCCGGTCGCATCTTCTCCGCCTCGATCAGGGCTTCCGCTTTCTCGCGGTTGATCTTCGACCAGCGGCCGCGCGGACGGCGCGGCGTGAAGCGCTGCAGGAAGTGGGTCTCGTCCAGTCCCCGCTTCTGGCTGTCGATCCAGCCGAAGCAGAGCGCCACGTCGAGGGCCTCGACGTAGGTGACGCTGGGCTCGGGCGCTCCTTTCTTCGCAATCTTCAGCCAGACACCCTCGGCGGACTCGTGGTTCCCCTCCAACCAAGCGTCCAGCTCCGCAGGACCGGCGAAAAGGAGAACCGGGAGCTCGTCGGGCGACCCCGCCACGATCACCTACTACCCGGTTTCGCCGGGCAGCTCCGCCAGCAGCGCGTCGATCGCTTCGCGCGCGTACTCGAAGACGGCCCCGCGGCCGCTCAGCCGGTAGCGCGAGTTCGCCCCCATCACCAGCGAGTAGAGCTCGAAGGCGAAGCGCTCGGGATGCTCGACGCCGGCGACCTTTACCTGGCGCTCGAGCTCCCCGGTCCAGGCGTCGAGTGAGGCGGCGATCGCGTCGCGGACGGGGCCGGGGCGGTCGTCGTACTCGGCCGAGGTGGCGGCCCAGAAGCAGCCGCCGGAGTAATCCTGGAGCTGGTCGAGGTAGCGCTCCGCCATCGCCCGCAGCCGCGGGGTGCCATGCGGCAGCTCCAGAGCGGGGTCGATCACGCGAGCGCGGAAGCGTTCGGCGGCGGCGCCAACCGTCGCCAGCTGCAGCTCCTGCTTGGAGCCGAAGTGGGCGAAGAGCCCGCTCTTGCTCATCTGCAGCTCGGCGGCGAGGCGGCCGATGGTCAGCCCCTCCAAACCCTCCGCGGAGGCGAGGTCGACGGCGCGTTCGAGGATCGAGGCGCGGGTGGCGGAGCCCTTCTCGGTGACGGGAGTCACAGACAGACGATATAAAAAAGCACGAACGTTCGTTTTATCCGACGGGCACGGACCCGGGCAATCAGACAGGTGGAGGAGTGGAGATGAGCGACTACGCAGTGAAGAAGATCGACGAGATGGAGGCGATTTTCCTCGGCGGCTACAAGCGGGCGCGGGCGGAGCTGGGTGTAACCGCCTTCGGCCTGCAGGTGATCGACCTGCCGCCGAACTACACGGACTATCCCGACCACGACCACGCCGAGTCAGGTCAGGAGGAGGTCTTCATGGCGCTTCGCGGCGACGGGGAGATCGAGATCGAGGGCGAGCGCTTCCCGCTCGATCCCGACCACATGGTCAGGGTGGCACCGGCGACGAAGCGGAAGGTCTGGCCCGGGGCCGAGGGGATGCGGATGGTTGTGATCGGCGGCGTCCCCGGCGGCGTCTACGAGGCGCCGGACCGCAGCAAGCTCGGGGAACCGGACCCGATGCGCGCCTGAGCGAGGGATAGGCTGGGGGCGTGATCCGGCGCCTCCCGTCCCTGGCCTTCCTCGTCCTCCTCGCGGCGCTCGTCCTGCCGGCGGCGGCTGCGGCCGCCCAGACCGAGGCGGAGGACGGCGACGCCATCGTCGTCGTCTCCGGCAACGTCACCGTTCCCCGCGGGGAGACCGTCGACGGCGTCTTCATCGTCAGCGGCGACCTGGTGCTGAGCGGGCACGTGGACGGGGACGTCGTCCTGGTCTCCGGCGACGCCCTCGTCAGCGGCAGGATCGACGGCAGCCTCGTCACCATCGGCGGCCAGGCCCGCCTGCTGCCCCGGGCCTACGTCGACGGCAACGTTCACTACGGCGACGAGCGGCCGGTCGTCGCCGGAGCGGCGATCGTCCGCGGCGACGTCTCCAAGGAGGACGGGTTCGACTCGGTCGACTTCCTCCCCTTCGTCAGCGTCTTCCTCTTCTGGCTTGCCGTCGGCATCTCGATGGCGATCCTTGGCGTGCTGTTGCTGCTGATCGCGCCGCGGGCGGCCGAGGCGGTCGTGGCGCGCTCGCGCGAGCGCGTCGGACCGGTGATCGGGATCGGGTTCGCGGTCGCGATCGCGCTGCCGGTCGCGGCGGCGATCGCGGCGGCGACGCTGGTCGGGCTGCCCCTCGCCTTCGTCCTCCTCCTCGCCCTGCTGCCGCTGGGCGCGCTCGCCTACGTCGCCTCGGCCTATGCCCTCGGGCGGCGCCTCGTGAAGGAGCCGAAAGGCAGGATCTGGGCCTTCCTGGCGGGGCTGGCGGTGCTGCGGGTCCTCGCCCTGGTGCCGATCCTCGGCTTCGTCGTCGGCCTCGCCGCCGCGATCTTCGGCCTCGGCCTGATCGGGGCGGCTATCGGCGCGGCTCGGGAGCGGCCGGATCCGGCTCCCACCCCCGGCACCTGAGCACCGGCAGCCGCGGGTAGCGCGGGTAATCCGGGTCGGTCCGCGAGCGCTCGCAGAGGGAGAAGACCGAGCCGCGCGTGTTCGGCACCAGCCGCTGGTGGCGGCAGCTGTCGCAGAGCCCGGCGGCTGGACGCGGAGTCATCGCCACGAACCTAGATCCTCTCGGCGCAAACTGCGACCTCGGGGAGGGTGGGTCCCGCCTTCGAGGGGCCTAGCCTTGGTGGACGATGAGAGCGGCGACCCTTTTCGACGCAGACGCGGCCTCCTACAACGGCACGGTCGAGGTGATCGGCGTCATCTACAAGGCCGAGGACGACGGCTACGCGGTGCTCGAGGTCCAGGAGACCGAGACCGGCGAAGGCTTCGCCCTGGTCGGGCCGGTTGCGCACCTCGATGCCGGGGACCGGGCGGAAGTAAGCGGCGACTGGCAGACCCACAGCCGCTACGGCCGGCAGCTGCGGGCGCAGGGGGCGCTGCCGCTCGACCCGGCCGATCGCGAGGGCCAGATCGCCTACCTGAGCAGCCTGCGCCACATCGGGCAGAAGCGGGCCGAGCGGCTCTGCGACGAGTACGGCGAGGAGGTGCTGCAGGAGATCGCCGCCGACCCCCAGCGGGTCTTCGGCTCCCTGCGCGGGGTCAGCGGCGATCAGGCCGCGGCGGCCACCCAGTCCTGGTTCGCGAGCCGGGCGATCCGCGACCTCCACGTTCAGCTCGCCCCCCACGGCCTCGCCCACCTGGCGGCGCCGATCCACGCCCGCTACGGCGATCGCGCGACGACGATCCTGCACGAGGATCCCTACCGGCTGACCGAGGTGCCGGGGGTCGGCTTCGCCCGCGCCGACAAGATCGCCCTGGCCGCCGAGATGGCGCCCGAGTCAGACAGACGGGCGCAAGCGGCGGCGCTCTACGCGCTGATCGAGGCCGAGCAGCAGGGCAACAGCTACCTGCCGCTGGACGAGCTGAGCCGCCGCACGGCGCGGCTGATCGGCCTCGCCCCCGATCCCGACGTGCTTGCGCAGGCGCGCGGCGTGGTCGTCGACGAGGGTCGAATCTACCGCGAAGGCACCCACGCCAGCGAGCTCGCCGTCGCGGCGACGCTGGCGAGCCGCGCCGCTGCTCCCCCCCACCTCGACCATGACCCCGGCGAAGAGCCCCGGGACGGCCTCACCGATGAGCAGTGGGCGGCGGTGCGGGGCGCGTTCGCGGCGCGGCTCTCCGTCCTCACCGGCGGCCCCGGCGTCGGCAAGACCAAATGCACGAAGGAGATCGTCGCCGAGGCCGGAGCCGCGAACGCGACGATTGCCCTCTGCGCCCCGACCGGGCGGGCGGCGCGGCGGCTCGAGGAAGCAACCGGGCACGAGGCGAAGACGATCCACCGCCTGCTCGAGTGGATGCCGGGGCGCGAACCGGCCTTTCGCCCCGGGCGGCCACTGCCGGCCGACCTGGTGATCGTCGACGAGTCCTCGATGCTGAACCTGCGCCTCTGCGAGGTGCTGCTCGGCGGCCTCGCCGAGAGCACCCACATCGTCTTCGTCGGCGACGCCGACCAGCTGCCGCCGATCGGTGCCGGCAAGCCGTTCGAGGACCTGATCGCCTCCGGGGCGGCGCCGGTGGTGCGGCTGACGCAGATCTTCCGCCAGGCGGCGCGCTCGATGATCACCACCGCCGCGCACGAGATCAACCAGGGCCGCCCGCCCCACCTCGACCCGGGAGACGATCAGGACCACGACTTCTTCTTCATCGAGCGGGGGACGCCGGAGCGGGCGCTGGAGACGGTGGTCGAGGTGGTGTCCGAGCGGGCGCCGGGGAAATTCGGAGTCGACCCGATCCGCGACGTCCAGGTGCTGGCGCCGATGTACCGGGGGCCGGTCGGGATCGACGCGCTCAACGAGCGGCTGCAAGCGGAGCTCAACCCTGACGGCAAGCGCGCCCTCTCCGACCGCTTCCGGATCGGCGACCGTCTGATCCAGACCCGCAACTCCCACGCGCTGGGACTGATGAACGGCTCGATCGTCTTCCTCCGCGCCGACGACCCCGATGAAGAGGTGATCCGCGTCGACACCGACGAGGGCGGCAGCCTCCTCATTCCCTACGGCGAGACCGGGACGCTCCGCCTCGCCTACGCGATCTCAGTCCACAAGGCGCAGGGCTGCGAGGTGTCGGTCGTGGTCGGCGTCTGCCACCGCTCCCACGCCCGGATGCTCAACCGGCCGCTGCTCTACACGGCGATCACCCGCGCCCGCAACAGCTGCGTCCTGATCGGCGACCAGGCCTCGCTCGCCTCGGCGGTGCGGCGCGACGACAGCGGCGGCCGCCATTCCGGGCTGGCGGAGCGGCTGAGCGGGGCCGGCTGAGCGGGATCGACTCAGCGGCATCTAGCCTGGGCAGGTGAAGAAGGACCGCCTGCCGCTGGCCGAGATCGGGATCACCCTCGCGGGAATCGCGGTGATGGCGGCGATCGTCGTCGCCGTCGATCCGCTGCGGGACTCGGTCAGCGCCCTGGTCCAGGGGGACCACGACAAGGTGCGGGAAGAGATCGACAGCCTCGGCCTGGCCGGGCCGCTGTTGATCCTCGCTCTCGCCCTCCTCCACAGCGTCGTCTTCTACCCGGCCGAGATCGTCGACGCCGCCGCCGGCTTCGCCTACGGGTTCTTCCCGGCCCTGCTCCTGGTGATGTTCGGCTGGCTCCTCAACGGGCTGGTCTGCTGGACGATCGGCCGCTCGGTCGCGCGGCCGCTGTTTGACCGCTGGTTCGGCGAGGAGCGCTTCGAGCGGGTTGAGCGGGCGATCGAGCGCGGCGGGCCGATGCTGCTGATAGCGATGCGGCTGATCCCGATCCTCCCCTTCAGCATCGTCTCCTACGCCGCCGGCGCCGCCCGGGTGCCGCTCTGGCGCTTCGTCTGGACGACGATGGTCGGCTACCTGCCGATCACCGCGATCTCGGTCTACTTCGGGACCCGGCTCGAAGGCCTCTCGCTGACCGACCCGCTCGTCCTCGCCAGCGCCCTGGCGCTGCTGGCCCTGCTGTGGGCCGGCCACTGGGCGATGCGGCGGCAGACGAGCCGCTCCTCGGCCTGACGGTCAGCGGGCGGCGACCCGGAAGCGAAAGGCCGCCGGGGTCGGGTCCAAGAGCCCGCCGGCACCGAGTGCCTTGACCCGGAGCTGGTGGCGTCCCGGCGCGTAGCGGCGCGCGAAGCGCGGCGGGCAGGCGCGGAAGCGGGCGCGGTCGACCTTGCAGAGGAAGGTGGTGTCGCCCTGGTCGGAGCCGAAGCGGAAGACGAGCCGGACCGAGCGCGCACCGGTGCGGACCAGCTTCTGCGGATGCCTGAGGATCGACGTGCTCGGAGCCGACGGCGTCGGGGTCGGGAGCGGCTGCGGCGAGCCGGTGGGCGCCGAGGTGGGTGCCGGTGGGGTCGTCGCGGCAGCCGAGCTCTCGAGCGGCACAGCCGGTTCGCTCGAACCGTCGCCGCCGTCGATCGGGCCCGGCAGGCTGGCGATCGCCGCGTAGGCGTCGACCAAGCCCGCTCCCCTCGCCTCGGCCGAGAAGGAGCCGACAGGAACCGCGGTGTCGGTGAGGGTGCTTCGCACCTGCTGCGCCGGCAGGCTCGGTTTCGCCTGGCGCACGAGGGCGGCAATCGCGGCGGCATGCGGCGCCGCGGCCGAGGTCCCGCAGAAGCGCCAGGTGCCACCTGAGAGAAAAGCGAAGAAGGTGGTCGCGCCGCAGTCGGTGGCGGCGAGGTCGGGCTTCGGAATCACCTTTGGCACGCCGAGCGGCAGCGCCGGCACCGGCCCGTCGACGGGGCCGAAGAGGTGGGTCACCGGGCCGCGCGAGCTGTAGGACTCGACTTTGGCGCTGTTGTTGAAGGGGACGGCCGCGACCGTGATCGCGGCCTCGGCCCCGGCATGGCCGAAGACCGTCGGGCCGACGACGTCGCCGCCGCCCGACTGCGGGTACTCGGTGGCGCTGACCCCGCCCCCGTTCTGGAGGAGGATGAACTTGAGGCGCGGGGCGAGGCCCAATTTGCGGTTGATCGCCAGCTGGACTTCTTTCTCACTTCCAGACGGGTTTTCCCAAGCCACGATCTCGACGGGTCGTTGGGTGCTGAGATTGGGTTCGCTGGATTTCGTCAAGGGTTTCCCGGTGTCCGAGAGGAGATAGGCGTTGAGGTCGGTGACGACGCCATTCCAGGGTTCTCCCCACTGCAGGTCGAGGACCAGGGTCTCGTGCGGGTCGACGGTGATTCCGAACGTGTTGTCGACGGCCGCCCCCGGGTCGAAGTCCATGCAGTTGGCTGCGGCGATCGCGGCCGGGCAACTGCCGGAGCTGCGGAATTCAGGGGCTTCCCAGGAGGCGATTTCCCGGCCGCCCGTGTCGAAGAGGTTGTCGTTGCCGGCGGCGCTGAAGTAGCTGACGCCTTCGTCGGTGACGTTGTCGATCGCGACCGCCACCGGCCCGTCCTGGAAGAAGGGCTCCTCGAACCAGGCGACGTCGTCGACGATCACGTCGGCGCCGCCACCGCCCTCGGAGACGGGCTGCGCCAACCGTTCGATGTTCTGCGCAAACGATTCTTCGCTCTCGAAGGCGGTGGCGAACGCGAGCCCGGCATGCGGGGTGAGGTCGTGGACGATCTGCAGCATCGCCCTGCCCTCGTCGCCCTGCGCGCTCGGTCCCTCGTCGAGAACTTTGACCGGCAGCTGTTGGCCGCTGCAGAATCCCGCCGGGCCGGGAAGGTCGCCGCTGACGACGTCGTCCAGGGCGTCGGTGGTGGGCGGCTGCGAGTCGAGCCTGGCGGTGTCGTAGGAGTCAGAGAGGACGCCGATCGTCGTGCCGGCCCCGCGCAGTTCGAACGCCTCACGGGCGTCGTCGACGCGCAACTGGCCGAGCCCCTCGGAGATCGCCGCCCCGCCTTCGCAGGGGCCGGTCGGGGCGAAGACGATCGGCTCCCGCACCGGCCAGGCGACCTTGAGACCGGCCACCGAGGCGATCCCGGCAAGCTGCGCCGGCGCGGCGGAGAAGGAGACGGTCTGG
>Ga0184624_10000099_pt1 | contig 20992 bp, 21 predicted proteins | sample PLM3_5_b1_FD_133157 | JGI IMG/M metagenome (GOLD analysis project Ga0184624, IMG submission 133157) | Groundwater sediment microbial communities from an aquifer in East River, Colorado, USA - PLM3_5_b1 | ecosystem: Environmental > Terrestrial > Soil > Riparian zone | place: USA: East River...
AGTCCCGTTCGTGTCGACTTAGTGCCTCAGGGGACACTAAGTCGACACGGCCGGCGCCAGGTGCTCGTGCACGAAGCGGACGACGGCGGCTCCCTCGCCGACGGCGGTGGCGCAGCGCTTGATCGAGCCGGCGCGGACGTCGCCGGCGGCGTAGACGCGGGGGACGCTGGTTTCGAGCTGGCCCTCGGCTCCGGCTTCCGGACCGGTGAGGATGAAGCCCTTCTCGTCGCGGGCGATCGCGTCGCCGAGCCAGTCGGTGCAGGGCGAGGCTCCGAGGAAGAGGAAGAGGTAGGAGAAGGGGAGACGGCTGCCGTCGCTCAGCGTTACCTCTTCAAGCTGATCGTTCTCGCCGTGCAGCTCGGTGATTTCGCTGTGGTCGCGGACGCTGACGCCGTAGCGCTCGAGCTCGCCGATCAGGTAGTCCGACATCGTCTCTCCGAGGTCCGCCCTGCGATGGAGGAGGGTGACGAGGGCACCGCCGCGGGCGAGCCAGACGGCGGCCTGGCCGGCCGAGTTGCCGCCGCCGACGACCCCGACCCGCTGACCGCCGCAGATCTGGGCCTCCGGCGGACCGGCGGCGTAGAAGACGCTGATCCCCTCATAGCACTCGAGTTCGGCGACAGGCAGTTTCCGGTATTCGGCGCCGGTGGCGATGACGATCGCGCGGGCGGCGATCTCGTTGCCCTCCTCGAGGCGGACGAGGTGGTGGCCGTCGCCGGGCTCGAGCTCCCGCGCCCGGTACGGGGTTGCGGTGCGGGCGTTGAACTTGCGCGCCTGGGTGACGGCGCGGCTGGTCAGTTCGGTGCCGCTGATCCCGGCTGGGAAGCCGAGGTAGTTCTCGATCCGCCGCGAGGTCCCGGCCTGACCCCCGAGGCCGGTGCTCTCGACGACCAGAGTCTCCAGCCCCTCCGAGGCGCCATAGACGGCGGCGCCGAGCCCGGCCGGGCCACCACCGATCACCAGGTCGACCTCCTCGCGCGGTTCCAGCTCGAGTCCGATCCCCAGCGCCCGCGAAAGTTCGCCATCGCTCGGCGCCCGCAGCTCGCCGCCGCCCGGCAGCCGCACCAGTGGCATCTCTCCCGGCTCCAGTCCCTCGATCAGCCGCGCGGCCTCGGCGTTCTCGCTCGGGTCGGTCCAGGTGTACGGCAGGCGCTGGCGTTTGGCGAAGTCGATCAGCTGCCGGGTCGGCGCCGAGTCGCGACCGCCGACGATCTCGATCCCGATCCCCTGCCGCTGCTGCAGCAGCTCCCGCCGCTGGACGAAGGCGGAGAGGAGGATGTCGGAGAGCGGCGCGTCCTCCAGCAGCAGCTTCCGAAGCTCGTTGCGCTCGACCGCGATGTAGCGCATCGGTTTCGTCGCGACCGCAGTCAGGAAGACTTCCTGGCCGGTGAGCAGGTTCATCTCGCCGAGGAACCCGGACGCCCCGTGGCGAACGATCTCGTTGCCGGCGGGGTCGAGCACCTGCGCCTCGCCCTCGCGGATGGCGATGAAGGGGTAGCTCGCGTCGCCGACCCGGAACAGCTCCTCGCCGACCTCGGCCGCCCGCTCCTCGCCGTGCGCGGCCAGCGTCGCGAGCTGGCTCTCGGAGAGGGCGCGGCTGACGGGAGCGACCACGCGCCAAGGCTACTGCTCGCGGGTAGGCTGCTCTTTACGTCAGCGACCGAAAGGATCCCGGATGCGCAACCCCTTCACCCATAAGAAGCTCGAGGAGGTCAAGGACTCGGCAGAGGACTTCGGCCACGCCGACAAGATGGAGGCCCGCTTCGCAAAGGGGGACCTGGAGACCGAGGACACCGGCTTCAGCTTCCACCGGCTGAAGCCGGGCAAGCGCCAGCCCTTCGGTCACAAGCACGAGAACGCCGAGGAGGTCTACGTGGTCGTCCGCGGCGATGGGCTCTTCAAGCTCGACGACGAGATCATCGAGGTCGAGACCCTCGACGCGATCCGCGTCTCCCCCGACGTCACCCGCGCCTTCGAGGCCGGCGACGACGGCCTCGAGGTGATCGTCTTCGGCCCGCGCAAGGACGGCGACGGCTCCCTCGACCACGAGTTCTGGCCCAACTGAAGCCGGGATAGACTGCCCGCCGATGCCAACCGAGGTACAGGGAGTAGAGGGGATGAAGGCGCTGGCCGGCCAGGAGGTCGGCCCAAGCGAGTGGCGGACGATCACCCAGGCCGACATCGACGCCTTCGCCGAGCTCTCGGGCGACCATCAGTGGATCCACGTCGACCCCGAGCGGGCGAAGACCGAGAGCCCCTACGGCACGACCATCGCCCACGGCAACCTCACCCTCGCCACCGTCGACGGCTTCCGCGGCGAGCTCATCTCCTCCACCGGCTTCGCGATGGGCGTCAACTACGGCTGGGACAAGATCCGCTTCCCGGCCCCGGTCCCCGTCGACTCCCGCATCCGCGCCAAAGCCGAGGTCGTCTCCGTCGAGGAGAAAGGCAGCGGCTGGCACCAGGTCATCACCCGCTTCACGATCGAGGCAGAGGGCGGCGACAAGCCCTGCTTCGTCGGCGACTCGGTGACGCGGGTGATGGCCGCCGCCATCTGAATGTTTCGGCGTGGGCGGTTCGCAGTTGTCGTTGTCGTGGTGACTCTCTTCCTGGCATTGACCACCGGCGGGGCGGCTGAGAGTGCCAGTCCAAGTCCCGATGTCCTCCGTGCGAGCTACGCGTCGTTCCCCGACTACCTGGACCCACAGCTTTCGTACACCGCCGAAGGGTGGACGGCGATGTATGACACCTACATCCCTCTGCTGACCTACCGTCACGCCTCGGGCAAGGCGGGCGGCAAGGTCATCCCCGGCCTGGCCCGGAGCCTGCCGAAGATCACCGATGGCGGCAGGAAGTACGTGCTCTACCTCCACGAGGGCCTCCACTACTCCGACGGCAAGCCGGTCCGGGCGACCGATTTCGAGTGGACGGTGAAGCGCATGTTCAGGCTCTACTCCGGAGGCTTCCCGTTCTTCCTCGACATCGTCGGCGCGGGGAGGTACCTCCAGACCGGCAGGGGCGGCATCAGAGGCATCGACGCCGACAACCGGACCGGCAGGATCACGGTCAGGTTGAGGAGGCCGCGTGGCACCTTCGCCTACGAGCTGGCGACGCCGTTCGTCGCTCTCGTTCCAGCGGGTACCCCCGCCCACGATCTCAGCGCCAACCCTCCCCCCGCCACCGGTCCCTACGAGATCACCAGCTCGCAGCCAGGGGCGGGATGGACTTATGAGCGAAACCCCGAGTGGGAAGACAACGCGCGCATGCTGCCGCAGATCCCCGGTGGGCATGTCGACGAGATCGAGGTGACGGTGAAGCGCAATCCGTTTGCCCAAGTGCGCGCCCTCGAAAAGGGTGAGATCGACTGGATGCAGAACCCGCCGCCGCCGGCTCTGCTGCCTGGGATCAAGCGCAGGTTCGGCGGCACTCAGTTCCGGATGGAGTTGACGCACAGCCTCTACTACTTCTGGATGAACACGACGAAGCCCCCGTTCGACGACATCCGGGTGCGGCGCGCCGTCAACTTTGCCGTCGACCCACAGGCTCTATCGGGCGTGTACGGCGGCCAGTTGGCTCCCACCCATCAGGTCCTGCCGCCAGGGATGCTCGGCTATAAGAGGTTTGACCTCTATCCGCTCAACCTCGCGAAGGCCCGGCGGTTGATCGCGATCGCAAACCCGCGCGACCGCGAGATCACCGTCTGGACGGACACCGAATCTCCTAATAACGAAGCGGGCGTCTACTACGCCCAGGTGCTGCGCGAACTCGGCTTTCGGGTGCATCTGAAAGTCCTCGGTGCCGGCTTCTACTTCTCGGCGATCGGGCGATCCGCGAGAGCGAATCTCGACACCGGCTGGAGCGACTGGTTCGAGGACTATCCGCATCCGAACGATTTCTTCCAGCCGCTTCTGGCGGGCGGCTCGATTCTTCCCACCTACAGCTCCAACTTCAGCCAGATCGACGTCCCGAAGCTGAACAGGAGAATTGCCGGCCTGAGGGAACGGCGGAGGAGCCCGGAGGCCGGCTACGCGGCTCTCGACAGGAGCTACATGAAGCTGGCGCCGATCGCGCCCTACGGCACCCGCCTGCTCTCCACCTTCGTCTCGAAGCGGGTCGACCTGGACGAGGTCGTCTGGAGTCAGACGTTCGGCACTGACATCGCGAGCCTCAGGTTCCGCTAACCCAAATGTAGGAAACACCAGCGGTGTGCCTTTTGGGTCCATACGGCCCAAAAGGCACACCGCTGGCTGCAGGCAGACCTACTTAACCGTCAGAGTCCCTTCCATGCCCGCTTGACGGTGGCCCGGGACGGAGCAGTAGAAGGTGTACTCGCCGGGCTTGAGCTCGACGGTGGCGGACTCGCTGCTTTCGCTGATCACCTCGGTGCCGCCGACATCGCCGCCGCTCGAGTCTTCGATGCGGACGTCGTGGGGGACCGGGGAGGAGTTGGTGAAGTTGACCGTGTCCTTGCCGGCCTTCGCTTCGGCGGAGTCGGTAGTGAAGGCGAGGGAGCCGCTGGGGTCGGCCTCGATGTCGACTGCCGAGCCGGAGCCGGCGCTGCCGCCTTCGGCCTCCTGCTTGGCTTCGCCGGCCTTTTCTTCGGCCTCGTCCTTGGCTTCTCCAGCCTTGTCTTCGACTTCGTCCTTCGCTTCGCCGGCCTTGTCTTCGACGTCTTCGACGGCGCCTCCGACCGGAGAGGTGTCTCCACTGGTGTCGTCGCCACCGCCACAGGCCGCAAGTGCCATGGCGGCGAGGAGTAGGGCGAACAGGGGTACAAGCTTCTTCATCTCAATTCCTTCCCGCGGGGATCGGTCCACTCGAATCTAGTCGCGATACGTACCTCGCCGCTACCCGGTTCAGTGGCCGTGGAACTCCGGCGTGCCACCGCTGAAGAAGGTCTCGACCCCGTTTCGGAGGTCTTCGGTCGCCATCGAGTCGGCGATCCCGTGCCGCTCGAGCTGCAGGTGGTCGTTGATCGAGTTCTCGATGCTGACCCCGACCAGCTTCTTCGCCATCCGCACGTAGTGGGGCGCCTTCTTCGCCAGCTCCGCGGTGCGGACCTGCGCCCGCTGCATCAGCTCCTCGGCGCCGACCACCTCGCTCACCAGCCCCAGCTCCTTCGCCTCCTCGGCGTTCATGTTGGGATCATCGAGGAGGATTTCCAGCGCCTTGCTCGGCCCGACCACCCGCGGCAGGAAGTAGGTCATGCCGCCGTCCGGCGAGGCGCCGATCCGCCCATAAGCCGGAGCGAAAAAGGCGGTGTTGGCGGCGATGCGGATGTCGCAGGCGAGCGCCAAGGAGAAGCCGGCGCCGGCCGCCGGCCCGTTGATCGCGCCGACCACGGGGTAGGGGATCCGCCGCAGGTCGATGATCGCCTGGTGCAGGACCTCGGCGCCGCGGCGCACGTCGGAAGGGAGGTCGATCTCCCCCGACTCGACCCCTTTGCGGAACCAGGTGACGTCGCCGCCGGCGCAGAAGGCCTTGCCGGAGCCGGTGATGATCAGCCCCCGCAGCGGCGCCCGGTCCGCGAGCCAGCCGAAAGCGACGGTCATCTCGCCGATCATTTCCGGGCTCATCGCGTTGAAGGCGTCGGGACGGTCGAGGGTGAGGGTGCCGATCTCCCCGTCGATCTCGATTCGGATCGTGTTCAACTGCGGCGGGTTGATGGTCTCGCTCAAGTTTCTCTCCCTCGTGGCGTTCGGTTGGCCGAGTGGCCAGCAGCCTACCCTTAGTGAGATGGCAAAAGGCAGGCGGAACGGGAGCACCGGAGACGGCGGCGAGAAGGCGCTGAGCCGCGCCGAGCGGATCGCGCAGCAGCGCAAATCGCTGCCCGATCAGCCCGGCGTCTACCTCTTCTACGACCGCGACGGGGAGCTGCTCTACGTCGGCAAGGCGCGCTCGATCCGCAAACGGATCGGCTCCCACTTCTCCGGCGGCAACTCCCGCCTCACCTCGCGCATCGACCGCATCGAGAGCCTCGTCACCGCCAACGAGGCTGAGGCGCTGCTGACCGAGCAGAGCTTCGTCAAGCGCCACCGGCCGCGCTTCAACATCCGCCTCCGCGACGACAAGTCCTACCCCTACGTCGCCGTCAGCCTCGATGAGGAGTACCCGCGGGTCTACTTCACCCGCGAGAAGCACCGCTCCGGCCGCGCCTACTTCGGTCCCTTCTCCAGCGCCAAGCGGGTACGGGAGACGCTCGACCTGCTCGGCAAGCTGTTTCAGTTCCGCACCTGCGAGGGCAAGGAGCCGGGTCGGCGCTCCGGCAGCCCCTGCCTCGACTACTACATCAAGCGCTGCGGGGCGCCCTGTGTCGAGTACATCTCCCAGGAGGAGTACCGGCGCAACATCGAGGCGATCGTCGACTTCCTCTCCGGCCGCTACCGCCAGGTCGAGCGCGAGGAGGACGAGAAAATGAAGGCCGCCGCCGCGGCGCAGGAATTCGAGCGGGCGGCGCTGCACCGCGACCGCCTGAAAGCGATCCGCTCGCTGTTCGAGCGCCAGCGGGTGGCGGGGGCGACGATGGGGACGGCCGACCTGATCGGGGTCGCGGTCGAGGGCGTCGACGCCAACGCCCAGGTCTTCCAGGTCCGCGACGGCATCCTCGCCGAGCGCCAGAGCTTCTACCTCGAAAACGAAGGCGAACGCGAGCCGGCCGAGGTGGCGGAGGAGTTCATCTCCCAGTACTACTCGGCCTCGCCCTCGATGCCGCGGACGATCATCGTCGGCCCCTACCTGCGCGACCGCGCCGAGGTCCTCGCCGAGGCGCTGAGCGAGCGCCGCGGCGCCCCGGTCGAGGTCCGCGCCGCCGAGCGCGGCGACAAACGGCGCCTGCGCGAGCTGGCCGAGCGCAACGCCCAGCTCGCCCTCGACCAGGACCGGCTGCGGCGCGAGCACCGCCGCTCGCGCCGGGTCGAGAGCCTGGCGGCGCTGGCCCAGGCGCTGGGGATGGACGAGCTGCCGGTGCGGATCGAGGGCTTCGACATCTCGACGATCGGCGGCGAGCACACCGTCGCTTCGATGGTCGTCTTCGAGGGCGGCGCGACCAAGAAGTCCGACTACCGCCGCTTCAAAGTCCGCGGCGACCTGCGCGAGGACGGGGTCGGCAACGGCGGGCCGGACGACTTCGCCTCGATGGAGGAGGTGCTCTCGCGGCGGATGGCCCGCTACCTCGAACAGGCCGACCTCTCGCCGCACGACCGCAAACGCGACCCCAGCTTCGCCTCGCTCCCGTCGCTGATCCTGATCGACGGCGGCAAAGGGCAGCTGGCGGCCGGGGTGCGGGCGCTGGCGCCGTTCACCGAGCGCGGTGTAACCGTCGTCAGCCTCGCCAAGCGCCTCGAGGAGGTCTACGTACCCGGCCGCTCCGAGCCACTCGACCTCCCGGCCGGCACCGAGGCCTCGCGCCTTCTGCAGCGGGTCCGCGACGAGGCTCACCGCTTCGCGATCGACCACCACCGCGGTCGCCGCGACCGCGGCATGCTCGAGGGCTCGGTCCTCGACGAGCTGTCCGGGATCGGCCCCGCGCGCAAGCGGGCGCTGCTGCAGCATTTCGGGACGCCGGAGCGTTTCCTCGCCGCCACCCGCGAGGAGCTCGAGGCAGTGCCCGGCCTGCCTGGCAAAGTAGGCCGCGAGATCCATGAGCAGCTCAACCGGACCAACTGAGGTGGCAACGGCGAAAAAGGTGACGCTGGTCGTCATCACCGGCCACTCGGGCGCGGGCAAGTCGGAGGCGATCGCCTCCTTCGAGGACGGCGGCTACTTCTGCGTCGACAACCTGCCGCCGCGGATGATCGCCGGGCTCGGCGAGCTCTTCCGCCACGAGGGCAGCGGCGTCGAGCGCGCCGCAGTCGTCTCCGACGTGCGGGGCGGCGAGTACTTCGACGGCCTGGTGCAGGTGCTCGACGACCTCGAGACCGAAGGGCTGCGGCCGATGGTCCTGTTCCTGGAGGCCGACGAGGAGACCCTGCTCGACCGCTACAAGGAGACCCGCCGCCGCCACCCGCTGGCGCCGGAAGGGCGGATCGTCGAGGGGATCCGGGCCGAGCGCGAGTTGCTGGCGCCGCTGCGCGAGCGCGCCGACAAGGTGATCGAGACCAGCGACCTCACCGGCGCCGAGCTGCGGCGCCAGATCACCGAAGAGCTGCTCGGGCAGGAGGAGACCGGCAAGCTCGCCCTCACCCTGCTCACCTTCGGCTTCAAGAACGGGCCGCCGCGCGACGCCGACCTCACCCTGGACGTCCGCTTCCTGCCCAACCCGCACTACGTAGACGACCTGCGGCCGAAGACCGGGATGGACGCCGAGGTGCGCGAGTACGTCGAGCAGGGGACCCAGGCGGGCGAGTTCTACGGGCGGCTGTTGCCGCTGCTGGAGTTCCTCGTCCCGGCTTACGTCGCCGAGGGCAAGAGCCACTTGACGATCGCCGTCGGCTGCACCGGTGGCCGCCACCGCTCGATCACGGTCGCCGACCGCATCCGCCGCGACCTCGCGGCGCGCGAGGACGTGATCGTCCGCGTCAAGCACCGCGACGTCGAGCTTGGTTGAATCGCCCTTCTTGTCTGACCCCGTCATCTCCATCAAGGGCCTGCGGAAGAGCTACGGCGAGACCGAGGCCGTCCGCGGCATCGACCTCGAGGTGAACCGGGGCGAGGTCTTTGCCTTCCTCGGCCCCAACGGGGCGGGCAAGACGACGACGGTGGAGATCCTCGAGGGCTACCGCAAGCGCAGCGGGGGAGAAGTGACGGTGCTGGGCGAGGATCCCGAGCGGGCCGGCCGCGAGTGGCGCGAGCAAATCGGGATCGTCCTGCAGAGCGGGCGCCTCGACCCGTACCTGACCGTGCGCGAGTCCCTCGACCTCTACGCCGGCTACTTCCGCAACCCGCGCCCGACCGGGGACGTGATCGCGCTGATCGGCCTCGAGGGCAAAGCCGACGAGCGGGCGAGCCGGCTCTCCGGGGGCCAGCAGCGCCGCCTCGACGTCGGCATGGCCTTGGTCGGCGACCCCGAGCTGCTCTTCCTCGACGAGCCGACGACCGGGTTCGACCCCTCCGCGCGGCGCCAGGCCTGGGACGTGATCGCCGGCCTCCGCGACCTCGGCAAGACCGTCTTCCTGACGACGCACTACATGGACGAGGCGCAGCGCCTCGCCGACCGGGTGACGATCATCGCCGCCGGTGAGATCGTCGCCCGCGGCACCCCCGAGGACCTCGGCGAGCGGGCGAGCGGCGAGACGACGATCCGCTACCGCGCCGACGGCCGCGAGGTCGTCCTGCGGACGCAGACCCCGGTGCAGACGCTGCACGAGCTGACCGCGAATGCGCTGGCGCAGGGCGAGGCGCTGGAGGGGCTGGAAGTGACGCGACCGTCGCTTGAGGACGTCTACCTGGAGCTGACCGCCTCGACGGAGCCGGCCGAATGAGCGGCCTCGCCCTCGTCGGCCACCAGTTCCGCTACGACCAGAAGGCCTTCTGGCGCAACCCGGCCTCGGTCTTCTTCACGGTGATGTTCCCGGTGATCCTCTTCCTCATCCTCGGCCTCGTCTTCAACGGCGAAACCGTCGACGTCCGCGGCGGGATCGAGGCGACGACCTACTACGTGCCGGCGATCATGTCGCTGGCGATCATCTCGGCGACGATGCAGACGCTGGCGATGACGCTGGTGATCGCCCGCGAAGACGGCCGCCTCAAGCGCGGCCGCGGCACCCCGATGCCGCCCTGGGTCTTCATCGCCGGCCGCGTCGGCAACTCGATCGTCGTCGCGCTGATGATGCTGGTGCTGCTGGCGATCATCGGCGGCCTCCTCTTCGGCGTCGACCTCCCCTGGGAGCGCCTGCCGGCGATCCTCCTCGCCCTCGTCGTCGGCGCCGCCTCCTTCTGCTGCCTCGGCATCGCCCTCACCGCTGCGATCCCCTCCCAGGACGCCGCCGCGGCGATCGTCAACGCGATGCTGCTGCCGCTCTACTTCCTCTCCGGCGTCTTCATCCCGGAAGACCAACTACCCGATGGCGTGATCGCCTTCGCCGACCTCTTCCCGGTCCGCCACTTCTTCGACGCCTTCTTCGACGCTTATGTTCCCGCCGGCGGCCCCGCCGTCTCCTGGGATAACCTCGCGATCGTCGCCCTCTGGGGCGTCGCCGGCCTCGTCCTCGCAATCAGGTACTTCCGCTGGACTCCGCGTTCGGGCTGAGCTTTCCGGCGAAGCCTCCGATAGCCTCCGTCCCTCAATGCTCCACCACGTCCTCCTGGAGGTCGCCGACCTCGATCGCAGCGCGGCCTTCTACGACTCGATGCTGGCCCCCTTGGGCTGGCGACGCCATTTCGAGCAGGACCAGACGATCGGTTGGGGCATCGCGAAACCCGTCTTCTTCGTCTCCTCCAAGCACGATCCGGCGCCCGGCTTCGGCCTGCTGAGCTTCTCGGCGCTGGGGATCGTCGCGGTCAAGGCGGCCTGGGAGAACGGGGTCAAATCCGGCGGCGTCAGCGTCGCCGACCCGGGCGAGCAGCGCTCGCACGGCTCCGGTTCCTACTCCGCTTTCCTCAAGGACCCGGACGGGTACGAGATCGAGATCACCATCGGCTCCGACTAGCCGGAGCCGGAAGCGCCGAGTCCTTAGGATCGGCTTCCCCACATACAAATAGGAGGAATGGGTTCATGGCTGTGAAGGTCGGCATCAACGGTTTCGGCCGTATCGGGCGCAACGTCTTCCGTGCCGCCAAGGAGGCGGCCGCGGACATCGACTTCGTCGCCGTCAACGACCTCGTCGACACGGCCACGATGGCCCACCTGCTCAAGTACGACTCGATCCTCGGCCGCTTCCCCGGCGGCGTGGAGGTCGACGGCGACACGATCGTCGCCGGCGGCGACGAGGTCAAGGTCCTCTCCGAGCGCGACCCGGCTCAGCTTCCCTGGGGCGACCTCGGGGTCGACGTCGTGATCGAGTCGACCGGCTTCTTCACCAAGCGCGAGGACGCCGCCAAGCACCTCGAGGCGGGCGCCAAGAAGGTGATCATCTCCGCTCCGGCGACCGAACCGGACGTCACCGTCGCCCTCGGCGTCAACTTCGACGACACCTACGACGCGGAGAGCCACCACGTCATCTCCAACGCCTCCTGCACGACCAACTGCCTGGCGCCGCTGGCCAAAGTGCTGCACAAGGCGTTCGGGATCGAGCATGGGCTGATGACGACGATCCACGCCTACACCGCTGACCAGCGCCTGCAGGACATGCCGCACAAGGACCCGCGGCGCTCGCGCGCTGCGGCGCTCAACCTGATCCCGACCACGACCGGCGCCGCCAAGGCGGTCGGCCTGGTCCTGCCGGAGCTGAACGGGAAGCTGAACGGGTTCTCGATGCGCGCCCCGGTCCCCACCGGGTCCGCCGTCGACCTCGTCTTCGCCACTCCGAACCCGGTCGATCCCGACCAGGTCAACGCCGCCCTCAAAGCGGCCGCGGACGGCCCGCTGAAGGGCATCCTCGCCTACACCGAGGACCCGATCGTCTCCAGCGACATCGTCGGCGACCCGCACTCCTCGATCGTCGACGCGCCGTCGACGATGGTGATCGGCGACGGTCGCATGGTCAAGGTGATCAGCTGGTATGACAACGAGTGGGGCTACTCCAACCGCTGTGTCGAGCTGGCCGGCAAGGTCCTGCCCGCCTAGGCGCGGGAACCGGCCGCCGATGGCGTTCGACAAGGCAAGCGTCCGCGACGCGGAGGTCAAGGGCCGCCGCGTCCTCGTCAGGGTGGACTTCAACGTCCCCCTGGCCGACGGCGCGGTCAGCGACGACACCCGCATCCGCGCGGCGCTGCCGACGATCGAACTGCTGCGCGAACGCGGCGCGGCGCTGGTCCTGATGTCCCACCTCGGCCGCCCCAAGGGCGAGCCCGACCCGGCGCTCTCGATGGCGCCGGTGGCTAAGCGGCTCGGCGAGCTGCTGGGGACGGAGGTGAAGCTGGCGCCGGGGGTGATCGAGGGCGACGTCGACCTCACCTGCGGCGCCCTCGGTCCCGGCGACGTGCTGCTGCTCGAGAACGTCCGCTTCGAGCCGGGGGAGACGAAGAACGACCCGAAGCTGGCCGAAAACCTGGCGCAGCTGGGGAGCCTCTACGTCAACGACGCCTTCGGCGCCGCCCACCGCGCCCACGCCAGCACCGCCGGCGTCGCCGACTACCTGCCCGCCTACGCGGGGCTGCTGCTGGAGCGCGAGGTGACTGAACTCGAAAAGGTCGTCGACTCTCCCGAGCGGCCGCTCGTCGTCGTCCTCGGCGGCGCCAAGGTCTCCGACAAGGTCGGTGTGATCGACCGCTTCCTCGAGGTCGCCGACAAGATCCTGATCGGCGGCGCGATGTGCTTCGGGTTCTTCAAGGCGCAGAGGATTCCGGTCGGTGACTCGCTCGCCGAGGGCGAGGACGAGGCGAAGGAGGCGCTAGAGCGCGCCGAGCAGTCCGACTGCGAGCTGGTGCTGCCCGTCGACCTCCTCCTCGGCCGCGAGTTCTCCGCCGATACCGAGCGCAAAGAAAGCGAGGGGGTGGAGGTCCCCGATGGCTGGATGGGCCTCGACATCGGCCCCCGCAGCGCCGAGATCTACGCGGATGCGGTCAAGCAGGCCGGCACCGTCCTCTGGAATGGCCCGATGGGCGCCTTCGAGATGGAGCCTTTCGCCGCCGGCACCCGCGTCGTCGCCGAAGCGGTCGCCGAGGCGCCCGGCACGACGGTCGTCGGCGGTGGCGACTCGGTCGCGGCACTGAACCAATTCGGCCTCGAGGACCAGGTCGACTGGGTCTCGACCGGAGGGGGAGCATCTTTGGAGCTCTTGGAGGGAAAGAAGCTGCCGGGCGTTGAGGCCCTGCTCGACGCCGAAGAGGAGACTGCGAATGCCTGAGCGCACGCCGTACATCGCCGCCAACTGGAAGATGCACAAGACGGTCGCCGAGGCGGCCGAGTTCGTCGACGCGCTGTTACCTCGAATCGCCGCAACGCAGAGTGACGTGGTGATTTGCGCGCCCTTCACCGCGCTGACCGCGGTGGTCGAGCGCCGCTACGGAACCGCGGTCAAGGTCGCCGCCCAGAACATGCACGAGAAGGACTCGGGCGCCTTCACCGGCGAGGTCTCGGCGCCGATGCTGGTCGAGCTCGACGTCGAGGCGGTCGTCCTCGGCCACTCCGAGCGCCGCCAGTACTTCAACGAGACCGACGAGGCGCTCGCCCGCAAGGTCCCTGCCGCCCTCGCTGCCGACCTCGAGCCGATCCTCTGCGTCGGCGAGAGCGAGGAGGCGCGCGACGCGGGGGAGACCGAGGAAGTGCTGGAGCGCCAGCTGCAGGCCGACCTCAGCGGCATCGAGGCGGGACAGATCGAGAACGTCGTCATCGCCTACGAGCCGATCTGGGCGATCGGCACCGGCCGCACCGCGACGCCCGAGCAAGCCCAGGAGGTGTGCGCCTTCATCCGCGACGTCCTCCGGGGCCGCGGTGGTGCCGCCGACCGCGTTCGGATCCTCTACGGCGGCTCGGTCAAGCCGGGTAACGCCGCCGAGCTGCTCTCGCTGCCCGATGTCGACGGCGCCCTCGTCGGCGGCGCCTCGCTAGACGCCGAGGACTTCGCGGCGATCGTCGAGGCGGCAGACTGACGGGATGAGCCCGCTCGTCCCTTCCCTGGCGCTGATCATCCTCGACGGCTGGGGGCTGGCCGAGCCGGGGCCGGGCAACGCGATCTCGCTCGCCGAGACGCCGGTCTTCGACCGCCTCTGGGGCGAGTATCCGCACACCCAGCTCTCTGCCCAGGGCCGCGACGTGGGCCTCCCCGAGGGGCAGATGGGCAACTCCGAGGTCGGCCACCTCAACCTCGGCGCCGGCGCGATCGTCAAGCAGGACCTGGCCCGGATCGACGATGCCGTCGCCGACGGCAGCTTCTTCGAGAACGAGGCGCTGCTCGCCGCCTGTGAGCGGGCGCGCAACAGCCCCCGCGGGCGGCTGCACCTGCTCGGGCTGGTCTCCGACGGCGGTGTCCACTCCGGCTGGGAGCACATCGAGGCGACGATCGAGCTCGCCGCCCAGGAGGGCGTGCCCGACGTCGTCTTCCATGCCTTCACCGACGGCCGGGACACGCTCCCGCACGGCGGCAAGGGCTACATCGAAGAGCTGGAGCGCTGGTTGCGGTCGGCGGGCCGCATCGCCACCGTCAGCGGCCGCTACTACGCGATGGACCGCGACACCCGCTGGGAGCGGACCAAGCTCGCCTACGACGCGATCGTCCACGCCCAGGGCCTGCACGCGCCCAGCGCCGCCGCCGCGATCGCCGAGTCCTACGAGCGCGGCGAGACCGACGAGTTCGTCAAACCGACCGTGATCGGCGACTACGACGGCGCCGCCGAGGGCGACGTCGCCCTCTTCATCAACTTCCGGCCCGACCGGGCGCGCCAGATGAGCCGCGCCCTCTCCGAGCCCGGCTTCGACGAGTTCTCCCGCTCGGGCGCCGCCCCGCTCGACCTGACGACGATGACCGAGTACCGCAAGGGCTGGCCCTACCCGGTCGCCTTCCCCGAGCAGCGGCCGGCGACGACGCTGGCGGAGACGATCGCCGCCGCCGGCGGCAACCAGCTCCACGTCGCCGAGACCGAGAAGTACGCCCACGTCACCTACTTTTTCAACGGCGGCAAGGAGCAGGAGGTGGAGGGGGAAGAGCGGGCGCTGGTCGAATCGCCCCGCGACGTCCCCACCTACGACCACAAGCCGGAGATGAGCGCCGAAGGCGCCGCCGAGGCCTTCGTTTCCCACTGGAGCGGCGGCAACTACCGCTTCGGGATCATCAACTTCGCCAACCCCGACATGGTCGGCCACACGGGCGTGATCCCCGCCGCCGTCAAAGCGGTCGAGACCGTCGACGCCCAGCTCGGCAAGGTCGTCGAGGCCGTCACCGCCAAAGGCGGCGCCTGCATCGTCACCGCCGACCACGGCAACTGCGACCACATGCTCGAGCCCGACGGCTCCCCCAACACCGCCCACTCCCTGAACCCGGTCCCCCTCTTCGTCACCGCCAACGGGATCAACCTCCGCGACAGCGGCATCCTCGCCGACGTCGCCCCCACGGCCCTCGAGCTCCTCGGTATTCCGCAGCCGGAGCCGATGACGGGCCGCTCGCTGGTTGAGTGACGGGTTCGCCGTCTCGTTTCAGCTATGACGTGATTGAGTCAACCTCTGGTGGGCCTTGATCAGCCTTTCGGATGACGGCTTCAGCTATCACCATGAGGCGGTTGTACTCGACGCGAATCTCCTCAGCCGTTTGGCCCCACTGTGCGTCGAATTCGCTCATAAGGTCTTCCCGCCCGCCCGTGGCGAACGCGTCTCGGCACATCTGCACCCAATCAGAAAGCATGGGGCGAGGGTCGATCCCGGTCATATGGATCTGGCGCTGTCTCTCGTTTTGAATTTCTTCTGCTTCGCGAAACCGCTCGAGCCGTTCGGGAACCGCTTCCAGCATCATCCGAGCCTCTAGGAGTTGGAACCGCATCTCCGCTTCACGATGCGACTCAACTGACTTACGCAGGGCCTCGCGCGCTTCGTTCCGTTGTGCCATTGGTGCATGCAGAGCAACCCCTGCGGCCCACGCATAAGGAACAAATAGCCATCCCAGCGTGGCGCTTGCGAAGGCAGCTAGAAGCCGCAGCGGTAGCCCAGCTGGCACGAAAGCGACCGCTAGTACGGCTGGGAGGACCATATTGAGGTAGCCGAAACCATGGGAGGAGGAATGGTCGACGGCACTCACCTTGCCCCGCTCCCAGGCGGTCTGAGTATGGGGATTTCGTGGCACCTCTTCTCGCCACCGGCCAGATGGTGTAAGTAGGTACCTGCATCGGCTCCAGCGCGCTCCCATTGCGCGGCACCATATTTCCCTCACCAGCGCGTGGTTCGCGATCAGGCCTAGGAGAGATTGGCGAAACTCGCAGGGCCAGTAGCCATGCGGGATCGCAGGGTCGGTGATTTCACGGATACCTCCCTTTCCGGGATCGTTTACCCCAAGCTGCTGCCGACGGCTAGCCCCACTCGCAGGCGATCCCGTCATTGTCGGCATCCAGCCCGTCTACGTCGTAGCCGATCACCTGCACGGGTCCGGCCACTTCATCGCAGTCAACGTCGTAGAAGGTGTCTGGAACGCAGCCCGTGTAGTTGGAGTCGCAGGCGGGTCCGGCGCTCCGCTCGATGGGCGCGCGGGCAGGTTTTGACTCTTGGGTATCGATATCGATGACGCCGAAGATGTCGAGAGCACCGAAGACGAAGATGAGGGCGATTCCACCCCAGATCGCCAACCCAAAGAAGCCGACGACAGCAGCGACAAGCCAGATCGCAATCTGCTCTGCAATCGCTGCAAGGCGCTCCCCCACGACGCCATCCTGATTCCCCGCAGTCGGCACGTCAACTTCTGAGGTTTGGAAGGCCGCCCCCCGGAAGCCCGCCAGGCGGGGGGCGGCCCTACGACCTATCGAGCAGGCGAGGCGAACATTAAAAACGCCACCGGACGAGTTAGGAACCCGCCCGAGTATCGGCCGATTCCCTTTTACCGTCGTATCGATTTTCTAGCTTCTTCTACTCAGCCTCAGTCCGGCGACCCGCCAGGCCGCCAGACGCGAGGGACATATCGAGCGATAAAGGAGGCCCATCGTGGCCAAGAAAAGCCCGTGGTACTCGAAGAAGCAGATGGACGTCTACCACGACGACACCGACTGCGACAAAGGCAACAACATCGAGTCCGAGAACATCGCCTACGGCACTGGCGGTCTTCCCAAGTGCTCGACGTGTAAGGACCTGGATTAAGCAGGTCCCGCCTTACGAGTAAACGTCAACTCCCATTGCGGGCCGACAGGCTCGCCGTCGATCACTTGCCAGTGACGATTGAGGGCGCTGACGGGAAGGGCATTTTGTAGGGCGACAGCCAGGGCACGAAATCCCTCGCTGGCGGTTCCATAGAAGCGCACCGCTGGCTCTGGGTAGGCGTGTCCTGGCCCGCCCTCACACGACTCATAGGTCTCGACGCCGTTATCTCGGAGCAGTTCGACGAATCCGGCGATGCCGTCGTCAAGGGGCGATTCATAGATCCGTTTACTGGCCACGGAGGGATTCCTTTCGGTGCAGGTATTGGAGGACGGGACTACTGCTTTTTGGCTTTCTAGAGCCAAAATCCGTCCGAACCTGTGTGTAGCCTGCCCATCAGAAACCCACAAAGAAGACCCCCGCGAAGTTGGCGCTTCCGGGGGTCAGGACCACAGAGGTATTGGCTCCGTGGACGTACCCAAGTTAGCACCGCAACCCGCGTCGGTTGCGCAAATCGAGAGGCTCCTCAAGTCCCCCGAGATTCAGCGCTTGATTGCTGAACTGACGGAGACGAGGTGGACCGGAAGGCCGGGATACCCGGTTCGGACGATGGTCGGCATGGCGCTCGCCAAGAGCGTGTATGCGTTGCCGACGTGGACGAAGGTCGTCGCCCTGGTGGGCGAGCACTGGCGACTTCAGCGCGTCCTCGGATGCGAGGGCGAACCGCCGTCGAAGTGGGCTGCGTATCGGTTCGCGGCGAAGCTCCGCGAGAACTCCGGGTCGCTGGAGCGCTGCATCGACGCGGTGGTCGAAGGGCTGAAAGCGAAGCTTCCGACCTACGGGCGCGACCTCGCAATCGACGCAAGCGACATGCCCGCCTACGCGAACGGGCAGCGGTTCGTCAGCAAGGACAGCGAGGTCGAACGCAACTGGCATACGGACCCCGACGCGAGTTGGGGACACCGCTCGGCAGTCTCAACGCGGCGGGGCGGCGGCTTCTTCGGCTACCGCCTCCACATGGCGACCTGCACCGCCACCGACCTTCCCGTCGCGTGGACGGTGGAGACCGCGAAGGCCAACGAAACCCGGTTCGTCGCCGACCTGCTCGACACCGCCCAGCGGCGCGGCGCGATGGCTGCAACAGCGGCGATGGACAAGGGCTACGACCTGACGCGCGTCTACGACGCTTGCGCTGAGCGGGACTGCCTGCCGCTGATCCCGCTGCGACAGACGCCGGGGGTGAAGCGCGGCGACCATCTGCCGCCGGAGTGCCAGCACGGGACTTGGACCTTCGCGGGCGCTGATCGCCAACGCGGCGCGACCAAGTGGCGGTGCCCGAGCGGCGAATGCGCTCCGGCTTCAACTTGGATCGCAGCCGACCGACTGCACCCGCTGATCCCGAGAGAGACCAAGCGGTTCAAGGCGGGCTACCGCAAGCGGGCGGCAGTCGAGCGCGAGTTCGGGCGGCTAAAGAACCAGTGGGGATTGAAGCCCCTCCGGGTCCGTGGCCTTGGTCGCGTTCGACTGCACGCCGACCTGACGGTTCTGACGAAGCTTGCTTGCGCGCTATCGCGCGCCCGGACTCACGCGGCGTCCACCAACACTTCGTAGGCGCGGATGGCTGCCCGCGTCGGCAGCACCATCGCTTCGCTGCGGAACAACAGCCCGGCACCGCGAAGCTCGCTCACCGCGTCTTCGATTTCGGCGCCTTCGCTCCGCTTTTCCGAGTCGCGGGTCAGCGCCCGGATCAGTTCCGACGTACGGACCTGACCGGGATAGGTCTCGATGATGTAGCTCAGAACGATCCGCTGGTTCTGGATCTCGATATCTACGGCCCCACCGGGGCCTTCAGGCTGGTCGTGCAAGGGAGTTCACGCTCCTTTGTCACGGCCGGGGGCTGTTTCGGCAGTCGCCCGGCCACTTTTGATTTGGACCGGGCGAACCTATGGACGATCAGGGATCAAACTCAAGCGTTTCGCCAATCGAAACGCCAATGCCTCCTAGGGGCGGTGAGCGCTAGCGGAGCTCGCAGCTCGTAGAAGTAGATATCGAGGTGTCGACTTATGCGTCCATATGGGCGCATAAGTCGACACAGACCCATACGCTGCCGCCGTGCGCGACGACCCACAGCGACTTCGCTTTGATATCGACGCCCGGGACGGGGCTGCCCGTGCCGGCGTCATCCAGACCGCCCACGGCCCGATCGAGACGCCGGCTTTTATTCCGCTGGCGACGAAGGGGACGGTGCGGGGGCTGGAGTCGGCGGAGGTGGCCGGACTCGGGTATCAGCTGATCCTTGGCAACACCTACCACCTGTTCGTTTCGCCAGGGCCGGAGCGGATTGCCGCCGCGCGTGGCCTGCACGGCTTCATGAACTGGGAGCGCGCCGTGATCACCGACTCCGGCGGCTTCCAGGTCTTCTCGCTCGCCCACGGCGGCGTCGCCAACGAGGTCAAGGGCAGTGGCCGCTCCGGCGACCACGGCTCCAAGGTCGAGATCAGCGAGGAGGGGGCGCGGTTTCAGTCGCCGCGGGACGGGGCGGAGCTCTTTATCTCGCCGGAGGTCTCGATGAGCGTGCAGGCGCAGCTCGGCTCCGACATCGCCCTCGTCTTCGACGAGTGCACGCCCTTCCACGCCGACCGCGAGTACACCGCCCGCTCGACCGAGCGCACCCACCGCTGGCTCGACCGCTGCCTCGCCTGGCACGAACGCGAGGGCCCCGAACGGCAGGCGGTCTTCGGGATCGTCCAGGGCGGGACCCACGAGGATCTGCGGCGTGAATCGGCGGAGGCCGTCTCCGAGGCCGGGGTCGACGGGATCGCGATCGGCGGCACCCTCGGCCGCGACAAGGAGGAGATGGCGGACGTGCTGGCGATGACGGCGCCGCTGCTGCCGGTGGAGGCTCCCAAGCACCTGCTCGGGATCGGCGAGGTCGACGACCTCCTCGGCGGCATCGCCCTCGGCCTCGACGTCTTCGACTGCGCCGTCCCAACCCGCCTCTCCCGCCACGGCGTCGCCCTCGCCCCGAGCCCGGAGACCCGCTGGCGCCTTGACATGCGCAAGGGCAAGTGGGTCGGCAACCGCGAGCCGCTGGTCGAGGGCTGCCCCTGCTCGACCTGCCGGCGCCACGACCGCGACTACGTCAGCTACCTCTCCCGCGCCGAGGAGTTGACCGCCGTCCGCCTCCTCGTCATCCACAACCTCACCTACATGCGCGGTCTGACCACCCATGCCCGCCGGGCGATCGAAACGGGGCGGTTCGACGACTACCGCACCGCCGTCCTCGCCGGAGCGGTTCCCTGGAGCGCCTAGCTATTCGGTGTTGTTGCGGACCAGCTCTTTTACTTCTTCGACGACCTTGTCGATCGTGTCCCCGGCGACGCGGCTGACCTTGACCCCGGCCGCCTTATCAGTGGTGACGATTACGGCCGTCGCGACGGCGGCGGCGACCAGGACCAACGCCACCGCGGCGAGGACGAAGCGGGCGAAGCGGGAGAAGGCGCCGCGCTTGCGCGGCTGCGCCGCCCGCGGGGGAGGAGCTGCCGGCTGCGGGGCGGGGGCGACGCGCGGCTGCGGCCGCCGCGTCTGCGAGGGCGCCGGCCGGTACTCGGTCTGCGCGGTGTCGCGGCCCATGTGGCGGGTGGCGGCCGTGTCGCCGCCGAGGACCCGCGTCGCCGAGGTCCCCTCTTCCAGCGGCAGCGTCACGTCGCCGCCTTCGAGGCCGAGGCGGAGCCCGGCGGCGAGCTCGTCGGCGCTCGCGTAGCGCCGGTTCGGATCGCCCTCGAGCGCCCGCAACACCGCCGCGCCGAGCGTCTCCGGCACCTCGCTGTTGTAGGTGTCGGGAGGCAGCGGCTTCTCGTTCTGCTGGCGCACCGCCAGCTCGGCCAGCGAGGACCCCTCGTACGGCAGGCGGCCGGTGAGGAACTGGTAGAGGACGACCCCGAGCGCGTAGACGTCGGTGGCCGGCGTCGCCTCCTCGCCCCGCACCTGCTCGGGCGCCAGGTAGGCGGCGGTGCCGACGACGGAGCCGACCTGGGTGATCCTCGTCTGCTCGATCGCCCGGGCGATCCCGAAGTCCGTCAGCTTGACGATCATCTCGCCGCCGCCGACCGGGCCGCCGAAGACCATCAGGTTCCCCGGCTTGACGTCGCGGTGGATGATCCCGCGCCGGTGCGCGTAGTCGAG
>Ga0184624_10000101_pt1 | contig 20868 bp, 18 predicted proteins | sample PLM3_5_b1_FD_133157 | JGI IMG/M metagenome (GOLD analysis project Ga0184624, IMG submission 133157) | Groundwater sediment microbial communities from an aquifer in East River, Colorado, USA - PLM3_5_b1 | ecosystem: Environmental > Terrestrial > Soil > Riparian zone | place: USA: East River...
TCTTCGCCCTCGGCACGGCGGAGGACCTCGCGCACATGGAGCGAGGGTGAGGCGTCGTCGACCAGGCACAGCTCCCAGTCGTCATAGCTCTGCCGTCTGACCGAAGCGACCGTCTCGGCGAGCACCTTCGCCGGGGTCTCGTAAACCGGCGTCAGGATCGAGAACCGGGGTGCCGCCACCCTAGGCTCGACTGCCCCGGAGCAGCCGGATCAGGCCATGGATCAGGCGGGCGGCGCCGGGGATAGGAATCCGTCCGATCGCGTTGGCGAGGCGCTGCGAGCCCTGCTCGATCATCTTCAGGCGCCCCTTGGCCGCTCCCAGCTCGGCGTCCCTTTGGATCAGCAGGTCGCGCAGCCGTAAAATCTCTTCGTCGCGACTGCGGATGCCGTTCCGCATCTCCTCCTCGAGCGACCGCTGCCCGTTCGCCTGCTCGAGGGAAGTCGTCGGGTCGACCATGGGGGCTAGTTTACCCGCGGCCGAGGGAAGTCAGAGCGCCTCGGCGATCCGCGGTGCTTCCCGCTTGAAGACCCAGATGCCATAGATGCAGGAGCCGAAGAAGATCGCCGCGGCCGGAAGCAGTCCCAGCCAACCTCCGGCGGCGTCGAGGGCGGTGGGGGCGCCGGGTTCGTGGAGGATCCAGACCCGCACCTCGGTGAAGATCACCGCAAGCGGATTGACCATCAACAGGCGTTCGTAGGTCTCCTCGGGGAAGGCGTCGACCGGATAGAGGATCGGCGAGAGGTAGAGCAGCACCTGCGAGACCACCGCCCAGATGATCGCGACGTCGCGGAAGCGGACGTAGAGCACCGAGAGCGCCATCGAGACGACCGCGGTGAGGACGAACAGGAGCAGGAGGGCAATCGGGAACAGCAGCCAGCTCCAGGTGACCGCGACGCCAAAGGCGACGATGAAGGCGAAGACGACGACCAGGTTGAGGCAGAGGTTGAGCGCCCCGGTGACGACCGTCGCCAGCGGGATCACGAGGCGGGGGAACTGGGTCTTGCGGACGACCCCCTCCTGCGTTACCACCGAGTTGACGGCGTTGCTCGTCGCTTCCTGGAAGAACGTGTAGAGGACGATCCCCAGCAGCAGCATCACCGGATAGTGCTCGACGGTTTCGCTGCCGATTTTGAAGACTTTGGTGAAGACGAACAGAAGGACGCCGAAGAGCATCAGCGGCCGGATCAGGGACCAGAGGTAGCCGAGGACGGTCCCGAAGTAGGCCCGTTTGAACTCGGTCACCGACATCAGCCAGAGGAGGTCGAGGAAACGGCGCATGCCCCCGCCCAGGGCGGAGGGCCCTCGCACCTCCTGCAGCGGCGCGCCCGCGTTCGCGGGCGCCGCCGTCTCCTCGGGAGCGATCACCGGGGCGCCGCTCACCCGGACGCCCCGTCGACGACCTCGGCCTCGATCTCGTGCCGGGGGGAGATGATGCCCCGCGTCTGCTGGGCGCCGAAGATGACGAAGCTGATCGCGTTGGCGACGTAGATCGAGATCCCGTTCGCGCTCTGCACCCCGCAGTGGACGTAGTGCCGGCCGATCGCCAGGGAGTTGTCGACGTCGGCGCTGACGACCACCCGCTTGCCCGCGACCAGCTCTCCGTCTTCGGGCGTCACCGGCGTCCCGAACTCGACCAGCCCCAGCCCGTCGGCGTTGGCGATGACGAAGCCGACGTGCAGGCCCGGGACGTCCTGCAGCAGCTCCAGCTCGACCCGCAGCCGGATCGGCTCGCCGAGCTCGAGGGTCGAGAGCTCCTCGCCCTCGCCGCCCTCGAGCGTGCAGGAGAGAAGCCGCGCTCCCTCCGCCTCTCCCCTGCTGCCGAGGGAGGCCCCCTCGCCGTCGCGGGCGAAGTTCAGCTTCAGGTATTCGCGCCCGGTCTCGGCCGGAACGCCGATGTGTTGGATGCGGCCCTCGTGGAGGAGCATCGCGCGGTGGCAGTAGGCCTCCACGGCCGCCATCTCGTGCGTGACCAGGATGATCGTCTTCCCCTCGGCTTTCATCTGGTGGAAGGCGTCGGCGCACTTCTGCTGGAACGACGCGTCTCCGACCGCCAGCACCTCGTCGATCAGGAGCACGTCGGCGTCGGCCTCCATCATCACCGCGAAGGCGAGCCGGACGAGCATTCCCGAGGAGTAGTTCTTCAACTTCAGGTCGGCGAACTCGCGCAGCTCGGCAAAGTCGATCACGGGGTCAACCCGGCGCCGCATGTCCCCCGGCGTCAGCCCCATCATCACGCCGTTGAGGACGATGTTCTCCCGCGCCGTCAGCTCGTGGTTGAAGCCGACGCCGAGCTCGATGAACGGGGCCAGGCGCCCGGCGATCCTGATCCTGCCGCTGTCAGCGCGGTAGATGCTGGCAAGCAGCTTCAGCAGCGTGCTCTTGCCGGAGCCGTTGCGGCCGACGATCCCGAAGAACTCTCCCTGGTGGATCTCGAAGGAGACGCCGTCGAGGGCGTGCAGCTCCCGGTACTCGCGCGATGCGAAGGGGTGGACCGCCCGCTCTTTCAGCGAGTCGACGCGCTCGGTCGGGATCCTGAACGTCTTGTGCAGGTCCTCGACGACGATTGCGGGGGGGCTGCTCGTGGCGGCATCCAGTTTCACGCTGCTCGGCTCGAGGGTGGTTTCTTCGGTAGCCATGTGAGGGGGCGAACGCTAGCGCCGATACGCTTCCGCCGTGCTGAGCGACCTTCGGCGGGGGCCGATCATCAAGCCGGCGTCGGCCGTGCTCGCCTTCGCGGCCGTGACCGTGGTCACCTGCCTGATCGCCCACCCCCAGATGTTCACCGGGTTCCGCGGCTACGACGACGAGGGCTACATGCTCACGGCGATCAAGGGCTTCGTCAACCACGGCCACCTCTACGACGACGTCTTCACCCAGTACGGCCCCTTCTATTTCGAGGCCTGGGGCGGGCTCTTCTCGCTCTTCGGGATACCGGTCGACCACGACGCCGGCCGCACGGTGACGATGGTCGCCTGGGTCGTCTCCTCGTTGGCGATCGGGCTGGTGACGGCACGGATCGCCGGCAGCGTCCTGCTCGGACTCGCCACCCAGATGCTGGTCTTCTCGGCGCTCGGGGTCCTCCCCAACGAGCCGATGCACCCAGGCGGGATCATCTGCCTGCTGCTGGCGGCGATTCTCTCTATCGCCTGCTTCGTCCGCGACCGTCCTTCGCCCTTCGCCTTCGCGGTGCTGGGGGCGGCGGTCGCGGCCCTCGTCCTGGTGAAGATCAACGTCGGCATCTTCGTCGTCGCTTCCCTTGCCCTGGCCGCCGCGGTCAGCTACCCGGCGATCTTCGAGCGCCGCTGGGCGCGGCCGCTGGTCGAGGCGGGCTTCGTGGCGATGCCGGTCCTTCTGCTGGCGGGGAAGTTCGGCGAACCTTGGCCGCGCCGGTTCGCGGCGCACGTGGCACTCGCGGCCGCGGCCCTGGTGATCGCTCTGCGTGCCCGTCGCGTCGCGCGCCGGCCCAACGAGGAGCTCGGCTGGCTGGCCGGCGGCTTCCTCCTCCTCGCCGCCGTCAGCTGCCTCACCCTGCTCGCCGCGGGCACCAGCCTCCACGGTCTCTTCGACGGCGTCCTCGGGCAGCCCCTGAGGCAGGCCGACGCCTTCACGATTCCGCTGCAAATCGACAACCGGATTTTCGGATTCGACCTGGTCGCCCTCGCCGTGGCGATCGCCTACTGGCATGTCGGCCGGGCCCGGTCCGGGGAGCCCGGGCTTGTCTGGACGGCGCTGGTCTCCCTCCTCAGCGTCGCCATCGGGGCGGCGATGGCGCTCTCGGTCGCCGGCAAGGGGCTGCCGTTCGACGCGGGCGGGCTCCCCGGGTACCAGTTCACCCTCCTCTCCTTCGCCTGGGTCGCGCTGTTGCGCCCCAGTGCCGACCGCCGGCCCGACGTCTCCTTCGCGCTCCTCCTGCTGCCGCTGATGGCCGTGCCGCAGGCGCTGCACGCCTTCCCGGTCGCCGGCAGCCAGACCCTCTGGGCGACCTTCCTGCTGATCCCGGTGGGGGCGATCTGCATTGGCAACGGGGTCCGCGGACTCCTCGCCGTCCTCCCGGCGGGGGCCGAAAGGCAGGCCATCGGGATCGTAGGCGCCTCGCTCGTCGTCGTCGTCGGGCTATTCGTCGCCCAGACCACCCTGCGGGAACCGCTGAAGGCCGCCCGGCACGGCTACGACGCCGGTGTCCCCCTGCGGCTGCCGGGGGCGGAGTCGATTCACCTTCCCGAAGAAGAAGCCGACCTCTACGAAGGGATCACCGCGGCGATCGACCGCAACTGCGCCGCCCTGGTCATGTTGCCGGGGATGGACAGCTTCTATCTCTGGACAGAGCAGGAGCCGCCCACCGGCTACACCGCAACCGGTTGGCCGACCCTCTTCGACGCGGAGCATCAACGCCAGGTGATCGCCGACATCAGCCCGCTACGGGACCTCTGCCTCCTCCGCAATCTCCCCTTCGCCGCCGGCTGGGGCAACGGCGAGATCCCGCCCGGGCCCCTGGTGGGCTACCTCGAACGCGGCTTCGTCCCGGGCGCCGCCTTCGGGGGCTACGAACTGCTGCGCCGAGAAAGCGGCGGGAGGCCCTCGTGACGACCTGGATCTTCACCCCGATCTACCGCGACGTCAGATCCTTCCGGATCCTCCGCGAGCGGCTGCTGGAAATGCTGGCGGAGGACTTCTCGGCGGCTGGCAGAGTCCGCTTCCTCGCGATCGACGACACCGCCGGCCAGGACCCCGAAGTCGCCTCGCTCGCCGCCCTCGACGACGTCACCGTCATCTATCCGCCCTTCAACCTCGGCCACCAGCGGGCGCTCGTCTACGCCCTGCGCAAGGCGCTGCCGGAGATCGACGACGAGGACGCGGTCGTCACCATGGACGCCGACGGCGAGGACCGCCCCGAGGACCTGCCGCGGCTGCTGGCGAAGCTGTCGGAGCAGCCGCCGTCGGAGCGCCCGGTGGTGCTGGCGCTGCGGACCAAACGGCGTGAGTCGATCGGCTTCAAGGTCCTCTACAGGCTCTTCCGCCTGCTCTTCCGTTCGCTCACCGGGGCGACCGTGCGCTCGGGTAACTTCGTCGCCCTGCCGGGCTCGGTGGCCAAGCGCGCCCTTCTGCACCCGACCTTCGACCTCTCCTACTCCTCGGCGATCCTCGCCCTCGACCTGCCGATCGAGTACGTCCCCTGCGAGCGGGGCGGACGTTACGAGGGGCGCTCGAAGATGACTTACGGCAAGCTCGCCATGCACGGGCTGCGGATGCTGATGCCGTTCACCGACCGGATCGCGATCCGCGCCCTCGGCACCTTCGTCTTCTTCGGCGTTCTCGGCGCCGTCCTCGCCGCGGTGGTCGTCTGCCTGAAGGTCTTCACCGCTTCGACCGTGCCCGGCTGGACCAGCTACATCGCCCTCGGCGCGCTGATCGTCTCGCTCGTCGCGCTCGGCAACTTCGTCAGCCTCTTCGTCCTCTTCTCGCAGACGCGGGCGGTCAGCCTCGCCAACATCGAGGAGATCGAGCGGTGAGGGCCAACGGCGAGCTGATCGCCGGCTTGATCGCCCACCTGACCCTGCTGGCGGCGCCGGCGATCGCCGGCGCCGTCGTCGCCACCAGGCAGGGGGTCAGAAGCGTGCCGGTGACGCTGGGGATCGCTCTCGTCGCCTCGGGGACGAGCGCCTTCCTCGCCTTCTGGGCCTACTACGTTGACCCGCTGGTCGGGCAGACCTGGGACTTCCTGCTGCTCGGCGGCTCGATCGGCGTCGTCGTCTGGGTCTGGCGCGAAGGCAGGATCGAGTGGCGGCAGCTGCGGCCGCTGGCACCGCCCCTCGCCCTCTGGGTGCTCGGCTGCTGCTTCGTCACCTTCCTCGGCTTCCTCCACGGCGGCACCCACGACGCGGTCCCGATTTCGGCGCTCCGCTTCTCCGGGCAGCTGCCGTCCGACAACGACATCCCCCGCTACTTCGGCGAATGGTTCGCCTCCCACGGCCACCAGAACCCGCCGCCGGTTTACCCCCCTGACTGGTTGATGAGCGACCGCCCGCCCCTGCAGGTGGGCTACGTGCTCTCCCAGCGGGCCTTCATGCCGACCGAACAGGGCCTCCACTACGAGCTCCTCTGCATCGGCGTCCAGGGCTTCTGGATCGTCGGCATGTGGGCGGTCCTCGTCGCCGCCCGGCTGCGGCCGCTGACCCGGGGGCTGGCGATGTTCGCGGCGATGGTCTCCGACATCGCGATCCTGCACGGGTTCTTCGTCTGGCCGAAGCTGATCGCCGCTGCCTTCCTGCTGGCGGCGCTGGCGATCGTAATCTCGCCGGCTTGGACCGAGAGCCGCCGCGACCGCCGCATCGCCATTCTGGTCGGGGCGCTGCTCGGGCTGGCGATGCTCTCGCACGGCTCCAGCGTCTTCGGCGTCGTCCCGCTGGCCCTGTTGGCGCTCTGGCGCGGCCTCCCCGACTGGCGCTGGCTCGGCGTCGCGGCCGTCGCCCTTCTAGCGCTGATGGTCCCCTGGACGGCCTACCAGCACTACGCCGACCCGCCTGGCAACCGGTTGCTCAAGTGGCAGCTCGGCGGGGACATCACGCTCGACTCGAAAGGGACGCTGGAGGCGATCGAGGACGGGTACTCGGAAGCCGGCTTGGACGGAGCGCTGGAAAACAAGGAAGACAACTTCGGCGAAATCGTCGGCTGGCCACGGGGCAGGGCCAGCTTCGAAGAAGCCGTCGACCGAGTCGAGGAAGGCAAACTCGGCGAAACCGTCGCAGCGATCCGGGGCGCCCGGTTCTTCTGCCTGTTGCCCTTCATCGGCCTTTTCCTGATCGCCCCGTTCGCGATGCTGTTCGGTCGCCGGCGGACGGGCCGCAACGAGGACGAGTGGCGCTTCGCCTTGCTCTGCTTCGCCTTCTTCGGCATCGCCTGCCTCGTCTGGGGCCTGCTGCTCTTCGGCACTCCCGACTCTCGGGCGACGATCCACGTCGGCAGCCTCGCCGTCCCGCTGCTCGGGGTCGTTGGCTGCGTTGCGGGGCTGAGGTCCCTCTACCCGCGGCTGGCCACGGCCGTGGTTGCGATCAACGTCCTCTTCGTGCTCGTCCTCTACACCCCCTCGCTGACCCCACCCCCGGGGACGAGCTACTCTCCGGTCGCCGCCGTCCTCGCCTTACTCAGCCTGGCGGGAATCGCCCTGGTCACCTTCGGCCCCTCGCTCCTGCGGCGGCGGGAGAGCTCGGAGGCGGGGTCCCTGGGCCTCCCGGTCAGCGGCTGACGCCGGGGCTGGCGAAAGGCGCCGCCTCGTCGCAGGAAATCTGGACACCGAAGGGAGGAGGAGCGGTCTCGATCCCGGCCAAGGATTCCCCCTGCGAGAGGCACTTGTCGGCGGCAGTCCTCAGCGCGTCCTCCCAGTAGGGCCCATCCCTGAAGCCGGCCAGCCGCATGTCGTAGGAAGTGACGACGGCGAGGACGATCATCCCCAGGGTCACCGCGACGGGCCAGCTGAAACCGGTTGGCCGCCGGCGGTCGCGCACTGCCCCGTCAACGAAGACAACAACGGCGCTGAGGAGCAGCAGGGCCGGGACGAGGACGTAGCGGCCGGCAACTCCCCCGGAGGTGTCCGGGGACCAGAAGATGTTGAGGCCGACGGAGCGCTGGTAGACGGAGAAGACGAAGATCGCGAGGGACGCGAGGACGGCGGTCGCGCCGAACCAGCGGGCGCTGGGGCGCGAGCGCCAGAGCGCCCAGACCAGGCCCCCGACCGCGGCGGCCAGCAACACGATCAGGAAGCCCCAGCCGAACGCCTCCCAGAGTTCGCCGCCGATGTCCTGGCCGAAGATGCCGGCGTCGAGCACGCGCTGCAGGTAGGCGGTCCAGATGTGGGCGGTCCACAGGGACTCACCCTGTTCCTGCGCCAGCAGGACCGGGACCTGGATGACCGCGCCGAGCATGAAGGAGACGACGAGGGTCGCGTCCCGGGCACCCCGGATCGTGGCCGCCCGCAGCAGCGCCACCGGCATGAAGAACCAGACGCCAGGGGTGCTGAGGCCGGTAGCGAGCATGAAGAGCCCGCCGAGGGCGGCCCCTGCGTTCGTCTTCGGATGCCAGAAGAGGAGCCAAAAGGTCCCGATCAGCATGTACCAGGGGACGTAGGCGGCCGAGAGCAGCGTCTCCTCGCCGGCGCTCGCGACCAGGAGCAGCGCCAGCGCCAGCCCGCCGCGCAGGTAGGGGTTTTGGACGTGGCCGCCGCTGCCGTGCCAGACGGCGAGGGCGCTGAGCGCGGCCAAGAGCGCCGAGAGGATCGAGATCGCCGCCGGCGCCTGTTCGAGGGGGACCAGGGTCGCGGCCTCGGCGATCAGCCTGGGGACGAGGACGAGGTAGCCGGCGTAGGGGGTGAAGATCGCGTCGAAGAACCCCTGCGTCAGCGCCCCCTGCAGGTAGATCGGGCCGTCCTCGGCCCAGATCGTCTTCAGTGGCGCCGACCAGCCAAGCCGCAGCAGCGCCAGGATGGTGCCAACGGCGAGCAGGGAGGTGACCAGCAGTCCGGCTTCCCACCGCGGCAGCGTCCGCGAGGAGGGCAGGGGGGAGGGGAACAGGGTTTCCCGCAGGGTGGCGCGGCTCAGCATCGGGGCGGGACCATATCTGGGGCCAAGGCCGCCGCTCTTTTCCCGGCGCAGTAGGGTTCCAGCCTCGAATGGAGCCCTTGAAGGGATTGATCCTCTCCGGCGGCGCCGGCACCCGCCTGCGCCCGATCACCCACACCTCGGCGAAGCAGCTGGTGCCGGTGGCCAACAAACCCGTGCTCTTTTACGGGATCGAGGCGCTGGTCGAGGCCGGCGTCAAGGAGATCGGGATCATCATCGCGCCGGAGACCGGCGACGAGATCCGCACCGCCGCCGGCGACGGCTCCCAGTTCGGCGCCGAAATCACCTACATCGTCCAGGACTCGCCCGCCGGCCTCGCCCACGCGGTGCTGACGGCAGAGGACTTCATCGGCTCCTCGCCCTTCGTCATGTACCTGGGGGACAACCTCCTCCGCGACGGCCTCCGCGGCTTGGTCAACACCTTCAACGAGCACGGGCCCAACGCCCTCATCCTCCTCACCCCGGTCGACGATCCGCAGTCCTACGGGGTCGCCGAGCTCGACGAGGAAGAGCACATCGTCCGCCTGATCGAGAAGCCGAAAGACCCGCCCTCGAACCTGGCGCTGGTCGGCGTCTACCTCTTCAGCAGCCTGATCTTCGAGGCGGCCCGCTCGCTCGAGCCCTCCTGGCGTGGCGAGCTCGAGATCACCGAGGCGATCCAGAAGCTGATCGACGACGGCCGCAGCGTCCGCTCCGAGGTGGTGCGGGGCTGGTGGAAGGACACCGGCCAGCTCGCCGACATGCTCGAGGCCAACCGGCTCGTGCTCGAGGAGCTCGTGACCGAGATCGAGGGCGACGTCGACGAGGGCTCAAAGGTCGAGGGGCGGGTCGTGATCCGCCCCGGCGCGAAACTGGAGCGCGCGGTCGTCCGCGGCCCCGCCGTGATCGGCGCCGGCGCCCACATCGAGGATGCCTTCATCGGCCCCTACACCTCGATCGGCGACGACGTCCACGTCCGCCGCTCCGAAGTCGAGAACTCGATCGTCCTCGCCGGCTCGGTGGTCGAGGACCTCGGCACCCGGATGGAGGCGAGTCTGCTCGGCAAGGAAGTGAAGCTGACCCGCAGCCAGGGGATGCCGCAGACCCTGCAGCTCCTGGTCGGCGACCGCTCCGAGATCAAACTCGTCTAGTGGGGGCGCTGCGATGAAGTTGCTTGTAACCGGAGCCGCCGGGATGCTGGGACGCGACGTCCTCCTCGCCGCCGGCAACGCCGGCCACGACGTCGTCGGCTACGGCCGCGCCGAGCTCGACGTCACCAACCCGGCCACGCTGGACCGCAAGCTCGACCTCGAGCGGCCCGACGTCGTCATCAACTGCGCCGCCTGGACCGACGTCGACGGCGCCGAGACGGTCGAGGAGGCCGCCTTCGCCGTCAACGGCAGCGGCGCCGGCAACGTCGCCGCCGCGGCCGCGAAGGTGGAAGCGCGGATCCTCCACGTCTCCACCGACTACGTCTTCGACGGCCTCAAGGGCGCGCCCTACGTGGAGAGCGACCAGCCGGCGCCGCTCTCGGCCTACGGCCGCACCAAGCTCGCCGGCGAGGAGGCCGTCGCTGCGGCGAACAAGCGCCACTTCATCGTCCGCTCAGCCGGCCTCTTCGGGCTCGGCGGCCGCAACTTCGTCGATACGATGCTGCAGCTGGCCCGGACCCGGAGCGAGGTCACCGTGGTCCGCGACCAGGTCGGCTCGCCGACCTACACCTGGCACCTCGCCTACGGGATCGTCCGCCTGATCGAGGGGATCGAGTTCGGCATCCACCACATGGCGGCCGCCGGGCAGTGCTCCTGGTACGAGTTCGCCGGAGAGATCTTCGAGCAGGCAAAGGTCGAGTGCCGGGTGCTCTCGATCACCAGTAGCGAATTCGGCGCCGCGGCGCCGCGGCCGCCCTTCTCGGCCCTGGTCAGCCAGCGCGAGCACGCGATCCGGCTGCCCAGCTGGCAGGACGGGCTGGCAGGCTATCTCGCCCAACGACAAGCGGAGGCAAGCGAATGAGACTCCTGGTGACCGGCGCGGCCGGCTTCATCGGCTCCACCTACGTGCGGTTGGTCGGCGACGAGCACGACGTCGTCGTCCTCGACAAGCTCACTTATGCCGGGCGGCGCGAGAACCTGCCCGAGGGGACGAACCTGATCGAGGGGGCGATCGAGGACCCGGCTGTGGTGCGCGAAGCGATGCAGGGCGTCGACGCCGTCGTCAACTTTGCGGCCGAGAGCCACGTCGACCGCTCGATCGACGACCAGGAAGCGTTCGCCCGCACCCACGTCGTCGGCACCGGAACGCTGCTGGACGCGGCGCGCGAGCTCGGCGTCGAGCGCTACCTGCAGGTCTCGACCGACGAGGTCTACGGCTCGATCGAGTCCGGCTCCTTCACCGAGACCTCGCCGATCGACCCCTCCTCGCCCTACTCGGCGACGAAGGCCGCCGGCGACCTCCTCGTCTCGGCTCACTTCCACACCTACGGTGTCGACGCCTCGATCGTCCGCGGCTCCAACAACTACGGCCCGCGCCAGTACCCGGAGAAGCTGATCCCGCTGATCACGCTGAACGCTCTGCACCGCGACCCGCTGCCGGTCTACGGCGACGGCCGCCAGGTCCGCAACTGGCTCTACGTTGAGGACTTCTGCACCGGCATCCACACGGTGCTCACCAAGGGCAAGGCGGGCGAGGCCTACAACGTCGGCGGCCCCGACGAGTGCGAGAACATCGAGGTTGTCAAGCGGGTGATCGAGCTGACCGGCGGCGACGAGTCGCTGATCGAATACGTCACCGACCGCCCGGGGCACGACCGCCGCTACTCGCTCTCCTCCGAGAAGCTGAAGACGGAACTGGGCTGGGAGGCGCAGGTCCACTTCGCCGAGGGTCTCGAGCGGACCGTGCAGTGGTACCGCGACAACGAGGACTGGTGGGGCCCGATCCGTTCCGGCGAGTACCGCGAGTACTACGAAAAGCAGTACGGGAAGGCGCTGGGCTAGTGGCCGAGCGGCTGGAGACGAAGCTCGACGGGGTGGTCCTGATCGAGCCGCAGGTCCACGGCGACGAGCGCGGCTTCATGGTCGAGTCCTTCAGCCGCGACGCCTGGGCAGAGCTCGGGGTCGATGTCGCGTTCGTCCAGCACAACCACTCGCGCTCGCGCAAGGGGACGCTGCGGGGGATCCACTTCCAGACCGAGCCGGGCCAGGCGAAGCTGGTCCGCTGCGCCCGCGGCGAGATCCTCGACGTCGCCGTCGACCTCCGCCGCGGCTCGCCCACCTACGGGCAGTGGGAGGCGCACCGCCTCGACGACGTGAAGCACCGCCAGCTCTTCGTCCCGGTCGGCTTCGGCCACGGCTTCGCCGTCCTCTCCGAGGAAGCCGACGTCGCCTACCAGGTCTCCAGCTACTACGACCCGGCGACCGAGAAGGGCATTGCCTGGGACGACCCCGGCGTCGGCGTCGACTGGGAGGTCGACGAGCCGCTGCTCTCCGAGCGCGACAAGACCGCGCCGACGCTTGCCGAAATCGCCGACGAGCTGCCCTTCTAGCCGTAGAAGGTCTGCATCCCGCCCTCGACTTCGCCCTCGATGTAGTCGAGCCAGGGCGGGGCGACGGCGGCCTTGCGGGCGAGGACGACGGTCGTGTGGCCGGCGCCCGTCCACAGTGAGGAGAAGGGCCGGCTCAGCGAGGCAGGCAGGGGGTAGAAGCCGGCGGTGAGGGCACGCTCGACCTCGTAGGCGCCGCCGAGGGCGACGAGGTCGCGAAACTCGCGAAAAGCGTAGCCGCGAACGTGCGGGCCGAGGACGCGGATTGAGGTCGGCTGGCGGCCGAGTGCCAGCAACACCCGGTTGTGGAGGCTGGCCAGGTTCGGAACCGAGAGGACCGCGTGGCCGCCGGGGCGCAGGACGCGGTGCATCTCGGTCATCGGCAGCCAGATGTTCTTCAGGTGCTCGAGGACCTGGTTGCAGACGACGACGTCGACGCTGCCGTCCTCCCAGGGGAAGCGGCCTGCTTCGAGGTCGACGCGGGCGATCTCGAGACCCTTCGCTTCGGCTTCGGCCGCCGGGCCCTCGTAGACCTCGACCCCGAGCATCCGCTTCGCCCCAAGGGCGGCGCCGCAGCGCTCGCTGAGCTCGCCGTTCCAGCAGCCGACGTCGAGCAGGGTCGGGTCGCTGTGCTCACCGGCGATCCCGCCCAGCAGGCGCTCGATCGTGTCCCCGACCTCGACCAGAACCTGGGTGCAGAGGTCGCTCACCGGGCCATCGTCTCAGCCAGGAGCTCCCGCATCGCGGCGACGAAGCGGGGCCGCGAGAACTCGGCGGCGCGCCCGGCGAGCGCCTGCCGGTCCCACTCGGTCCCGGCGACGCGCTCGACCGCCTTCCGCAGCGTCGCCACGGTCGGCTCGTCGAGGAGCACGCCGTCGACGCCGTCGCGGACGATGTCGCGGGCGCCGCCGGCGTTCTGGGCGATCACCGGCGCGCCCGCGGCGAGCGCCTCGACCATCGTGATCCCGAAGTCCTCTTCGCCGACGTGGATGAAGCCGGCGGCGTCGCGGTAGAGCCCTTCGAGCTCCTCGCGGGAGATCCAGCCGCGCAGCTCGACGTTCTCGGGCAGCCGCGCGCGCAGCTCCTCTTCCTGGGGGCCGATCCCGACCATCGTCAGGCGCTGGGGGAGGCCGCGGAAGGCCTCGGCGACGAGCAGGGGCTGCTTGTAGGGGACCAGCCGGCCGACCCAGAGGAAGCTGCCGCGATCCTGCGCGGGGTCGGCGCGCAGCGCCTCGACCTCGACCGGCGGATGGACGACGTCGGCGTCGCGGTCGTAGAAGCGGCGGATGCGGTCGCGAACCGCGGTCGAGTTGCCGATCAGCCGGTCGGGGCGCTGGGCCGCAGCGCGGTCCTGCTTGCGAAGCCACCCCGAAAGCGCACCCAGGACCCGGCCACGGGCGCCCCCGAGCCGCCCCCGCTCAGTGTCGGTGAGCCAGGCGTAGCGCATCGGCGTGTGGCAGTAACAGACGCAGGGCGTGCCGGGCGGCGGCGAGGCGTTGATCGCGCACGAGTGCGAGGAGACGACGACGAGGTCGTACTCGCCGAGGTCGAGCGAGCGGAAGTAGCGGGGCATGAAGGGGAGGAGGTACCGCCACCGCCCAGGGTCGTGCCCGAGCTGCCGCAGCCCCGGCAGCCGCGAGGGCCGCGACTCCCGCACGATCCGCGCCGCCAGCCGCGGCGGCAACAGATCCCTCTCAGCGTGAAAGGTGAACACGTCAACCCGGCTCGCCTCGGCCAGCACGTCATCGGCGATCACCTCGACCACCCGCTCGGCCCCGTGGTACCCCTGGAACCAGTCATGGACGATCGCGACAGGCCGACCGGCCCAGGGAGCGGCGCTGCTCATGCGCGCCAGCGTAGATGAGGCGGTGGATCAGCTGTCGGCGCGAAGGTCGACGACCTGGCATGGCAATTGACCAGCGCGGTCGATGATCTCCGGATCCCCCGTCAGCAGCGCAGCTTCCTCCTCGGCGGCCAGTGCGACGGCAAAGCAGTCAGCGAGCGCAATCGGGTGCTCAGCCTCCAGCGCGGACACCGACCTCATCGAAGCGATTCCGGGCAGATTCTCCGAGATCAACGGCCGCAGCTCGGCCAGGACCTGGTCGGCTTCCTGGCGACCGTGGTCCCGAATGGTGCGGTAATGGACCTCCACCAGATTCATCCAGCTCATCGCCGGCCGTTCGCGTTTGATCGCCCGCTCCACTGCTTTGGCCGCCGGTTCCTCCCCGTCCAGCCACGCGAGCACAGCCCATGAATCGAGGCAGCGTTTCATCGATGACCGCTACCGTGGCTCGCTGCGGCGGTCTACGAGCAGCCGATCCGCCATTCCACTCTTCGCAAAGCGACCCTTAAGAGAAGAGGGGGGAGCGGCTTTGCGGACGACGATGCCGTCGTCCGTGGCTTCAAAATCAACATCAGCTCCCGGTCCCAGACCAGCTTGCTCTCTCATTTGTTTAGGTATCACCACCTGGCCCTTTGCTCCGACGCGCTGAGTCATACCGTCTCAGTATAACGATAGGATTCATCCGATGCCCACCACTTCACCTGGCGTCACGGTCCTGATCGGCGCTTATGAAAACGAGGCGACGGTTGCACGGGCTGTCGGCTCGATCCTGGGGCAGACCGAAGGGAACCTCGAGCTGATCGTGATCGACGATGGATCTCGTGACGCTTCTGCCGATGTGGCGCAGGAGGCAATCGGGGATGACCCGCGGGGGCGGGTTATGCGGCTGGAGCGGAACCTTGGGATCGCTCGCTCGTTGAACGCCGGGATGGAGGTGGCCGCTGCACCCGTCATCGCGATCCAGGATGCCGACGACTACTCGGCTCCGAACCGGCTGGAGAGGGAGCTCGGAGTGCTTGCCGCGGAGCCGGACGTGGCCGTGGTCGGGTCGCGGATGCGGGAGGTCGATGGCTCGGGCCGGGAGCTGCGGCCGCGGACCAGCTTCGTTGCCGGGGACGTGGGATCGGTGCTGGTGCGATTCAACCCGATTCCGAACGGGTCGGCGGCATTTCGAAAGGCCGTGGCGCTGGAGCTGGGGGGTTACGACCCTCGCTACCGCTACGCGACCGAGTACGACCTCTGGCTGCGGATCGCCGAGCGGCACCGGATCGTCGCCTTGGACGAGGAGCTTTCGACCCGGGTGATGGGCGGCGGCAACGTCGCCGCCCGGGCGGAGCGGGCGCAGCTGGCCGAGGGGCTCCGGATTCGGACCCGGGCGCTGCGTCGCAGGCAGACGCTGAAAGGCGCGAACGGCCTGCTCCGTCCGGCGCTCTCCTACGCGCTGCCGGCGGCGCTGAAACGGGCGCTGCGGGAGCGCCGCGGTCAGGCGCCCTGAGGCGATCGCGCTGCAAGCGCCGCCTCGTACTGCTCCTTCGTCCCCCGAAGGAACCGATCGAGGCTGAGCTCGTCGCGGATGCGTTCCCGCGCCGCGACGCCGAGTTGCTCGCGGGCATTTGCGTCGTCGGCGAGGTCGAAGAGCCGCTCAGACATCGCTTCGAGATCACCGGCCGGGAAGACGACGCCCGCCTTGCCGACGGTCTCGACGTTGCCGGTGCCGTCGGCGACCACCGGCGCGAGGCCGTGCGCCATCGCCTCCAATAGCGCGAACGACATCCCCTCGCGATGGGAGGGGAGCAGGAAGAGGTCGGCGGCAGTGAAGAGGTCGTCGAGATCCTCGCGGTGGCCGAGCGGCCGCACCCCCGGCCCGGCCTGGGCGGCGACCTCCCCTTCGAGCGGCCCGCCGCCCGCGATCAGGAGGACGAGGTTTGCGCCGCGGCCGTGCGCCTTCTCGACCGCGGCGATCGCGCCCAGCGGGTCCTTGCGCTCCTCGAGCTGGCCGACGAAAAGGGCAACGACCTCCGCCTCGCTGAGTCCAAGTGACTCCCGGGCTCCCCGCCGCTGCTTCGGATCGGTCGGTGGCGCCACCGCAACCCCGTTCGGCACCAGCTCGAGACGGTCGTGCAGCGACGGCGGCAGCGCCGCGGCGAGGTCGTCGCGCTCGTCGCGAGCGATGCAGATCGTCCTCGCCGAAGCCGCAACTGCCGCCTGCAGACGCCGCTTCACGAGCCAGCCCGCGGCACCCGTCGATCGCCGCAGCCGGTGCAAGCCGTGGGTGGTGATCAGCAGCGGCCGTCCGCGCAGCCCGGGCGCGACGAGCATCGCCGCCATGTCGCCGTGGACCTGGACCAGGTCGGCGTCGCGGGCGAGGCGCCGCACCTCCCGCATCCGGCCGAGCACGGAGGGGACGCCTCGGAGCCGGGAGCGGGTCACGCTCAGCGCCACCCGCCGGTGGCTGTAGCCGTCCATCCCTTCCAGGAGATCGATGTAGGTCTCGGCTCCCCCGCCGGGATGGGGGAGGACGTGCAGGACCGTCCGCATCAGCGCCCCCAGAGGACCGCGGCCAGCAGCGAGAGCTCGATCCCCATCGTCTCGTTGCGCCCGGTAAATCGGCGCAGCGAGCGCAGCGCCAGCCAGCCAGTCGGCGGCTTCCTCGTGTCGAGGCGAGCCACCCGCCGCAGCGCCTGCGCCTTGTCGGGATCCAGCGCTTCCGTTCGCGCCTCGATCTCGCGCGCCGAGAGGGCGATCCGGTGCGCGTTCGTCTCATACGAGCGCTTCGCGTAGGCGGAGATTCGCGACAGCGTCGCCCGGGGCCGCCGCCAGCTCACGAGCCGTCCCGGATCGAACTCCCTCATCGCCGCCGCGTGCCCTCGCGCCGCGGCGCCGTGCTGGACGTAGTCGTAGAGGGGCCGGTCGACGTAGGCGATCCTCCCGGTCGCCAGCGCCATTGCGGCGATCCACTGGTCATGGAACGGGTCGCCGACCGGCTCGGGGAACGGCAGCGCCGGGTCGAGCAGCTCGCGCCGGAAGAGCGAGGCCGCACCGGTCACGGTGTTGGAGAGGAGGAGCGAGGCGAGGTCGGTGTAGTTGTTCCGCCGCCCCTGCCAGAAGGTCTCGGAGACGAGCTGCCCCTGCTCGTCGACGATCCGCATGTCGCTGTAGACGAGCTGCGCGTCGCCCAGCCCCCCGACCAGGACCGCCAGCTTCTCCGGGTACCAGCGGTCGTCCTGGTCGGCGAGGGCGACGAGGTCCGCCTCCGCGGGCACCATCCGCAGCGCCCGCTCGAAGTTGGCATAGAAGCCGAGCCGCTCGCCGGCGACCGAGAGCGTGAACCGGTCGTCGCCTGCGGTCAGCGAGCGCAGGTGCTCGAGCCGCTCCGGACTTGATTCGTCGTCGCTGACAACACAGACCCAGCGCTCGTGCGTCTGCTCGCGGATCGAGCTGACCTGCCGCTCGAGCAGCAGCGGGTCGGGATCGAAGGTGGCCATCGCGATCGCCACCAGCGGGGCCTCGGCGGGCATCGGGGTCAGTAGGCGCCGTCGCCGCGGACGATCGCCCGCGGGGTGCGCAGCAGGATCGCCAGGTCGGTCAGCAGCGAGAGGTTGTCGAGGTAGTCCCGCTCCATCGCCAGCCGCTCCTCGAAGGTGAGGTCGCTGCGCCCGTAGACCTGCATCGGCCCCGTCACTCCCGGCTTCACCGCCAACCGGCCGCGCTGGCGCTCGTCATATAGGGCGACGATCGCCACCTCCTCCGGCCGCGGCCCGACCAGCGACATGTCGCCGCGCAGGACGTTGAACATCTGCGGCACCTCGTCGAGGCTCATCCGCCGCAGGAAGCGGCCGACCCGGGTGACGCGGGGGTCGTCGCGGATCTTGAAGGCGGGCTGGTCGAGGCTGGCGACGTCGATCAGCTCCGGCAGCCGCTGTTCGGCGTCGACGACCATCGTCCGGAACTTCAGCATCGTGAACGGCTTGCCGTCTTCGCCGGCGCGGCGCTGGCGGAAGAGGACCGGACGGCCGGTGTCGAGCAGGATCGCCACCGCGATCAGAGCCAGGATCGGCGAGAGCAGGAGCAGCACCCCCGCCGAGATGAAGATGTCCATCGCCCGCTTCATCGCCATCGTCGAGCGCGGCGGGTCGCTGAAGCGGAAGTCGAGGACCGGCAGCTCGGCCAGCCGGTTCAGCTCCACGCCCGGGCCGAGGAGGCCGTAGTGCTGGGGCAGAAAGGTGAGCGCGAGCCCAGCCGCCTTGCAGTCCTCGATCAGACGCTCGGTCGCCGGCTCGCTCATCTCGCCTTCGCTGACCACCACCCGCTCGATCTCGTGCTCCTCGGCGGTCCGGGCGAGGTCGGCGACCGAACCCAGCCGCGGCAGCTCGTTGGCGGCGGGCTCGGCCTGCGAGGAGAGGTAGCCGACCAGCGAGAGCCGCGTCTCGGGGTGGATCGCGACGCGGCGGGCGACGACGTCGACGGCGGCGGCGGGCCCGATCACGATCCCGGTCCCGACCGGCGTCAGCCGGTGCCAGAGGGAGCGCAGGGTGCCGCGGAGGACGAAGCTGCCGCCGAGGGTGCCGACGCCGATCGCGATCGCGCTGGCGGGGGAGAGGGGGCCGACGGGGCTGAGGGCAAGCAGCCCGTCGAGGACGAGGACGCCGACGGCGCTGGCGGAGATCAGCGAGGGCAGCTCGTCGAGGGTGCTGTGGCGGATCCGGCGGTGGTCGTTGTCGTAGAGGCCGTGGAGCTTCACGACCAGGACCCAGGTGGGGCTCACCAGCGTCGCCCAGAAGAGCGTTCCGACTTCGGTGCTGGCGCTGGCGGCGGTGACCGCGAAGAGGCTGCCGATCAGCACCAGCCAATCGGAGAAGGCGAGCAGGCGCCGCAGGACCGCGCCGCGGCGGCGGTACTCCTGGGCGCCTGGGCTTGGAACCGGCTCCTGCTCGGCCGGCAGCTGCGGCGCCTGCGCCTCGCTCTGCTTGTGTGGGGTCCAGGCCATCCTCATCCGCATCCTTCGAAACCACCGCTGAGGCATTTCTCTTCGGGGTTGAGGCGAACGGCTTCTGCGAAATCTGCCCGCGCCGCGGCTTCGTCGCCGGCCGAATTCTCCACCCGCGCCCGCAGGTAGTAGAGGAGCCAGTAGTCCTCTTCGCGATCGATCGCCCGGTCGAGGTGGTCGATCGCGGCCGGGTAGTTGCCCTCGCGCTCGGCGAGGAGGCCGAGCTGCTTCTCCGGAGAGGTCGCCCAGGGCTCGATCTTGCGAGCGTTTTCGGCGTGGCTGACGGCACTCGGGAGGTTCCCGTCGGCCGCCGCCGCGTTGCTGGCGTCGATCTCGCGGTCGACCAGCAGCGGCCCGACCAGCGCCAGCATGCTGATCCAGGCCACCGCGAGGCCGGCGACGGCAAGTCCGAAGCCGCGGCGATCCGCGTGCCCGTTGCCGCTGGCGCGGAGACGCGTCAGCTGCGCGCAGCGAGCGGCGACGAGGACTCCGCTTGCCATGAAGAAGACCGCACCCAGGACCGCGATCTGCCAGAACCAGTCGATCGCCGAGCAGACGGCGAAGGCCAGGCAGGCGCCGAGCAGCGCCGCGTAGAGGTCGCGCCGCCGCTCCTGCGCGTGGCGCCAGGCGCCGACCCCGATCCAAATCAGCGCCCCCACCATCGCCAGGACGAGCAGGCCGCCGACGATGCCGAGCTCCGAGAACGCCTGCAGGTAAAGCGAGTGGGCGTCGGTATTGGGCTCGTCGTTATGCCGCAGCTGGTACCAGGAGAAGCGGAAGGTGCCGGCGCCGCTGCCGAGCACGGGCTTTTCCTCGAAGCTGTCGACGGCGACCCGCCAGAACTCGTTGCGGCCGCTGCTGGAGAGTTCGGTGAAGTGGGCTTCCGGGTTGCTCGGGGGGCGCAGGTCCGGGCTGGTGAACTGGTTCCAGGCGCGGCCGCCGACGGCGAGCGCGGCGGCGATCGCCAGCAGCGCGGCGCCGAGGGCGACCGCTTTCAGCATCCGCGGGTTGCGCGAGGCGGCCAGAGCCCGGTCGGTGAGGCGGCCCTGGCTCTGCTCGAGCCGCCTCAGCCCGGCGAACAGCGCCAGCGCCAGCAGCGATCCGGCCAGGAGGACCGCCAGCACCTCGTGCCCCTGTCCCGCGATGCTGTCGTCGTTGAGGTTCTCGGCGATGCTGCGGTGCCCTTGGACGACGAGAACGGCCGGCAGGGTGCCGAGGGCGCCGATCGCCAGGGTCGCGAGCAGCCAGAGCCGGTCGTGGGAGAGCGCGATCAGGCAGCCGTAGGCGATCGCCGCCGCCAGCAGGCCGCCGCGGGAGTAGGTCAGGTAGAGCGCCAGCAGGGCGAAGGGCAGCGCGCCCACCGCTACCCAGCGCAGAAAGGAGGTGAGAGAGCGTCTGCTCAGCCAAAGCGCCAGGCCGGTTGCGATCCCGAAGGCGACCCCCTGGCCGTTCCAGTACCCGAGCGGATAGCTGAGCCGGGAGCCGGAACCGGGGCCCTCGAGAACGTGGAAGAGATCGGGCAGCAGGCGCGGGGCGAGCGCGATCGCCGCGATCGCAAGCAGCGAAATCGTCAAGCCTTCACCGAAACGTTGCCGCCTCTGGCCGGTTTGGGCGATCAGGAAGGTGGCTAGGAAGATTCCGAGGTAGACGAGAACCCTGTCGGCCTCGGTGACGCTTAGCTCGATCGATCCGGACCACGAGGATGACAATGCGGATAGGAGCGCCAGTGCACCGATCAACCCAGTCGCCCAGTAGAACGGCCGTGCGAGCAGGGCGCGGCCAGCGGCGCCGAGGACCAGCATCGCGACCACGAGCAGCCAGACGGCCAGGCCTGCCGCGTGCCGATCGCTCAGCCCGAAGCCGCCTCCAGCCAGGGCCAGGGGGAGGAGCAAAAGCAGCGGACTTATCA
>Ga0184624_10000103_pt1 | contig 20708 bp, 20 predicted proteins | sample PLM3_5_b1_FD_133157 | JGI IMG/M metagenome (GOLD analysis project Ga0184624, IMG submission 133157) | Groundwater sediment microbial communities from an aquifer in East River, Colorado, USA - PLM3_5_b1 | ecosystem: Environmental > Terrestrial > Soil > Riparian zone | place: USA: East River...
ACCCCCTTTGACCTTCGCCTTCCACGACAAGGCGACGATTCCAGCTGGTCTCGTCCGCAAGATCCTTGTCCGCGATGTGGGGCTTGCCGAAGACGAGGCCCGGAAGCTACTCTGAACCGGAGGAACCATGGAGATCGTCCGCGTCATCTATCACCACGAAAGCGACGGCTGGTGGGCCGAGTCCCCCGACGTCGACGGCTGGTCCGCTGCTGCCGACAGCTACGCGGAGGTCGTGAAGCTGGCCGAAGATGGAATCCCCTTCGCTCTTGAGCACAAGGTCAAACTGGAACATTTCGTTCCTGCTGGCGAGCACGTCGCCGCCTGAAAGCTCAGGACTAGAGGTCTCGCAGCGCGTTCGATAGATCCCGCTCCGCTCGACCCACGGCAGCGCGAGCTTCCTCTAGATCGGCGAATCCCGGATTCCCCTGTGGGTCCTCCGCGGTCTCGTCGTCTTCGATGACAACCCCTACGGATGTATATTCATCTTCCTCCTGAATGAGGCGGGTTTGGCTTCGGTTTACGGCATCAACCCGGGCGTAGGCGTGAGACACCATCTCCCAGGTCTGGCTGAGATCGGGGTCTCCGGCCAGTATGTCCCGCATCTGGGTCCACTCGCTCGTTGGAAGAAAACGATCAAGAACCTCTATCGCGAACTTCGTGAAGCCCTCGGGCAGGACGACGAAAGCCACGGTCAGCTCTACATTCGGGAGGGCGGCGAAACGAAAGCCGAATGGGAGGCTTCGGACCGAAAAGCCCTCTTGCCCGGGTTGCCACCTCAAGGGGAGCATCCGCCTCAAATCGTGATCGACTCGATTCTGCCGGACGAGGCCCTGAAGGCCCTATTCGAGATCGATTTCAGCCAGCTAGAAAGCACCTCGTTCGAATGGAACCGAAGGCGACGAGAGTGGGTTCCGAAGGAGCGGTGGTAGCTGTCTGACTGGCGCACCGACTGGCGCACGAGGCGCGGTCTGCTCGTGAGCGAACCTGCCGCGAAAGAGGAAAAACCCCCGACTAGCGGGGGCTTTCCGATGCGGCTGAATGGAGTCGAACCATCACGGGTGTTTCCACCCACAAGGCCCTCAACCTTGCGCGTCTACCAGTTCCGCCACAGCCGCTCGAGGGCGAGGGATTCTAGATGTTTGCGTGCAGGGGGAGGTCGCGGGTTGCGGGTGTCCGGAGGGGGGGGTACTCTACGAACAAGTGTTCGAAGGCAATTTGCACCTATTTGACCCTGCTGACCCGGGACCGGAGGAAATCGGAACGACGATGGAACTGGATCTGACCAAGAGACAGAAAGAGATCTTCGACTTCATCCGCAAGTACGCGGCGAAGACCGGTTATCCGCCGACGGTGCGGGAGATCGGCAAAGCCGTGGGGCTGCACTCGTCCTCGACCGTCCACGCGCACCTGGCGAACCTGGAGAAGCTGGGTCTTGTCAAGCGCGATCCGTCAAAACCGCGGGCGATCGAGTTGCTGTTCGACAAGGCGAAGCGGACGATCTCGCCTGGCAGCGGTCTGCCACTGGTCGGTCAGGTTGCCGCCGGCGCGCCGATCCTGGCCGAAGAGAACATCGAGGAGTACCTCGAAGTGCCGGACGTGATCGGCGGCGAGGACGGCGACTACATCCTCCAGATCCGCGGCGAAAGCATGAAGGACGCCGGCATCCTCGAGAGCGACTACGTGATCGTGCGCCCGAGCGACGACGCGGCAAACGGCGAGATCGTCGTCGCTCTGATCGGCGAGGAGGCGACCGTGAAGCGGATCTTCCGCGAGAAGGACCACATCCGGCTGCAGCCCGAAAACGAGGAAATGGAGCCGATCCTCACCACCGAGGCGCGTGTCCTCGGCAAAGTAGTCGGGGTTTTCCGGAAGGTCTAGCGCGAGCCGGCGAAAGTGCCCCTGGGCGGGGCCTTATTGCCGCCTCGGCGAATCAGGGCCAGGAACCGGATTCGATTTTCTTCTTGTAGGAGCGCTGCCTGCGCCGCGCATCCCACATCACCAGCGGCAACAGCCGCAGGCCCAGGCGTGGGAAGAGGTCGAAGAGGCGCAGCTGCGGCCCTCGCCAGCGGGGGACGATCAGGACAGGGCGTGGGCGCTCGGTCAGCTTGCCGACCTCCTTCGCCACCGCCTCGGCGGTGAGCAGGCGGCCGGAGAAGGAGGGGGCGGCGTCGAGGTCGTCGAGCTTGTCCTCGAGCATCGGCGTCCAGGTCCCGTCAGGACAGACGGCTGAGAGCTTGACCTTCTTCTCGCCGGTGCGGCGCAGATCGAAGAGCGTCCCGAGGGTGAAGGCGATCGCGGCGTGCTTCGTCGCCGAGTAGGCGACCTCGCCCGGGGCGGCGACGAGACCGGCCAGGGAGACGATGTTGACGATGTGGCCTTTGCCGGCGGCGCGCATCGGGCCGAGGGCCGCCACCGTCCCGTTCATCAGGCCGGTGACGTTGACGTCGAGCATCGTCTGCCGCGTCTCCGCGCTCTGCTCCCAGGGCGGGCCGCTGTAGAAGACGCCGGCGTTGTTGACCCAGAGGTCGAGCGAGCCGGTACGGCCGATCGAGTCGGCGAGCCCTCGACAGGCGGGCTCGTCGCGGACGTCTAGCGCCGAGCCGCGGGCCTCGGTGCCGAGCTCTGCTGCGACCCGGTCCGCCGCCCCGGCGTCGACGTCGGTGACGTGGACGCGGTAGCCGCGCTCGATCAGCTCCGCCGCGATCGCGCGGCCGAGGCCGCTTCCGGCGCCGGTGACAACCGCCGTTCGCATGCCCGCCACCATAGCCGCCGCGCGCTTGGCCGCACGCACCCACCGAGCTACCATCGGTGGGCGGGCCGAGCGACCGCGGGGGGAGAGAAAACCCTCCGAGGAAAGTCCGGACACCACAGGGCAGGGCGGTGGGTAACGCCCACCCGGGGAAACCCGCGGGAAAGTGCCACAGAAATGACACGGCCGATGGCGCGACTGCAGCTGCGTCGCGCACAGGCAAAGGTGAAATGGTGCGGTAAGAGCGCACCGGCGCCGCGGTGACGCGGCGGCCAGGCAAACCCCGCCCGGTGCAAGGCCAAGCAGGACCGTCGACCCGGCTCGGCGAGGTCCAGGTAGGCCGCAGAGATAGATGGCCGCTCAAGACAGGATCCGGCTTACAGGCCCGCTAAGGAAGAGGCTCCCGCAAGGGGGCCTCTTCTAGTTCTGGAGCCAGATGTGACCTATGCACGAGTTTCTGTCTTAGCGTTTGCTAACCTGGCGCCAACTTCCGCTGAATCTCCGCCTACATACCGCGGGGAGCGGGGGACCCAATTAGTTTTGGGGCGAATCGCGGCGATTGCCGCGTAGCGCAGCTCTTTCAGCGCGAGCCCGTCAGCTAACCCCGCAAGCGCCTGGAAAGAGATGCAGACGATCAGACAAACCTCCCTGCGCTGGGCCCTTGCCCTGGCTGCCTTCCTCGCCCTCTTCGCCGGGGTCGTTATCGGTGCGCAGGCGTCGACCGGTGGCGCCTCCAGCTACAGCCCCCCGGCCGAAGAAGAAGACGCTCACGCCTTCGGCGCCTGGCGCTACGGCGGTGCCAGCTGGTACGGCCCGGGCCTCTGGGGAAACAAGACCGCCTGCGGCCAAACCCTGCGCCCGAACACGCTCGGCGTCGCCCACAAGAAGCTCCCCTGCGGGACGACCGTCAAGTTCGTCTACCACGGCAAGTCGGTGGTGACGCAGGTCATCGATCGCGGCCCTTATATAGACGGCCGTGCCTGGGACCTGACCAAAGCGGTCAGCGACGCCCTCGATTTCGAAGGCGTGGGCCGGGTTCGCTACGCGGTGGCAATCGAGGACGCCACCAGCGCCCGCAGCGACTGAGCCCGCCTCTCCGGCCGCTGCTCGGGCTAGGCTGCCGTGTTCAGCCAGGTCAGACGAGAGGAGCCAGCATTGATGTGGAGGATTTCGCAGGGGGCAGTAGCCGCCGCCGGTTCCCGTAGGGGCCGCGCCGCGATCTTCGGGCTGCTCGCCTGCTCGGTGATGCTCCTCGCGGGCCTCGCCGCCAGCAGCGACGCGGCCAAGGTGGGGCGGACGACGGTGGTCCTCGGCGAGACCTCCACCGAGCCGGACCCCTCCTGCCCCGATCTGCCCTGCCAGGCGATCGGCAGCGTAACCGGCTTCCAGGTCTCCAACGGGCAGACGAAGCTGCCGTTCCTCGTCACCCAGAACGGCAAAGTCACCGCCTGGACGCTGACCCTGGCGCAGCCGACCAACAGCCAGCGGACCTTCTTCAACGGCTTCTTCGGCACCCCGCCGCAGGCACGCCTGGCGATCCTCCGCCGCGTCCCCGGCACCAATCCGCCGCGGTACAACCTGCGCCGCCAGGGCTCGGTCCAGGTCCTGACCCCTTACCTCGGGCAGACGGTCAAATTCAGCGCCAACCTCAAGGTCGAAAAGGGCGACATCATCGGCATCACCGTCCCGACCTGGGCCCCGGCTTTCGCCCAGGACCTGCCGGTCGACAACGTCTGGCGCGCCAGCCGCGAACCGGGCGCCTGCAAGAACGCGACGGACATCCGTCAAGGCGAACCGCAGGAAAAAGTCGGCACCCGCGCCACCTACGGCTGCAAATACACCACCGCGCGCCTGCTCTACACGGCGACGCTGGTGGAGGGCCGTTGACGGCCCTCCACCTCAGCTACTAGGCGACCGGGGGAAGCGCCCTGGGACCACCCTGGTCCTGGGGCAGCGCCGCGGCGCTGGCGATCAGGCTCTGGAACTCGTTCAGCGCCAGGTGCGCGACCGCCTCGAGGATCTCCTCGTCTGACCAGCCGATCTCCCGCGCCTCCTCGTGGAGGTGGAGCGGAGGGGGGCCCTCCGGATCCAGCGTCTCCTTGAGGAAGACGAGCAGAGCGGCCTCCTTGGGGTCGGAGGAGGTGAAGCTGCGGGCTTTCGAGACCTCGTCGAGGCCCAGCCCTGCCCGGCGCGCCGACTTCGCGTGCTGGGCGATGCTGTAGTTGTCCTCTCGGTACTCGGCAACAGCGAGCGCGATCCGCTCCCTCGTCGCCTGCGGCAGGACTCCGCCGCGAAGCTCCGAGCGCATCCGCGTATACGCGCGCAGGACAGCCGGCGCCCCGGCAAGCACGCCGACGAACTTGGTCACCGCGCCGCCGGCGGCCTGAATGCTCTTGATGAGAGGAGCGCTCTCGTCAGGCGCCGTCAGCTCGTCATGGATCTGGAATCTGCTTACTGCGGTTTTTACCGTCACGGGCTTCTCGCTCCTGGCTCTGTCTAGGGCGGCAATTCGTCTTTACAGAGCAGTTATGTGGCCTTTACTTTACTTTTAGCCGCTTACTTACTTGACGTAAGTTATACCTCGTTCGGGGGACGGATTCAAGCCGGATCAGAACTCTTGTCTCTACCCGTATTACGTCGTTCGGCACCTCTCCGGTTCATTCGCCTATCGTTGCGGCCTTCCCCAGCTAGGAGGCATCGAGGCATGGCCGATCAACCCCGCAGCGCCGCCGACGTGATCGAGCTCATTCGCGAGCACGACGTCCGCTTCATCCGCCTCTGGTTCACCGACGTGCTGGGGCAACTGAAGAGCTTCTCGGTCAACGCGTCGGAGTTGGAGGACGCCTTCGCAGGGGGAATGGGGTTCGACGGCTCCTCGATCACCGGCTTCAACCCGATCGAGGAGTCCGACATGCTGGCGGTTCCGGACCCCTCGACCTTCGCGCTGATTCCCTGGCGCCCCGAGGAGGACGCGGTGGCGCGGATGTTCTGCGACGTCCAGGTCCCCGGCGGCGGCCCGTACGAGGGGGACCCGCGCTGGATCATGCGGCGGGCGCTGAAACGGGCCGAGGATCTTGGCTTCGACGCCTACAACATCGGCCCCGAGCTGGAGTACTTCTACTTCCGCTCGGCGAAGCCGGAGGGCGGGGTCCCCGAGCCCCTCGACGAGGGCGGCTACTTCGACCTGACCACGCTCGACGCCGGCTCTGACCTGCGGCGGGAGACGGTGCTGGCGCTGGAGAAGATGGGGATCCACGTCGAGTACACCCACCACGAGGTCGGCCCCTCCCAGCACGAGGTCGACATGCGCTACAAGAACGCGCTCGAGATGGCCGACGACTGCATGACCTACCGCATCGTCGTCAAGGAGTACGCGATGAAGTACGGCCACCACGCGACCTTCATGCCGAAGCCGCTGTTCGGCGAGAACGGCTCGGGGATGCACGTCCACCAGTCGCTCAGCCGCGACGGCAAGAACGCCTTCTATGACGCGGACGACCCCTACTACCTCTCGCCGGTGGCGAAATCGTTCATCGCCGGCCAGCTCAAGCACGCGCGTGAGATCTCGCCGCTCTTCGCCCAGTGGGTCAACTCCTACAAGCGGCTGGTCCCCGGTTACGAGGCGCCGGTCTACCTCGCCTGGTCGCGCCGCAACCGCTCGGCCCTGATCCGGGTGCCGCTCTACCACCCCGGCAAGGAGGGGGCGACGCGGGCCGAGCTCCGCTGTCCCGACCCCGCCGCCAACCCCTACCTCTGCTTCGCGGCGATGCTGCAGGCGGGTCTCGAAGGGGTCGAGAAGGGCTACGAGCTGCCGGAGCCGATGGAGCAGAACCTCTACCACCTCTCCCAGGAGGAGCTGGCGCACCAGGGGATCGAGCAGCTGCCGGCGACGCTCGGCGAGGCAATCGAGCTCGCCGCCGAGTCCGAGCTGGTCCTGCGCACGCTGGGGGAGCACACCTTCCGCCGCTTCGTTGAGATCAAGCGGCAGGAATGGGACGATTACCGCGTGCAGGTGACCCCGTTCGAGATCGAAAACTTCCTACCCATCCTCTGATCGGGACTTGACGATGAGCAACGACGCGATCGAGCACGGGTTCAGGGAGGGCGACAAGGTCTGGGTCCAGGACGCCGACGGCACCCGCCATCCCGGTGTCTTCGTCGGCGACAACGAAGCCTCCGGCTGGTTCGGCGGCGGTCCCAGCGCCTACGTGGCCCACCCCGAGGCGCACCAGGCCGAGGTCGTCTCGGTCTTTCGGATCACCCCGCGCGACGAGTAACGGGAGCAGGCAGGAGGTCCCGCAGGTCCGCCGGCGTGGCCACGGGTAGCTGGCAGGCGAAGTTCTCGCAGACGTAGGCGGCGGGGCGCCCATCGACAGTGGTGCGGCCCGCCAGGAGTGGGGGGTGATCGGTTCCCTCCCGGCCGCCGGCGAGGACGAGGTGGAAGAGGGGTTGCTCGCGGACGGTGGCGGCCAGCTCGCCGAGGTCCTCGCCGACGAGCGCGACCTCGCGGGTGGGAGAGAGGTGGAAGTCGAGGGCGCGCAGCAGGTGGGCGAAGGCGTCGGGGTGGTCGACAGCCGGCTTGGCGAAGAGGGCGAAGACGCCGGTCCCGGCCTCTTCGTAGCGGCGCTCGCCGGTCAACGCCGCGAGCCGCAGCATTCCCATCGCCGCCGAGCTGTTGCCGGAGGGAATCGGATGGTCGCCGACCTCCTTGCGCCGGGCGATCAGCTCCTCATGGTCGCCCGAGGTTGAGTAGAAGCCGCCGCGCTCGGGGTCCCCGAAACGCTCGATCATGGTGTCCGCGAGCGCCTGCGCCTCGGTGAACCAGCGCCCCTCGAAGGTCGATTCGTAGAGCACCAGCAGGGCCTCGAGCAGGAAGGCGTGGTCCTCGAGATAGGCGTTGAGGTGGGCGCGGCCGTCCTTGTAGGTGCGCAGGAGGTTGCCGTCCTCGTCCCGCAGCTGCCCGAGTACGAACTCCGCGCAGGCGCGGGCGGCGTCGAGGTAGTCCCCGCGGCCGAGCACGGCACCGGCGTCGGCGAAGGCGGCGATTGCGAGCGCGTTCCACGAGGCCAGGCGCTTGTCGTCGAGGCCGGGCCAGACGCGCTGCGCCCGCGCCTCCAGCAGCGCCTTTAGCATTTCATCAAGGCCCTCCGGCTCGGGCGCTTCCGGCCCCTGCGACAGGTGGAGGATGTTCTTTCCCTCGAAGTTCCCTCGCTTGCTGACGCCGTAGAAGGCGATCAGGGGCTCGGCTTTCTCGCCCAGCACCTCACGAATCTGCTCCGGGGTCCAGACGTAGAACTTCCCCTCCTCGCCCTCGGAGTCGGCGTCGAGCGCCGAGAAGAAGCCGCCCTCGGGCCCGCGCATCTCGCGCAGCATCCAGTCCAGCGTCTCCTCGCAGACGCGGCGGTAGCGCTCGTGCCCGAGCACCTGCCAGCCGTGCAGGTACGCGCGCGCCAGCAGGGCGTTGTCGTAGAGCATCTTCTCGAAGTGGGGGACGAGCCAGATCGCGTCGACCGAGTAGCGGGCGAAGCCGCCGCCGAGCTGGTCGTAGATGCCGCCGGCGAGCATCCCGTCGAGGGTGCGCTCGACAACCTCGGTCTCCCCGCGCGCCATCAGCAGCTCCAGCGAGGATGCCGGCGGGAACTTGGGGGCGCCGCCGAAGCCGCCGTGCCGCCGGTCGGCAGCTGCCAGCAGGCGCTGCACCGCCCCCTCGAGGTCGGCGTCTCCGGGCAGATCGCCGCGCGGCTCGACGTTGCCGATCGCGCTGAGGCTCTCCCGCACCCGGGGCGCCCGTTCGCGGAGCTCCTCGCGCTGGGTCTCGAAGGCGTGGACGACCGCTTCCATCACCATCCGGAAGCTCGGCATGCCGCGGCTCTCGTCGGGCGGGAAGTAGGTGCCGCCGTAGAAGGGGACGCCGTCGGGGTCGAGGAAGACCGTCATCGGCCAGCCGCCGTGGCCGCTGATCTGCTGCACCGCCTCCATGTAGATCGCGTCGACGTCGGGCCGCTCCTCGCGGTCGACCTTGACGCTGACGAAGTGCTCGTTCATGTAGGCCGCGGTCTCGGCGTCCTCGAACGACTCACGCTCCATCACGTGGCACCAGTGGCAGGCCGAGTAGCCGACCGAGAGCAGGATCGGCCGGTCCTCCTCGCGCGCTCGCTCCAGGGCCTCCGGCCCCCACGGGAACCAGTCGACGGGGTTGTCGCGGTGCTGCAGCAGGTAGGGGCTGGTCTCCCCGGCAAGGCGGTTCGGCATCGCTCTGAACCTACCCGGCGGCGCGCAAATCGAGTATTCGGCGCACGTACTAGCTGAAACTTGGGTCTACATCGTGGTTTGTGGGAGAGAAGGGGCTTCCCGCTGGGTAACTCAATACCGTCAACCTCGTGAAGAACCACAACAGACCGGGACAATCGGACCCCGCCCTCGACGCGGTGCTGGAGAGGCTCGCGCCTGAGGACCGGGCTGTGGTCCAGGGAGCGCTCGACCGGGCTGAGAAGACCGAGGCCGAGCTGCGCTTCCTCGCCGACCACGACTCGCTCACCGGCCTGCTCAACCGTCGCCGTTTCCGGACCGAGCTCGACCAGTACGTCTCCTTCACGGCGCGCTACGGCGGCCGCGGCGCGGTCATGGTGATCGACATCGACGGCCTCAAGGAGGTCAACGACCGCCTTGGCCACCAGGCCGGCGACACCTTGATCCGCCGCGTCGCCGAGATCCTCCGCGAGCGGGTGCGCGCGACCGACCTCGTCGCCCGTCTCTCGGGAGACGAGTTCGCGGTGCTGACGCCACAGACCGATACCGCCGGGGCGCTTCAGCTGGGCGAGGACCTGCGAGCCCAGGTCGCCGAGGGGCTGCCGCTGAATCTCGACCTCGCCGACGCCTCGATCAGCGTCGGGATCACGATGTTCGGCGGCCAGGGCGCGATGGGCGCCGAAGCGGTGCTCGTCGCCGCCGACCAGGCGATGTACCAGGCCAAGGCCGAGGGCCGGAACCGGATCATGCTCTTCCACTCGCCCGGCGAGAGCGGCGGCCCGGCGAAGCGGGCGCAGACGACCAGCGCCCGGATCCGCGACGCGATCACCCAGAACCGGCTGCGACTGGCGACGCAGCCGATCCGCAGCCTCGCCTCCGGCGGGATCGAGCGCTACGAGCTGCTGTTGCGGATGACCGGTGAAGACGGCGAGCTGCTGCCGGCCGCCTCCTTCATCGAGGTTGCCGAGCGCTCGGGGATGGTGCAGGAGCTCGACCGCTGGGTCGTCGCCAAAGCACTGGAGATGATCGCGGAGCGCGAGCGCGCCGGCGCCCCGGTTTCCCTGCACATGAATATCTCCGGCGCCTCGATGACCGACCTCTCGGTCCTGGAATTCATCGAACGGCGGCTCGACGAAGGCGAGGCCGACCCCGCCCGCTGCACCTTCGAGATCACCCAGACCGCCCGGGTCGAGGACTATGAGACCGCCGCCGGCTTCGCCGACCGCCTCACCGAGTTCGGCTGCGAAGTCGCGATCGACGACTACGGAACCGGCTTCGGCCCCTTCGCCTACCTGCAGAAAGTGCCGTTCGACGTGATCAAGATCGACGGCACCTTCATCCGCGACCTTCCCCGCAACGACGCCGACCAGCTGACCGTGAAGGCGATCGTCGAAATCGCCCGCGGCCTCGGCAAGCGCACGATCGCCGAGTTCGTCGAGGACGAGGAGACCCGGACGATGTTGCAGGCCTACGGCGTCGACATGGCCCAGGGCTACCACCTGGGCCGCCCGGTCGACGCGGTCCAGGCGCTGGCCGCCGCCTAGAACCGGCTACGCCGCTTCGACCCGCAACTGTGCCCGCTTGACCTTGCCGCTGCTCGTCTTCGGCAGCTCGGTGGCGAACTCGACGATGCGGGGGAACTTGTAGGGGGCGGTCTCGGCTTTGCAGTGCTCCTGCAGCTCCGCGACGAGGCGCTCGTCGCCGCTCTGGCCGTCGCGGAGGACGACGATCGCGCGGACGACCGAGCCGCGCTCGGGGTCGGGGGCGGCGACCGCGGCGGCGTCGGCGACGGCCGGGTGGGAGAGGAGGGCGGACTCGACCTCGGTCGGCCCGATCCGGTAGCCGGCGGAGAGGATGATGTCGTCGCCGCGGCCCTCGAAGAAGAGGTGGCCGTCCTCGTCTTCGCGGACCAGGTCGCCCGTCTGCCACCACTCGCCCTCGAAGCGCTCGCCGTCGAGGTAGCGGGAGAAGAAGGTGGGGGAGGAGGCGGTGCGCATTTGTAGCTCCCCCTCGACGATCCGGGTCTCGATCCCCGGCAGCGGCTTGCCCATCGAGCCCAGCCGCACGGGCTCGCCGACGAGGTTCGCCGTCACCTGCCCGGTCTCGGTCTGGCCATAGCCGTCGGCGGGCTCGAGCCCGGTCGCCTCGCGGAAGGCGGCGATCGTCTCAGGGTCGAGCGGCTCGCCGGCGGAGACCATCCGCCGCAGCGCCGGCAGCGGCCGCAGGGCGGTGCGGCGGGCCATCATCCGGTACTCGGTCGGCGCCTGGCAGAGGACGTTGACCCCGAGCACCTCGGCGAAGTCGAGCCGCTCGGCCGGATCGAAGCGGCCGTCGTGGATGACCGCGGCGGCGCCAGTCACCCAGGGGGCGAGGAAGACGTTGCGGGCCGACTTCGACCAGCCGGTGGCGGTGGTGCACCAGGCAAGGTCTCCCTTACGCGAGCCGAACCAGTGCTCCGCCTGAAGCCGCTGGCCCATCAGGTACCGGTAGCCATGGACGACGCCCCGCGGCTCACCGGTCGTGCCGGAGGTGAAGACGATCAGTGCCGGATCCTCCGGCCCCATCTTCTCGACCGCGGCGGGAGTCTCCTGCGGCAGGTCCTCGTCGAGGACCCGAGCGACATCAGCCATCGTCATCAGCGGCACGCCGTCGGGCATCTCCGCCAGCAGCGCCTCCTCGCCGACGCAGAGCTTCGGATTCGCGGCGGCGATCCGGTGCTCCAGGTCGTGCCGCCGCAGCATCGTGTTGCAGGGCAGCGCCACCGCTCCCATCCGCCAGCAGGCAAGCAGGCTCAACACCCACTCGATCCGGTTCCCGACCAGCGTCATCACCACATCGCCCCGCTTGACCCCACGCGCGGCGAATGCGCCGGAGAGGCCCGCCGACTGGGCAACCAGTTCGCCGAAGTAGTGATCCCGCCGTTCTCCTTCGGCGTCAACAGAAACGATCCCCAGCCGCGAGGCCGGGGATCGTTCCATCAAGTCCTCGATCAGGTTCACTGGCCGAGGATTATTCCTGCCTCCTGGCTACCGAAGTTCAGCCGAGGTCTTTTTCAGCAGCTGACGCGCGATGATCAGAAGCTGGATCTGCTGCGTCCCCTCGAAGATGTCGAGGATCTTCGAGTCGCGGGCCCACTTCTCCAGCAGCTCGTTCTCGCCGTAGCCGATGCTGCCGCAGAGCTCGACGCAGCCGAGGGTGACCTCGACGCCGGTGCGCCCTGCCTTCGCCTTGGCCATCGAGGCCTGCAGCGAGTTCGGCTTTGAGTTGTCTGCCATCCAGGCGGCCTGGAGGGTGAGCAGCCAGGCGGCCTCGTAGTCGGCCTCCATCTCCAGGAACCGCGCCGCGGCGGCGTGCTGGTTGTTGGCCGGGACGTCGTAGTCGATCGTCACGCCGGCCTTTTTGAGCTGCTTGCGCGTCTCCTCGAGCGCCGCGCGGGTGACGCCGACGGCCATCGCGGCAACCAGCGGCCGCGTGTTGTCGAACGTTTCCATCACCCCGGCGAAGCCCTTCTCCTTCACCTCCGGGTCGCCGAGCAGCGCCTCTTTCGGCACCCGGCAGTCCTGCAGGGTGAAGTTGGCCGTGTCCGAGGCGCGGATCCCGAGCTTGTGCTCGAGCCGGTCCAGCTTCAGGCCGGGGTTGTCGCGCTCGACGATGAACGACTTGATCGCCGCTCGCCCTTTCGAGCGGTCGAGCGAGGCCCAGACGACGATCAGGTCGGCCCGGTCGCCCGAGGTGACGAAGATCTTCTCGCCGTTGAGGACGTATTCGTCACCGTCGAGTTCGGCGGTGGCGCGGATCGCGGCGGAGTCCGAGCCGGCTTCGGGCTCGGTGATCGCCATCGCCGCCCACTTGCCGCCGTACTTCTTCAACTGCTCCTCGGTCGCGACCGAGGCGATCGCCGAGTTGCCGAGCCCCTGGCGCGGCATCGAGAGCAGCAGGCCGACGTCGCCCCAGCAGAGCTCGATGATGCCGAGCACGGTGGAGAGGTTGGAGCCGTTGCGGTTGGCGCCGTCGTCGCTTTTCTCGCGGCGGACGCCCGCGGCACCGGCACCGCCGATGTCGGAGCCCTCGTTCATGCCGTCGATCAGCGACGCCAGCATGTCGAGCTCTTTCGGGTAGCTGTGCTCGGCCTCGTCGTATTTGCGCGAGATCGGGCGGAACACCTCGGTGGCGACCTGGTTTGCCTGGTTCGCCAGCGGCTTGAACTTCTTCGGTATCTCGAGATTGATCATCTTCAGTCCTTTCGCTCGCCAGGCGGTGCCTAGACGAGCAGGGCGCCCTCCATGACGCCCGCAGCTCGGAGGTCGCGGTACCAGCGCTCGACCGGGTGCTCCTTGACGAAGCCGTGGCCGCCGAGCAGCTGGACGCCGTCGGAGCCGATCTTCATCCCCTTCGCGGTGCAGAGCTTGCGGGCGATCGCCGCCTCGCGGCCGAAGCTCTCGCCGCGGTCGGCGCGGCTCGCCGCCCGGTAGGTCGCCAGCCGCATCGCGTTCGACTCGATCCCGATGTCGGAGACGACGAAGGCGACGCCCTGCCGGTTGGAGATCGGTTCGCCGAACGCCTGGCGGTCGTTGACGTAGGGGATGACGTAGTCGAGGACAGCCTGGGCGGTGCCGCTGGCAAGGGAGCACCAGGCGATCCGCGAGCGGTTGACGCAGGCGGCGTAGTCCTTGGCTTTGGCGTTCCCCTCGCCGAGCAGCGCGCTGCCCGGGAGTTTGACTTTGTCGATCAGGAGGCGGCCGGTGGCGGCGGGACGGAGGCCCATCGCCGGCTCGTCCTCGACCGTCAGGCCTTTGGCGCCGGACTCGACGACGAAGAGCGCCGGGCCGATGCCCTCGGCGTCGGCGGCGACGACGAAGAGCTCGCAATCTTTCGGGCGGGCGAGCAGCGACTTGACGCCGCTGAGGACCCACTCGTCGCCTTTGCGTTTCGCCTTCGTCTCCAGCTGGAAGGGGTCGAATAGCGGGCGCGGCTCGAGGATCGCCAGCGCCGCGGCCGGGATGTCCTCGCCGGTGAATGCCGGCAGGTAGGTCGCCTCCTGCTCGGCCGAGCCCCAGAGGCCGATCGCGGTTGCGACCGCGCCCGGAGCCATCGCTGCGTAGGCGATGCCCATGTCGCCGTGGGCGAGGGCCTCGCCGATCAGGACGGTGGTCGCCGCCGACTGCTCGGTCATCACGCCGCCGAGCTCCTCGGGAACTCCGAGCATGTTGACGCCGAGTTCGTTCGCCTGGTCGAGGATCTCCTTCGGCGTCTCCCGCTTCTCGTCTGCCTCCAGCGCCGCCTTGCGGACCTGGTCGGCGGCGAATGAGCGGCCCGCCTCCTGGAACATCTGCTGCTCGTCATCGAGAGAGAGGTCGAATAGGCCCGTCGATTTGCCCTTCTTCTGGCGGGCGGGTTTGCCGAGCTTCTGCGCGGCCTTGAAGGTGCGGCCGGCTGCGGTCGCGCCTTTGAAGCCGTTCTTGGTGCCCTGGAAGAGGGCCTTCTCGACCTGCTTGCGGATGCGGATGCGGTCCAGCAGGTCGGAGCCGGCGAGGCGGTTGAGCGCCCGCAGGCCGTAGCCCATCCCGCGCTCCGCCATCCCCTTGTTCTCGGTGGTGGTCGTCACTTCGTTTTCTTCCTTCCGGTTTTGGCGGTGTTGGCTTTGGTCTTCAGTGGCTGCACGCGCCCGTCGAGGTGAGGCGTGCCCTTCTTGGCGTTGCGGACGGCGAAGAGGATCTCCTCGCCCTCGGAGGCGCTGGCGAACTCGACCCGCGCCGGCAGCAGGATCGGCTTGCGGAAGCGGACCTCGACCTCGAAGGCGTCGGGCAGCTTGCTTTCGATCTGCGCCAGCGCCCGCGCCTTCGTCCACATCCCGTGGGCGATCGCGCCGGGGAAGCCGAGCGGCTTCGCGGTCAGCGAGTGCATGTGGATCGGGTTGCGGTCGCCGGAGACGCCGGCGTAGCGGCGGCCGAGGTCGCCGGGGAGCTTCCACTCTGCGCTTGCCGGGGCATCGGCGGGCAACGACTCGAAACCCGAACGCATTTCTCCCCGCATACCGGGGACAACTGCGTCCGGGTCGCCCTTGCCGCGGCGAAGCATCGTGCTGACGCTCTCCCAGGCGACCTCGCCGTCGACCAGGACCTCGGTCTCCAGCGAGAAGGTCTTCCCTTTCGGGTGCGGCTGCAGCTTCGTCGGCCGCACCCGGATCGTCATCTCCTCGTCGATCCCGATCGGCCGCTTCTGGGAGATCGAGTTCTCGACGTGGACGAGGCCGACCGCGCCGAACGGGAAGGAGCCGTCGCTCATCACCGCCATGTGCAGCGGGAAGGCGAGCATGTGCGGGTAGGTCGGGGGGAGGGTGTCGCGGAGGGTGAAGCTGCAGACCTTGGCGTAGGCGGCGACGTCCACGGCCTTGGCGGTGACGCCGGGCAGTTCGAGGTCGATGTTCTCCGGGATCTCGCCGCCCCCGCCCGGGACGAACGGGAGCAGCGAGGCGCCGGGGATCATCGGCAGCGCCGCCCGTGCGTAGAGCGGCAGGATGCTGGGGGAGCTGTCGAGGGTCCTCGCCATCATGCCCCCAGCAGGCTCTGGCCGCAGACGCGGACGGTGTTGCCGTTGACGCCGGTCGAGGCGGGGCTGGCAAACCAGGCGATCGTCTCGGCGACGTCGACCGGCAGGCCGCCCTGGGAGAGGCTGGAGAGCCGGCGGCCGGCTTCGCGCGGGCCGATCGGCATCGCCGCGGTCATCTGGGTCTCGATGAAGCCCGGGGCAACCGCGTTGATCGTCGCTTTGCGTTTCGCCAGTTCGGGTGCCATCGCTTCGACCATCCCGATCACGCCGGCCTTCGAGGCGGCGTAGTTGGTCTGGCCGTTGTTGCCGGCGATCCCGGCCATCGAGGAGACGCCGATGATCCGCCCGTTGCCGTTCAGCAGTTTCCTGCCGAGCAGCTCGTCGTTGATCCGCTCCTCGCTGGAGAGGTTGATCTCCATCAGCTGCGCCCAGCGCTCTTCCGGCATCTTCGCCAGCGTCCGGTCTTTGGTGACGCCGGCGTTGTGGACGACGACGTCGACCCCGCCGGCGAGTTCGGAGGCGATCACCTCGGGCGCGTCGTCGGCGGTGATGTCGATCTCGATCGAGCGGCCGCCGATTGCCTCGGTCACGGCCTTCAGGTCCGCCGACATCTGCGGAATGTCGAGGCCGACGACCTCGGCGCCGTCACGGGCGAGGGTGTTGGCGATCGCGGCGCCGATCCCGCGCGAGGCGCCGGTAACGAGCGCGACCTTGCCGGCCAGCGGCTGAGTCCAGTCGATCTTCGGCATCGCCGAGACGCCCTTGCCGACCCGGACTACCTGGCCGGAGACGTAGGCGGATTTTGGCGAGAGGAAGAAGCGCAGCGTCGACTCCAGCTGGTCCTCGGCGCCGGGTTCGACGTAGACGAGCTGGGCCGTGGAGCCCTTGCCGCCGATCTCCTTGCCGAGCGAGCGGGTGAAACCCTCGAGCGCCCGCTGGGCGATCTGGGCGGGGATGGAGCCGGCTTCCTCGGGCGGGGTGCCGAGGACGACGACGCGGCCGCTGCGCTGCAGGCGCCCGATCGACGGGTAGAAGAAGCGCTGCAGCTCGACCAGCTCGGTCGAGTCGGCGATCCCGGTGGCGTCGAAGACGAGCGCCTTCGCCTTGCCCTCGGCGCCGGCCCGTTCGGCCTTGATGCTGTCGAGTATCCCGGCGACGGCTTTGCCGAGGCGGCCGGCGGGGGCGCCGTCGTAGAGGACCGGGCCGGCGACGACCGGCTGGCCCTCTTGATAGCGGTCGAGCGAGACCGGCTGGGGCAGGCCCAACTGCTTGGCGAGCGTGCCGACGAGCGGCGCGTTGACGACTTGTGAGTAGCGGTCAGCCATTTACTTGGCACCTCCCGGGGCCTCGAGGATCGCGACGACACCCTGGCCCGCGGCGGCGCAGATGCTGATCACGCCGCGGCCTTTGCCGTCTTCGTTCAGTTGCTTGGCGAGGCTGGCGACGATCCGGCCGCCGGTTGCGGCGAACGGGTGGGCGGCCGCCAGCGAGCCGCCGTTGACGTTGAGCTTCTTGCGGTCGATCGGCCCGAGCGGTTTTTTCCTCCCGAGCTTCTCGGCGCAGAACCCCTTGTCTTCCCAGGCCTTCAGGGTGCAGAGAACCTGCGCGGCGAAAGCCTCGTGGATCTCGTAGTAGTCGAAGTCCTGCAGTTTCAGGCCGGCACGGTCGAGCATCCGCGGCATCGCGTAGGCCGGCGCCATCAGCAGGCCTTCGCGCTTGTGGACGTGGTCGACGGCGGCCGTCTGCGCCTCGCTGATGTAGGCGAGGATCGGCAGGTCGCGCTCTTTCGCCCACTCCTCGGAGGCGAGGAGGACGGTCGAGGCGCCGTCGGAGAGCGGCGTCGAGTTGGCGGCGGTCATCGTTCCCTCGGGGCCGCCGAAGACCGGCTTCAGCTTCGCCAGCTTCTCCAGGTTGGAATCGGGCCGCAGGTTCTGGTCGCGGTCGAGACCGATGTAAGGGGTCATCATGTCGTCGAAGAAGCCCCGGTCGTAGGCGGCGGCGAGGTTCTTGTGGCTCTTGACCGCGAGCTCGTCCTGCTCCTTGCGGCCGATGTCCCATTCGGTGGCCATGATCGCGCAGTGCTCGCCCATCGAGAGGCCGGTGCGCGGCTCCTCGTTGCGGGGGATCGCGGGGACGATGTGGCCGGGGCGGACCTTGGTCAGCTGCTTCAGCTTGCCGACGGTCGAGCGCTCGCGGTTGGCCTCGAGCAGGGTCTCGCGCAGGTCCTCGTTGAGGGCGATCGGCGCGTCGGAGGTGGTGTCGGCGCCGCAGGCGATGCCGGAGTCGATCTGACCGAGGGCGATCTTGTTGGCGACGAGGATCGTCGTCTCGAGGCCGGTGCCGCAGGCCTGCTGGACGTCGTAGGCGGGGGTCTCGGCGGCGAGGCGGGTGCTGAGGACGCTCTCGCGGGTGAGGTCGCGGTCGCGCGAGTGCTTGAGGACGGCGCCGCCGGCGACCTCGCCGAGCGTCTCGCCCTGGAGGCCGTAGCGGTCGATCAGGCCCTCGAGCGCGGCCGTCAGCATGTCCTGGTTGCTCGCGTGCGAGTAGACGCTGTTGGAGCGCGCGAAGGGGATCCGGTTGCCGCCGACGACGGCGACTTTGCGGGTTTTGGCGTTCATTTGGGGGAGGGTCCTCCTTGGGGTGAGTTGGAAGTGGGGGTGGTGCGGTCGCGCAGCCCGGGCTCGACCGTGGAGACGAGGAGCTCGGCTGCTTCCTCGGCGCTGATCGCCTCGGTCCGCAGCCACCAGCGGGCAAGGCCCTCGGCGGCGCCGAGCAGGGCGGTGGAGAGGGCGGCGACTTCGACCTCGGCGGCTTCCCGCCGCCGCATCGGCATCTGCGCCAGCAGCGAGGCGGAGACGAGGTCGACGATCTGGCCGCGGTAGGAGGCGACGCGGTCGAAGACCTCGCCGCCGTGGGGAAGGGTCTCGTCGAAGAGCACGGCCCAGGCGGAGCGGTCGGTGTCGAGGAAGGAGAAGAAGGCGCGGACGCCGGCCCCGAGCGCGTCGCCGGGATTGGCCGTTTCGCTCACAGCCCCGGCGATCGTCTGGATAAGCGAGTCGCCAGCCCGCTCCATGCAGGCGATGTAGAGCTGCTCCTTGTTGCCGAAGTAGTTGTAGAGCAGAGGCTTGGTGACGCCGACCGCCCCCGCGATCTCGTCCATCGTCACCGAGGCATAGCCCCGCTCCGCAAAGAGCAGATGAGCCGCCTCCAGCGTCTGCTCCATGCGGTCGTCGCGAGAGAGCCGCGTTCGTACCGATGCATCCATCGGTGCAGACGTTACTGCAATATAAATTTATAGCTGCGTAACGTGACGGATGCACATGATCAAGCCGCCGGGCAGAGGGTGATAGGTCCTCCGCCCGGCAGCGAGTGTGAGGAGGACGGGGGACTCGAACCCCATCCGAGGAGCTACCCCGGACTTCTGGATATCAGCCAGTTGCGGCGCCTCGCCGCTTCATCCTCCGTAGCTATAAGGGCTGGGGAAGCAAAACTCTCCCCCCGTTGACGAGATGGATTCAGGTCATTAGTCTCGATGACGGTTATCAGCCAGTTCGGGGGTAGCTCCCCCGCACGAAAAAGACCCGCTTCGGCGGGTCTTCGTGATTCGGGGGCTGGCAGTGGCGGCTACTGCAGCTCGGTGCCGTCGTAGAGCTTCTTGACGTGCACGGTTTCCGAGGGGGTGGCTTCGATGCAGAGGCGGCAGAGGACGCACTCGTCGACGTTCTTGTCGACGATCTCGACGGTGCCGCCCGCGTCTTTGTAGATGTCGACGGGGCAGACTTCCTCGAGCTTGGCGGCGATTGCCGGGTCGTTCTTGATGCTGTCCTCGACTGAGACGTCGATGAAGACCTTGTTCAGCTGCTCGGGCATCAGGCGGTCGCTCCCAGCTTTTCCTTGACGACGTCGGGGATCTCGTCGATGCGCTCGACGACGCGGATGCCCGCCGCTTCGAGGCGGGCGATCTTCTCGGTCGCGGTGTCCTCTACCCCCTCGACAATGGTTCCGGCGTGGCCGAAGGACATGCCTTTCATCTCCTCGTCGTCCATGAATTTGCCGGCCATGAAGGCGACGATCGGGAGGCGGGAGTTGTTGTCCTTGACCCATTCGGCGAGCTGGGCCTCCATGCGGCCGCCGGGCTCGGTGTAGATGACGATCGCCTCGGTCTGCTCGTCAGCCTCGAAGTAGGGCATCAGCTCGGCGTAGGCGGAGCCGATGATCGCGTCGCCGCCGATCGAGACGGCGGTGGAGACGCCGAGGCCGGCCTGGGTCAGCGAGGAGGAGATCTCGGTGGTCATCCCGCCCGAGCGGCTCATCACGCCGACGCGGCCGGGCTGGTAGGCCTTCGCCGCGTCTTTGGCGGGGCCGCCGATGCCGCCCATCTTGCAGACCTCGGGGACGATCAGGCCGAGGCAGTTGGGGCCGATGATGCGGGCGCCGCGCATCTCGGCGAGCTCGACCATCTCGGCGACGTCGCCGCGCGGGATCCGCTCGGTGACGATGACGATCAGCTTGATCCCGTTCTCGATCGCCTCGAGGACGGCGTCCTTGGTGAAGGCGGGGGGGACGGTGACGACGGAGCCGTCGATCGGGCCGCCGTGGTGCTCGACCGCCTGGGAGACGGTGTCGAAGACCGGGACGCCGTGGACCTCGCGGCCCTTGCGGCCTGGGGTGACGCCGCCGACGACCTTGGAGCCGTAATCGAGGCACTCCTTGGTCAGGTTGACCGCCTCGCGGCCGGTGATCCCTTGGACGATGAAGGTCGTGTCTTTGCTCAGCAGGATCGACATCAGGCCGGTGCCCCCTGGATCTTCGAGACGGCGCGGCCGGCGGCCTCCCACATCGAGACCGAGCGGTCGCAGTACTCAACCCCGTACTTCTCGAGGATCTTGAAGCCCTCGTCCTCCCAGGCGCCGGGGATGCGGAAGATCGCGATCGTCTCGCCGGGGTCCTTGCCGAGCTCGAGGCAGGCCTTGATGACGCCGCGGGCGACGATGTCGACGCGGGTGTTGGAGACGATCGACATCATCACCGCGATCTTCTCGACGCCGTCCTTTTCGAGGACCTCCTTGGCGAGGCCGCAGGCCTTGGCGACCGACGGGTTGCCGCCGATCTCCGAGTAGTTGGCGGGCTGGCCGCCCTGGTTGCGGACCGCGTCGGTCAG
>Ga0184624_10000104_pt1 | contig 20588 bp, 17 predicted proteins | sample PLM3_5_b1_FD_133157 | JGI IMG/M metagenome (GOLD analysis project Ga0184624, IMG submission 133157) | Groundwater sediment microbial communities from an aquifer in East River, Colorado, USA - PLM3_5_b1 | ecosystem: Environmental > Terrestrial > Soil > Riparian zone | place: USA: East River...
CAATAAGCGAATCAATGCTTTCGCAACTTACTCCACCAGCTTCAAGCCTGTAGGTGTTAATGTGGCCGGCCTGCCAACCGTTAACGGCCAGGCAGCAACCGATCTGGCAGTAATAAAACCTGAGGATGTGAAGAACATAGAGTTTGGTATTAAGACTAATCCAATTGATAATTTCACATTGAACCTGGCTTATTTTAACACCAACATTAATAATTACCAGGCAAATGTTCAATCACCAGAGTTGGGCGTTAATCGTGGCTACATCGCCAATGCTGAAGAGGTAAACGTAAAAGGTTTTGAGGTAGATGCAAATATTACAGCCAATAATCATTTCTCTTTCTATGGGGCCCTGGCTTATACTGATGCTAAATATGTGAAATTTACAAATGCACCACTTCCGCTGGAAGAAACTGGTTTAACAGAAAATGGAGTGCAGAAATCATTCAAAGATATTTCGGGTGGCGACCTTCCAGGTATCTCCAAATGGGCAGGATCATTAGGCGGTGAGTTTACGATTCCGGCTGCTTTCTTAGGCAAAGCCGGAAAGTTCTTCATAGCATCAGATGTTTATTATCGTTCTTCTTTTTCTTCCAGTCCATCTCCATCTGCTTATCTGAATATAGATGGTTACACCCTTGTTAACGGACGGTTGGGTTTCAGGGCTGTAAACGGTTTCTCTGCCTTTATATGGGGACGCACTTTGTTTGATAAGAACTATTATGAACAATTGCTGGTGGCGGGTGGAAATGCAGGGCAGTATGCAGGTGTGCTCGGAGATCCGAGAACGTATGGTGTGACCTTACGATATTCTTTCTAAAAGATGTTTAAATGTTTTTAAAACAATAGCATAAGCATTAACGATTTTTCATATGGCAAGCAATCGTTGAAAAGTACGGCGTCCAGATTCCTCGGGATGCCTTTTTTAAAAAATGAACTTAAAAATAATTTTATCATTTACTTATATCCTATATCAGCCCTGTGACCGAGAGGACAGGTAAAGGACTGCAAATCCTTCTACGTCGGTTCGAGTCCGACCGGGGCGTCAACAAGAGATAAATTATGAAATCATTTTTTTTATTTGCACTTGTATTAGTTTGCACGGGATCTTTAGCGCAGGTTAAACAAACAGAGATTGTTCAACAAGCATGGTTTGGCTATTTCAATCAAACACGTTTCAGTAATAAATGGGGCACATGGACAGATATACATTTAAGAACTAAAGAAGATTTTGTTTCAGACTTATCACAAAGCATTTTACGAGTGGGTCTCACTTATTATTTGAATGATGATACTAAGCTTACTGCAGGTTATGCATATGTAAGTCATTACCCGGCCGAAGGTCATAAAAATGTTACTATTCCCGAACATCGGCCGTGGCAACAACTTCAATGGCACAGTAAGTATTCAAAGCTCAGGGTTATGCAATGGTTTCGACTTGAAGAAAGATTCAGAAGAAAAGTTCAGAACGACGACGAGCTGGCCGAGGGTTATAATTTTAATTTCAGGTTTCGTTACAATTTCTTTTTTATGGCTCCATTAAGTAAAAAAAGATTTGAGCCAAAAACTCTTTCGTTTGTTGTGAACGATGAAGTGCATATTAATTTCGGAAAGGAGATCGTATATAACTATTTTGACCAGAACCGTTTTTTCCTTGGTTTTGCTTATCACGTAAACAAACATGATAACTTACAGGTTGGTTATATGAATATATTTCAACAGCTAGCGGCGGGGAACAAATACAGGAGCAATCATGTGGCAAGAGTTTTTTATTTTCATAATCTTGATTTGAAGAAAAAAGCTGATTAAAACATAAAACAACGAATATGAGATCAAAAATTGTTCTTTTAATAATACCAATCTTCCTGATCATAAATGCCCAGGCACAGGACAAAACCAGTTACTTCATTATTGAGAATTATTATAAAGTAAAATGGGGCTTTGCAGATGAGTTCATCAATCTCTGGAAAGTAAATCACTATCCTTTATTGAAAAAAGCAATTGATAAAGGCGATATCATAAGTGTGGAAGCAGAAAAACCTAAACTGCATAGCGGTGAAGACACACGGTTTGATTTTAAAGTGACCATCGTTTTCAAAAATGAAAAACTGGCTTTTGATCCAAATCTTACAAAGCAATATGAGAAACAATTATATCCTGATCTTGAAAAACTAAAGAAGGATGAACAGCATCGTTTTGAATTATTGATCGCACATTGGGATGTAATGATCGACAAGATAGAATTGCAATGATGAGAACTTTATGGAACAAGAAAAATATATTGAGTCAACTAAAAGAACTTTTTTAACAGGATTATCAGAAGATATATGGGCGGTATTCATTGGTGGATTGCTGATCTCAATTATTCTTGCAGGGGTTTTCTTTTTAGGTGTCAAATTCGTCATACCAGTTTACCAATGGGAAAACGGAAATGATTTACTAGCAAAAGTTCTAACAGGAAGTAACCTTTTGGTTCTTTCAGTCATTGGAATTATATTTCTTTTTCTTTCTTCATTAGCTGTTACCGTATCAGGAAATAGTATAAAAAAATATATCGCAGGATTTGGGGTCATCTTTATCCTTGCAGTCCTTTCATTGATCATAGCCGGTAATAAGACGATCAGTTATTTTGGAATTGAATATGTTGTATTTGCTTTATTGGTCGGTTTATTACTAAGCAATCTTTTTAGCTTGCCAGCATGGCTGAAAGAAGCTGCACGTTCTGAATTTTTTATTAAAACCGGGTTGATCATTCTCGGCACATCAATTTTATTTACTGATATAATTAAAGCTGGCTTGCCGGGAATACTTCAATCAGTTTTAGTTGTCGCTGCAGTTTGGTTCTTTGCACTTTGGTTATGCCGTCGCTTAAAAGTAGATGATGAATTCGGAGTGATTTTGGCATCTGCTGTTTCGATCTGCGGTGTATCGGCAGCTATAGTTGCGAGCGGGGCTATTAAAGGTGATAAAAAGAAATTATCTTATGTAACAACACTGGTACTTTTAGTTGCCATACCTATGCTGATAATATTACCATGGATAATCAAGAAATTTGGGATTTCTGAACTAGTGGGAGGGGCATGGCTTGGCGGCACACTCGATACAACTGCATCTGTAACCGCTGCAGCAGAATTAGTGGGCCCTGCTGCAACCAGGGCCGGCGTCATTGTCAAGTTTTCACAAAATGTATTGATTGGGATCGCCGCATTTTTTATTGCCGCATGGTGGGTAGTAAAGAAAACAAAAGCAACAGGTGATCAGGAGAAACCTTCCTTAAAACTAATATGGGAAAGATTTCCAAAATTTGTACTTGGTTTTATAGCCGCGTCATTGGTTTTTTCTTTTTTAATTCCAATCTATAGCGGCAAACAAGTAAGCGGAATTCTTAATAGTTTGCGTACGATATGGTTTGCGCTGGCATTCGTATCTATCGGATTAGAGGCACGATTTTTAGATCTTTTTAAAGTACAGGAAGGAAGACCGGCGCTGGCTTTTATCGGAGCACAGCTATTTAATATAATTTGGACATTGTTGTGGGCTTATCTTTTATTCGGAGGTATTTTATTTCCTCCACCGGATATAAAATAATTTTTAGATCATTTTTATAACTTAATTATTACTATGGAAAAGATTTATCTAAGTGATTCAGGACCGAAAGTATCGCCAGCTGTATATGGTTTTTACAGGTGGAATGGCAGTTATGTGAATGAAGACAAAATGGAACGGATCATGAATCTTTGTCTTGAACTTGATATCAATACATTTGATCATGGTGATACGTATGGTGATTATACCTGCGAAGAAATATTTGGAAATGTTTTTAAAAGAAGCGGTATTAAAAGAGAAAGTATTGTACTTTTTACAAAATGCGGCATCAATGTTCCGCATCCTGCCCGACCAGATTATCGTGTAAAGCATTATGATACTTCAAGAGAGCATATAACTAACAGCTTAGAAAACTCGTTGCGCAATCTCCGAACTGATTACATAGATGTATTTCTGCTTAACCAACTTGATCCGTTATCTAATTTAGAAGAAACGGCTTTGACATTAGAGAAACTGAAAGATTCCGGGAAAATAAAAAATGTTGGTGTCGTTAACTTTTCTGTCTTCCAGCACCAGTTATTGAGTTCTTATCTGCGGGTACCGATCGTTACCAATCACATTGAATTGAATTTACTCAATACGTCTGCATTTGATAATGGCCAGGTTGATTATATCAAACAAAAATATATGAGGCCATTGGCAACTTCTCCTTTGGCCGAAGGAAAGATCGCCAACAGCAATGAAAAAATTCCATTGCGCATACGCGGAAAGCTGGAAGAGTTTGCAGGAAAATATAATTCACATTTTGAATCGGTTGCTATTGCATGGCTGGTTAAACTTGGTGCATTGCCACTCATCGGTACAACTGATGAACTTCGCATAAGAAACATAGCTGAAGCTTTCAAAATTAATCTTGACCGGCAGGATTGGTATGAATTATATGCTGTTTCGAGAAGTGATTTATAAAAACTTTATTTCCTTTTTCTTAATTGCTGAAGCAATGCTCTTAAGTCTTTAGGTAATGGAGCCTCCAACTTCATCTTTTCACCATTTGTATTTGTAAACTGCAAACTCAAAGCATGTAACGCAAGCCGGTTGAGGATCGGTCTTTCTTCCAATTCATTTTTTGAAAGTTTGAATTTGTGTTTGAGTGTAGAAAGTAAAATTGGTTTTCCATCACCATAAAGTTCATCACATACTACCGGGTGACCAATATGTTTTGCATGTACTCTTATCTGGTGCGTACGGCCAGTATGAATTTGAAATTGGACCCAGGAGAAAATTTTAAAATCTTCCAGCACTACGTAATCAGTTAAAGATTCTTTTCCTTTTCTGTAAACCGTCATTAATCCTTTTTTCGCCGGGTGCTCAGAAATAAGTGCATCAATTGATCCCTTCTTATCTGCAATCGAACCAATTACCAGCCCAAGATAAATTTTCTCTGTCTGTCTTTCTTCAAACTGTTGCGAAAGTAGTTTGTGAGTTATTTCATTCTTTGCAAAGACTATTAAGCCGCTTGTGTCTCTGTCAAGACGATGAACGGTGAATATGTTGCCATATTTTTCGATCAGTATTTTTTTAAGAGAAATATCTTTTCCTTCACGGTCGGGAATGGAGAGTAAGCCGGATGGTTTATTTAATGCAATGAGATCCGGCGTATCAAGAATAGTGTAATCTGAAATTTTTATGTAGGCTTTTTCTGTGTTCATCCGTGTAATCTGTGAGCTATTTCCCTTTTCCAAAGTATTTAAGTTCACGAACTTCTTTTTCATTCAGGAAACGCCATTTACCTCTTTCAATATTTTTTTTGGTCAAACCTGCAAACATTACCCGGTCAAGATTTTTTACATCATAACCAAGATGTTCAAAAATGCGGCGTACAATGCGGTTGCGACCACTGTGTATTTCAACACCAAGCTGTGTTCTGTCTTTCGTATCTGCATAGGCAAGTTTATCAACTGTTGCCGGGCCATCCTCTAGCACAACACCTTTTAATATATTATCGAAATCTTTTTTATCAAGAGGTTTGTCAAGGGTAACGGCATATATCTTTTTTATTTCATTGCTTGGATGAGTGAGTTTTTGGGAAAGCTCGCCATCGTTGGTAAGCAATAGGAGACCTGAAGTATTCCTGTCTAACCTTCCAACAGGATAAACTCTTTCATCCGTGGCACGGCGAATAAGATCAAGCACTGTCTTTCTTCCCTGCGGATCATCGGTTGTTGTAATGAAATCTTTTGGTTTATTAAGTAGGATGTAGACAAGGTTTTTTGACAGGAATATTTTTTTACCATTTACAACTACTTCATCTTTTGGAGAAATTTTATGCCCGGGTTCGGTGACTACTTTTCCATTCACTTTTACGATACCTTTTTTTACGATCTCTGCAGCTTCACGACGGCCACTAACACCTGCATGAGAAATGTATTTATTTAAAGGCATCAGTTCTGTACTCTGGGGTCTTGAGATAGCAGGCTGGGATTGTTTTTGTACAGGATCAGCTTTCTGGATCCTTAATTCCGCTCTTTTCTTGTCAAAATACTCTTCTCTTTCTTTTTTTACCTTTTTCTTTTCCTGGCGAAATTGCTCTTTAATTGCAGCGTTGCTTTTCTTTTTATAAAACTTATCGAAGGGGGATGCTTTCTTTTTCATGTGAAGATTTTACTGTTTTACAACAGGAAGCGCAAAGATATGCAATAACAGTGCTTATGTCGTTTTAAATAAAAAGCCCTTCCATTTCCGGAAGGGCTTTTTTATCAGCAAATATTTTAAGAAACGACTCGTCTTTTACGAGGCATAGATTTTCTCATTTCCTTCATTTTTTTCATTTGCTCTTCGTTCAAAATTGATCTCATATTTTCTTTGTTTTTTTGAATTAATGCCTTCATCTCTTCTCTTTTTTTCATCATATCCTGAGATTTATTTTCACGAATTGCCTTCATTTTCTCAAGTGTTTCGCTGCGTTGTTTTTTCAACTTTTCCGCCTGGTCGTTATTCAGATCCAATCGAACTTTCATCTTCTCCATTCTTGCAGTAGCGTCAATTTCAGCTATCTTTTTTTTCTCTATTTTCATTTTTTCGATCTGGGCCTTTTGTTCTTTGCTTAATAAAGCACTCATATCTTCCCGATGTTTTTTATTCAGCTCCATCATCTGCTTCCTCCAATCCTTTACAAGGATGTCGTCCTTTTTTCTAAGCTCATCCATTTTTTTCCTGTAATCTTCATTCAATACTTTGGCCTTTTGTCTTTGCTCATCAGAAAGCTTGAGTTTCTCAGCCATCATTTTATCCCGGCGATCTTTTCGTTGTTCCGGAGCTTTTTTTTCCTGAGCCTGGGCAGCTATGATCATTACCACTGCCAACAGGGATACAATTATTTTTTTCATGGTTTTATTTTTAATTCGGTGTATAGACCAGAACAAAAATGCGAAGTTTAAGCGAATCTAAGAAATTATTCGTAGAAGGCCACAAATGCTGATAAACGGAATAACTAACAGGTAATGAGTTATTTCTTTTCGCCTGCTTTAGTATTTTTTGTAATTTAATAAACTAATCTTTCCCTCTTAAATCAAGTCCATAACAAATAATCGGAAGAATATGTGACTCAATACTTATATAATGAAAAGATCATTTATTATTATTCTATTTATTTTATTCTTAAGTAAGACCAGATCGCAGGAAACGACATCAGTAAATTCTTACAAAACGACCGACAAAAGATCTGAACAGTTAAAAATTGCAGTAGTTACTTTAAGGATAGCTAAAAATGACAATCACTATTCTGTTTCAATTAAAAATATGACTTTGGTAAATACTACTAAAACATTTTTAACTGAAAAACCGGGCAAATTAAATGATGATGATCTTGTTTGTTTCATTTTAGGGAAAAACAAAAGAAGTATAGATACATTGAAAATATTGCAACCCCTGAAGGTCCGCTACGAATATCCTAATGAAGATGGAACGATCGGTGCCAGGACGGTGGATCTACTTGAAAATGAAGTATTGCTTCGGTTTAATTATAATGCAGGAATGAAATATTTGCGTGTAGCAAAACCCGGAAAAAACAAAAAATTAAAAAGACTGGTAACATTGGAATTACCTGAACTGAATAATCGTTAAGCAACCCTAATACCGCTTATGATACGCATCTTTAAATCATTATTTAATTATTTTTTATACGTATTCCTCCTATTAACACCAACATCTGAAGTTAAAGCCCAGGTTTTTGTAGTTGATACGATAATGTATAATGGGGATCCGAATAAATTTATAAATATGGTATTTATGAGCGATGGTTTCCAGGAAGCTGAACTTTCTGACTATAAAACGAAAGTCCAGAATCTGAGTAATTACTTGTTTACTATTCCTCCATTTTCTGAATATAAAAACTATTTTAATGTTTTTGCGATCAGGGTTCCATCAATACAAAGCGGGGCGACTCATCCCGGTACAGCCTCGGATGAGGGCTCAGGTGGACAACCAGTAGTGTTTGTAACGACATATTTTAACTCTACTTTTGATTTTGGCTCCATTCATCGTTTATTGGTGCCGCAAAATTCCTCCGCAATAAATACCGTTTTGGTCAATAATTTTCCACTTTATGATCAAAAAGGTATAATAGTTAATTCACCTTATTATGGCGGTTCAGGTGGATCTACTGCAACATCTTCTGTAAACAGTTCTTCTTATGAAATCCTGGTACATGAACTAGGACATTCTTTCGCAGGCCTTGCTGATGAATATTGGGCAGGAGACTCTTATGCAGCCGAAAAACCTAACATGACGGCTAACAGTAATTTCACCACTGTGAAATGGAAAAACTGGGTTGGCACAAATGGTATTTCAGTTTACGCATACGGAGCTTCAGGCACGCCTGCTAACTGGTACAAGCCTCACCAGAATTGCAAAATGCAATTCCTTGGCGCTCCATTTTGCTCTGTCTGTAAAGAGGCGATTATAGAAACGATTCACGGGATCTTACCACCTATTGATAATTATCAGCCATCAAATCAAAATAATATCAATTATTGTACGCAACCATTACTCTTTAAACTGTCATTGATCAAACCCAATCCAAATACCTTAAGGGTTAAATGGATATTAAATGGAAGTCCTATTGTGACAAATATAGATTCAGTTTTTATCACGGCTGGATTATTGAATGCCGGGACGAATACTTTATCAGTTGAGGTTTTAGATACTACTTTGCTGACGAGAGCGGATCTACATCCTGTAAATCATACTTATACTATTACCTGGAATATTAATAATTCTTCCCCTGCTGCAGCCACAATTACAGCGGGCGGTGCAATAGCATTTTGCATTAGTGGTAGTGTAACGTTGACTTCTAATGCATCCACTGGCAACCAATGGTATAAGGACGGGATTGCTATTAATGATTCAACCGGCAACACATTGAATGTATCTTCAAGTGGCAGTTATACAGTAAAAGTTACCGTGAATGGATGTGAGTCCGCAGCTTCAAATGCAATTGTAGTTACAATAAATCCTATCCCGGTTACACCCGTAATAACTGCAGGAACTAACACAACCTTCTGCAATGGGGGAAGTGTAATATTAACTTCCAATGGATCTAGCGGCAATCAATGGTTCAAAGATGGGGTTGCAATCGTTAGCTCAACGGGTACAACTCTAAATGTAACTTCAAGTGGAACTTATACAACAAAAGTTACAGTGAATGGATGTGAGTCGGCAGTTTCAAATGCGATCTTAGTTACGGTAACTTCGGGTCCACCTGCACCAACCATTAGTGCAGGTACAGCAACAACTTTCTGCAATGGCGGAAGCGTAATATTAACTTCCGATGCAGCTAGCGGCAATCAATGGTATAAAGATGGGGTTGCGATCAATGGCTCAACGGGTACGTCACTGAATGTAGCTGCAAGTGGAAATTATACGGTAAAATATACCTTGAATGGATGCGTGTCAGCAGTATCCAATGCAATAGTTGTTACAGTACTCCCAGCAACTCCAACAATTATTGCGGGAACAGCCACTACATTCTGTAATGGAGGAAGTGTAACATTAAGTTCCAATTCAGCAAGTGGTAACCAATGGTATAAAGATGGGGTTGCGATCAATGGCTCAACAGGTGCGACACTAAATGTAACTGCAAGTGGAAGCTATACGGTAAAAGTTACGTTGAATGGATGTGAGTCAACTGTATCAAATGCAATTGTTATTACTGTAAATTCAATTCCGCCCGCACCGACAATTACACAAAACGGGAATCAATTAACATCCAGTGCCGCATCGGGTAATCAATGGTATTTGAATAGCGTTTCAGTTGCAGGAGCTACCAGTCAGAATTTTACACCGATAACATCCGGTACTTATACCGTGCAGGTTACTTTGAATAATTGCGCCAGTGCTTTTTCAACTTCTTTTAATGTTACAGTCACTGGCATTCCCAATATAAATGTTTTTGACAACAAGATTAAAATATTACCGAACCCTGTAACAGATAAATTAGTTATCAGTCAATCCGGATCTTTATTGAATTTAAATATCAAGCTTTATGATATTAATGGAAAATTATTAAAACAAGTAAAGAGCAGTTTATCCATTATTGAGATCAATATGGCTAAATACTCGTCCGGTACTTATATTATATGGATCGAAGACACAAAAGAAAAAATTAAGGGAAAGAAAGTAATTGTAAAAATGTAGTTACAGGAATTTAAGATCAATGGCCTTCTTTATTGGCCAATTGTCCGCAGGCGGCATCAATATCCTTTCCACGACTTTTGCGAAGTCTTGCATTTACTTTGTGTTTTTCCAAATAATTCATGAATGCCTCAACCGTTTTTTCATCCGGTTTTTCAAATTTGGCAAAATCAATGGGATTGTATTCAATGATATTAATAAGATCAGCCGGCACCTGGCGGTATAGTTTTATGAGGTCATCTGCATCTTTGAGTGAGTCGTTAAAATTCTTGAATAGTATATATTCAAATGTGATCTCGTTTTTTGTTTCCTTGTAAAAATAATTTAATGCATCCACCAGTGATTTGATATTGTTACTATCATTGATCGGCATTATCTGGTGGCGCTTGGCATCTGTAGCTGCGTGGAGTGATAGCGCCAATTTGAATTTTACTTTATTATCTCCCAACTGTTTTATTTGTTTGGCCACACCAGCTGTTGAAACTGTAATTCTTCTTGGGCTCATGCCCAAACCATCCGGTGATATAATTTTTTCTATTGCTTTTAAAACATTTTTATAATTAAGCAATGGTTCGCCCATTCCCATGAAAACAATATTGGTGAGCTTGTGACCATAGATCCTTTCACATTGCTGATTGATCAGTACTACTTCATCATAGATCTCGTCAAAGGTGAGGTTACGTTTTTTATCAATATAACCCGTAGCACAAAACTTACAACTAAGGGAACAACCGATCTGGGAAGACACGCAAGCTGTAGCTCTTTTTTCGGTTGGTATCAATACACCTTCTACCAGGTGACCATCATGTGTTTTAAAACCTGATTTTACGGTGCCATCTGCAGAATATTGAGTTGCATTTATTGTTAGTGCAGGTAACGTAAAATTCTCTCCGAGCGTTTGACGAAGTTCTTTGCTCAAGTTCGTCATGTCGGCAAAACTATGTGCATGTTTTTGCCAGAGCCATTCATATACTTGTTTTATGCGGAATTTTTTTTCGCCAAGTCTTTCAAAATAATCTTCCAGTTCTTGCAAGCTCAGATGCCTGATATTTTTTAGTTCTGTTTTCAACATTCCGCAAAGATAATCATCGATCGATGGATGAGAAGATTTCGCTGATAAGATGCTTTTGCGTTCCTTTGCAGGCACTTATAGCTGCGTAGCGATGAGGAAGAACAACGGAGCGTCGCAACTTCAGCCAAATAGTATCCCAATAGTTATCGGGATAAAAGCTTAGAACACAATGAAAGATGTTTTTATAATAGATGCGATCCGCACACCAATAGGGAAATACGGCGGGGCATTATCAACTGTAAGACCTGATGACCTATTAGCAATAGTGATTCATGCATTAATGCAAAGAAATAGCTCTATCGATATGAATGAAGTAGAGGAAGTGATCGCAGGAGCTGCTAACCAGGCCGGGGAAGATAATCGTAATGTGGCGAGAATGGCCGCCTTGCTTGCGGGGTTACCTGTTAGCGTTGGTGGTGTTACAGTAAATCGTCTTTGCGCATCTGGCATGCAAAGTATTATGGATGCAGCAAGAGCAATTATGTGTGGTGATGGTGAAATTTATTTTGCGGGGGGAGTTGAGAGTATGACAAGAGCACCATTTGTTGTTGGTAAATCGAATGAAGCATGGAGCCGAAAAGGGGAGATGTTTGATACAACAATGGGCTGGCGGTTTATTAATGAAAAGCTTGCGGCTATGTACTATCCCTACACAATGGGTGAAACGGCGGAGAATGTGGCGGAGCAATGGAATATTTCAAGAGAAGACCAGGATGCGTTTGCGTTTCAATCACAGGAAAAATATTTTGCGGCAAAAGATGCGGGTAAATTCAATAATGAAATTGCTGCTGTTGAAATACATAATAAAGGATTAATAAATTGGGTTATAGTAGATGAACACCCGAGAAAAACTTCTTTGGAAAAACTGGCTGTATTAAAACCTGCATTTAAAAAGGATGGAACGGTAACAGCAGGAAACTCCTCCGGCATAAATGATGGAGCTGCTTGTTTATTACTTGCAGGTGAAAAGGCAGTAAAGGAATATTCTTTAACTCCATTTGCAAAAATTGTTTCAATGGCATCAGCAGGAGTTGATCCTGCAATTATGGGAATTGGCCCGGTACCAGCTACACAAAAAGCATTGCAAAGGGCGGGATTGAAAATTGAAGATATTGGGTTGATAGAATTGAACGAGGCATTTGCTTCGCAAAGCATTGCTTGTATAAAAGAATTGGACCTTGATGTTTCAAAAGTAAATGTAAATGGCGGTGCAATTGCCTTAGGTCATCCGCTTGGATGCAGCGGCGCAAGAATATCCACCACACTATTATATGAAATGAAAAACCAAAATATAAAATATGGTTTGGCGACAATGTGTGTTGGAGTAGGACAGGGTACTGCAATTATTTATGAATCTTTATAATGACAATTATGTACTTAAAAGATAAAATTGATACCATTGCTGCCATGAAGCAACTGGAAACTTATATTGGATCTTTCCCAATAAAGTTGAAGCAATTTTCTTCAGAGGAACTATTAAAAAGACCGGCTCCGGGTAAATGGTCCACGCAAGAGATCCTTGGGCATTTGATCGATTCTGCAGTTAATAATTTAAAACGATTTACAGAAATACAATTTTTATCTCAGCCATATACTGTTATCTCTTACATGCAAAATGAATTGGTAATAGTTAACGATTATCAAAATCTTCCGTTGCAACATATGCTTGATCTTTGGCAATCATTGAACAGACAAATAGTTTTTGTGGTAAAAACGATTCCTGCCGATACATTAAATTACCCTGTTGATCCGCATTATGAAAGCGGGGAAATGAAAACCCTTGGCTGGATCATCTGTGATTATGTAGCACACATGGAGCATCACTTCAGGCAAATTTTTCCGGAACAAGGATGAACTTTATGTTCTTGATTTTGTTAGACTAATGAAAAAAAGCCAGGTCTTTGTTTGTATAAAAACTCTACTGACCCGGTAGGTTTATTTAAACAACAGTTTATGATCGAGCAACTAAGCCGATATTTTTATCGATTTTCTATGAAAGGTAAATTTAAATTGAAGCAGCAATTGTACATTTAATATTGCCATTATATGAGTTAAGGATCAAAGGAAATTTTAAAAACTCCACCCTGGAAAGTCACAAATGTTGCTCTATGGATTACATTTGCCGCCCTATGGATGACATTTAGTAGCTATTTCTTATTTAAATTAAAACTATCACACATGAGAAAAGTAGTATTGCTGCTTATGGCTATTACCCTTTCCGTTAGCCATTTATGGGCACAACAAAGAACAATTACAGGAAAGGTAACGGACGATAAGGGTGCCCCAATACCGGGTGCTTCTGTCCTTGCAAAAGGTACAAACCTTGGAACAAGTACCAGTTCAGACGGAAGTTTTTCGATCTCGGTTCCATCCGGTACCAAAGCATTGATAATTTCTTCGATCGGACTCGGAGAGAAGGAAATTGCCATCACGGCCAGTAATGATTATGCAGTCACCTTGTCAACTAAGGCTGCTGACATGACCGAAGTGGTAGTAGTTGCTTACGGAACTAAAAAGAAGACCGATCTGACCGGTTCAATGACAACAGTAAAAGGAGCAGATATCGAAAACAAACCTTTTACGTCAGTTGATAAAGCCTTACAAGGCGCAGTAGCAGGATTGCAGTCAGTTGCTGCATCTGGTGCACCCGGAGCAAATCAGCAGATAAGGATCAGGGGTATCAGCTCGATCACCGCCAGCAACGCACCACTTTGGGTAATAGATGGAGTTCCCGTGATATCTGGTGACGTTTCAAGAGCAACTACAACAGCGAATATTTTGAGCACCCTTAACCCAAATGATATTGAGAGTATTTCCGTTTTAAAAGATGCAGCTTCGGCAGCTGTTTATGGTAACAGGGCAGCTAATGGAGTAATATTAGTAACTACTAAAAAGGGTCGTGCAGGTAAAACCAAATTCAAGTTTGATATGGAAGTTGGTGAAAGCGGTACGGCTTATGTGAATGAGGATTATCGACCATTAAATGCTGCAGAGTATCTTGCAATTAGCAGGGAAGGATTGGTAAATGCTGGAGCAACCCAGGCCACCATCGATGCCACACTTGCTGCAAGGGGTGGCAATAATAATGTTGATTATAATTGGGAAGATGGAGTAAAGCAAACCGGAACACAACAAAATTATAATTTAAGTGCCTCTGGCGGTAATGATAAGACGACTTTTTATGTGTCTGGCGGCTACTTTTATCAGCAGGGCACTATCATAAAAAGCAGCCTCAACAGGTACTCAGGTAATATCAGGGTTACCAATAAAGCCACCGATAAGTTAACGATCAATGCAAATATCAATGGTGGTTTTGTTCGTCAAAACACACCACTTGCAGGCGGTGCTTTTGGAAACCCGGTTCTTTCATCAAGATTTGTGCTTCCAACAAAACCGGCTTACAAACCAGATGGTTCTCTCAATTTTTTAAGCCCGGATTTTAGAACAAGTGATCTGTATAATACGATTGCGATCGCCACTATGGATAAAAGATTACTTAAAGAATTAAGCTTAAGAGGAAATGTATCGGGAGAGTATACTATTATAAAAAACCTGGTAGTTAAATCCTCATTTGGAGCTGACCTTACCGTATTGGAAGAAGATCAATATAACAATCCTCTTTATGGGGATGGCGCCGTTTATCAAACAACCCCTCCAAGTCCATTATTTAATCCGGGAGTAACTTATAATCTCTCAACTACAGGACGGGTACAAAATGCTTATACACGTTGGTTCAATTGGGATTGGACAAATACAATTTCCTATAAAGGCGATGCCTTAAAAAATGGTGATCTGAGTTATAATGTAACAGGCGGTATTGAATCACAGGAACTAAGGCAGTACTTTACAACTCAACTGGGAAGAGGTTTTGCAATCTCTCCATTACTTTATTTGCAATATGCATCATCTACAGCTACTCCTACCACAACAACAGGAGCTATTTCAGAAGCAACTTTTCTTTCATACTTCACGATCGGAGATATCAATTACCAGGACCGTTTTATATTATCCGGCAGTTACCGTAGAGATGGATCATCACGTTTTGGATCAAATGACAGGTGGGGTAATTTTTGGTCTGTAGGTGCTTCCTGGAATATTGACAGAGAAAATTTCATGCAATCTCAAACTCTCTTTGACCAGTTAAAACTTCGGGCATCTTATGGATATGTTGGAAATGCGGGCATTGGTAATTATGATTGGTTCCCTTCTTATAGTTATACATCAAGCTATAACAGCGTTCCTGGTAGTGTTCCCGGAAATGTTGGAAACCTCGATTTGTCATGGGAGGTAAACAAACCACTCAATATCGGCCTTGATGTAAGTGTATTAAAGAGCCGGTTGAATGTTTCCATGGATTGGTACAATAGAAAATCTGAAGATCTTTTATTAAATGTTCCGTTGTCTCCAACTTCAGGATTTGCTACACAAACACAGAATGTTGGCGAAATGGAGAATAAAGGAATTGAAGTTACCATAGTTGCCACACCCATAAGATCAAAAGATTTTACCTGGACGATCAATTTCAATTTTGCTTATAACAAGAACAAAGTACTTGCTCTTCCTGACCATAATCCGATCATCGGCACATTCATTATTAAAGAAGGACTGGATGTTCAATCATTTTATGCAAGAGTATATGCAGGTGCCGATCCCGCAAATGGCGATCCTCTTTGGTATACTGATTCAACCAGGACAAAAACTACTAACGTCTATACGCCTGCACAAAGAGTTCCATATGGTTCCGCATCGCCAAAATATTTTGGCGGTTTGACCAATACACTTACATATAAAGGATTTTCTCTTGAATTTCAATTGAACTATCAATACGGAAATCTTGTACAGGATACTTGGGCCAGTTATTATTTAGGCGCTGGATTCAATGCAGGTTTCAATAAAATTCTGAGGGTGTTGGATCGTTGGCAAAAGCCAGGTGATGTAACAGATATTCCTAAATACATTGATGGCGGAAATAAATCATTCCAAAGCTTTTCTACAGTTTATTTATCTAAAGGTGATTTTATTCGCTTAAGAAATATTCAATTGGGATATGATCTGCCGAAATCATTGTTATCAAAAATAAAAATTGATAATGCTTCCGTCTATGTTCGCGGTGTTAATTTATGGACATGGGTTGGCGATAAAACTTTAGGATGGGATCCGGAGCAAGGAGCTACCAGCCAAACAAACCTGGATGTATTGATTCCAAAAACGATAACATTTGGCGTAAACCTGGGATTCTAAAACATTAAATTTAAGATCATGAGAAATATCATTAAATATAAATTGCTTACGGTAATCGCCATTTTTACTATGGTCTTACCGGCTTGTAAAAAAGAGTTTCTGGAAAAACTGCCTCCAACATCGCTAACACCAGAGTTGGCGCTGGCAACTGAAGCGGATCTGCAAACTGCTTTGATGGGAACATATGCTGGCCTCAGGGCTACCGATCTTTTTGGCAGAAGTGTTCCTGTTTTTGGAGACCTGATGGCAGACAATGGTTATGTTTCATTGACAAACTCCGGGCGATATACTCTTTTTAATACGTATACATATAACATAACAGATGGTAATGTTGTGGGTGATTGGCGAGGTGCTTATACTGTAATTTTAAGAGCCAATAATATCATTAACTCCAAAGTAGCTACCACTGCAAACGTGAGTCAATATAGGGGAGAGGCGTATGCTATCAGGGCACTATGCTATTGGTACCTGGTTCGGTATTTTGCAAAACCTTATACGGACGATCCTGCATCACTGGGAGTTCCTATTGTATTAGAATATGATCCGCAAATAAAACCGGCAAGAAGTACAGTAACCGAAGTTTATAACCTGATCATAAGTGACCTCAACCAGGCATACAGCTTAATGACGTTGTATTCGAATTCAACACAATTCAGTAAATATGCTGCTAAGGGATTACAGGCAAAAGTTTATTTAAGCATGGGAGATAAAACCAATGCAAAGACTGCGGCGGTTGATGTAATTAATAACAGCGGATTTACCGTAGTGCCATCAGCAAGCTATGTTACTTTCTGGGCAACGCTTACTCCGAGAACTGATAAAGTAGAAACACTTTTCGAGGTTTCTTCAAACTCGACAGCAAATAATGGTTTTGATGGATTGGCAAATATGTATAACCAGGCCGGTTATGGTGATATACTTTGTTCAGATCCATTATATGCTTTATTTGAAGCTGCAGATATCCGGAAGAGTCTTTATACAACAGGTACAAGAGGCGGACTTCCCGCTGTATTTGTAAATGCTAAGTATCCGGGTACGTTTGGCGGTGAAGTAAGCGACACAAAAATTTTAAGATTAAGTGATGTTTACCTGATAGCTGCTGAAGCTTCTTTGCCGGGTGATGAAACAGGGGCAAAGAGCTATGCTAATTATATTACAAGCAGGAGAGGCGCCACAGCCATTGCTTCCACTGGTGCCCAGCTTTTTGAAGATATCATCACAGAAAGAAGAAAGGAGTTGGCTTTTGAAGGGGATAGGTATTTGGATATGCAGCGTTTAAAAAGAGACATTGCAAGGAGTTCAAATTATCCTGCTGCGGCCCAAAGCATCCCTTACACAAACTTCAGAAGAGTGTTCCCGATACCACAGGCAGAATTGGATGCAAATCCAAATATTCGTGGACAACAAAACCCGGGGTGGTTTTAAAAATTGGGTGACTAAAAAATTAAAGGTCGTTTTATAACGGCCTTTTTTTTATCTAAAAAATATAACCTAATTTTCTTTTGTAATTAAAACCATTATTATGAGAAAATTCATTTTATTCATCCTGACCTCAATATTTATTATTAGTGCTAATGCGCAATCCGATCCTGCACCTAAACCGCCGCTTTCAGATTTTGTTGGAAGATATGTATTTCCTGAAGGCAGTGTAGTGCCTGATGTTACTGTTGCTTTATCAGGAGAAGCATTAACCATGACTTCTGCTGCCGGTTCTTCCAATCTTATAGAATTAGGAAGGGATACATTCACGATAGTTGAATTCAGCGGTGTGGCAACATTCAAAAGAGGAGAAGATAAAAAAGTAAATGCCGTTCACATTGAGGCGCAGGGCTATGTATTGGATGGGCAAAAACAAAGCGGTGGCGCATGGTCATTTACTTATTACTTGCGTCCAAATCGTGAATTGCTGGTAAAAAAATGATCAGAAATTATAGTTGAGTAACTCCTGCTGTGGAATGGTCTGTTGACTGCTTTGCAGCAGGTTTTTTATTGTACAGGTTTTTTCTTCGAGTTCTTTGCTGCCAATGATGACTGCGAAAGGAATATTTTTCTTTTCAGCGTACTTGAATTGTTTATCAAACTTTAAAGTCTCGTGATAAAGTTCGCAACGAATGTTTTTGTTTCTTAACTGTTGCATTAAACCGAATGCAGCTTTACTTTCATTTTCTCCCAAATTAAAAAACAAGACCTGCGTGCCTACATGCACATCAGCCGGGAATAAGTTTAGCTCTTCCATTACATCATAAATGCGATCAACGCCAAACGAAATTCCTACGCCGGGAATATCTGGAACGCCAAACAGACCAGTTAGATCGTCATATCTTCCACCACCGCCAATACTTCCGATCTTTACTTCAGCCGGAGCTTTAGCTTCGAATATGATGCCTGTGTAATAATTAAGTCCACGGGCAAGCGTAGGGTCGAGATGATAGTTGACAGATGATAATTGATCGTTTCCGAAAATCTGGCTTAGCTCCTCAATTCCTTTTTTACCTGATTCTGTTGAACCGATCAATTCATTTAAGCTTTTTATCTTTTCTGAATTGCTGCCGGTAATACTTAAATATTTTTCAATGGTACCAAGTTGTTTTTCGGAAAACCCCTTTTGTTTTAGCTCATCTTTTACTTTTTCTAAACCGATCTTATCCAATTTATCAATTGAAATTGCGATATCATTCATTTTTTCTGCACCACCACAAAGTTCTGCAAGTGCAGTAAGTATCTTTCTGTGATTGATCTTTAATTCATAATTCTTTATTCCTAATTGAACAAAGACCTGGTGATAGATCAAAGTAAGTTCAGTCTCATTCAATAAAGAATTACTTCCAACAACATCCGCATCGCATTGATAAAACTCACGGTATCTTCCTTTCTGTGGTCTGTCTGCACGCCATACGGGTTGTAATTGGTATCGCTTAAAGGGAAAATTAAGCTGGTTGTGATTCATTGCCACATATCTTGCGAAAGGGATCGTAAGATCATATTTTAATGCCCTTTCGGTGATCCCTTTTACATTTTTCCCGTCCAACACTTTTTCGAAGTCCTCTCTTATTTGTTTTTCTTTATCTGCATTATCTAAACCATTATTCAGAATTTTAAAGATCAGCTTATCTCCTTCGTCACCATACTTACCCATCAATGTTTCTAAATTTTCCATTGCTGGTGTTTCCAGCGGTTGAAAACCGTAGAGTTCAAAAACATTTTTGATCGTGCTAAAAATATAATTACGCTTACGAACAACATCCGGTCCGAAATCTCTTGTGCCTTGTGGTAATGATGGTTTCATGCCCCAAATCCGCCTTAGGCGGAGCTTTTATAGTTTTATTTTTGAAAATTGTTTTCGATAACGTTTGACCCAACTCCCCCTTTAGGGGGTTGGGGAGTATATTTTCTTATGATCACATCACATACTTCATTTATCATTTTAAATACTTCGTGAAATCCGGGCTCCGGTCCATACCAGGGATCAGGTACATCTACATTTTGACCGGGAAATAATTCATTCAGCAAAAGATCAACTTTTTTTTCATCAAATTCCTTTTTTGCTATTCTTCGCATTTCATCTATCACATCATCAGACATTGCATAGATCTTATCAAAACGATGAAAATCTTCTGCAACAAATCTTCTTGATCGTTGTTTACTGATGTCAACTCCATTTATTCTTGCCACTTTTTGTGATAATGGATGTGGTGCTTCGCCTGTATGATAACCATTGGTGCCTGCACTCTCCACACTCCATTTCAAACCTGCTTTCCATGCCTTATCCTGTAATAAACCTTCTGCCAATGGGCTGCGACATATATTGCCCAAACAAACCATTAGAATTTTCATGGGGGCAAAGATACAAGGCACAAGAATACTGTTGATTGTTCTTTAAAACTTGTGCCATGTATCTTGAATCTTGTGGATTTCTTCCCACATAGCATCTCATTCTAAAAGTATAGCCATGACTAACAAAGAAATTCTACAAGCAGATCTGCTTGACATTTTATTTGAGCATCGTAACAAATTATATGGTGCTTATGCATTACGTAAAACA
>Ga0184624_10000105_pt1 | contig 20482 bp, 20 predicted proteins | sample PLM3_5_b1_FD_133157 | JGI IMG/M metagenome (GOLD analysis project Ga0184624, IMG submission 133157) | Groundwater sediment microbial communities from an aquifer in East River, Colorado, USA - PLM3_5_b1 | ecosystem: Environmental > Terrestrial > Soil > Riparian zone | place: USA: East River...
CGGCCGGCGATCGCCAGCGCCGCGAGCGCGGCGACGAGGGCGACGACCTGGACCGGCGGCCGCGAGCGCTCATACCAGGCGAAGCCGGCGAGGATCACCGCGCCGACGATGAGGAAGCTGGCGACCTCCCAGGTCACGACCGCTCCTCCCCCAGCGCCGCCGCGCCTTGCTCGGGAGTGACGACGCCGGGCAGGTCGAGGACGCGGGCGACCTCGGTCGCGAAGTACCAGCCGCCGGAGAGGATCTCGGCGCTCGGCCCGTCGGCGATGACGACGCCGTCGCCGAGCAGGACCACGCGCTCGGCGAACTCGGCCGCGAACTCGACGTCGTGGGTGGCGACGACGACCGCGGCGCCGCGGGGCGGGTTGGTGGACATATCGGCGACCAAACCGCCCCGTCCCGCGAGCCGCTGGATCAGCGCGACGAGGTCGCGCTTGCGGGCGCGGTCCATGCCGCGGGTCGGCTCATCGAGGGCGACGACGCCGGGCAGCAGCTCGCCCTCCATCCGCCCCGCGAGCGCGATCGCCAGCGCCAGCCGCTGCCGCTCGCCGCCGGAGAGGTCGCGCGGGTCGGCGTCGACCTTCTCCTCAAGGCCGACGACCCGAAGCGCCGCTGCGCCCTCCTCCCCGGGCAGCTCGTCACCGACGCGCTCCCGGACCAGGTAGTCGCTGGGATTCTGGGTGAGCAAGGCGATCGAATCGACGTCAATCTTCCCGGCGACCGGCTCGTGCATCCCTGCGGCCGTCTTCAGCAGCGTGCTCTTGCCGGCGCCGTTGCGGCCCATCAGGGCGACGCGTTCGCCGCGGCGGATGGTCAGATCGATTCCCTTCAGCACATCCCGCAGGTCTTCACCGCGGTCCAGCGCGACCCATAGGTTCTTGGCGCTGAAGACGGGCTCCGAGGCGAGGTCAGATGGATGGGGATCACTCACCCTCCTACTTGCTCGACTAGGAGGGTGAGTGATCCCCATCCCTCGCAGCGTTTGGCGAGCCTCACGGACGCCGGTGGGAAGCGGGTCGATGCCGGCGAGAGAGAAGAGACGCGCGGCGGGAGTCTCCAAGGCCGGATCGGACGCGCAGGACCAAGAGAGGAACTCCGCTGGGGCACCATCGAAAGAGATCGCGCCGTGCTCCATCGCGACCACCCGGTCTGCAGCGGCGAGACAGCGCTCGAGGCGGTGTTCAGCAAGCAGCACCGCCACCCCCCACTCCTCGTTGAGGCGGCGGAGGAGCCAGATCAGCTCGTCGCCGGCGACTGGGTCGAGCTGGGAGGTCGGCTCGTCGAGCAGGATCAGGCGCGGGCGGGTGACGAGGGCGGCGGCGAGGGCGACGCGCTGCAGCTCGCCGCCGGAGAGGGTGTCGACCGTGCGATCGAGGAGGTGCGGGATCGCCAGGGCGAGGGCGACCTCCTCGACGGCGCGGGCGCGGTCGGCGGGCTCGTCGCCGCGCATCTCCAGCGGCAGCTCGATCTCGGCCGCGACGGTGGTCGAGACCACCTGCGTCTCCGGGTCCTGGGCGAGGTAGCCGACGGCAGCGGCCAGCTCTCCCGGCCCGGCGGCGATCGCATCGAGGTCGGCGACGCGGACCTCGCCCTCGATCTCGCCCCCGTGGAAGTGCGGGACAAGGCCGCAGGCGGCTTTCAGCAGCGTCGACTTGCCGGAGGCCGAGCGGCCGGCGAGGAGGACGAACTCCCCGGGTGCGACCTCGAGCGAGACATCGGCGAGCGCCGAGGTATCCGCGTGCGGATAGGCGTAGCCGAGCCCGTGGATCGCCAGCGCCGGTGCCGCCCCGCGCCTGATCGCCAGCTCAGACACGCGCCACCTCACCCCGAAGGGCTTCTCCCTCCCGCCGACGGGACGAAAAGCGATTAGACAGACCGCTTTTCGTCCCGTCGGCGGAGAGCTTTTGGCGACGCCTGAACGGCGCGAGGCCGCTGAGGGCGACGATGGCCGCAACGGCGAGCGTCTCGGGACCGAAACCGATCTCGACCGCGGGGTAGGTCTGGAAGTCGTCAGCTCCCATTGCCTTGCCGACGATCGCGGCGGCGAGGACCACCGCGGCGACGGCATAAAAGCGGCGGTCGTAGCGGGAGCGGCTGCGCCGATTCCTCGCTCTCGGCGCGTCGAGGCTGTAGCCGCGCAGCTCCAGGGTCGCGGCGACGTCGACAGCGCGGTCGAGGGAGCCGGCGAGCAGGCGGCGCGCCAGCGGCGCCTTGCCGACCTCGGCCGCACCGGGGCCGCGCAGGCGGGCGGCATCGCGGAGTCGACCGGCGTCGGCAGCGGTGACGGGCACCAGGCGCGAGACCAGCGTCGCGGTCAGCGCGGAGCGGCCGGCGAGCGGTCGCAGCACGCGCAGGACCCGATCGGGGTCGACGCAGGCGGAGTAGACGGCGGCGGCGATCATCGCCACCGCGGCGCGGAGGCCGCCGGAGGCACCGGCGACGATCGCCTCCAGGGTGATGTTGACCTGCCCGAAGCCCTTGAGGTGTCCGAGCCGGGCGAGGACGGTCTCGCCGCGGCTGACGACGAGGGCGTTGACGACGACGATCAGGAACGCCAGTGCCGCGCCCATCTTCAGGGCGACGCGGACCGCCCGGCGCGCCCCCGCCAGCAAGCCGGCGGTGACGGCGGCGGCGCCCGCTGCGAGCAGGATCAGCGGGTTCGAGTAGAGGAAGGCGACGGCGACGATCGCGCCGAGGTAGGCGACCGCGGCGGTCGGCGATGCCAGCTGCAGCGGTCGCGGGCGGGGCTGGTAGGCAAAGGGCGATTTCACGGCTTCTCCAGCGGCAACGGGGTCACTTTTCCGGCCTCGACGGCCACCGCGTAATGGTCGCGCAGCTGCTCGGCGTCGAGCGCTTCGGCGGCGGCGCGCACGGCTCCTTCGCTGCCGCCCGTCACGACCCAGACCGGCGGGCCGCCGTAGCGGCTCGTCGCCGCGACCAGGCCGGCACCATGGCCGAGCTCGTCCGTCTCCTCTCCTGCTTCGTTCAGTGCTACGAGCTCGTAAACCGGTTCGGCGTGGAAATCTGCGAAGACGCCGCTTTCGACCGGACCGCTCTCGATCAGCTTCGCCGTCGGGTCGTTTCGCAGCCGCTGCCAGGGCCCGACCAGGACCCTGATCGCGTCCTTCGGCGACCCCGCAGCGACCTTCACCCCTTCGCGCTCCAGCGCCTCGCGCGTCAGCTCGCAGTTGCGCGGGGATTCCAGGCACTCGACAACCACCGGGTACCGCTCGCCGCCGGTTCCATTCACGAACGGGGCGGGCCAGGAACCGACCACGGCGGGAGCGTGGTTCACCGCCGACCAGTTGCGGTAGTCCCACCAGATCCGCTCGCCTCCCTCGACGTCGTAGTCCGCGGCGCCGATTTCGGCTTCCTCGCCGTCGACATAGAAGAACCAGTCGTAGGGATCTCCGTCGCGGTTCTCCTCGGCGACGCCCTCGATCGCATGGACGAAGCCGCCGCCGTAGCGGGTCTCGATCTCGGCCTCGCCTTCGAGCACCCGCATCACCGTGTCCGATTCGGTGGCGGAGACGGAGCGCTCCAGCATCGGCACCGCGCCGTATTCGCGCGTCACCGTCAGCTCCACATCGCCGACGTCAGCGCCGGCGCCGAGGCCGCAGCCGGCGGCCGCGAGCAGCGCCAGAAGCGCGCTCGCGACCGCCGTGCCGCGGCGTCCCCTCATTTAGGGCACTTGCCCCCGAGGCAGACCGGCGCACGGGCCGAGGGGATCTCCCCCGTCGCGCGGGCGATGAGCTTCGCAGGCTTGCTCAGCGTCACCGTGGTGCGGCCGTCGGCGCCGGTCGGCGCCGCGGCGCCGGTCACCTTGGCTCCGGCCTGCGGCTTGCTGCGGCCCTTTTCGTCGTAGGCCATGACCCGGACCGTGAACGACATCCCGGCCTTGGCCGTGTCCGGCGCGCTCAGCACCAGCTCGCTCGGGTACTTGTAGCTCGGCGCTTCGGCCCTCGCCAGCGTCCAAAGCACTTCGTCCCCGGCCTTGATCTTCGCCGCATCGCCGCCGACAGCCAGCGACTTATGGTTGATCTTCAGGTACCAGGAGCTGCTGCCCTTGGCGACGCTAGAGCCGACCCCGCAGAGCGCGATGCCGAAGTCGAAGGCGTCTGAGATCAGCAGCGGCTGCAGGGCGGGGATCGTCTTCGAGCCGCTTGCCAGCAGCCCCATCGCGGTGTTGCCCTTCAGCTGCGCGCTGTCGCCGCTGCCACCGTTTTCAGGTCCGAAGCAGGCCGCCTTGGGGCTGGTCTTGACGGAGGTGTCCGCCATCGGCACCGGCTTTTCGGCGAGCACCTTGCCGCCGCTGCCGACGACGCGGAGCTCGGCGAGCGGACCCTTCGCCGCAGCAATCGCGGTGAAGACGAACGTCAACAAAAGAGCCAGCGCGCAGACGGCAGCCAGCCGGAACGTGGTGAATCTTGGCATCTAAGCCACCCTTTCCTCGAGGGTTGAATTGGCAAAGGCCGGGGACAGGTCTCCTGGCTTCCGGGATCAGGGAGGACGCGCCTTCCCGGGGACGAGGTGTCGTCCCCAGTGGCTGACGCGCGAGGCGCCTGCGAACTCCTCCACCCGGTAACAGTGGCGGGACCACGCCGGATTTACACCGGACTTCCCTTGACCACCGACCGATATGTACGCGGCGAGTCTACCCTCTGCCGCCGCGACCATGGCGCTCTCGACCGCCTACTGGCTCTCCAGGTATGGAAGGCTTCATCCCGTGCGTATCGTTGAATCACTCAACCTTGTGCAAGTCGGACGCTTTCCCCGAACGGCGACTTGGCGCCGGGCTATCGGTGACGTGGAGAAAGCAATCGAGCTGGCGGACTGGCCGTTCGGTCGCGGCCAGTTTCTCCTGAACCCGGACCCCATTCGAGACCGTAAGGGGAAGCTTGACAGCCACTCGAACGGCGTTCTGCCGATCAAGCAGCCGATGATTGGCTTTTTGGCTTCGTCCGGTTGGAAGACGGAGGCACTGCCGAAGCTGCCAGTTGGGCAAGCTGGGAAAGACGTACTGACGACCGGCGATCTGGATGCTCTCCTCCTCGATCGCGGTCGCTGTGTCGGCTTTGAGTGGGAGACCGGGAACGTTTCCTCAAGCCATCGAGCCATCAACAAGCTTTTGGACGGCATCACGCGAGAAACCCTTCAGGGCGGAATCCTCGTCCTCCCGATGCGAGAAACGCAGCGCTATCTGACTGACCGAGTTGGAAATTTTGAGGAGATTGCCCCCTACTTCGAGCTTTGGGAAAGGTACCCGCTCTCAAATGGCGCGCTCCGAATCTACGGAATTGCCCATGATGCGCTCGATTCTTCGGTTCCACACATTCCTAAGGGGAAGGACGGAAGGGCTCTTCTCTAGCTGAGATCAGGCTGCGACTTGCTCCACCCAATCATCGTTGGGATGGAGATGAAGATCCTCGTCTTCCAAGCGCTCGATGATCACGTCGCAGCTCTCGACCTCTGATCCCAGCCAGTAGCGGCTGTGCCGTTGAGCGACATCGAAGGTGGTTCCGCTTCCTCCAAATGGATCGAGAACCAAATCCCCCTCGTGAGTCGATAGGTGGATCACCCTCTCGAGCAGCTTGGTTGAAAGCTGGTTGGCGCCACGCTTCTTGCTCTTGAATTTCCAGTGTCTAACGGGAGGAATGTCATTCCAGATGTCGGTGAGATTTACGCCATCTGGGTTCATTGCACCTCGGTGACCTCCGTAGTCCTTGATATCTCCCCCGCAGTGCCTGCAGGTCTCGATAGGAGTCCGGATCTTCCGAAAGGTGTTCGGCTTTCCCTTGCTGTAGTAGAGGAGGCTGTAATGGGCCGGGTAAAGACGCCCCACGATAGGCAGCCCCAGCTTTAGGCCGACGGCGATCCAGTGCCGAAATTCCAGGCCGCGGTCGAGCATGTGTGCGCCGAATACCACATTCCATCGCGGAAGATTGAAGAGAAACAGCGAGCCCCCCGGCTTCAGGACACGAATGCATTCGTCGAGCCAAGAGCGACACCACTCGACGTATTCGTTCTCGCTAATGCGGTCATCAACCCGTGGGCCGTAAATCTTCCCCAAGTTGAAGGGGGGATCAGCGAAAACCGTGTCAACGGTTTCGCTGGCTACTCGCGCCAGAAAGTCGCAGCAATCCTCATTGAACAATGCGCCAAGCTCATTTTGGTAGACGGGTCGCGCTCCGTCCCCCAATACGGCGCCAGCGGGATCGAAGGGGAGGCGAGATTCCAAATCAATCGCATTCATCTCAAGTGTCTCCAACATACTGCGAGAAGAGGTTGCCTTTTGGATACGAACATTAGTTCGCCTTCCGGTCGGACTTACACGCCCAGCGCCAGGTCGAGGACCATCATCACCGCGGCGCCGAGGGCGAGGCCGGCGGTCGGGCCGAGGAAGCGCCGCCCTTTGTAGGCCTCGGGCAGCAGCTCGATGACGATCAGGCTCAGCATCGCCCCGGCGGCGAAGGCGAAGGAGAACGGCAGCAGCGCGTTCACCTGTTCGACCGCAAGGTAGGCGATGACGGCGCCGACCGGCTGCGGCGCGCTGGTGCCGATCGCCGCCCAGAACTGGCGCGCACGGCCGTAGCCGGCCGCCTCCATCGGGATCGCCACGCTCGTCCCCTCGGGGATGTTCTGGATCGCGATCGCGAGGATCACGAACAGGCCCAGCCCCTCCCGCTCCGAGGCGAACGCGGTGCCGATCGCGAGCCCCTCGGGCAGGCTGTGGACGAAGAGGACGGCGAAGACGAGAGCCGAGGTCCGCGCCCCCGGTCCGCTTCGCCCCATGAACACCGACTCGTGATCGAGCCGGGCGCGGGCGACGCCGAGGAGGACGCCGCCGACGACGAGCCCGGCAAGGACGTCGAGGGCGGAGCCTTCTTCGGCCGCCGGCAGCAGCAGGCCGACGATCGAGGCGACCCCCATCACCCCGGCGGCGACGCCGAGCAGGAACGGCGTCAGCGCCTCAGCGCGGGTCCCGAGCAGCCAGACCGGGACCGCCCCGAGGCCGGTCGCCAGCATGGTCGCGCAGGCGGCGAGGAAGAGGACGAGCAGGTCGGGCACGGGAGAGCCACGCTAACGGCCGCGCCCCCGGTCTCCTCAGGCCCGGCGCTCGCCCCCGCCCGCGTCGAAGGCGGCGACGCCGACGACCAGCGCCGCCAGCGGCTCCTCCCCCGCGGCCGCCCGTTCGCGGCTCTGCTGCGCGATTAGCTCGTATCCCTTCAGCACTCTTTCGCTCAGCTCGATCGCCTTCTCGCGGCCGAGCTCGTCGACCGCCAGGCTCATCCAGTTGAGGATCGCGTCCTCGCTGTCGACCCGGCCGGCTTCGGCGGCGCGGCGGAAGGCCCGGGAGAAGGAGCGCAGCGACATCTCGGTGGCGCCGCCGCGGACAGAGGCCGGCACCTGGCGCAGGTCGGGATGGCCGAAGAACGAGCGCGGCACCGCGCGGTAGAAGTGCTTGACCGCGCCCCGTACCGGCTCGGTCCGGGAGACCTCGACGCAGCCGCAGTCGACGAGGACCTTGAGGTGGTAGTTGATCAGGTTGAGGGTGCCCCCGAGCGCCCGCTTCATCTCGACCGGGCTCGCCTCGCGCTCGTTTAAGAGCTCGAGGATCTCGACCCGGACCGGGTGCGAGAGCGCCTTCACGAACCAGCGGTCGGAGAGCTTCTCCTCTTCCACGGGGGCGAGTCTCATCAAGCGCCGAGACAGGTGTCAACCACTAATCGGTAAGCCGGCGCTTACCGACGGAGGGGATCTTGAAGAGGCCGAAGATCGAGGAGACGCGGAACGCGCCGTCGTCGCCCTGCGTCCGTTCGGCGCTGCGGCGCTCGACCTCGGCCATCGCCAGGCGCGCGGCTTCGTAGATCTCGAGCCCTTCCTCGAGCCCGCGCTGGTCGAGCACCATCGGCGTCCGGCTGAGGTGGAAGTCGGGGTCGAGCCCGACCGTCTGGGCGCGTTCGGAGGCGACGAAGTCGTCGATCACCGCCTGCATCGAGACGGCGAGAAAGCCCTGGGCCTCGACCGGGTGCATCTCGTCCCACTCGGCGGTGTCGACCAGCGCCCGCTCGGTGGCCCGGTAGATGTGCTTCATCGCCCCCTGCACCTTCTCTTCCTTCACCAGCTCGGCGCAATCGAGGTCGACCAGCCGCTTGCAGTGATGGGAGACGTTCTGCGTCGACTCGCCCAGCTCCCGGGCCATTTCCACCGGGCTCGCCGGCCGTTCGACCAGGATCCGCAAGATGTCCGCCCGCACCGGGTTCGAAAGGGCAATCAATCGGTTGTGGCGCGCCGCCCGCCGCCCTGCTCGGTTCCCCAAGTGACTCCTCCCCGTAGAACTCAGAAGCCCTGAGCACTTAACGCTACCCCTCTTTTCGCCCCAAGCGTTTGGGTCCGGTCAGCTTTTGTCCAGCAAGAAAGGCGTTTCCGGGCGAGCCCGCGGAGGTAGGCTGACCCCGGAGCCCCTGAGATGAAGCTGACCAAGCATCCCCCGGCAGCGCCCCTCCCGAGCATCACCAAGGCGGCCTAGAAACTTCGCCGAGTCCAGGCGCAGACATTTGTCCACCGCCCAGTTTTTGCGCTTAGGGTCGCGCCACTTTGAGATCGCCGTCTAATAGCGGCGGCTCTTTCAATCAACTGAGAGCAGGAGGACGACTCGATGAGCAGGGGACTTCGGCGGCAGGTGCCGGCGCTGGTGATTGCCGGGTTGGCGCTGGTGGCCGCGTTGGGCGGAACGGTCTATGCGGCGGGGAAGATCAACGGGCGCTCGATCAAGGTGAAGTCGATGCCGGGCAACCGGCTGGCGCTGGGGTCGGTGCCGGGGAACCGGCTGAAGCCGGGGGCGCTGCAGGGCAGCCAGCTGGCGCCGGGCTCGATCACCGGCATCCAGATCGACACCTCCACCCTGGGCCAGGTCCCCTCGGCGATCCACGCCGACACGGCCGAGTCCGCCCGCGACGCGGAGACTGCGCTGAACGCCGCAAACGCCGAGAACGCGCGCACGGTCAACGGCCACGAAGTCGGCTGCAGGACCGGCACCCGCCCCTTCGCCGGAGCCTGCTGGCAGACCCTCCCCAGCGACGCCGCCCTCAACGCCCCCGCAGCAGCAGCTACCTGCGCGAGCTCCGGCGGCGAGCTCCCGGACGCGTTGTCGCTGGTGGCGTTCTCGCAGCAGCCGGGGGTGACGCTGGCAGCAGGAGATGAGTGGAGTGGAGATCTGACGAATGTCTCAGGAGTTGATCTCTATGCAGCGATCACTGTCTCTTCGTCAGGCGCAGTCAGTAGTGCCGTATCCACCGCAACCAAACGCTTCCGCTGCGTACTCCCCCTGATCAACTAACCCTGCGCCTCGAGCAGCCGCCGGTAATACCGATAGTCCCGCCGCTCGGGCCGCAGATTGCAGGCCAACGCCAGGTGATGCCGCGCCCGCCGCTTCTGCCCGGTCTTGCTCAGCGCCCGCCCCAGGCAGAAATGCGCGAAGTCATTGACCGGATGGGACTCGACGACCGCCTCGAACTCGGCCGCGGCCGGCGCGAAGCGGCCCGAGCGGAAGTAGGCGCGGCCGAGCGCCTCGCGCACCGAGGTCTTCTCCGGCGCCCGCCGGGCGGCCTCGGCGAGGGGCGCGGTGGCGTGCTCGAAATCGCCGTCCTCGAGCAGCTCGAGACCACGCCGATAGAGCGTGTAGGTGGGCTCAGAAGTCACTTCACCGGCCATCCAGAAAGTGTAGGAGGCGCGGGAAACGTGCTTGCTAGCAGGGCAAAAAGACGGCCCTGCTACCCTGGGTATCCGGGGTTGGCAGAGCCATATCCGCCGCCCCAATCGTCTTATGAGCACCATCACCGCGAAAAAATGGACCTGCGATCAGTGCGGGGTAACCGTCTCCCGTCTCGGCGGCGAGAAGGTCGAGCTGCCCGCGAGCTGGGCAAATTCGGGCGACGGGACCTTCTGTCTCCTCTGCCGCCGCGAGCGCGCCGCCCAGGCGGCCCTCGACGCCGCCCCCGAGGGGAACCTCGAAGCGCGGGCCAAACTCCGCCGCGCCGCCCTGGTCGAGTTCGAGATCCGGCGCCGCCCCGGTCACGGCAACGGCGAGATCGCCAAAGCCTGCCGCTCCTCGGTCGCCGCAGTCGTCGCCGCGCGCAAACGGCTGAAGATCCCGGCGCCCCAGTAGCGCATCCGACTTTCGCCCCACCAGGGTGTGGCGAAAGTCGGCCGCGTCGCTATACCCGGCTGCGCTCCGCCAGGTCGCTGAGCAGCGCCTCCATCCCACCCTCGCCGTAGATGCGCCGCTGGCGGTCGGCCCCGTTGCCGTCCTTGAGGATGCGGTCGATCTCTTCCAGGGCGCCCTCGCCGCCGAGGTCGGCGGCGTAGGAGCGGGCGACTTCGAGGCTGCCGCGGGCGACCTCGGGGGCTGGGGCTGCGGTGTCTTCGTCGACCATCAGGCGGGCCTCGAGGCCGTAGCGCTCGGCCTGGAAGTAGGACTCCTCGATCGCCTCGCGGGTGAGGCCGGGGGCGCCGGGGCTGTCGATCTCCTTCGCCGCCAGGGCCTGGATCAGAGCGGCGATCGCGGCGTTTTCCTCCGGCCGCGCCTGCACGTCCATCCCCCGCACCTCGACCGTGCCCAGGTTCGGGTGCGGTCGCACGTCCCACCAGAGGTACGTGTAATCGGAGACGTCGGCGGCGGCGATCAACTGGTCGGCGACGCGGAGGAAGTCGTCGTAGTCGCGGAAGGCGCGGGGCAGTTCGAAGCGCGGGTAGCTGCGGACGGCGGCGGCGCGGGCGCTGGCGAGGCCGGAGTCGGCGCCATCGCGGAAGGGCGAGTTGGCCGTCAGCGCCGCCAGCAGCGGCAGGTGGTGGCGCATCGCGTTGGCGACGCAGATGGCGGTTTCGGGGTCGGGGACGCCGACGTGGACGTGGAGCCCGCAGGGCGGCGTCGCCAGCAGGCTCGCGAGGTCTTTCTTGACGCTCTCGTAGCGGGCCTTGTCGACCAGCTCCGGCTCACCGCTCTCGCCCGGATAAAGGCCGGACCCCATCAGCCGGGAACCGATGGCGGTGACCGCCCGCCGCACCTCCGCCAGCTCCTTCGCAGCCTGTTCGGCGTCGAGGCAGACGCCGGTCTTGAGCTCGATCTGGGTGGCGAAGATCTCGGTCGAGACCGCTTTGCGGTGCCCCGGATCGATCCGCTCCAGCACCCCCGCGCCGTCGGCGACGAGGCCGCACCCTTCGTCGACCAGCAGCAGCTCCTCCTCGACCCCGAGCGTCAGCGGCGGCGAGGAGCCGAACTTGTGCTCGCGAGCCGCGTCGGTCTCGGGCCTGCGGCCCTCGGTTTTGGATTGAGTCCCCATTGCGGTGTGAGGGCGAGCTACCCCCGGCCGGAGCTTCTTTAACTCGGTCTAGAGCGTTCGCAGTGCCGCTTCGGCAGCGTTGAAGCCGTTGATGCCGTGGGCGCCGGCGCCGGGCGGCGTCGCCGCCGAGCAGATGAAGACGCCGGGGATGCCGGTCCAGTAGGGGACCGGGTGGACGCGGGGACGGAGCATCGTCTGCAACGGCGTGTTGGCGCCGCCGAGGATGTCGCCGCCAACGAAGTTGGCGTTCCGGGCCTCGATCTCGGCCGTCGTCGTCGTCGTCTGGGCGACGATGCGGTCGCGGAGGCCGGGGGCGAAGCGTTCGATCTGGTCGAGGACCGCGCCGGTCGCGTCGCCGTCGTAGCCGCTGGGGACGTGGGCGTAGGCCCAGACCGGGTGCAGGTCGCCGCGCGAGCGGCCGGGGTCGGCGAGGTACTGCTGGCCGACGAGGATGAAGGGGCGCCGCGGCATCCGGCCGCGGTTGACCTCGGCCTCGGCGGCGGCCACTTCCTCCAGCGATCCGCCGACGTGGACCGTTCCCGCCCGCCGCGCCGCCTCCATCGTCCAGGGGACGCCGCCCTGGACCGCGAGGTCGAGCTTGAAGGCGCCGGGCCCGTACCTGTAGCGGCGGTAGGAGCGGACGACGCGGCTCGGCAGCTTCTCCCCAGCCACCTCGAGGACTCCTCGCGGCGTCAAGTCGAGGACGACTGCGTCAGCCGCCGGCAGTTCGTCCAGCGAGCGCACCCGGCGACCCGTCTCGATCCGCCCGCCGTTCTCGCGGATCACCGACGCCCAAGCGTTCGCTAGCGCGACCGAGCCCCCCGTTGCAACCGGCCAGCCATAGGCGTGCCCGGAGCAGATCAAGGCCATCCCGATCGCCGAGCTCAGCGGCAGGTTGAGCCGGGAATAGGAGTGCGCCGCGACGCCGCCGAAGAGCGCCGCCGCCTCCGGCGTCCCCAGGCGACCGCCGAGCACGGTCGCCGGCAGCGCCGATGGCAGGCCGAAGCGCGCCAGCCGCAACGGGTGGCGCGGGAAGTGGATCAGCGGGTGGTAGATGTCCTCGGTGAGGGTCTCGTAACTCTGCGAGGGAGGCCCGAAGACCCGCCGCCAACGCTTCCCCGCCGCGCCGAGACCCGCCGCCGTCGCCTCCAGCGAGCGCAGCATCACCCCTCCCCCGCCACCGTCGAGCGGGTGGGCGAGGTCGACCTCCGGCCAGGCCCACTCCAAGCCGTGTCGCTCGAGTTCGATCCCCGGTGAAATCACCGCCGGCGAGGAGACCGCCATCGGGTGGGTGGTGCTGCACTCGTCGTGCAGGAGCCCGGGCTCGGTCAGCTCCGAGGTCCGGGTGCCGCCACCGATCTCCCCCTCGGCCTCGATCACCGTCACCTCGACCCCGCGGCTCGCCAGCGTCGCCGCGCAGGCGAGGCCGTTCGGGCCGGAGCCGACGACGACGGCGCTAGGCATCGTGCACCGGGAACGGCTCGTCGCCGAGCCAGGGCTGGCGCCGCACCATCTCGGCGACGTCGACCCAGCCCTCCTCGACCAGCCCGTCGGCCGCGTCCCAGATCCGGTAGCGCTGGCGCTGCACGTGCGCGGGCTGGGACTCGAGCGTCACCACCCGCAGCTCCCCCGGCCCGAAGTTGCAGCGCTCCTGCACCGCCGCCAGCAGCCGGTGGTCGTGGAAGTGGCCATCGCCGAAGTTGTAGCCGAGGACGACGCCGGCGACGAGCTCGCCCTCGCGCACGTCGTAGGCCTCGATGTCGTCGACGGCGCGCAGCGAGAGCGCGTTCAGCGCCCGCCCGTGGGAGTGCATCGAGCGGAAGGCGAGCCCTTTGTAGACGAGGACGTCGATCAGCTCCGGCTCGTAGAACTTCTCCAGCTGCTTGGTCACGATCGGCGCCGCCTTGACGATCTCCCGGTCGAGCTTCTCCTCGGCCCCCTCGCTGCCGTCGCCGCGACGGAACAGCCACTGGCTGGTCGCCCAGTTGCCCGCGTAGTAGCGCATCGAGGGTAGAAAGGAGACGAGGTCGGGGCGGAAATTCCCCAGCACCGGCAGGCCGACGCAGATAAGCCCCAGGATCACCAGCAGCAGCGGATCGTCGACCGAGGACCAGGGCACGTCGGCGTAGTGGCCGAAGAGGAAGAAGAGGCCGAAGATCATGAAGACGTTCCACTCCAGCGGCACCGCCAGCGGGAAGGTCGAGAAGATGTGGACGTGGAAGAGCACCATCCCCGCCAGGGCGAGGGTGCCGAGCAAGCCGCCCTGGGTGAGGATCAGGATCAGCGGCAGGGTGAACTCGACCGCGGTGCCGAGGTGGGCGTCGAAGGTTCCCAGCCGTGAGGGCCGCAGATCCTCCGGGTGGTCGCGGTAGAGGCGGCGCTTCAGCGCCTTCGACCTGTTCCACGGCGTGTTGCTGATCATCACCGTGACCACGAACGGGAAGTGGCGGTTCAGCTTCGAGGACGCCGCCCCCCACCAGATGCAGAAGAAGACGAGCTGGGCGGCGATCACCATGTTCGTCACCGGGAAGAGGAAGATGACAGCGAGGGTGCCGTAGATCTCCGCCCGCGCCGCCAGGAACGGGACCTTGTCCCGCAGGCCGAGGGCGGCGAGGAAGGCCAGCAGGACGCCGACCGCGACAGGCTCGAGGACGTCGTCTGATGAGAGCAGCAGGTACAGCGCGCTCGCCAGCAGCCCGGCGTAGAGCCCGACGTCGAGCCAGCTCCGCGTCGTCCCCCGCGTCCCCGGCAGCTTCTCCGGCCAGGGCGGCAGCCGCGTCGTCCCCAGCCGCAGCCAGTAGAGGAAGCCGCCGACCATCGGGCTGAAGCGCAACGTCAGCGGCAGCGAGCCGGCGCCGAGCCCCAGCACCTCCCAGAGCATCGTCCAGATCACCGCCTTCTGGAAGACGATCGGCTCGTACCACGCGGGCCAGCCGCTGGTCGCGAAGATCAGCAGCGCGCCGAGCCCGGCGTAGGCGAGGATCTTGAAGACGTAGAGGAAGTAGACGGCGGTCGGCGTCCCGAACCCGTTCAGCGCCCAGTCCTGCGCCAGCGGCTTGATCCGCTCCAGGTGCGGCAGCCGCCGCCACTCGGAGACCTCGAACGGCGGCGGCGCCGGATCTAGGAGACCCATGCGTCCAAGAAGTTCAACTAATCCTCAACTGGTTCGACCGGATGCCGATGACTCTACGTCTTGTCTGCCGCCCTTCCAACCCCTGACCCGCACTCGTGCCGCCTCATGCACGGCGTCGCGGCGGCAGCGAGCGGACCGAAAGCGCGCCCGGGGCCAGGTTCACGATGAAGGCGATCTACGCCGGCGCTTGCGGGCAGCGACGCTGACAGCTCGCTGCAGATGCTCGGCAGCGCCGGCGAGGTCGAGAGGGTCGGCAGCGAGCAGGTCGACGGGACGAGCACGACGCGCTACCGCGCTGTCGTCGGACCTCGACGACTACGCCGACGCGCTCCGGGAGGAAGGCAAGGACGAGATGGCCGACCTCTACGAGAAGTACAGCGAGCTGGCGCCCACCCGGCCGAGGTCGAACCCTGGGTGGACAGCCGGCGAACCAGACGCCACGAGCTGACCAGCGCAGCCGACTTCGACCACAGCCCGCTGTGGTCAAAATCCGGTGCGATGGCCTACCGCCGCATCCTCTCCCGCCCCCACGTCCTCGCCCTCTGCGCCACCTCGGTGCTGGCGCGGCTGCCGGTCGGGATGGGCGCGGTGGCGCTGGTCATCTTCGTCCACGACCACACCGGCTCCTTCGGCGCCGCGGGCGTCGTCGCCGGTGCTTTCACGATCGGCCTGGGAGCGACCTCGCCGCTGCTTGGGCGCCTGGTCGACCGCCGCGGGCCGCGACGGGTTCTGATCCCGGCCGGCCTGCTGACCGCGCTGGGGCTCGTCCTTGTCGTCGTCCTCGCCGAAGCGGGCGCCGGGACCGCGGCGCTGGTCGCCGCCGCGGCGCTCTCCGGCGGCGCCACGCCGCCGGTCGGCGGGCTCCTGCGCGGGCTCTGGCCGAGCCTGGTCGAGGAGGAGGACCTGGTCGGCGGCTACGTGATCGACTCGCTCCTGATCGAGGTCTTCTTCGTCGCCGGCCCGCTCCTGACCGGGGTCCTGGCCGCGGCCGCAGGCTCCACCGTCCCTCTCTTCGTCGCCGCCGGCTGCGGCATCTTCGGCACCCTCTGGTTCGCCTCGATCCCGACCGTCGGCGCTAAAGAGCCGGCGGCGGCCGAGCACCACACCCGGGCCGGCGCCCTCGCCTCCCCCGCGATCCGCCTCCTCGCCCTGACCGGGATCCCGATCGGGATCACCTTCGGCGTCTTCGACGTCGTCTTCCCGGCCTTCGGCGCCGAGCACGGCAACAGCGCCCTCGGCGGGCCGCTGATCGCCGCCGCCGCCCTCGGCTCGGCGGTCGGCGCCCTCGTCTACGGCGCCCAGGTCCACCGCTTCCGCACCCCCGCCCAGGGCTCGATCGCGCTGGCGATCTACCAGCCGCTCGCCGTCCTGCCGATGCTGCTCGCCGGCTCGACGGTGGCGATGTTCGCGCTCGCCGCTCTCGCCGGCACCTACATCGCCCCGGCCAGCAACCTGCGCAACCAGATCGCCCAGGCGGCGATGCCGCCGGGGACCGGCACCGAGGCCTTCACCTGGTTGGCGCTCTCCTTGACCGTCGGCGCCAGCGGCGGCAGCGCCCTCGCCGGGCCGCTGGTGCAGAGCAGCGGCTGGCAGGCCGGGGTGCTGCTCGCCGCCGGGCTCCCTGCCCTCTCGCTGCCGCTGATCCTCCTGCGGCGCGAGTTGCTGCACCGGGCGGTGCGGGCCTAGGACGTAAAGCGTTTTAGCGCCGGGCGACGAGGCGGGAGTTCTGGTGCGCGCGGTGGCGGCGCTTCTTCTGGCGCAGCTTCTTCTTTTTCGCTTTGGCTTTCGCCGCGGCGGCGGCCGGCGGTCCCTGCGGCGGCGTCACCGCCGGCGGTTTCGTCTCCGGCGGACCGCAGCCGGGATCGTGCTCGCAGCCTTTGCCGACTTCGCCGACCTCGCTGGCGGCGGTCACCTCGAACGGAACGCCGCCGAAGGCCGTCGCGCCTTCGTAGGCGTTCTCGCCCTCGAGCCGCACGTAGTAGAGCCCTGGCTCCAGGCCGGCGACGTCCGCGTGGACGATGACCGGCTCGGTCCCGGACCCGATTGCGGCGGTGCTCTCGGCGCACGGCACGGTCTCGCCGAAGCGTACGAATTCGTTGGCGGCCCATTTTTCGAAGCCGGCGTTGTGGAAGACCGAATCCGTTACCCAGCGGAAGCGGCACCCGGTCAGCGAGTTCCCTTCCGGGTCGACCGTCCCCTCGAAGTGGACGTTGTCGGTGGTCGATGCTCCGACCGGCGAGGTCGTCAGGACGGGCGCCGGCTCGTCGCTGGTGGTGAAGGTCTGGTCGGCGCCTTCGGTCGTGCCGCCGTCGCTTTTCGCGACCACCCGGTAGTGGTAGGTCGTCCCCGGCACGAGTTGGCCCTCGAAGAAGGCGGGGAACGTCGCTTCCAGCGCGACCGGATCGTCGCCGGCGGGGAGGGTCCCGGTCCAGGATTCGTTGGACTCGTTGTAGTCGCCCGCCGCCGGTCCGTATTCGACTTCGTATTGGGTTTCGAAGCCTTCCGGGTCGATCGTGAAGTGGACCGTCGCTTCCTGGTTGCGCGGTTCGGGCGCCAGGTATTCGATCGTCGGCGGACCCGACGCCGCAGCGGCGGCGGGAAGGCAGAGGCAAACGGCAAACAGCAAGCAGAGAATCGCGCGCTTCACGAGCCGCAGAGTACTTAAACCGCGCCCATGAAAATCAAGCACTTCCAAAATCGGCCGTCGGGCGTGGCCGGAACTCGGTAGTTCGACTACGCGGCGGCGAGGATCCCGATCGGGCGGGCGATCCGGGCGGGAATCGCCGAGCGCGGCGGCTCGAAGCTGAGCTGGGCAGGGACAGCGGCCGTGCGGCGGGTCGCGACACCGAAGAGGACGCCGTCGGGCTCCCGGAAGAAGAAGCAGTTGTAGCCATCGCACTCGATCACGCGGCTGACCGTCGCCCCCATCCCGATCACCCGCTGGCGCCAGGCGCGCTCGTGGCCGGGCCGGCAGCCCCAGGCGACATGGCGGACGGTGCCGGCGCCTTCGACGGGGCGGGAAGGCGGCGGCGCATCGGTCTCGTAGCGCACCGCCTCCGGCCCGGCGCCGACCCGCCAAGCCCCCTCGCCGCAGGACTCGAACCCGAGCCGGCCGGCGAGCAGGTCCCCGCTCTGGACGCTGGCCGCGGCGTAAGCCCGGACGCCGGTGAGGGCGCAAATCGCCCGATCCTCATCGGCGTTCGTCCTTTCCCGGGAATATGCCCCGGAAAGGACGAACGCCGAGGGAAGTGTGAGCTCGTGCTCGAGGCCGTCGGGGTCGGCGAAGCGCAGCGCCAGCGGGTCGCCGGCGCCGTTGAGCCAGGCGGTGACGGCAACGCCGGCGTCCTCGAAGCGGCGGCGCCAGTGCTCCAGCGCCTGCGGCCCGGCGACTGACCACTGGAGGCGGTGGACCAGGCCTCGCCCGGGGACGCCGCGGGCGAGGCCAGGCGTCACCGCGAAGCTGATGATCCCTCCGCCCTCCCCCTCGGCGGCGCCGAAAGCCAGCGTCCCCGAGCCGTGCTCGGCAACCAGGCTCAGCCCGAGCAGGCCGCCGTAGAAATCAAGACAGTCCTCACGGGAGGAGGCGATCGCAGAGATGTGGTGGAGGCCAAAGAGGTTCATTCGGATCCGAATTGTATACTTTTCCTATCGACAAACTTCCTAACATCCTCTACATCCACTCCCACGACACCGGGCGCTACGTCCAGCCCTACGGCTTTCCGGTGCCGACGCCGAACATCCAGCTGCTCGCCGACCAGGGAGTGCTCTTCCGCAACGCCTTCTGCGCCGCCCCGACCTGCTCGGGCAGCCGCGCCTCCCTGCTCACCGGACAGTACTGCCACAGCAACGGCCTGCTCGGCCTCGCCCACCGCGGCTGGGAGCTGAACGACTACGGCCAGCACCTCGTCCATCCCCTGCGCGAGGCAGGCTACCGGTCAGTCCTGATCGGCGAGCAGCACATCTCCGAGGACCCGGAGGTGATCGGCTACGACGAGGTGATCGAGGTCGACAGCCACCATGCAGCCGACATCGCCCCGACCGCGATCGAGCGCCTCGGCGCCACCGAGGAGCCCTTCTTCATGTCGGTCGGCTTCTTCGAGACCCACCGCACCTACCGGGCGCCGACCTCGGTCCGCGACACCCTCTACTCGCTGCCGCCGGCGAACCTGCCGGACACGCCGGAGACCCGCGCCGACATGGCCGCCTTCAAGGCCAGCGCCCGCTCGCTCGACCAGGGCATCGGCGCCGTCCTCAACGGCCTCCACCAGCTCGGCCTCCAGGACAACACCCTGATTATCTGCACCACCGACCACGGCCTCGCCTTCCCGGGCGCCAAGGCGACCCTGTACGACCGCGGGATCGGCGTGATGCTGATCATGCGCGGCCCCGGCGGCTTCCTCGGCGGCCGCGTCCTCGACGGCCTCGTCAGCCACCTCGACATCTACCCCACCCTCTGCGAGCTGGCCGGCATCGCCGAACCGCCCTGGCTGCAGGGGACGAGCCTGATGCCCCTGGTCCGCGGCGAGAGCGCCACCGTCAACGACGTCGTCTTCGCCGAGATGACCTACCACGCCGCCTACCAGCCCCTGCGCGCGGTCCGCAGCGAGCGCTTCAAGTACATCCGCCGCTTCGACGACTACGACCGCCCCGTTCTCGCCAACTGCGACGACAGCGCCTCCAAGAAGACCCTCGTCGAGGCGGGCTGGGGCGAGCAGCGCGTCCCCGAGGAGCAGCTCTACGACCTCCTCTTCGACCCCAACGAGCTCAACGACCTCTCCACCGACCCCACCCGCCAGCAGATCCTCACCGAATACCGCGAGCGCCTGCTCGAGTGGATGCGCGCGACCGAGGACCCGCTCCTCAAAGGCCCGGTGCCGGAGCCCCCGGGCGCCTGGTCGAACGACCCGCGCCAGGCGAGCCCCAACGACCCGACGGGTACGGCTGAGCGCTGAGCTTTCGGTACCGTCGGTTCTGTGTCGGCGGACAGGTCGAGAAAACTCGCTCCCACCATCCTCGTCGCCCTCCTCGCCTGCGCTGCAGTTCTGGCGAGTGCACTGCTGCCGTGGGTGGTCGCCGGAGTCGGGACTGAAGCGACCACCTACAGCGGCTTTGAGGTTTTGCCGCTCGCCTTTGCCGAGCTGCTCGCGGTCGCGGCGACCTCCGTCCTGGCAACTGCCGCGCTGCTGCTGCGGCGCCCGCGCCTGACCGAAGGAGCGCTGGTGGCCGCGGCCGTCGCCGTTGCCGTTGCCGTCTCGGCCATCGTCGTCCTCGAAGGTGCCGCGACGACGATTCCCGACTCCGCTCTACCGGCGACGCTGCGCCGCAACGGCCTCGATCTGGGAGCCGGGAGCGGCCTCTGGCTCGCCGCCGGCGCGGGCCTCGTCGCCATCGGGGCCCTCGCTGAGTGGCGGCCTCGCCAGGTCAACCTGCGCATCCTCGCGAAGGACGCGAACCGGCAATGGGCGCTCTCCCTGACGGCCCTCCTCGCCCTCACCGTCCTCTTCGGCTGGCTCCGCTATCGGGTTTGGTTCGACGCTGAAGCCGCCGGCGAGCACCTCGGGCTTGCCGCCTGGGCCTCCCCTTGGATCGGCCCGCTCTCCCTCCTGGCGGTCTGGATGATGATCGTCGCGCTTGCCCTCGGCCTCGTCGCGCGGACCCAGTCGGCCGGATGGACTGCCGCGGTGGCGGGATGGCTGGTGACTTTCCTCGCCTCCGTCGCGATCGTCGCTGCGGGGGCGATCGGCGGCCTCGCCGACCTCGCCGGCGGCACCCTCGGTGCCGGCGATCCCGACCTCAGGGCGACGGCGGTTGCCTGGCTCGCGTTCCTCGTCGGCCTCGGCGCGGCCGCTGTCGGCGGCTGGCTGGTCAGCCTTCGTCCGAGCGCGTAGCGCAGGAAGCGAGCTCCCGGGCGGCGAGGGCGGCGGAGACGTCCACCCGGTGGACGATCACCCGCACCGGCTGCAGGAAGCCGGCGGGGGAGGCCAGCTCCTCGAGGCTGCGAAAGCCG
>Ga0184624_10000108_pt1 | contig 20443 bp, 21 predicted proteins | sample PLM3_5_b1_FD_133157 | JGI IMG/M metagenome (GOLD analysis project Ga0184624, IMG submission 133157) | Groundwater sediment microbial communities from an aquifer in East River, Colorado, USA - PLM3_5_b1 | ecosystem: Environmental > Terrestrial > Soil > Riparian zone | place: USA: East River...
GCCATAGCCAGAATCAAAAATACCAATAGGGGTGAGTGAAGACATATTGCAAAAGTAAAAGAGGCTGTTGTAAGCAACAGCCTCTTTCAAATATTTGTTTTCCCCGAAGGGAGTCTTTTGACAGACCTTAGTTACCTGTTTTCGGGGCTGGTTTCTGTGTTTGTGCACCAGTCGGTGGTAATTTCACTTTTAGCTTTTCAGCAACCAATGGTAATATATTATCCGCTGGCGGACCCACTAATAAGGATTCACGGTTGAATATATACGTGTATCCTTTTTCTTTTGCTACTTCATCAATTGCTTTTAAAACCTTATCATATACTGGCTGTAAAAGGGAATTTTGCTTTGCTTCAACAAGCTGTTGAGCTGAGGCCTGCCAATTCTGTAATTCACCTAGAAATTCTGTTCTTTGTCTTGAAGCTTGCTGGCGTACTACTAATGTTTGACGAGCAGAGTCGTTTGCGATGCTATCATAATGCTGATAATTAGACAAAAGATAATTATATGTTCTTGGCAAAGTATCGTTTTGATAACTTGTGAGTAAGGTATCTATCTTTTTCAATTCTGGCATCAGGGATACCATTTCATCAACCCGGATAAACCCTAATTTGCTTTGAGCACTTACAGTGCCACTAACCAGGCCGGCAGCCAACACAAAAATTGCAATGATCTTTTTCATTTTGATTTACGTTATTGTTTTTTTATGAGTATTTTCTGAAGAGCAAAGTTGCCTCTTTAGAAATCTTTAACACTTTTTGGCCACCGATCTTCTTTCTATTTTATTCCCAATTCTCTTAATACATCCTCGCTCTTGTCCAATTTTGGGTCGGCAAAGATAACGGTAATTCCTTCACTTTTATCTAAAATAAAATCGTAACTGCGCTGTACGGCGAGCTTCTGTACTGCATTGTAAACCCTGTTCTGGATAGGCAATACAAGCTCCTGTCTTTTCTTAAACAGATCGCCTTCAAAGCCAAAGCGTTTACGTTGCAGATCGCGCAGCGCCTTCTCTTTATTGAATAGCTGATCTTCTCTTTTTTTCTTTAAATCATCACTCAGCATTACCTGCTCCGCCTCAAAATCACGATACATTTTATCCAGGTCGGCTTGTTGGTCGTTAATTTCTTTTTGCCAGCCGTCGGCAATGGCATCAAGTTTCGTTTGTGCCTCTTTATATTCCGGCAATTTGTCCAGGATATACTTGGTATCAATAATAGCGTATTTCTGTGCATTGACAGCGAATGTTGCAAGCCACATGCTACAAACTACAAGCAATACTTTTTTCATATTGAAATTTTTTAATGATGAATAGAATTACAGTACGTATCCCGATAGCAATCGGGACGACGCATTTGCTGAACATTGAACAATATGTTGAACGGAGCGTCGCAACGGAAGTTAAATAGTAGTAATGAAGTTTGGTTAAAAAAAATTTATTCCGGTTCATAACCCAGCATAAATGTAAACTTGGATGCATCTTTCAATCCACCTCCCGGTTTAATGCGGTCTATACCTATACCATAGTCAAATCCTAACAAGCCAAACATAGGCAGGAAGAAACGCATACCTACACCAGCACTTCTGCGCAGGCGGAAAGGATTATATTCTTTAAAACTATACCAGCCATTCGCTGCTTCAAAAAATGCCAGGCCGTAAATAGTACTTTGGGGGTTAGTTGCAAAAGGATAACGTAACTCTAACTGGTATTTATTGAATATGGTAAAGAATCTTGATGCTTGTGATACATCCTCAGATGGATTGATACTGGGGTTTGAGTTTTGATAAATAGGGTAACCGCGATGGGCAATGATATCGTATCCTAATACTCCCATACTATTTGACATACCGGCATCGCCAAGCTGGAATCTTTCGAATGGTGATATTTCAAGATTGCGATTATACTTGCCCATGAACCCGTACTTCGCCGCTATTTTTATTATGAACTGCCTGTTCTTTTCCGCTCCCATTGGTTTACCAAGTGGCACATACCACTCAGCATTAAATCTCCACTTGTGATATTCAGGATGCCTGTATGAGTTTTCTATTTCAATATTTTGATTGAAGAGAGAATAAGGTGGCGTAAACTGAACACTTGCCAGGAAATTAGAACCGCTGGTAGGAAATATTGGATTAGGACCTGCAGAATTTCTTTGTAATGTAAGTTTATAACTCACGTTGGTTGAAAGCCCACTGTCAAGTCCCGGAAATATCGGGTAATTCTTCATGTTATACTGCGTGAAGCTAAGCGTATGAATAAGGCTGAAAAAATCATCCGGCCATTTCAATTGCTTTCCAAGCGATATACTGAAGCCCGTTGTTTTCATGTAACTGTTCTTAGCTATTTCGTCACTAAAACGATTGTTTACATAATCGTATCCATTAGCATATTTGCTTTTATAAAAAGAGAGAGTTAGTGAGTTTCTTTTTTTACCACCAAGCCAGGGTTCAGTAAATGAAAAATTATATGAGCTGTATTGTTTACCATTTGATTGTAATCGAAGACTCAGTTTCTGCCCATCCCCGGTTGGCAAAGGATCCCACGATTTTCTATTGAAAATATTTTTTATAGAAAAATTGTTGAATGAAACACCCAATGTTCCTGTAAGACCAATTCCACCACCCCAACCTGCTGAAAGTTCCAACTGGTCAGAAGACTTTTCTTCTACCTTATAATGAATATCAACTGTTCCGTCCTCAGGATTTGGAATTGGGTTAATGCCGATCGTTTCCTGGTTAAAATAATTTAGCTGACCTAATTCTCTTTGTGAACGGATAAGATCGGTACGACTGAATAGTTCACCCGGAATTGTTCTTAGCTCACGACGAATAACATGTTCTTTTGTTCTGTCGTTACCGGAAATTTTTACATTTTTAATTCTTGCCTGCGGGCCTTCGATCATTCTTATTTCATGATCGATCGTATCGTTATAAACGGCAGTTTCCACTGCTTCTGCACGGAAAAAAAGATAGCCGTCATCCATATATAACCCGCTAATGTCACCCCCTTCTGGTGTAAGCTGTTTGCCCAATCGCTGGTTAAGCGTTTCAATATTATAAACATCCCCTTTATGAATACCCAGGATCAGATTCAGCACCGAATCACTGTATTTAGAATTTCCTTTCCATGTAATATTTCCAAAATAATATCTATGACCTTCACTTATTTTAAAATCTATATTGACATTTCCACTGGAAACAGTATAAGGTTTTACATCATCAATTATCGCATCACGGTAGCCAATAGAATTATAGTATTCAATAATTTTTTCTTTGTCCTCTTCAAATTTCTTTTCATTGAATTTTGCTGAAGAGAACAGTTTGAACCGGAACCAGGGATCAAGAAAATTCTTTGTTTTTGAAATGGAAAGAAAACCCATGTCGTGCATGTATTGCTTAAAGGTCATCTGCGGATTTTCTCCAAAGAGGGTTGTATCTTTTGCCGGGAAAAGTGTAATTCGGCTCACTTCATGTGTGCCTTTCATTTGCTTTTTCAGCTTAAGATCGGGAACCGTTTCATTGCCAAAGAAATTGATATCGTTCACTTTTACTTTCTCGCCTTTATCGATAATAAAGGTCATGAAGATGGAATTGACAAATGTTGTATCGAGTCTTTCCAGTATTTCAAGTTTTAAATTGAGATACCCTTTTTCACCATAATATTTTTTTATCACCTCACTGGCTGTACGGCGGGTATTTTCTGTTACAATGGTTTGTTTAGCCAACCCTATCTTTCCAACTAATTCTTCTTCCTCTGATTTTTTTATTCCTTTAAAATCGTAATTACCAAGTCTTGGTCTTTCCATTACATGGATCTCCAGGTCTATAAAATCTCCATCAACTCTTGTAACATATATTTCAACATTAGAGAATAATCTTTGCTTCCACAGATTTGCAATGGCTTTTGGAAATTGATCGCCCCCGGGATGCAAAATTTTATCACCAACCTGTAAGCCGGATATACTTGCAACGATGGCTGAATCGAGAAAAAAAACACCTGTGACTTTTATGCTTGCGATCGTATATTCCTTTGGCCGGGTGGCATTTTGCCATTCAATAAGGTTAGGATCAACTGAGGTAGGCTTTTTCGTTGTATCGGTAGGCTCTTGGGCATTTGCACTGATTATGGAAGTAATAACCACCGTAAGCAGTAAACAAAATCTTTGTAGAATTCTTTGCATTGTTAGTTGATCAGTTCAGTCAATGTTATCGGTCCAAAGGAATTCAATGAAGAAATCCGCACGGATCGCCTTTAAAGGCGGCAAATTAACGGTAAAAAATTGAAGTGTTTGTTAAGAAAGGGAGAAAAAAGTAAATAAAGTATTTAAAGTAAATAATGTAAAATGTCCTCTTGTTTAAACGTGTAAACTCGTTGACTTTAGATACTTTATATACTCACTTCCTTCACCTGTTCACCTGTTTTTCCAAACCTTCGTTCTCTCCCCTGGTAATCAATGATGGCTTCGTATAAATGTTGTTTTCTAAAATCCGGCCAGCGTACATGGGTGAAATATAGTTCGGCATAAGCCAGTTGGTACAAAAGAAAATTACTGATACGGTATTCGCCACTGGTTCTTATCATCAGTTCAGGATCAGGTAAGCCACTTGTAACCAGGTGTTGCTGCAAGGTATCCTGGTCAATATCTTCCACCGCCAACTCGCCTTTTTTTACTTTATGAGCGATGCTTTTAACTGCATTCAGTAACTCCCACCGCCCACTGTAGCTTAGTGCCATGACCAGGTTCAAACCTGTATTATTCTTTGTGTGAACCAAAGCTTCTTCCAATTCTTTTTTTGCGTAATCGGGCAGCATATTCATGTCGCCGATCACATGAAGACGGATATTGTTTTTATGAAGACTTTCAACCTCGTTATGAATTGTGGAAACCAATAATTCCATTAAGCCAACTACTTCGTATTCTGGCCTGTCCCAATTTTCGGTTGAAAAAGCATAAAGGGTTAAATATTCAACCCCTAACTCGGCGCAACCTTCAACAATATTCCTCACACTTTCAACACCATGAAAGTGACCGAAAAGCCTGTCCTGTCCCTGCTCTTTTGCCCAACGTCCGTTCCCATCCATGATAATGGCAATATGTCGGGGAAGACGAGTTTTATCAACCTGGTTTAATAGATCAGACATTTTACGATAAAAATTTAGCGACCAAAGTTAAGAAAAACAAAGCCGATGGGTGGATATTCATTTATGTAAATCCTAAGAATGAGTTAACTGATTTTGGAAAAGATGGTGCGTATATTTATGTGCTGTACGTAATGCTATGAAGACATTTCTAACAATATTATTTCTTCTTTTTTTGACGGCATCTCTTCTAGCTCAAAAGGTCCGACTTGAGGGCGACAATTCACCATATCTCTGCTTGAATGATTCAATAGCCGAGACCTTTGAATTGAAACTGAAAGAAAACAAAGTTGACAGTACAATAACTATTCTGTATGATTATGATAATGGACGACTTCCCAATTCAAGGCGTATAATAATTTGGACACATCATGGGCAAAGCCATATTAAACTAGTTGAGGGTTGTGACAAAATCACCATGGACACAACATACTTATTCAATTCGATAAGTTTGTGGGAGTATATTAGAGAGACACATTTTGACGACGTCTCGGTTCCTATAAAATCAGGGACAGGTCAGTCTCACGACAAATTTTATCACATTACTGTGAACATTCCAGGCAAAACCTTTTTTATTGTAGTTAGGGACAATGAACGAAGAAGCAGCGCTAAGTATAAAACACCAGAATCTGACACACGAGTTATGTTAACAAATAAAATTGACAGCTTGCTTAATTAAAGCACCATATCAACATTGGATTTTCAGCTCATGCTGGCCGAATGCTTTTAGCTTCTTTAATTCAATCAAATCCTACCCCTTCCTACAAATGCCCTTCGTATCAATGCCATTATAAGAGTAAATAGCGCAGAGCCGATGATCGCCCAAATAATTGGGAAAGGTTTGCCTTCTATATTGATCGTAAAAAATTCTGGAAACCCCATTTTCCTGGCGATCCACATGCCGAGATAAGCTCCAATAAAACCAACTATTATTGATACAAGGCATCCTCCCAGATCATATCCTGCCAATGATTGTCCTATTGCGCCGCAGATCGCAGCTATTGCAAGCAGAACTAGAAATCCAATTAGTGTCATGGTTATTTAGTTTAATTATAAGAAAAAATAGCGGCATTTATTATGCCATATCAACCGGTAAGCACTAGTAAGGTAAGAAAATAAAAAAACTACCTGACGGTAGTTCTTCAAAAATATTTTGGATGCTTTTAGTTAGCTGTTGGGCATTTATAGCTTTGCAGGTTGAATGAGATATAAAATATTCCTGTGGCAAATTGGTCTTTTTGAGTACTGATGCCGCGTTGTCTTCCAGGGATACCGATCGGCTCGCCTAATTCATAAGAACGATCATGCAATAAAGAAGCTGGTGATGGGCTGCCATCAGGCAGTGGAGGAAATACGGAACGATCAATATAAGTTGTACTTACATCATCAAGATAGTCTGTACCCGTAACACGATGCACAATTTCAAAACCAACATTTATGCTTTCATTGATGCAATACTTAAACCCAAAACCCAAAGGAATGCTGAATGCCATAGAACCATAAGGTTTGCGATCCGGGTATAATGAACTGCCCTGTCCTTCCGTATTTAATGGACGAAGAAAATATTTTTGACCAGACAGCATGGCAAAGGGATCATAATTAAAAACGCCAATACCAAAAGTCACATAAGGTGTGAAATTATAACCGGGCTCACCGGGCATAAAACGGAAAAAATTAAAATCACCCTGTACCGCCAGCTCCCAAACATTGGAATTGAAGCTGAGGTTACGGGCCTTCATGTACTCATTATGATCATTATAAATATCAGAATAGCCTAATTGCGCAAAACTTGCGCCTACTCTTAAAGCAATATAATTTCCAAAATTTTTGCGGAAGAATGCGGTAGCGGCAATTTTTGGCCTGTTCAAATGTGCTCTTGTATTTAAATCGCCAAAATAATGGCCCGCACCGATGCCCACACCAAATTCACCTTCTTGCACCACAGCTTCACGCTGGGCTGAAACAAAAAGTGATGATAAACTGGTAACCGTCAGAAGTAAGAGTGTCCGAAACATTTTGCAAAATAACAATTCAGTCTCTTAAAACGAAAAAAACTATCACGGATTGCCCAGATTTAAAATGATTTCACAGATTATTTTACCCGTATGTTTTCGTTAAACGAACTTCTACTAAACCCTTCCATCATTTCCTCGAAATCTCAAAAATCTTTTTAATCGTGGTTTAATTACGTTTATCAAGGCCCCAGTTAAGCTTATTATGCAGCGTTTGAAGGAAATTATTTTCAGTAAGTCTCAGCAGGTTAAGCAGAAAGGCTTCTTTCTTAACCGCCAGTTGTACATTTTTGCTTACTATTTCACGGCGGCTATCGAGTGCGCAAATTATCTGGTCTGCCCGGCTTTCTATTTCAAAAGAAATGATATTATCATCGGGCACAACGATCGATCTTACGTTTAAGTTATGCGGCGCCACCGGCGTTATTAAAAAACTTCCCGATTCGGGAAACATGATCGGCCCGTTGCAGCTCAGTGAATAACCGGTAGATCCTGTTGGAGTGGCAACAATTAACCCATCGGCCCAGTATGTATTTAAAAATTCTCCGTTGAGATAAGTATGGATCTTTATCATGGGCGCTGTATCTCTTTTATGAATTGAAAATTCATTTAATGCAAAAGGCACATTGCCAAACATTGAAATACTTGCATCCAGGTGGATCATTGTTCTTTTATCGATCACATACGTTTGCTTCTTTAATGCTTTCACTGCATCCGCTAATTGTTCACGTCCGATACTTGCTAAAAAACCAAGCCTTCCAAAATTGATACCCATGATCGGTATCCCTTTATCCCGGACTAATCCAACTGTATCAAGTAAAGTACCATCGCCTCCAAGACTGATGACAAATTCTATATCATTTGTAAGATCATCGGATAAATAAAAAGTTGATGTATCGGCAGGAAGATTGATCCGGTCTTTTATCTCTTCATAAAAAGGCAAAAAAACTGCCGCTGCAATTTTTTGACTGGCCAGTTCATCAAAAAAAAACTGAACATCGCTTCGCTTATCTTCTTCGAGTAACCTGCTGTAAATAGCAATCTTCATAAATGTGGAGAATCAGAAAAGGGTCTTTCTGTGTAAATATAGACCGTTTTCCCCTAACACATTAAAACTCCACTCAAACTTTAAAGTAAAATCATAGTGTGTAAGAATATCGATACCAACTCCCCATGAATAGAGCATGCGATTATTAAGTTTGTTCGTTTCCGGAGTGGCGTGATACGCATACCCGGCATTTACAAATGTTTTTGCATAGGCTTTGAATGGGATCCGGTATGGTATCACGTCTTTCTTTCTTTTTACATGAAACCCGATATTCAGGATCTCCCTGGTTAAACTTGCTTTTGCATATCCACCTGCTACTCCATCCACCACATAATACTCATATCCCTGCATAAAAAAATCGCCGTACCCAAACAACCGCTGATTAAAATAAGGTTGCTTAAAAGGAGCTTTTATAGCACCGGCTAATTTTGCACCGAAGTATAATTTTTTTGCTACTTCCCAACTGCCGCTTGCTTTTGCACTCAACAACCACATATTTGTTTCTTTATTAAGCCCTCTTTTCGCCAGATACAGTTCGACTATATAACCTTTTAATGGGTAAGGATTATAATCAACATCGATATAATTCATGAGATAATAAAATTCAGGAAAAGAAAACTTATTTCTCCCATCTGTAAAAAAAGAAGGATTAAGTGATACGATCGTATCAGTTATTTTTTCTAAGGTATAAGAGATCCCAAAACGATGTCTTGTTTTTATTGCCGGGCGATAAGTTGCTTCACCAAATGCCCTCGTAAAAGAACGAACAAAGTTATTCGTGTCTTTAAAAAAAACCTGCTTATCGTTGATCGTATTGTAATTTACTTCCCTGTTTTTCCCAATCGCAAATCCTGTATTTATCCCCCATTTCATTTTCTTATCTATGTAGGGCCTGTCATAGCTAAGGGAAATTTGCTTGGTATATCCATTGATCAGGTATAGATTTAATTTATCGTTTCTGCCGCTGACATTATTGTATAGTACTTTTAACCCATAATTAACCCGGTTAAGTTTTGCATTTTGTTCTACGATCCATTGATTAATATTTCTGTCAACGAACTTTATATAAGGAACAGGAAATAAATACCATCTTTCTTTTACTGCAACCAGTATATCTATATTATTACCTTCAAACCCTTTTAAGGAAATCACCACTTCATGAAACAACGCAGTACTTAATAATCGCTTTCTTCCTGTTTCAAATTCTTTCACAAGCTCAGAAAGGCCATAAATTTCACCTGATTGAAAAGGAAGTTCCCGAAGAATAACTGATTCTTTTGTTTTCCTATTGCCGGAGACAGCAATTTCCCTGATAGTAAAAACATTCGCTGAGCCTGGTTGCTGAGAATAATGTCTGATGGAATCTGCAAGGGATAGTTTTGGAGCACCGGGTTGCGCATTGACAAACCCAACAGATATAACTGAGATAAAAATGATCACTGAAAATTTCGCCATCCACTGCATAACTCTATTGTATAATACCCGTTTCCAAGATAATCGATTTTGTAGCTTAAAAGGTAGAGAAAAATATCAGAGCTTGAGATAATTCATCAAGTTATCATAATTACTCCGTAATTCATTCTCATACAATTCTTCGCCAAAATAATATTTTACATTATACTCGTAGCGTTGAAAAGTGGCGACAATATCTGATATTTCAGTTTTGTTGATCTTTATCGTAACCTGCATTAATCCAGTCTGTGGATTCGTATAGGTGTTCAGTTGTGTGATCTGCGCATCATTTGTCTCGACAAGCCGGCTTATTTCACTAAAAGAATAACTACTATTTTCCAATTCCAATACAATTAACCCGCCAGGATCTTTTACATTCATGAATTCAGATGCTTGCTTCAATAACTCCCGGTAACTTACCACGCCAAGCAAATTCTTATTTTCATCGATCACGGGTATAACACTGAGCCTGTTTTCCACTGCCAATTGTAATGCCTTCAGGAAATGATCATTTTCATTTACAAAAAAACCAGGAAAATTTTCTTTCATTTGCCTGATCTCAACAGTGTCATCCGGCGCCTGCATCAAGCTTTCTTCATTCACTAACCCTACATATTTTCCATCGTCATCAACCGCCAGGTGAGAAACATGACAATCATTCATCATTTGCAATGAATTAAAAACTTTATCATGCAAATGAAGCACGGGTAAGGATGGAGATATGAGTTCACGGGTTAACATGAATAGCGGCTTTTCATTTAGAGACAGCAACTCCTATGCTACTGTTGCAGGCTCGTTGAGTTTTTTTAAAAATTTATGCAAGATAATATTGAATTCATCAGGCACCTCCATCATTGGAGCATGCCCACATTTGTCAATAAATTGCAACTCGCTGTTTGGTATCAACTTATTGAACTCACGGGCTACAAAAGGCGGGGTAATGTTGTCATTATTTCCCCATATTAATAACGTAGGTTGTTTGATTTGATTGAGTTCTTCGCCAAGATTATTTCTAATAGCGCTTTTTGCAAGGGAAATTATCTTAATTGCTTTAATCCGGTTATTTATAATACCGTATACTTCATCCACTAATTCTTTTGTAGCAGTTTTTGGATCATAAAAAGTCAGCTCGGTTTTGTTTTTTATATACTCATAGTCACCTCTTTTGGGATAACTATCACCCATTCCATTTTCAAATAGCCCGGAACTGCCGGTTAATATCAAAGATTTGATCCTTTCAGGATGTTTTAGCACATGGATCAACGCAACATGACCTCCAAGAGAATTGCCCAGAAGATGTACATTTTTCAGATCTCTTGATTCTAAAAATCGATGCACAAACTTAGCAATGCCACCAACTGTTGAATGAAGAATATCTAATTCAAATAATGGAAGAATTGGAACAATAACTTTATAATGCTGACGGAAATATTCAATAAGAGTTTCGAAGTTGCTAAGCGCTCCAAACAGGCCATGTAGAAGCACAAGGGGCTCTCCCTCACCTTCTTCCACAAACTTAAACTTATCCTTATTTTTTACCTCGTAGGGCATAATATTCCCAGCAATTAATTTTTGCTAAAATAGATGATTTACTGCAAAGTTCAGGGTTAATTGAATGCTGCGATTCAAAAATTAATTGGCCGGTGGCACTTCTTTGGAAACCTTATCAAAAAAATCTTCAAGGTCCTGAAACATGCCCTTAAAAACTGGAATAATTTTTCCCAGTCCATCCATCAATTTCGGCCCCCAGGGCTGAATATAGGAATAAGTAACGGAGTCTGTTTTTGTTTCTGGCTTTATAAAATTCATTTGATCCGCATAAAAAAGCAACACGCTGAAAATTAAAATGTATAGACTGACATATAGTAAAATCCCGCCAACCCTGTTTGCCCACCCGAGCATTGCAAGTTCAACTGTTTTTTGAATAAATTTCGCACCCAATCTTACCAGTAGAACAACGATCAAAAAAACAACAGCAAAAGAAATTATTGGCAGCCATTTATCCGAAACATTCACGGCTTTACCAATATACCCAGCTGCCACCACTGAAAGTTTCATGGCTGCAGCAATACCAATTACAAATGCAATCAGAGAAAAAAGTGCAACTATCAATCCTTGCCGGTATCCTTTGATAATGGCAAGAATCAAGATCACAGCGACAATAATATCAAGGATCATTAATTTGTGTTAGCTCTTGGATAAAAGTTCTTTCACCAATGCAGATATAGTTTTACCATCAGCCTTTCCGGCTAATTTTTTTGTTGCTGCTCCCATCACTTTTCCCATATCAGCCGGAGAAGAAGCGCCAACTTCAGAAATTATCGAAGCTACTTCTGATCTTAATTCATCAGCAGAAATTTGTTTTGGCAAAAACTTTTCAATTATCTCAATTTCTTCTTGTTCTTTTTGTGCAAGATCAGTACGGCTTTGCTGCTGAAAAATTTCAAGTGAATCCTTACGTTGCTTCACTAATTTTTGCAGCAATTTTATTTCATCTTCTTCTTTTAATTCACCACCGGCTCCTTCCGAAGTTTTTGCTAATAAAATAGCAGCTTTAATAGCCCTCAGACTGCGCAATGCTTTTTCATCTTTTGCAAGCATTGCAGTTTTAAGATCCCCCATTATTTTTTGTTCGAGACTCATGTTTTTTGGTTTGAGGTTTGAAGTTTAAGGTTCGAGGTTATCCTGATTTTTGATGTTCACTCAACTTCAAACATCAAACCTCGAACATAAAACTATTTTACGCTTTATTTTCCTGCATTTGTTTTTCTCTTGACTTATTGTAGAATTCGAGTGCAAATTTTTTCATTTCCTCAACTAATTCCTGATGCTGAGTTGCACGATTGTAAGTATCGGCCATTGTCATCAAAGTTTGATAAAAGAAATCGGTCATTTCATCCACCATCATTTCCTTTGTCCAAAGGTCAATACGTAATGCGGTCTTTTCAGCGCCATCCCAAAAAGACAGCATCATTGCTTTTGCTTTTTGAGCATTTTCTATTGTTGAGTCTGAAGCTTTCCATAAAATTGCCTCTGGTACCCTGTCATCGTTCAATTGAACATCTACTGTAATTGTTGAAGTCTTCATTTTATACAATTATAAATTGGCGGCAAAAATACTTAAATCATTCTAAGACCTTCAGAATAGATTGCCATAAGATCCCGGCGGCTTTTTCATCTGTGTAAGTTGCAGCTACCTGTTTTCCTTTTTCAATTAATCTGAAACGGCAATTCTCATCTGTATAGACCTGTATCATTTTGTCTCCAATATCTTTTGTTGTTTCCGTTTCAGCATACAAGACTGCATCTTTCGCTATCTCATTTATAACAGAATTTTTTCCAGTGATCACCGGCACCCCTGATCGCATTGTGTTTAATGCTGCTATCAGATCTTTATTTGTATTAGACGGTAAAACAACCGCATAAGCCGAAGCCGTGATCAAAACTTGCTGCTGTTTATCGTTTGGATCAATAAACTTTACATCGTTCCTGTATTTATAACTAGCCAGGCCTTTTTCAAAAAATGAATTTATTGGAGTGGTTAGTAATAATTTGAAATTACTTTGTTGTCTTTTTTTAAAATGAGAAAAAGACTTTAGAAGATCTATAAGATCTTGCTGCCTGGAAAAAATACTGTTGAATAAAAAAAATTCTTTGCCCTCGCTGTATTTATTTTTTATGGCCGCTTTTTCTTCTTCATTAATTGGTTCAAACATTTTATTTGCCGAGGGATACATGATTGTTATCTTTTTTTCCGGCACACCATAGTTTTCAATTAATTCTCTTTTCATCAAATTATCTGTCACTAACAATAATTGTGCTTTCTTGATATGAGTTTTCCTTATTGTTTCCATGTTCTGGATAAACAAACATTGAGGTATGGAAACAGTCGAAGAAGAAGCATTTTGAAATGAAATAAACAGGTCGGCCTTGACCTTTTTTAATATTGTTGGTAGTTTTATATCCAACCATACCTTTTTTAATAACCCATTTTTAGGAACAGGGTTTAGAACAATTGTTTCCATATTTGAATAAAAAGAGAATTGTTCGGCAAACCGTTTATCGGTTATTATTATGAATTTATGCTCTGAATGCTGACGAATAGTCAAAGAAGATGTTTCAACAATAAATTCTTGAAACGCATTCAAATCCTGTATTGATGAAGACAGGAAAAAAGCAATATTCATATGAAACAAAGGTAACCGAAGTGGTTTTCGCATAGAAAAATCCTTCATTTACCTTGTAAATTTCAGCCAGGGCAAATAGTAAAACAGCTTTTTAAACCCTATCTTTTTACACTCAAATGACGTAGTTTGTTGATGAAAGTTTACCTTTAAAATGAGTTATGAACAGATAAAACAGCAGGCAGATTTACAATTGTAATTGATAATAACGGGTTATACATTTGTCAATAGTAAAAAGAAATGATCACCAAAACACTGTATATGGTTTACTCCACGATCTGGACATTGGAATTCAAAAAAATTATTCGCATAAATTAAAAACATAAACCATTCTTGGTATCATATTTGTTGCTTATGCAGCGAAAATTTATTAAAAAAGCTCTTATTTATATAAAAAATATTACAGCAGATCAGAGTCGAGACGTCAGTGCTGACCTATGAAGAGCCACCGTTACAAAGCGAAAATGGAATGCAGTGTAAGAATGTAACGAGCCCGCTGTCCAGTCGTCGTCAATCAACTTCTGATCATTAAACGACCTCTTAGGTGGAAGAGGATGGTGGCTTGTAAAAGGGGCCTTGGTTCGGGGCCCCTTCTTTTTTCCTTTCCTTTAAACTTCAAAGTTTTAAACATCTCGAACTCTTTATTTACATTTGTTACTTCTCTAATCACATTTCATGGAATATAATACTATAAGAAACCAGTTGGTAATGCGTGAATATGGCCGCCATATTCAAAAGATGATCGAACATTTATTAAGTATCGAGGACCCGGATCGCCGCCAGGCTAATTCCCAGGCGGTCATTGAATTGATGGGCTTTTTAAACCCACACCTTAAAAATGTGGAAGATTTCAGGCATAAGCTCTGGGATCACCTTTTCCTGATCTCGGATTTTAAACTTGAAGTAAAATCTCCCTACCCGATCCCTACCAAAGAAACATTAAAGGCAAAACCCAAACCGCTTCATTACCCAAAACGTTATCCTAAGTTCTCGCACCTGGGTAAAAATCTTGAAGTAGTTATTAATAAGGCATTGAAAGAAGATAATCCTGATAAGCGACTTGGCTTTGCAAATGCAGTAGCCTATTACATGAAGCTTGCTTACAACAACTGGCACAAAGAAATAGTGCATGACGACGCCATACAAAGTGAATTGACCGGAATTACTGACGGTCAACTCACGTTTACTAATACTCCATTTGTAAAAGCATACCGTCCACAGCAGGATATGCGTGACAGGGATAGAGGTGGTTATGGAAAACCAAGAGGCGGAAAGTTTCAACAACGTGGTGGTGGCAGTAATGGTGGAGGCAGAAGGCACGATAGTCGAGATAATCGTGGCGGAGGCGGCGGTGGTTACAAGAAGAAAAGATATTGATCTTAGAATAAGTATATAAGTTTATAAAGTATAAAAAGTTGACCCGAATTGTGGTTAGCTTTTTTTATTTTCAGTCTACCTTAAGACTTATATACCTTATATACCTTTATACTCATAACTCAATCATTAGCCAGATGCATTCATTCGAAGTTCAAGGTGGTAAAAAACTGAAAGGCGAGATCGTTCCGCAGGGTGCAAAAAATGAAGCGTTGCAGATCATCAGCGCTGTTCTGCTTACTCCTGAAAAAGTTACGATCAATAATATTCCGGATATAGTCGATGTAAATCTTTTGATCGAGCTATTGGGAGATATGAATGTAAAGATTGAAAGACCTCAAAGGGATACATGTATTTTCCAGGCAAACGATGTAAACATTGATTTCTTACATAGTGAAGCGTTCAGAAAAAAAAGTGGAAGGCTTCGTGGATCAGTAATGTTTGCCGGCCCAATGTTATCACGATTCAGAAAAGCATTTATTCCCAAACCCGGGGGTGATAAAATAGGAAGAAGAAGGTTGGATACTCATATTATTGGTTTTGAAAAACTCGGCGCCAATTTTACTTACCATGAAGAAGATGGATTCTTTCATCTTGAAGCTCCAAATTTGAAAGGCACTAATTTATTGCTTGATGAGCCATCAGTAACAGGAACAGCCAACATTATCATGGCGTCTGTTATGGCAGAAGGAATTACTACTATTTATAATGCCGCTTGTGAACCATATGTTCAGCAATTGTGCAAAATGTTGAACCGGATGGGGGCTAAGATCAATGGTGTCGGCAGCAATATGCTTATCATCAAAGGTGTGACAGAATTAGGAGGCACAAAACACCGGATGCTTCCGGATATGATCGAGGTAGGTTCATTCATTGGGCTTGCTGCGATGACACAAAGTGATATTGTAATTAAAAATGCGGGCATTGAACATCTTGGAATCATTCCGGAAAAATTTAAGCAGTTAGGGATACAAATGAATTTTAATGGCGATGATATTCATATCCCAGAGCAGGAAATTTATGAAGTACATCGTTATTTCGATGGAGGGGTGCTTACAATTTATGATCATCCATGGCCGGGATTCACCCCGGACCTGTTAAGTATTGTTTTAGTAACAGCGATACAAGCCAGAGGAAGTGTATTGATCCACCAGAAGATGTTTGAGAGCCGTTTGTTTTTTGTTGACAAACTGATCGACATGGGTGCGCAAATTATTCTTTGCGATCCGCATCGTGCCGTTGTTATTGGCCTTGAACGTAAACAAATACTTCGTGGCATTAAAATGAGCAGCCCTGATATTCGTGCCGGTGTTGCATTATTGATCGCAGCTCTCAGTGCAGAAGGAACCAGCATTATTCAAAACATTGAACAGATCGACAGAGGTTACCAGAATATTGATGAAAGATTGAGGGTGCTGGGGGCAGATATAAAGAGGATATAATACCATCGCTTTAAACATACACTAGTAGCATTTTGAAAAATAAATTTTCCATTCTTGGTATGCTTATCAGTGTGATATCGATCATCGGTATTATCACCTTGAATTATAATCTTGCTAAACTATATATAGCAGCCAGTCCAAAATCAAAAGCATTGTTTGGTATTCAGGAACTAAGTCGTTTAAGCTATAAGATTGAGCTTTTTATTGCTGGGTTAGTTGCATTTATATTAAGTGTTATAGCATTTAGGAAAAATGAAAACAAAACAATTTGTCGTTTTTCTCTGTTCGTTAGTCTAATTGCCATGATACTTGTTTTCATCCGGTTCTGGAGATGGATGATATAATAATTGCTGCTCAATTTTCCCTATCTTTTGCCAATGCTAAACCGAAGTATAAGTAGATGGGCAATGGTCTTGCTCGTCATCAATGGTGTTATCGGTTCCGGCATATTTGGATTACCCTCAAAAACCTTTAAAGAAGTTGGTGTTTACAGCATAGCCGCCTTTCTTGTTTGTGCTGTTGCGGTCTTTGTTATCATTTTATGTTTTTCGGAAGTAAGCAGCCGGTTTGATAAAACCGGGGGACCCTACCTCTATGCACTTTCTTCATTTGGTCCCTTACCCGCATTTCTTACCGGCTGGTTGTTGTTGGTAACTAGAGTAATTACTTATGCAGCGCTTATCAACTTACTGGTCACCTATCTCTCCGTATTTTCTGATTGGTTCACATTGACATCTTCAAGAATTATTACGATTATTTTACTCACTCTTTTTTTAGCCTATGTAAATCACGTTGGGGTAAAAAACAGTACCCGGGTAAATAATTTTTTAACCTTCGCCAAGTTGCTGCCTCTATTATTATTTATCATAGTTGGTTTTTTCTTTATTAAGACAGAATATTATGAAGTAAAATATGTTCCAAATTTCTCCTCCTTTTCTTCAACCGTGTTGTTATTGGTTTTTGCATTCGGTGGATTTGAAGCAGTACTCGTCAATTCAGGAGAAGTAAAGAATCCCGAGAAAAATCTCCCCTTTGCATTGCTGCTTGCAGCCCTGATCATTGCCAGTATTTATATGTTAGTTCAAATTGTAAGTATCGGTACGCTGCCGTCTCTTGCTACATCAGACAAACCATTGGCAGAAGCAGCTGGTTTGTTCATGGGAAAAACGGGTGCTGCTATTATTGCTTTGGGTGCGATGTTCTCGGTATCAGGAACATTGAATGCAATTATGCTGGTTGGTTCAAGATTACCGTTTGCTTTCAGTGAAGAAAAACAATTTCCTGCAGTCTTCTCATTCATTCATCCAAAATATAAAACACCAACATGGTCGCTGTTGCTGTTTATGACGATCACAATTATCATTTCGCTTAACTATTCATTCCTAAAAGCAGCGTCTATTAGTGCTATTACAAGGGTAATGATCTATGGTATTGTTTGCATAACATTAATAGTACTTCGCAAAAAGAAGCCCGAACAGACTAATTTTTTTAGAATAAAATACGGGAACATGATCGCTGTACTTGGTGTTCTAATTACTCTTTGGCTATTGACCAGCTCAAAGGTCAATGAGCTTAGAGATATAGCTATTTCAATAGCCATCGGCCTGGTAGTTTATTTGCTGATGGAAGTGTCAAAAAAAATTATATCTAAAAAATAATTTTTTATTGTCCAATTTCAGGGAACTAGTTTGTTATTAATGTATACATCAATTAATAACTTTAAACTTTAAAAAAAATGGAAGAGTACGCATTAATTATGAGACATGAAGATGGCTCAAAGATCGCTTCGCCTGATCAAATGCAGGCATGGATGAAACAAACCATGGATTGGATCGGTGGTATTGCTGCACAAAATAAATTTGTTAGTGGCACTGGCTTACCCTTTGATGGCGCAAGAGTTGTGACAACAAAAAATTCAAAGCCCGTAGTTACCAACGGCCCTTTCGGTGATATTAAAGAAACTATCGGCGGGTTAATTATTGTAAAAGCAGATTCTTTTGATGAGGCTGTGGAGTTTGCAAAGGGTTGCCCGGTCTTGCAAGGCGAAGGAAATAGCCTCGAAGTAAGAAAAATTGCAAAAGGAGATGGTGTGCATTAAAACTGATACTGGATGCTAGATGCTGGATTCAAAATTTTCAGCATGTGAAAAGTTATTGCTTATTTCACCATCAAGTGTCCAGTATCTAACATCTAGCATCCAGTATCTAGTATCAACAGTTGAATCAGATAGCCAATGCAACAGCAGGAGTTAATACCTCATTTATTCAGAACTGAATTCAGAAAAATAACAGCCGTACTCTGCAAACATTTTGGAATAGGGCATATTGAAATTGCAGAAGACATTGCAAGCGATACATTTTTATCTGCCGTTGAAACGTGGACATATAAAGGTTTACCTGCTAATCCCACAGCCTGGCTGTATACTGTGGCAAAGAATAAAGCAAAAAATTATTTTCATCGCAGTAATATTTTTTCAGAAAAAATTGTCGGTGACATAAAAAAATCTTCTCCGCAAACCGAAGAGTTAGAGATCAATTTATCAGAAGAAAATATTACAGATAGTCAATTACAAATGCTCTTTGCCATTTGTCAACCATCAATCTCAACTGAAGCGCAAATAGGCCTGGCGCTTCGCATCCTTTGCGGATTTGGTATAAATGAAATTGCCACTGCCTTTTTAACTAATAATGAAACGATCAATAAGCGATTATCCAGGGCAAAAGAAAAACTGAGAACAGAAAAAGTAAAAATTGAGTTCCCAGGCAAAACAGAAATTAATAATCGTTTGGAATCAGTTCTAACAACATTGTATTTACTTTTCAGCGAAGGTTATTATTCTGAAAGCAATGATACCATATTACGTGAAGATCTTTGTGATGAGGCAATGCGATTGGTTTTTATGCTTATTGAAAACGAACAAACCAATCAACCAAAAGTAAATGCGCTGTTCTCTTTAATGTGTTTTCATTCATCAAGGTTTGCAGCAAGAAAAGACGAGAAAGGGGAGATCGTTTTATACCATGACCAGGATGAATCACTTTGGAACCAGGAGTTGATCATAAAAGGAATTTATTTTCTTCATGAGGCTTCAAAAGGAAATGAAATTTCAAAATATCATATTGAAGCAAGCATTGCCTATTGGCATACTATAAAATCTGATACAAAAGAGAAATGGGAGAATATTCTTCAACTTTATAATCAGTTACTGGTATTAGAATATTCACCAGTTGCCGCGTTGAACAGAACCTATGCTCTCTCAAAAGTAAAAGGCAAACAAGAAGCTATCCGTGAAGCAGAAAAACTGAATCTAACAAGCAATCATTTTTACTTTACCCTTCTTGGTGAGCTTTATACAGGAATAGACAATACTAAAGCAAAAGAGAATTTTAAAAAGGCGTTTGAGCTGTCAAAAACACAAACCGATCAGCAGACGATCCGGAAAAAAATTGATCAACTCTAATTATCGGCAACCTTTTGTATTGATCATCTTTTATAAAAAAATAAAAGCAAACTATTTCTTTGAATATTTTCCTTTGTACTCTATCGGCGTCATGCCGGTAATACGTTTAAAAATATCTCTGAATGTCTGTATATCTGAGTAGCCAACATCATTCATCACTTCATTAACGGATCGTCTGCCGATCTCCAGTTGCTTTTTGGCAGCTTCAATCTTCACCCGTTGAATATATTCTGCAATTGTATTTCGTGTTGCCTTTTTAAATCTCCTTTCAAATGTCCTTCTGCTTATATTGAATTTATCCGCCAGTTGATCAACTGTAAATTTATCTTTAAAA
>Ga0184624_10000109_pt1 | contig 20411 bp, 20 predicted proteins | sample PLM3_5_b1_FD_133157 | JGI IMG/M metagenome (GOLD analysis project Ga0184624, IMG submission 133157) | Groundwater sediment microbial communities from an aquifer in East River, Colorado, USA - PLM3_5_b1 | ecosystem: Environmental > Terrestrial > Soil > Riparian zone | place: USA: East River...
GAGCCCCCTGGAGGAACGCTTTGCGCCCTTCTGCCGAAGCCACCGCCTGTCGCTGCCCCGCTTCAACGTCCCGATCGAAGCCGGCGGCAAGCGCTTCGAGGTCGACTGCCACTGGCCCGGCACCAACCAGATCGTCGAGCTAGACGGTTGGCAGGCTCACAAGTCCCGCTCCGCCTTCAGAGAAGACAAGGCCCGTGACCGGCGCCTCAGCGCCGCCGGCTACACCGTCACCCACATCACCTGGAACCAGCTCGATGACGAACCGGAGGCGATTGTCTCTGACCTTCAGGTCTTGCTGGGGATAGACAGATAAAAGAAGAAGGAAGACCGCCAAGCCGGGCCGTTGCCCCAACCCGGCCTACTCCCGCCGCGTTTCCGCCGTCGCCGGTTCGCTGCGCCGCAATGCCTCCAGCACCTCCTCGGCCAGCTGCGAGCCGTCCTCGGGGCGCAGCGGCGTTGCGTTGACGCGGAAGACGACGGCGTCGCCGTCGAGCTCCTCCAGCGAGACGCTCGGTTTGTAGCGGGTGGGGACGGTGATTGCCGCCAGCAGCCGGTCCTCGATCTCTTTCGGGTTCGCCTGGACCGGGAAGCGCACGCGGACGTCGACTTTGTCGGGCTCCCGCAGCGGCACGACGACCAGGGTGAGGAGGACGTTGTTCGGCACCAGCAGCCGGTCGGCCCCCTGGCTCAGGGTCGTGTAGAAGAGCCCGAGCGCGGTGACGGTGCCCTCCAGCGAGCCGGCCAGCGCCCCGCCGACGAGGCGCACCCGTTCGCCGACCCGGAAGGGCCGCGTGCTCTGAAGGACGATGCCGGCGAAGATCCCGCTCATCGCCTGCTGGGCGGCGAGGCCGAGGAGGACGGCGGTGAAGGCGCCGCCGACGGCAAGGGTGCTGGCGTTGACCCCGGCGATCCGCAGGGCAAGGATCACGACCGCCGCCGTCGCCAGTAGGCGGACGACGAAGCCGGCGGTCCCGGCGGTCGCCGGGTCGAGGCGCCGGTAGAGCGGAGGCGAGAGGCCGCGCACCAGCCAGTGGGTCGCCGCGGTGCCGACGATGACGAGGACGACGACCGTCCCGTAGCGGATCCAGGGCCCGTAGCCGGGGGCGATCTCGTGCCGGTTGTAGTAGACGAAGAGCGTCCCGGCGATCACCAGCAGGGCCAGCAGCAGCCCGCCGAACTGGCGTTTCGAGAATCGCGGCGCCAGCTCGTCGCCCAAGCCAAGGGAGTGCCAAGCGTGGCTGCGGGTCTCGAACAGCTCCCGCGGGAGCCGGGGACGGCGACGCGGAGGAGGGGACATCAAGGTTCGGCTACCCGCGGCCGCCGCTCCCTACGCAGTTGGACAAGAGCCTCGAACTAAGAGGCGATCGCCGCCAGCGCCTCGTCCCGGGTCGAGTGGACCGGGATCGAGAGCTCGAGGCCGGTGATCTCGAGGACCCGGCGCACCTGTTCATTGTGGCTGCAGATCACCAGGCCGCGCCCGTTGCCGCCGCTGTCGAGGCGCTGCCAGGCGCGCACGATCAGGGCGATCCCGGTCGAGTCGATGAACTCGCACTGGGAGAGATCGATGAGGACGGAGCCCTCGCCGCTGTCGAGCGCCTGCTCCAGGGGACCCTCGAGTTCCGGTGCGGTACTCAGGTCCAGCTCCCCCTGGACGGAAATCGTCCGCACGCCCTCCACGAGCTCGCCGGCCTTCACCTCGAACGGGGCTGGGTTCACGGCTCGATGCTACCGCAGGATGCCGTGTGAGCTGCACACTGTTTTGCGTGCCCGTGGCGGGGTAAGCAGGCTTTGAAGCGACACAGCAAGTTATGCTCGCGCCCCCGAAGACGAGCCTCAGCGTTCCTGAGGGCAGGCTGGAAGATTGAATACCTCAACCAACGATCGCTCTGGGCTCCAAATGTCCCTCCCGGCCAAGGCCGAGAACGTCGCCGTCGTCCGCCACGCTCTCGCGGGCCTGGCCGAAAGACTGGGGATGGACGAGGCGTCCCTCGCCGACCTGAAGACGGTTGTAACCGAGGCCTGCATGAACGTCGTCGTCCATGCCTACGCGGGTGCCGACCCCGGGCCGCTCGAGATCGAGGCCGAGAGCGATCTCGACGGGGTCACGGTCGTGATCCGCGACCACGGCAGCGGGATCCGGCCCCGTCCGGAGTCCGACCGGCCGAGCCTGCGGATCGGGCTGACCCTGATCGCGGCGCTCTCCAGCAGCTTCGAGATCAAGGGCGGGGCGGACAAAGGCACCGAGATCCGCATGCACCTGCCGCTCCAGGCTCGTGAGGAGGGCACCCACACCGGCTCCACTTTCACCGTCACCGCCGACGAGGAGACCCGCATCCGCGTCGGCCCGCCGGAGATCGTCGGCCCGGTCCTCAGCCGCGCCCTTTCCGCACTGGCCGCGCGCCAGGACATCAGCGTCGACCGGCTCTCCGACACGATGCTGCTCAGCGACGCGATCTCCGCCCGCGCCCCCCAGGGCTTCACCGACGGCCACGTCTCGCTCAGCATCGCCGAGCGCCCCGAAGGCATCCAGCTCAAGGTCGGCCCGATGACCCACGGTGGCGCCGAAAAGCTCCGCGCCAGCTTCGAGCTGCCCGAGGTGGGCGGGTCCCTGGAGAAGCTGACCGACGAGCTGCGGATCGAGGACGGCGCCGAAGGCGAGTACCTCGTGGTCGGCATCTCCTCGCTCTCCACGAACTGAGCCTGGAGGGGGAAACCCCCTCAGCCGGTCCGCTACTCGGTGCTGCTCGCGGCCTCGCTCTGCTCGGCCACCTCAGCCCTGATCCGCTCCAGGGTCCGCCGGAGGATGCGGGAGACGTGCATCTGGGAGTGGCCGATCCGCTCGGCGATCTGCGACTGGGTCAGATCCTCGACGAAGCGCAGCTGTAGGACGAGGCGCTCGCGCTCGTCGAGGTGGGGGAGGGCGCCCTCGAGGGCGAGTTTGTCCTCGACCAGCTCGAAGCCGGCGTCCTCGTCCCCGACCCACTCGGAGGCGGGCGATTCTTCAGAGTCCTCGCCGCCGACCGGGCGGTCGAGGGAGAGCGGCCGGCGGTTGTGGTTTGCCTCGAGGACCTCGAGCACGTCGGTGGGGTCGACTTCGAGCCGCTCGGCGATCTCGGGAACCGAGGGCGAGCGCTGAAGCTGGACGGTGAGCTCGGAGATCGCCTTCTCGACCTCGGCCATGCGATCGTGCAGACCGCGGGGGACGCGAACGGTCCAGACGCGGTCGCGAAAGTGCCGCTTCAGCTCGCCGAGGATCGTCGGCGAGGCGAAGGCGGTGAAGGGGGCGCCGCGGTCGGGGTCGAAGCGGTCGATCGCGTTGACGAGGCCGAGGCTTGCCACCTGGAGGAGGTCGTCGAAGGACTCGCTGGCGCCGCGGTAGCGGAGCGCGAGGTTCTTGGCGAAGGGCAGGTAGCGGCGGACGAGCTCCTCGCGGATCGCCGGATCGCGGTCTTTGACGTAGCGCGCCCAGAGCACCCGCTCACTCGCCAACCCCTCTCCGGGGCCAGGGCTCGACTGGTCGTTGTTGCTCGGCTCTTCGCTGTTCACAGCAAGTGGTCGTTCTTTTAGGCGGCGATACTTATCTAACGTCGCTGCCCTGAGAGCGTCAGTCCGAAGCCGTGCAGCGCGGCGAGAGAAACTTCGCCGTCGCAGCAACCATAGCGAGAGTCCCCGTCGGGGTCGCGGGGGTGTCCTGAAGGGAGGCCATGCCGACGGCGCCGCCCGGGCGGGAGCGGCACCGTCGCCATGTCAGGGGCGCGTCAGGAGGAAGCTGGTCCGGGGGCCTTGAAGTGCAGGATCAGGGCCCGTGAGTGAATCGGGTCCTCATCGCTATCGGCGAGTCGACTGGCAGCTTCGCCATGAATCTCGATCAGGCGGTTGAGCGCGTCCGCCACCACCTCAGTTGCGTCTTCCCAGCCCTTTTTGTCGACAACCATCGGCGTCCGGCTCAGGTGCCGGGTGTCGAGCTCGTCGAAGGTCTGCTTGTCGAGAGCTTCCTCGACGTCGTCAAAGGCTGGTTTCAGCGCCGCACCAGAGAGTCCGCCGCGCAGGCTCTTCGGCAGGCTCGTCCACTCGTTGTCGCTGAGGAACTGGCGACGGGTGGCACGGTAGAAGTGCTCGGTGGCGCCGCGTCGCTGCTTCGTGTCGACGAGCTCGATGCAGTCGTATTTCTCGAGCACGCGGACGTGGTAGGCGACGAGGTTGAGGCTCTGATCGAGATGCTGCGCGAGCATGTTGGGGCTCGCGACCTTTTCATTCAAAATGATCAGGATCTGCACCCGCAAGGGGTGGGCGAAGGCTTTGGCAACAACCTGTTCTACGCCCTCTTTTTTGTTCTTGGTCTTCGGCATGGCCTTTTCTTTGGATCGTTTCCAGGGGTAATGGCCGATAAGAAGACCTTACACCTTGTCAATCAGGAATTTCACAACGCTCCCGCGTTTTCCGATTATTGACGAGTTTTACTGGTCAAACCTTGAATGCTGGAATTTATTCCAGTATTAATGCTCAATCGCTTTAGAGCGATGGCCGCCAGCCGGCGGCGCCGGGTTTTCAAGGGAGAGAGGGGAGGTGGACTCGTGACGTTCGTAAACGGAGAGCGCGTGGTGCCTGTAGCCGGGATCACCAAGGGTTACTAGGAGTTCCGAGGGGCGGTGGTCGCGTGCGAGGCTTGTAGGGGTGACTCCCTGGAAGATCCCCCTCGTCGTCGCCGCGATCGCCGTCCCGATTGCCGTCTCCTTCCTCACCGTGGGCCCTGCCCTCGGGATGGCGGTGGGGGCATTGGCAGCAGTTGCAATCGTCGCGGTTGCGGCCAACCAGCAGCCGCGGGGGACAATCGGGGGCGAGGATGGGGCCGACGTCCGGCGCGTGCTCGTCGTCGTCGGCGATCCGCTCGAGGACACGGCCGCGGTTGAGGAGGTCGCCGCCGTCGTCCGTACCAACGGGGTCTCCGAGGTGATGGTCCTGGCGCCGGCGCGAATCGGCTTCCTCGATCGCTGGGCCTCCGACGTCGAGGCAGCGCGGCGGGACGCCCAGCGTCGGCTCGTGATCAGCGTCGCCTCGCTGGCGGCCGCCGGCGTCGAGGCTGAGGCGCGGGTGGGCGACGAGGACGTCGTCCAGGCGGTCGAAGACCAGCTCGGCAGCTTCCCCGCCGCGGAAGTGATCCTGGTCAGCGCCGGCGGCGAGGAAGACCCGGCGGCGGCCGCAGCCGCGAGCGAGTTGCGATCGCGGCTGCGGGCGAAGTTCCGCTGGGTCCTCAGCGGTCCTGCAGCTCGCTGAACCGCAGCGCCGCCCGGCTCGGGCCGACGAAGCCCTCGCCTTCGTGCAGGAGCCCGCTTGCGGCCAGGCTGCGGACCGCCCGCTCGACCGAGTCTCGTTCGGCGAAGCCGGCGTGCTCGCCGGCCAGCTCGCGCACCAGCTCCGCCGGCGTCAGGCGGGTGGGATGGAGGTCGAGCAGCTGCTGCAGGACCGCTGCCTCCACGTTTTCGTCTTCTGCCCAGGTCGTCTTGCTCTCCGCGATCGCTTGCATCGTTCCTCCCGTCTCTGGTCGGCCTCCTGGTGGTTCAAGCGTCGTCACCGAACTCTCAACCGTCCGTGACACTTTAGGCTCGAAGAAGTATGTTGTCTGTAGATCTTTTGTCTACGACAGAATAATGCCGAACGCGTCAGACGTTCTCGCCGACGCCACCCATCTCCGTGAAGACCGCGGTGTAGCCGCCGTCCTCGCGCCGTTCGTCGGCGATCACGTGGGAGACGGCGTTGATCAGGGCGAGGTGGGTGAAGGCCTGCGGGAAGTTGCCGAGGTGCTGTCCCGACTCGGCGTCGAGCTCCTCGGCGAAGAGGTCGAGCCACCCCGCCGCCTCCAGCAGCCGTTCGCAGAGCCGGCGGGCGCGGGCGCGCTCGCCGATCTCCGAGAGCGCCGAGACGAGCCAGAACGAGCAGATCAGGAAGGTGCCCTCGCGGCCATGGAGGCCGTCGTCGGTCTCGTCTACCTTGTAGCGGCAGACCAGCCCGTGCTCGGTCAGGTCCTCGGCGATCGCGTTGACCGTGTCGCGGACCCGGGGGTCGTCGGGACGGAGGAAGCGGAAGAGCGGGATCAGCAGCAGCGAGGCGTCGAGCGCGTCGGTGTCGTAGTGCTGGCGGAAGACGCCGTCGCGAACGCCGCGCTCGAGGATCTCGGCCTTGAACTCGTCCGCCTTCGCCTGCCACTGCTCGGCCAGCTCCTCGAAGCCGCCGCTGCGGGCGAGACGGGCACCGCGGTCGACCGCGACCCAGATCATCAGTTTCGAGGAGACGTAGTGCTGCGGCTCCCCGCGGGACTCCCAGATCCCCTGGTCGGGGTGCGGCCAGGCCTCGATCGCCGCTTCGACCTGGTAGCGGATCAGTTCGCGGGTGCCCTGGTCGCCGCGTCCCCGCAGTGCCTTTTCGTGGATGTAGAGCGAGTCGAGCAGGGACCCCCAGACGTCGTTCTGGCGCTGGTCGAAGGCGCCGTTGCCGATCCGCACCGGCTGGGCGCCGCCATAGCCGTCGAGGTGATCGAGCGTCTCCTCGCTGAGGTCGCGCTCGTGGCCGATCCCGTACATGATCTGGAGGTCCGGGCGGTTCTTGCAGACGTCGACGATGAAGCGCATGAAGTCACGCGCCTCGCGGTCGAAGCCGAGCGTGTGCAGGGCCCAGAGGGAGAAGGTCGAGTCGCGGATCCAGCTGAAGCGGTAGTCCCAGTTGCGTTCGCCGCCCGGCGTCTCCGGCAGCGAGGTGGTGGGGGCGGCGACGATCGCCCCGGTCGGCGCGTAGGTGAGTCCCTTGAGGACGAGGGCCGAGCGCTGCAGGTGAATCCGCCACGGGTGGTCGGGGAAGTTGCCGTCGCGCAGCCATTCGCGCCAGAACTCTTCGGTCGAGTCGATCCGCTCCAGCGCCTCGGGGGCGCTGCGGGGGCCGCCGAGCTCGCCGTCACTCCAGGTCATCGCGCAGAAGCCGGACTGGTCTTCGTGCAGGATCACCTTCCCCCGGCAGACCTCGCCGTCGAGCTCCAGGTCCATGTCGCTGGTCAGGCGCAGCTCGGTGCCATCGCCGGCGGTCGCGAGCGCTTCGCCGAGCTCGCCGCCGCTCCAGCTCGCGCCGTCGCGGGCGTAGTCGAAGCGCGGCGCGCATTCCATCTCCATCTCGACGTGGCCGTCGATGCAGGTGATCGTCCGCAGCAGCGAGGCGTCGGACTCGTGCCCGGTGTCGGGTCTGCCGCGGAGGTCCGGGGAGCTTCCTTCCGGCGTCACCCAGTCGGCGATCGTCAGCGCGTCCTTGACCACCGCCCAGCCGGTCTCGGTCACCCAGGTCGTCTCGATCACCAGGGTGCCGGGGACGTAGCGGCGGCTGATCGGGACGATCACTCCCTTCGGCCGCAGGGTCATGTGGCCGGCGCCGCGGTCGAGCAGGGCGGCGAAGGCGCTGGGGGAATCGAAGCGCGGGAAGCAGAGCCACTCGACGCTGCCGCTGAAGGAGACAAGCGCAGCGGTGTGGCAGTCGGAGAGGAAGCCGTAGCTCCCGATCGGGGGAAAGCGGTGGTTCTGGGAGCTCACGGCCGAGCCAAGCTACCAGCGGGCTACGCTGAATTTGCATGAACCTGCCGCTTGCCCACGTCAGCGCCGCCTTCGCCCCGCTGGAGGTGCTGCCGCTGCTTGTCGCCGCTGCGCTCTACGCCAAGCGCTCGATCACCCTGGCCGAGCGCGGGCGGCCGGTGCCGCTCTGGCGCCAGCTTTGCTTCGCGGCGGGCCTGCTGACGATCGTCATCGCCCTCGTCTCCCCGATCGCCCACGTCGCCGAGGAGCTGGTGATCGCCCACATGGTCGAGCACCTGCTGCTGGGGGACATCGCCACCCTGCTCCTGGTCCTCGGGCTGACCGGGCCGCTGCTGCAGCCGATCCTGGCGATCCGGGTCTTCGACCGGCTGCGGATCCTCGCCCACCCACTTGTCGCCTTCCCGCTCTGGATGCTCAACTTCTACGTCTGGCATATCCCGGCGCTCTACGACGCGGCGTACGGAGGGGCGATCGTGCACGCGCTCGAGCACAGCAGCTTCATCTTCTTCGGCTGCCTGATGTGGATGCCGATCTTCGGCCCGCTGCCGAAGCCGAGCTGGTTCAACGCCGCCTGGAAGGTCGGCTACGTGATCGCCGTCCGCTTCGCCGGAGCGATCCTCGGCAACGTCCTGATGTGGTCGGGGAGCGTGCTCTACCCCAAATACGCCGCGGGCGAGGCCTACTGGAACATCACCCCGATCGCCGACCAGAGCACGGCCGGGGTGGTGATGATGGTCGAGGGGACCTTCCTCGGGCTCGGCCTGCTCGCCTGGGTCTTCTTCGAAGTCTCCCGCGAAGGGATCGAGAAGCAGCGGCTGCTCGACCTGGCGAGCGAACGCGGGGTGGAGCTGGACGAGGCGCGGGCACAGCGGGCGGTCGCGGCGGGGCAGGCCGAGCGCCTGGAGCGGCAGCTGATCGGGGCCGGTGAGCGCGACGAGCACCCGGCCTGAGCGCGCCCTGCTCGCGGCGCTCGTCTTCGTCGTCGGCGCCTCCAGCCTCGGCGTGGAGATCGCCGCGGCGCGGTTGCTGGCGCCCTACTTCGGCGCCTCGACCGTGGTCTGGGCGAACACGATCGGCGTCGTCCTCGTCGCCCTCTCGGTCGGCTACTGGTTCGGCGGCCGCTACGCCGACCGCCACCCCCACCTGCGCGGGCTCTGCTTGATGGTGCTGGGGGCGGCGGTCCTGATCGCGATCGTCCCTTTCGCCGCCCGCCCCTTCCTCAGCTTCTCGGTCGATGCCTTCGACACCGTCTCGGTCGGCGGCTTCGCCGGCTCGCTCTTCGGCGTCCTCGTCCTCGTCGCGGTGCCGGTGACGCTGCTCGGGGCGGCGGCGCCGTGGGCGGTGCGGCTGGCGGTGGGCGAGGTCGGCAGCTCGGGCGAGGTGGTCGGCCGCCTCTACGCGATCTCGACCGCGGGCTCGCTGCTGGGGACGATGCTCTCGGCGCTGCTCCTGATCCCGTTGCTGGGGACGCAGCGGACCTTCCTCGTCTTCGCCCTGGCGCTGGCCCTGGTCGCGATGGTGGGGATCGGGGCGCGGGCGGTGCTCGTCCCGGTCGGTCTGCTGGCGGTGCTGGCGCTGCCGGTGGGGACGATCAAGGGCGACGCCGACGGCCGCGTCCTCTACGAGGCGGAGACGACCCACCAGTACGCGCGGGTGATCGAACGCGACGACGGCAGCCGGGTGCTGGAGTTAAACGAGGGGCAGGCGGGGCACTCGCTCTACCGGCCCGGCTCCTACCTCACCGAGGACTACTGGGACGGGCACCTGGTCCTGCACGCGGCGGCGGGACAGGGGGCACCCGAACGGATCGCGATCCTCGGCAACGCGGGCGGCACCGTCGCCCGCGCCTTCGGCCACTTCTTCCCGGCGACGGCGGTCGCCGCGGTCGAGATCGACCCCGAGCTGACCGAGTTGGGCCGGCGCTACCTCGACCTCCGCAACCCGCGGATGCGGGTCTTCGCCGAGGACGCGCGGCCGTGGCTGGAGCGCTCCGACGGCGGCTACGACGAGATCATGGTCGACGCCTACCGCCAGCCCTACATCCCCTTCTACCTGGCCACCGCTGAGTTCTTCGAGCTCGCCCGCGATCGCCTCGCCCCCGGCGGGATCGTGATCGTCAACGTCGGCCACCCAGAGGGGGCGCGGGAGTTGGAGCGGGTGCTGGGCCGGACGATGGCGGCAGCCTTTCCGCGGGTGCTGCGCGACCCGATCGAGGAGACGAACACGCTGCTCGTCGCCGGGGAGGGAGCTTTCTCGGCGGCGCGGCTGCGGGCGAACCTCGGCGGGCTACCATCGCCGCTGCGCGCCGAGGCCGAGCGGGCCGCGGCGGCGCTGGAGCCGCGCCTGCCCGGCGGCGAGGTCTACACCGATGACCACGCCCCGGTCGAGTGGCTGGTCGACTCTTCCCTGCTGGAATACGCGAATGAGTGACTTCGGCGAGCACCTGCGCGCCTGGCTGGTGACGGGCCCGATTGGGCGCGGGCTGGCCTTCGGGATCGACTTCGCGGTCGCCTTGCGGACGATGCTCTCCCAGCGTCGGTAGACGATCCCAATCATCTAGGGTCATCCGTTCTATGCAGACCACCCTCAAGGAGCTTCCGAACAGCCGGGTCGAGGTCGAAGCGGAGGTCCCCGCCGCCGACATCGAGAAAGCCACTTCCCGCGCCGCCCGCGCGATGGCGAAGGAGATGCGGATGCCGGGCTTCCGCGCCGGCAAGGCGCCGCCCTCGCTGGTCATCCAACGCCTCGGCTTCGCCTCGGTCCTGCAGGAGGCGATCCGCGACGCGCTGCCGGAGTGGTACGAACAGGCCCTGCTCGACACCGGCGTCTCGCCGATCGGCGACCCCAGGATCGAGATGGTCTCCGCTCCCGAGGACGAAGGCGAGCCGCTCAAGTTCAAGTTCGAGGTCGGCGTGCGGCCGGAGGCCAAGCTCGGCAACTACAAGGGGCTCGAGGTCGGCAAAGAGGAGAAAGAGGTTCCCGACGAAATCGTCGACACCGAGGTCGAGCGTGTCCGCGAAGGCTTCGCCCGGCTGGAGACGGTCGAGCGCGAGGCGGCCGAGGGCGACCTGCTGGTGGTCGACTTCGAGGGCTTCCTCGACGGCCAGCCGTTCCAGGGCGGCGCGGCCGAGGAGCAGAACGTGACGATCGGTTCCGGCCAGCTGATCCCGGGCTTCGAGGAGCAGCTCGTCGGCGCCAAGGCCGGCGAGGAGCGCGAGGTCAAAGTCACCTTCCCCGAGGACTACCAGGCCGAGCACCTGGCTGGCGAAGACGCCGTCTTCAAAGTCAAGGTCAAAGAGGTGCGGGAGAAAGTCCTGCCCGAGCTCGACGACGACTTCGCCTCCGAGGCATCCGAGTTCGACACGCTCGAGGAGCTGCGGGCCGACATCCGCGAGAAAGTCGGGACGGCGCTGGGCAGCCGGGCCGATGAAGACTTCCGCGTCGCCGCTATCGACGCCGCCGTCGAAGAGGCCACGGTCGAGGTTCCCGAGGAGCTGGCGACGGCGCGGGCGACCGAACGCTGGGAGCGGATGGAACGCCAGCTCGCCGGCCGCGGCATGGACCCCAACCAGTTCCTGCAGATGCAGGGCAAAACCCGCGACGAGCTGATCGAGGAGACGAAGCCCGATGCGGAAAAAGAGCTGAAGCGGGAGGCGGTCGTGACCGCGATCGCCGAGGCCGAGGGGATCGAGGTGACCGAGGAGGAAATGGTCGAGGCCCTCGAGCACAGCGCCGAGCACGAACGGACGACGCCGGAGAAGCTGCTGGAGCGGCTGCGCCAGAACGGCCGCGACGCGATGGTGCGCGAGGACCTGCGCGCCCGCAAGGCGATCGAGCTGGTCGCCGACGCGGCGAAGCCGATCCCCAAAGAGGAGGCCGATGCGCGCCAGGGGAAAGCCGAGGCGCGGGAGAAACTGCTGGCCCCCGAGGGAGAGGGCGAGGGCAAAGCCAAAGCCGGCGGTCTCTGGACCCCGGGCGGCGAGTAGGTCGTCGCCCCTCTATAGAGTGCGAAACATGAGTCCTCTGGTCCCGATGGTGGTCGAGCAGACCTCGCGCGGCGAGCGTGCTTTTGACATCTACTCGCGCCTGCTCGGCGAGCGGATCATCTTCCTGGGGACGCCGGTAACTGACGACATCGCCAACCTGATCGTCGCCCAGCTCCTGCATCTGGAGTCCGAGGATCCGGACAAGGACGTCAGCCTCTACGTCAACTCGCCCGGCGGATCGGTTTATGCCGGCCTGGCGATCTACGACACGATGCAGTTCATCAAGCCCGACGTGCAGACGATCTGCGTCGGCGTCGCGATGAGCATGGGGGCGCTGCTGCTGAGCGGCGGCGCCGCGGGCAAGCGGATGGCGCTGCCGAACTCGAAGATCCTCATCCACCAGGTCTCCGCCGGCTTCCAGGGTCAGGCGACCGACATCGAGATCCACGCCAAAGAGATCATCGAAGTCCGCCGCCGCCTCGACGAGATCATCGCCCAGCACACGGGCCAGTCGTTCGAGAAGGTCACCAAAGACACCGAACGCGATTACTTCATGAGCGCGGAGGAGGCGAAGGAGTACAACATCGTCGACCGCGTGATCGAGCACCACTGAGACGCGCTCTCCTTCTTGCCGCCTTCGCTCTGGTGGCCTTTACGGTCCCCGCGGCGGTCGCGATCGCCAGTCTGGATGGCGGTGTGCCCTACTACGGCCACGTCTTTCCGGTCGGAGGGCCGCATGGGGCGCGGGGGGCGATCGGGGAGTACCACGCGCCGCGCAGCGGCGGCCGCATCCACGAAGGGTTCGACATCACCGCCGGCTGCGGGACGCGGCTGGTCGCGGTCCGCAGCGGGCGGGTCCTGCAGCGCGGCTTCGACCCCGTCCTCTACGGCAACTTCGTCCTCATCCATGGGGAAGGGGAGAGGCGGAGCTACTTCTACGCGCACCTGTCCGGGCCGGCGGCGGTGGGGCGCGGGGAGGAGGTGCTGGAGGGTGAGGCCGTCGGTCGGGTCGGAGAAACCGGCAACGCCGTCGGCACCGGCTGTCACCTCCACTTCGAGATCCACGCCCGGGGCGTGCCGATCGACGCCGAGCCCTCGCTGCGGCGCTGGGATCGCTACAGCTAGTCCTCCTGCCGTAGCGAGCGTTCGAACCAGAGGTCGGCTTTCGGGTTCTCGTTGTAGGCGGGGACTTCGCGGTAGCCGGCGGCGCGGTAGAGGCCGACCGCGGGGGTGAGGTAATCGGAGGTGTCGAGGCGGACGGCGCGGCAGCCGTGTTCGAGCGCGATCTCGTCGAGCCGGGCGAGGATCCGCCGTCCCAGGCCGGTGCCACGGAAAACCGGGGCGACGTACATGCTCTTCACCTCGGCGACCTCGGTGTCAAGGTGGCGGACGCCGCCGAGCCCCGCCGGCTCGCCGTCGACCCGGGCAAGCAGGAGCACTCCGTTTGGCGGCACCAGGTCAGTCGGCGGCCCGGCGGCGATCTCCTCGTCGAGGTCGATTCCGCTGCCCTCGCGGTCGTAGACCAGCGGCCCGTCGGCCTCGCGGACGAACTCGGCATAGAGCTCCCGCACCCGCGGATCATCGCGGTCGATCGGGTCGAGCGAGAAAGTCACCGAATTGACGCTAACGCGTTGCAGAATTTCTTCATTCTGCGCGCGATGCGTATGGTCACGCCTGGCAGAATTCCTCTCGTGACCGGAAAGGAACTGTCTGCAGTCTTGGCCGAGTGTGCCGCCCGCACCGAAATTGCGCGGGCGGGCGTCGAGGAGGCGCGGAAGGGCATCGAAGCGGCGACGAAGAAGCAGGAGGAAGCGATCGCCCGCGGGGACGCGATCAGGGCAGAAGTCGAGAAGCTCAAGCCCGTCTGGGAAAGGGAACGAGCTGAATTTCGAAAAAGGTTTGAAGAGTCGAAGCGCAATACCGATCAGATCCTGGCTGAACTCCGGGATGGGCGAGACGAGCGACGGGTATTGCTGGAGGCGATGTTCAGGGTGATGGACCGTCTGGACCAGCAGCAGCCTCCGCCGCCAAACCTGCGGTCCGTCTAAGGCGGACGCTCAGACCCGCAGTTCGTAGCTGAACCACTCGGTGCGCTCGGCGCCGGTGGCATCGTAGAGGCGCTGTGCGGTCTTGTTGTCCGGCGCCGTCGACCACTCGACGAAGGGGACGCCGCGTTCGCGGGCAACTTCGGAGGTCGCTTCGATAAGGGCGCGGCCGACCCCCGCGCCGCGGGCATCCTCGGTCACGAAGAGGTCGTTCATCAGGACGCTCTCGCAGGCCTCGGTCGAGCTGAAGTGCCAGTAGAGGCAGGCGTAACCGACGAACCGCCCGTCCCGTCGCGCCCCCAGCAGCAACCCGTCCTCGCTCGGCGCAAGGAAGCGGCGGAAGAAGGTGCGGTTGCGCTCCTCGTCGATCTCCTCGACTTCGTAGAAGCGCTGGTAGGCGGCGATCAGCGGCAGCAGCTGCTCGAACTCCTCGACGGCGACCGGCGCGATCTCCAGCTCAGCGGGCACCGCACCACGGTAGCGGCACGCAAGGCTGCGCTCACGTGAAGGGACCGCCGCGTCGATGCCGTAAACGACCCTCACGAACCGGTGCAGGTCCCCCTCTAACCTTTGGGGCGCCGCCGGAGGCAAGAGATAGTCCCGTTAGGAGGGGATCCCGCTGGCACGTCCTTCAGATTCGAACGAGCAGCTCCTCTGCAGCTTCTGCGGCAAGTCGCAGCGCCAGGTGAAAAAGCTGATTGCCGGCCCCGGCGTCTACATCTGCGACGAGTGCATCGACCTCTGCAACGAGATCATCGACGAGGAGCTGACGGCGCCGCCCGTCTTCGAGCTCGAGAACCTGCCCAAGCCGCAGGAAATCTTCGACGTGCTGCAGGAGTACGTGGTCGGCCAGGACGCCGCCAAGCGCTCGCTCTCCGTAGCGGTCTACAACCACTACAAGCGGGTCCAGATCGCCCAGTCCGACGAGACCGAGGTCGAGCTGCAGAAGTCGAACATCATGATGCTGGGGCCGACCGGCTGCGGCAAGACGCTGCTCGCCCAGACCCTGGCCCGGATCCTCAACGTCCCCTTCGCGATCGCCGACGCAACCGCGCTGACCGAGGCCGGCTACGTCGGCGAGGACGTCGAGAACATCCTCCTGAAGCTGATCCAAGCCGCCGACTTCGACGTCAAGAAGGCCGAAACGGGGATCATCTACATCGACGAGATCGACAAGATCGCGCGCAAAGCCGACAACCCGTCGATCACCCGCGACGTCTCCGGCGAAGGCGTCCAGCAGGCGCTGCTGAAGATCCTCGAGGGGACCACCGCCTCGGTGCCCCCGCAGGGCGGGCGCAAGCACCCCCACCAGGAGTTCCTGACGATCGACACCACCAACATCCTCTTCGTCTGCGGCGGTTCCTTCGCCGAGCTCGACAAGGTGATCGAGCGCCGCGTCGGCGATCGCGGGATCGGCTTCGGCGCCGAAATCTCCTCGCGGGAGAAAAAAGACACCGGCGAGTGGTTCGAGCAGGTGCTGCCCGAGGACCTGATCGAGTACGGCCTGATCCCGGAGTTCATCGGCCGACTGCCGGTGATCACCGCGATCCACCAGCTAAGCCGCGACGACCTGACCACCATCCTCACCGAGCCGCGCCACGCCCTCACCCGCCAGTTCCAGCGCTTCTTCGAGTTCGACGACATCGAGCTCGTCTTTGCCGACGACAGCCTCGAGGCGATCGCCGACAAGGCCCTCGAGCGCGAGACCGGCGCCCGCGGCCTGCGCTCGATCCTCGAGGAGACCCTGCTCGACGTCCAGTTCGAGCTGCCCTCGCGCCGCGACGTCACCAAGTGCGTCGTCACCAAGGAGACGATCACCGAGGGTCGCCGCCCGACCCTCGTCACCGAGGCCGTCCAACAGGACATCGGCCCGGCGGATCCGGGGATCACTGAGGAAACTGCGTAGCGGGAATCGGTAGGGAGGGAGGGGTGTCCCCTGACCTCCCTGGGTTCCTCGCCGGACGCGTGGCAACTCTCTATGAGTGGATAGGGCGAGGAACATGACGCCGGTCGGCCAGGGGACACCCCTCCCTCCGAGCGACAGTCGCTGACGATTCGCTTTTACCGAGTCCGCGAGAAACGTCGCATAGCGACGGTTTTCGCGGACTCGTGTGATCCCGTAGCTCACCTCCGGTCGCGGAGGGTGCCGGTGGGGGTCTCCTGGGCACTTAGCACGAGGCGGGCCAGCCACGAAAGGGCGCCAGCGACAGCACGTCGACCCGCCGAGCTGCGCCCGGGGGACCCCCACCGGCACCCTCCCTCAATCCACCGCTTATCTAGACTCGCCGCGTGGACGAGGCGCAGCGACAGCGGTTGGAGGAGACGACGCGTTACGACCCGACCGAGGTCGAGGCGCGGGTCTTCGCCGAGTGGATCGATGGGGGGTACTTCCACCCGGAGGCGGAGGGGTCGCCGGAGGAGAACTTCTCGGTTGCGATCCCGCCGCCGAACGTGACCGGGGCGCTGCACATGGGGCATGCGCTGAACGGGTCGATGCAGGATGCGCTGGTGCGGATGAACCGGATGCGGGGGAAGAACACGCTCTGGATCCTCGGGACCGATCACGCCGGTATCGCCACCCAGGCTGTGGTCGAGAAAGACCTGCGGAAAGAAGGGAAGTCCCGCCACGACCTCGGCCGCGAGGCCTTTGTCGAGCGGGTCTGGGAGTGGAAAGCCGAGTACGGCTCGCGGATCGTCGAGCAGTACAAGCGGCTCGGCGCCTCCTGCGACTACGAGCGGGAGCGCTTCACCCTCGACGACGGCTACGTCAAGGCCGTCTACCGCGTCTTCAAGCAGCTCTTCGACAAGGGCTACATCTACCGCGACAACTACATGGTCAACTGGGACCCCGGCTCGCACTCGGCGATCTCCGACCTCGAGGTCGAGAACCGCGAGGTCGAGGACGCGCTCTACTCGATCGACTATCCGGTCGAGGGCTCCGACGAGGTTCTGACCGTCGCCACGGTGCGGCCGGAGACGATGCTGGCCGACACCGCCGTCGCCGTCAACCCGGACGACGAGCGCTACGGCCACCTCGTCGGCGAGCACCTGGTCCTGCCGCTGGTCGGCCGCCGCATCCCCGTCATCGCCGACGAGCACGTCGACGTCGAGTTCGGCACCGGGGCGCTGAAGATCACCCCCGGCCACGACCCCAACGACTTCGAGATCGGCCGCAAGCACGGGCTCGAGGAGATCGGCGTGATCGGCCCCGACGGTCGGATGACCGAGGAGGCCGGGAAGTTCGCCGGCCTCACCGCCGCCGAGGCCCAAGAGGCCGTGGTCGCGGCGCTGCGCGACGAGGGACGGCTCCGAGCCGAGGAGCCCTACACCCACTCGGTCCCCTTCTCGCACCGCTCCGGCGAGCGGATCGAGCCGCTGATCTCGCTGCAGTGGTTCTGCCGCATGGACGAGCTGGCGGGGCCCGCGATCGAGGTCGTCGAACGCGACGAGGTCCAGATCACGCCGTCGCAGTGGAAGCGCGTCTATCTCGACTGGATGGGCGAGATCCGGCCCTGGTGCATCTCCCGCCAGCTCTGGTGGGGCCACCGGATCCCGGTCTGGTATTGCGACGCCTGCGAGGAGACGATCGTCGCCGAGCAAGAGCCCGAGCGCTGCGGCTCCTGCGGCGGCGAGCTGCGCCAGGAGGAGGACGTCCTCGACACCTGGTTCAGCTCGGCGATCTGGCCCTTCGCGACCCTCGGCTGGCCCGACGACACCCCCGAGCTGCGCGCCTTCTACCCGACCAGCTTCCTGACCACGGCGCGGGAGATCCTCTTCCTCTGGGTGGCGCGGATGATCATGACCGGGCTCGAGTTCCCCGGCGCGATCCCCTTCCGCGACGTCTACGTCCACTCGGTGATCCAGGCCCGCGACGGGCGGCGGATGTCGAAGAGCCTGGGGACGGGAATCGACCCGCTGGAGGAAATCGCCGTCCACGGCGCCGATGCGCTGCGCTTCGGCCTGCTGGCGATGTCCTCGACCCAGGACGTCCGCTTCTCCGACGCCAAGGTGCAGCAGGGGCGCGACCTCGCCAACAAGCTCTGGAACGCGAGCCGGCTGATCCTTCTCAACACCGCCGAGGTCGAGGCGGCGGCGCGGCCGACCTGCGTCGAGGACCGTTGGATCCTCTCGCGCCTGGAGCGGACGATCGCCTCGGTGACCGAGAAGCTCGAGGCCTACGACTTCGCCCATGCCGTCCAGGAGGCCTACTCGTTCTTCTGGCGCGACCTCTGCGACTGGTACCTGGAGATCGCCAAGCCGCGGCTCTACGACGGCGAGGAGGAGGTCTCGGCGATGCTGCTCTACGCGCTGGAGCGGTTGCTGGCGCTGCTGCACCCGACGATGCCCTTCGTCACCGAGGAGATCTGGAGCTTCCATCCCTCGCACCGAGGGCACCTCGCCATTCACGCCTTCCCCGGGGCCGACGAGTCCCTCTTCGACGAGGCCGCCGAAGCCGACGTCGAGAGCGGAATTCGGCTGACCCAGCGGCTGCGCGCCTGGCGCGATCTCGCCGGCGTCCCCGCGGGGGCGAAGCTGGCGGCGGTGATCGACGGGGTCGAGCCGCCCTCCTTCGTCTCCCGCCTCTCCCGGGTCGAGTTCGACGGCATCGGCGCCGAGCCGGTCGCCTCCGTCGGCCCGGTGCGGGTCCTCGACTCCGATCAGCTCGACGCCGGGGCGGTGGCCGAGCGCCTCGAGAAGCGCCGCGCCGAGCTGCGGGCTGAGGTCGAGCGCGGCGAGCGCAAACTCGGCAACGAGGGCTTCGTCGCCAAGGCCCCGGCCGAGGTGGTCGAGGAGGAGCGGGGGAAGCTGGAGCGCTACCGCACCGAACTCGCCGAGCTGAGCTGATCGACGCCGACGCCTACCTCGAATCGCTCGAACCGGTCGGCTGGCGACTCGGCCTCGAGCGGATGCACAAGCTGACGACGGCGCTGGGCCTGCCCCAGCACCGCTTCGCCTCGATCCACGTCGTCGGCACCAACGGCAAGTCCTCGGTGACGCGGATGACGGCGGCCCTGCTGGAAGCGCATGGTCTCCGGGCGGGCGCGGTCGTCTCACCGCACAGCGACCGCTGGGCGCAGCGGACCTTGATCGGCGGGCAGGAGGTGAACGACGAGGCCTGGGCGGAGGCGGTGGAACAGGTCGCGCGGGCGGCCGAGGGGGTCAACCGCAGCCTCGACGAGGGCGATGCGATCACCCAGTTCGAGGCGGCGACGGCGGCGAGCTTCGTGGCGCTGGCAAACGCGCGGGTCGAGGTGGCGGTGGTCGAGGCCGGCCTCGGGGGAAGGCTCGACGCGACCAACACGATCCCCTCCCGCGTCACCGTCCTCACCTCGATCGGCCTTGACCACACCGAGTGGCTGGGGGAGACCGAGGTGGAGATCGCCGCCGAGAAGCTGGCCGTCCTGCGCGACCAGACGACGCTGGTGCGGGGGGAGGTCGGCGAGGAGGTGCGGGCGTTGGTCGCGGAGACGGCCAGGGAAAGAAGCGCGCGCCTGGTGGCGGCCCCGGTGGAGCCGGCCTTCGAGGTGCACCTCCGGGCGCCGGGGGAGTTCCAGCGGCGGAATTTCGCAATCGCCTGCGCCGCGGCCGAAGCCTTCCTCGGTCGGGTCGAGCCCGGTCTGGCGGCGGGGGTGGCCGCGAGTCTCATCGTCCCGGGCCGTTTGGAGCTGATTGCCGACGACCCGCCGACCTATATCGACGCTGCTCACAATCCTGCCGGGGCGGCAGCCCTCGCCCGCTCGCTGATGCGGCTGGACGATGACCTGCCGGTGACCGCCTGCCTGGCGGTGCTCGCAGACAAGGATGCGCCCGCAATGCTGCGAGCTCTTGGCCCAGCTCTCGACTACGTCGTCTGCACCGAGCTGCCGGCGGCGGCGCTGCAAGGACATGGACGACCCGACGCTCGCTCCCGCCCCGCGGTCGACCTGGAGAAAATCTGTGAGGAGATCGGCCTCCCGGCTGCTGCGGAGCCAAATTTCGAGGCGGCCGTCAAGCGAGCCCGCTTGCTCGCGAAAGGGACCGTGGTGATCACCGGTTCCCACTATGCAATCGCCCCGGCGCGGGCGATCCTCGGGACCTGACTGTGCGAGGATTCTGCGATGGATCGCCCTCGCAGCGCCGGTTCCGAACTGCTCTCGATGATGGGGCTGGTTGCCGCCGTGGTGGCGATCGTGATCCTCGTCTTCTTCGGAGTCGGCTACCTGTTCGGAAGGCTGTTTCTCTAAAGAACAGGGTTGACGTCGGCAACGGCGAAGTAGACTGCCGCCCCCGCGGCGTCCGCAACCCCCTTTCCTACCTATGCCCCTAGCGATCTTCGGCATCACCAACGACGGCCTCAATCTGGTCGCGACCCTCTTCCTGCTGATGCTGGTCGTGCTCTGGCTGGCGCTGATCGTCTACACCTACCTCGACGCCCGCCGCCGCATCTCCGACCCCTTCCTGGTCGCCTGCGCGTCCGTCGCCTCCTTCTACCCCTTCAGCGGCACCGCCGTCTACGCGATCGGCCGCCCGCCGGAGTACCTGGAGGACGCGCACGAGCGCGAGTTGGAGATCAAAGCAGCGGAGCTGCGGGTGCGGCAGCTGGAGGACCAGTCCTGTCCCAATTGCGAGTACCCGGTCGAGAAAAGCTACCTGCGCTGCCCCAACTGCCAGCGCCGGCTCAAGGACCCTTGCCCGACCTGCGGCAAGCCGGTCGACCCGCGCTGGGGCCTCTGCCCCTTCTGCGAGACGAGCCTCGGCGGCGGTGGCGAGCGGCCGCGCCGTAAACGTAGAGACCCCGAAGAGCGCCAGGCGCCGCCGCAGCAGCAACGCCA
>Ga0184624_10000110_pt1 | contig 20276 bp, 21 predicted proteins | sample PLM3_5_b1_FD_133157 | JGI IMG/M metagenome (GOLD analysis project Ga0184624, IMG submission 133157) | Groundwater sediment microbial communities from an aquifer in East River, Colorado, USA - PLM3_5_b1 | ecosystem: Environmental > Terrestrial > Soil > Riparian zone | place: USA: East River...
AGCGGCCTCGCCGCCTCGATCCTCCAGCGGGCCGGCTTCGAGGACGTCATCCACGTCGGCAAGGGGGTCGGGGTCTGGCGCGACGGCGGCCATCCGGTGCAGAGTGGCGCCGCCGAGACGGCTCCCGCCTGATCCTCGCTATTTGCGGGAAGGTGGCGCGAAGTCGCCTTCTTTCTTTGACTTCGGCCTGACATTTGTAAAGAACCTCCGTTGAACTTGTGCACGTGCAACGGGCGTCGTGGTCGCTGACTGGTCGTCTGCGGCGCCCGTTTCACTTGCACCCCGCGGGCGCAACCCTGAGAGACTCCACGAATGGACGCTTCCCGCACCTACGACCTCGTCCTCTTCGGCGGGACCGGTTTCACCGGTGGCTTGACCGCCGACTACCTGGCGGCGCGCGTCCCCGAGGGGAAACGGTGGGCCCTGGTCGGCCGCAACCGCACCAAGCTCGACGCCGTCGTCGCGCGTCTCGCCACGGCCAATCCTGGAGCTAGCGCTCCCGAGGTGATCGAGGCCGATGCGGGCGACCGCGCCGCGATGCGCGGGGTGGCGGAGGCGACGCGCGTCGTCGTCACCACGGTCGGTCCCTACGCCCTCTACGGAGAGCCGCTCGTCGCCGCCTGCGCCGCCGCGGGAACCGACTACGCGGACCTCACCGGCGAGCCCGAGTTCGTCGACCGGATGTGGGTCGAGCACCACGCCGAGGCCGAGCGCACCGGCGCCCGAATCGTCCACTGCTGCGGCTTCGACTCGATCCCGCACGACCTCGGCGCCTACTTCACGGTCAAGCAGCTGTCCGAGAACGTGCCGCTGACCGTCAACGGCTACGTCCGCAGCAACGCCAGCTTCTCCGGCGGCACCTACCACTCGGCGATCAACGGCTTCGGCCGCGCCCGGCAGACCCTCGCCGCTGCCAAGGAGCGCCGCCGCGCCGAGCAGCGCCCGCCGGGGCGCGAGGTCCACTCGGCGCCTGCGCGCGCCCGCCACGACGCTGAGCGCGGAGGCTGGGTCGTGCCGCTGCCGACGATCGACGGCGCCATCATCCGCCGCTCGGCGGCGGACCTCGATCGCTACGGCCCCGACTTCACCTACGGCCACAACATGGTCGCCAAGCACCTGGCATCGGTGGCGGGACTCGCCGCCGGAGTCAGCACGGGTTTTGCTCTCGCACAGCTGCCGCCGACCCGGAAGCTGCTGCTGAAGATGAAAACCCCGGGCGAGGGACCGAGCGCGGAGAAACGGGAGAAGAGCTGGTTCAAGGTCGTCTTCGTCGGCGAAGGCGGCGGCAAGCGCGTCGTCACCGAGGTCCGCGGCGGCGACCCCGGCTACAGCGAGACCTCGAAAATGCTCGCCGAGTCCGGCCTCTGCCTCGCCTTCGACGAGCTGCCGCAGCGCTCCGGCCAGCTGACCACCGCGGTGGCGATGGGCGACGCTCTCCTCGAGCGCATTCAGAAAGCCGGGATCAGCTTCGAGGTTGTCGAATCCTCCCCAGCCGGGTAGAACTGCCGCCATGGATGACCAGCAAGTACTAGGCCGCATCGACCAGCTCGTCCAAGAAGAGGAGCAGCTCCTCCATCGCCATGAGGGTGAGGGCCTCGACGACGACGAGCACGCCCGCCTCGACGAGCTCAAAGTCCAGCTCGACAAGGCCTGGGACTACCTCCGCCAGCGCCGCGCCCTCCGCCGCGCCGGCGACGACCCCGACGAGGCCAGCGTCCGCGACGGCGGCACCGTCGAGGATTACGAGCAGTAGCCACGACCCAGGCGTCACCACCGCCCGCCCCGACCCCGTTCGCGCCGCTACCCTTCAACCGGCTCCCGGCGCCTTGGCGGAGTGGCTACGCAGCGGCCTGCAAAGCCGTTTACACCGGTTCGATTCCGGTAGGCGCCTTCAGATTTCCGAGCCGATGATTCGTCCGCACCCCGCCACCCTCGCCGCGAGAATTGGCCTCGTCGCCTTGGTCCTGCTGGCGCTCTGTTCCGTCTTCAGCCGCGAGTCCTTTGCTGCCGAATGGGAAGAACTGCCTGTCGTGCCGACCCTCGAACCTCCTGTCGTCGGCCATCTTGAGAAGGTCACGAGCCGGGGCCAGGCTTATGGCAACCGTCCCGGGGTCTTCGCCAAGATCGGCGACAGCATCACTGCCTCGCCGTCGTTCTTGCAGGGACTGGCGTGCCGGGCGCCGCGTCTCGGGACCTGGGGCGAGGTTCGCGGGACGCTGGAGTTCTTCGGCGAGACCCCCGTGCCCCGGGGCGTGGAGGAAGTGCAATGTTCCGTCAGCAACAGCTTCTCGCGCCTCGGCGTAGCTGCCGTGGGCGGATGGCGGGTGGTCGATGCTCTGTCGCCGAGAGAATCGTTCCCCGAGTGTCAGGGCCTGCCCGCGGTCAGCTGTGAGCTGCAACTGCTGCACCCGTCCGTCGCCCTGATCATGTTCGGGACCAACGACCTGGAGGAGTTCACCCCCGTCGAGTTCCGCCGTGACCTCGCCCGTCTGACCCGGCTCGTTTCCAGCGCCGGGACGATTCCGGTGGTCAGTACGATCCCGCCCCGTGCGCAGCCGTGGTTCTCGCCGCGGGTCGCGCGCTTCAATGCCGAAATAGCCGCCCTGGCTGAGAACCGGGCGCTGCCTCTCTGGAACTTCTGGCGGCAGATGACCGAGCCAGGGGTTCCCGGTTCGGGCCTGAGCGAAGACGGGGTCCATCCGAGCGTTCTCTGTCCTCCTTGTACCGCCGTCGATTTTCGACCTGGCGGACTTCGGTATGGCTACGCGCTGCGGAACCTCGGGGCGCTACGTGTGCTCGATCGCCTTCGCCGCCAGATTGCGACTCCCGCGGACCAAGGCATATGAGCCGACGGCCAGCGCCAGGGTTCCAGCCACCGTAAGGCCCCAGCGGACGGGGACCCCCAGGCCGGTCGTGGAGAGCGAGCTCTGCAGGGCGACGAGGAACGGGATGTGGACGAGGTAGATCCAGAAGCTCGCGTCGGCCAGATAGCGCAGCACCCGTGACTCCTGGTGGACGTGCCGCGCCAGCACCCCCCAGATGCCGAACAGGGTCAGCCAGCAGACGATGCCGACGGTGAACAGTCCGTAGAGGCGCAGCTCGTCGATTTCGGCAAGCACCCCCGGCGTGCCGACGTTGCCGGTGAAGTCGCCGTTGTCGTAGAAGAGGAGGAAGGCGGGCACGGCGATCAGCGTCCCCGCCGCGAGCCGCAGCCAGGCCCCCCGCTTCAGCTGCTCGATCAGATCGCTCTGGCCGCTGAGCAGCCAGCCGAAGAGGAAGAAGAAGCTGAAGTAGGCAAACAGGGTCGGGGCGGGGACCAGCGAGTTGGACGCCGAGCCCCCCGCCACCCAGCCGGTCTTGGTGCTCAGGATCGCGGCGCTCACCGCAGCCAGGGCCGGAATTCCCCACCAAGACCTCATCAGGCGATCGAAGCCGCCTTTGATCGCCACTCCCAGCCTCGGTGCCCGCTGGATCGCCAGCCAGATCCCGATCGCGACCAGGGAGATCAGCAGCAGGTAGGCGATGAACCAGAGATGCCGTGGGGTGAGGCTGAAGACGTTGCCGAGGTCCAGTTCTCGTTTCGGTGGCAGCTCGCCTTTTCGCGGCCACAGCGCCGCCGCGCCGATGACGAAGAGGTTGGCGAGCGGGACGACGGTCAGCATCCCGACCACTAACGGCAGCCCGAGCCGGCGAAAGCGGGCGCGCAGCTGCCGGGCGGCGGTGGATCGGCGCAGCGCGCTTGCGGCCAGGAAGCCGGAGATGGCGAAGAACAAAGGCATGTGCCAGGCATGGACGAACCAGACCACGGCGTCGACGACCCGGGGGTCCCCATCGCCCTTCTGGATATAACGGGCGGCGTGGTAGGGGATCAGCAGGAGGATCGCCGAGACACGGATGGCGTCGAGATGATGGCTGCGCTGGCTGCCTTCCTCGGACATAGGACAGGGTAGGCGGTCCCGGTCGGCGCGCTGACTTTTGGGCGAGCCGGGCTCCCCGGCTCGCTTCTCCTCGCTGCTTTGAGCGCTAGAAGACGCGGCGGAACAGATAGATCGCAAGCAGGATGAGGATGATGATGATCAGGATCGTGATGATGCTCATTGCTCTCCTTTGGGTTGGGAATTAGGGCTGCCGCCAGTCATCCCCTCTAGGGCTGGCGCTCAAACTTCCCGATCTATCTCGTAGCTCTCGGCAAGTTCTGAGAGGGCCTCGAGGGAAACGTCCAATGCTTCGGCGATGCGGCGCACGTCGCCCCACTTGGGATCGCGGCGGGCGCTCTCGATCTCGGCGAGGAGCGAGGGGGAGAGGCCGGCCTGCTCGGCGAGAGCAGCCTGGGAGAGCTTCGCCTTCTTGCGCAGCTCATGGACTGCTCTGGCTAGGCCTCGTTGGCCTTTGGATGGTGGGGGCCCGCTAGGCACCGACCAAGAGTCTCTCGCGTCTAGCGGACCTTCAGCGGCGCGATGGCGCTGCGGGCCCCGCCCTTCTTGGTGCTCAGCTTCCTCACTCGACGCCATCGCTGCCGCTAATGCTGGCACCCGGGGACACCTTGTGTACCGAAGCGATTCTCTCGTAATCTCAGTGAGTGACCGAGCACTCGGCAGAGGCTGAGAACTCGAAGGAGCAAGAGGCGGACCGGAGCGCGGTCCGGCTTTCGCGTCTCTATCTCGACGCCGTTCGGGCGGCCGACGCGCCCGGCGCCTTCCGCGTCGCCGCCGGCGCCCTCGCCGGGGGAATGACGATCCCGGAGCTCTACCAGCGCGTGATCGCCCCGGCGATGCACGAGGTCGGCGAGCTCTGGGCGAAGGGGGCGTTGACCGTCGCCGACGAGCACCTGGCGACTTCGCTCACTCATAGAGTCCTCGCGGCGCTGCGGCCGCCGGTCTGGGTGGGGGTGGGGAGCGAAGACGACTCCGGCGCCTCCAAAGGGCGGGTGATGCTCGCCGCGGTCGAGGGAGAGCAACACGTGCTGGGGCTGCGGATGGCGGCCGACGTGCTCGAGGATGCCGGCTTCGAGACGATCTACCTCGGGGCCGATGTTCCGATCGGTGCCCTTCTGCAGGCGCTCGACTCGCTCTCCCCGGACTTGCTGGCGCTCTCAGCGACGATGCCCGAGCTGGGCCCCGAGCTCGACCAGGTCGCCGCCGCGGTCCGGCGCACCCACCCGCGCCTCGGCCTGCTCGTCGGCGGGCAGGCAGCGTCCCCCCGGGTTATCGGAGGGACGCTGGTCCGCGACCTCGAGATCCTCCCCGCGGCCGTCCCCGGCTGACCTAAGTGTGGTTGGGACCGTCGTCTGAGCCGCCGCCACCGTGGTCATCGCCACCGCTGTCGTCGTCACCACCGCCACCGCCACCGCCGCCGCCCTGCGGCTCGACCTGCTTGGCGAGCAGGCCGCTATCGGTACGGAGGTAGTCGACCTCGATCTGCATCCCGTTGCGAAGGGCGCCGAAGCCGGCGATCCGCTCGAACTCGGTAGTGCCGTTGACTTTGATCTGGATTCGGTTGCCGTTCTCGGTCCTGATCCTGAAGGTGCGGTTGTCGCCGTTCTTGGAGATCACGGTCCCGTCGACGTGGCGCAGCGCCGCCTGCGCGGGCGCGGCGATGAGGCCGATTGCGAGCGCTCCGGCGAGCGCCGCCGTCACCAGTAGAGATGCGCGTTTCCTGGTCATCGTGTCCCTGCCTTTCTGTTGCTGTAAGTCCCTTTCGCCGCCATACGGAGAGGCGGTTCCCGAAGTTCAAATCGCTTAGACCGGCGCCGCTGCGGGTACTCGGCCTCTGTCCACCAGTCACGAACGGAAACCAGGGAACCAGGAGGAGAACATGGCTGAGAGGACGGGAGAACGCACGGTCGATAACCGTGACGGGGTCGACCGACGGACCGACGAGGGCAACGGCGTACGCGACGATGTCCGCCGCCGGGATGCGGCGGCCGGGCCGGCTGTCGTCCACGAGCGCCAGCGCGACGAGTATGGCGGCTTCAACATCGGCGCCGCCTTCTTCGGCTGGATGGTCGCGGTCGGGATCGCGGTCCTGCTGACGGCGCTGCTCAGCGCCGCGGGCGCTGCGATCGGCCTCACCAAGTTGAGCGAAGGCGAGGCGGAATCGAATGCGGAGACGATCAGCATCGTCGGCGGCATCCTCCTCATCGCCGTGCTGGCGATCAGCTACTACGCCGGCGGCTACGTGGCCGGGCGGATGTCCCGCTTCGACGGTGGCCGCCAGGGTCTGGGCGTGTGGTTGTTCGGGTTGATCGCGACGGTGGTCCTGGCAGTGCTGGGCGCGATCGCGGGCTCCGAATACAACCTTTTCTCGCAGCTGAACCTGCCGCGGATCCCGATCGACGAAGGCTCGCTTGCCGGCGGCGCCGCGATCGCGTTGATCCTCGTCCTGGTCGCGACCGTCTTCGCGGCGATCGCGGGCGGCAAGGTGGGGGAGCGCTACCACCGCAAGGTCGACCGCGCCGGGTACGAGCCGCGGCAGCGGGAGGTTTAGCTCCTGGGTCGCTGCCAGTTGGGCCTCAGGTAGGCCTCGTCGAAGCCTGCCTTGAGGATGTTGCGATAGCTCGCCGAAGGCCGGTCCGGAACCCGCTCTCCCGTCTCCACCAGGAGGGTGCGGCAGCCGGCCTCGGCGGCGTCGCTTATGCGTTTGCGCAGGAGCGCGGTCTGGCAGCCGCGCCCGCGCGCCTCCTCGAGCGTGGCGCCGATCCCGAACTCGGCGACCCCGTCTTCGATCAACATCGCGCCGCAGCCGCACGCCTCGCCGTCGACGCGGGCGACGTAGCAGCGCCAGCCGTCCCGTCCCGGCAGGTGGGCGAAGAGCTCGGCTCCCCAGGCCGGCATGCCGAAGCCAAGGGCGGCGATGGTTCCGAACGGCTCCTGGTCGGGCGAGGTCACCTCGACGACCTCGACGCCGTCGGGAGCTGGGAAGCGCGGCGGATGCGGATCGCGGACGAACTTCATCCAGGCATAGGTCGGCTCGAATCCCTGCTCCCGCAGCCAGGTCTCCGCGGCGGCGGTTCCGGGGAGATCCGGCGTGACCGAGACGTAGGGGGTCGATCGCTCCTCGGCCCAGGCCACCGCTGCTTCGAGATCCGAGCGTTCCGGGGCCTCGGCGGCGCCGAGCACCAGGTTCAGCATCCCGACCTGTCCCAGCTCGCGAGCGACCGTCACCTGGATCGGGCCGAACGTTCGCACCTCGACGCCGCGCTCGGCCGCGACCTCGGCCGGAACCGATTCCCAGATCCCGCGCCAGAAGCGGCGGTCGACCCGGTCGAGCTCTGCCGAGTCGTAGGCGACTCCGTTCTTCGTCGTGCCGGTGCCCATGGAATGGCAGCATAGGCTGCGGTGATGAGCGAGCGCGAAGCTGCCGACGGGGTGCCCCGCGACCAGGTGATCGTCCTCTTCGGCGCCAGCGGCGACCTCGCCAAGCGCAAGCTGCTGCCGGGGATGTTTCACCTGATGCGGGTTGGGCTGATGCCGGAGCGGTTCCGGATCATCGGCGCCGCCCGCAAGCCGCTGGGGGACGAGGAGTTCCGGGAGCTGGCGCGGGAGTCGGTCGCCGGCTCCGGCCGCCACGGTGAGGAGCCGGAGGACTGGGAGCGGTTCTCCGGGTCGCTCCGTTTCGCCGCCGTCGGCGAGGGATTCGGCGAGCTCGAGCGGGTGATCGGCGAGGCGCGCGAGGAGCTGGGCGGGGCGCCGGAGGTGCTCTTCTACCTCTCGCTACCGCCGCAGGCCGCGGCTGGGACGGTCGAGCAGATCGGCGAGCTCGGGCTCGGCGGGGGCGCCCGGGTGATCACCGAGAAGCCCTTCGGGACCGACCTCGAGTCCTCCCGCAGCCTCAACCGCAAGCTGCACTCGGTCTTCGCCGAGGAGTGCATCTTCCGCATCGACCATTACCTGGGGCGGGAGGCGGTCCAGAACCTGCTGGCGCTGCGCTTCGCCAACGGCATGTTCGAGCCGGTCTGGAACCGCAACCACATCGACCACGTCCAGATCGACATCCCGGAGACGCTCTCGATCGAGATGCGCGGCTCCTTCTACGAGGAAACGGGCGCCTTCCGCGACATGATCGTCACCCACCTGTTCCAGGTCCTCGGCTTCGTCGCGATGGAGCCGCCGACCTCGCTGGAGCCGAAACCGCTCGGGATCGAGCGCGAGAAGGTGTTCGAGGCGATGCCGCCGCTGCGCCCCGAGAACGTCGTCCGCGGCCAGTACGAGGGCTACCGCGACGAGGACGGGGTCGCCGCCGACTCCGACACCGAGACCTTCGTCGCCGTCAAGGCCTTAGTTGACAACTGGCGCTGGGAGGGCGTGCCGTTCTACCTGCGCTCGGGCAAGCGGCTGGGAGAGAGCCGGCACCTGCTGACGATCGCCTACGCGCGGCCGCCGCGGCGGATGTTCCCGCTCGCCTGCGACCAGATCGCCGAGTCCTTCGGCCACGACCACCTCACCTTCGAGCTTGGCGACCCCGGCAGCATCTCCGCCTCCTTCCTTGCCAAGGTGCCGGGGCCGCGGATCCAGCTCGGCGAGGCCCACATGCGATTCAGCTACGCCGATACCTTCGGCGGCCCCGACGAGGCGCTCGACCCCTACGAGCGGCTGATCCACGACGTCATGGTCGGCGACCGCACCCTCTTCACCAGCTCCGAGGCGATCGAGCGGCTCTGGGAGGTCTCCGAGCCGGTCCTCCGCGAGCCGCCCCCGGCGATCCCCTACGAGCCCGGCTCCTGGGGCCCGCGCCAGATCGACGACCTGATCGCGCCCCGCCGCTGGCACCTGCCCAACGAGCACGTCTAGGAGAACGGAAAAGGGCCCCGTCCGGGGCCCTTTATCTCCGAAGGACGTACCACCAGAGAGTTCTAAGTCGCTGGCTCGTCGGTCCTCAAACTCTGCAAGTTCGACCTAAGAAACACCGCTAAACGCGGAAAGTTGCATCAGATGCATCGACCCTTGCAGGAGAACCTTTAGCCAGCGACCGCCTTTCTCCTGCCCATTGCTAGATTCCGCAATCCCGGGCGTATAGCTCAGTTGGGAGAGCGCCGCCTCGACAAGGCGGAGGTCACTGGTTCGAGCCCAGTTACGCCCACTCAGGCAGCAGCACTCTGTGGAGCGGCCGGCGCCGGCAGCGCTTCGAGGATGCTTGCCGGCAGACGGGTGCTCGCCTCCCAGACCTCGATAGCGACGAGGTTGTGACTAGCGCGGTCGTAGTCGCGGAGGCCGCCAGGAACACGCTCGCTGACAACATCGCTCGATTCCCCAGTCGGGAACCAGGCGATGTCGGCGTCTCGGTCGTAGTAGGCAAACATCGTTCTCAGGGTAGCGCCGGTAGTCGGCTCGGAATCAGAGGGAGCTAATAGGGCACATACAGAGGGGTTTTTTTACTCGGTTAGGGTCGCGCAATCGGAACCTTCTGCGCCCGACTTGCTGTTCTGGTTGTCACGATTGCCGCCTTCTCGCTGTTACCTGCGGGATCGGCTTGGGCGGTCGATTACGACTGCGAAGATTTCGCCACCCAGGAGGAAGCGCAGGAATACCTGCTTCCCGGTGATCCCTACGGACTTGACGGCGACAACGACGGGGTCGCCTGCGAGGACCTCCCTTCGGGCGGAGGTGGCGGTGGCGGTGGGTCAACTACCGAGCCACCCCCACCACCCGAGCCACCGAAGCTGAAGAAGGCCGCCAAACGGGCGGCGTGGGCGAAGGCTCAACGTTTCGACAGCTCCCACTCCAGCGTCAGCGGCATTGCTTTCAACGGGTGCAACCGCCGATCGAAGTACAAGGTGGTGTGCAGCTTCTACACCGCCGGAAGCACGTCCAGCCTCGAAACGCGATGCAACCTGAGAGTGATCGTCCGAGGCGAAGGGAGCATCGCTTCCGCGCGCCTCCGTCCCAGCTGCCGCCGCGAGCCGATCCTCACCTTCCCGCGGGCGGAGGCAGCGATGGAAGCAGAAGGCAGGTTCATCGCCGAAAAGCCGGTGCGGCTCACCGGGGTCAGGCGCCAGAGCCGCACCAGCATCGCGGGTGAAGCGACTTGGGTCCGCACCACTGCCGTGCGCGAACGCTGTTCGGTTGAACTGGTGGCGGTCCTGCTCAACTCGGGTGAAGTGGAAGTGCGGTCTCGCTACTTCGAATGCCTCCCGACCTGAGCTCAGCTCCTCAGACGCTCGCCGGCAGTTTCACCTGGGTCAGCCGCAGGCTGTTGCCCGAGGGGTCGCGGAAGCCGCAGTCGATTCCGTAGGGGCGCTCTTCCGGGGTCTCGGTGAACTCGACGCCGCGGGCCTTCAGCTGCTCGTAGTCGCCTTGGCAGTCGTCGGTGGTGAGGAAGACGGTGCCGGAGAAGCCCTTGGCCATCAGCTCCTCTACCTGCCGGGTCGTCTGCTCGTCCATCACCGGGGGGCCGGGGATCGCCATCAGGACGACGGCCATGTCCTCCTGGTCGGGCGGGCTGACGGTGAGCCAGCGGAAGTCGCCCATCTCCGGCAGGGTGACGTCGGAGCGGACCTCGAAGCCGAGCTTCTCGGTGTAGAAGGCGAGCGCCTCGTCCTGGTCGTGGACCCATAGCTGTGCGGTAGAGATCTTCATGTTTCCTCCTTCTCGGGATTGCTGGAGGCGATGCTAGGTGCGGGGTTGCGGGCTGTCTTCTCGAATCGTGCGGTGTTGCGGACGGCCGTAGGCGCGGACGACGCAGGCGGGGACGACGGCGTGGGCTGAAGCTGGCGCTCCGGCGGCCCGGTACTCGGTCGGGGTCATCCCGTACATGTGCTTGAAGCTGGTGGTGAAGGAGCCGACGCCCTGGAGGCCGACCTCGAGGCAGACCTCGGCGACCGAGTGGTCGGTGTTGCGCAGCAGCGCCGCCGCCCGCTCGAGGCGCCGCGTCTGCAGGTAGACGTAGGGAGACTCGCCGAAGGTACGGCGGAACTCGCGGCTGAAGTGCGCCTTCGAGAGCCCGGCGGCGCGGGCGAGGTCGTCGACCTCCAGCGGCTCGGTGTAGCTGGCGTCGGCCAGGTCCTTTGCCCGGAGCAGGTGGCGGGCGGGAGGTACGAAGGCCACGAACTCAGTCTAGGCTCGCGGTCTCGTGATCGGGACTTACGCAGCCGTGCTGGCGATCTGCGCGGCCTCGCTGGCGATCGGGCAGGCGACGATCGGGCTCTGCGGCGGGCGGCGCTGGTCCTGGCTGGCGCCGGCCGTGGGGCTGGCGGTGCTGTGCGCGGTGTGCTGGGGGACGGTGCGGATGCCGGGGGATGGCCTGGTCTCCGCTGTGGTCATCTTCGCCCTTGTGGTGGCGTCGGTGGCCTACCTGTGGGGGCGGGTTGAGGGAGGAGGAGCGGCGCTGCGGGTCGGATGGCCGGTCGCGCTCGTCGCGCTTCTCGCTGCTTCGCTTCCGTTCGTAGTCGAAGGCCACATCGGAATCCTCGGCACGAGCTTCAACCCCGACATGTCTCAGCATCTGCTGGCAGCCGCCCGCCTAGCCGATGGCCACCCCTCCGAGTTGCTGAATCAGGGATATCCACTCGGACCTCACTCGATTGTCGTCGCTCTCAACAAGGGCCTTGGCATCGGCCTCGTCCAAGGATTTAGCGGCCTCACGATTGCCGTCGCTATTCTGGCTTGCCTCACGGCCGTCGCCGCTTTCCGCGATCTCCCCGCCCTCCCACGCACTGCCGGCGCACTCCTCGTCGGTCTCGCATATGTCGTCGCCTCCTACTTCGCCCAGGGCGCCTTCAAGGAGACGATGCAGGCGCTGTTCCTGCTCGCATTCGTGTTGGCGCTACGCGAGGGCCAGGGGGACTGGGCGGGACTGCCGCTCCAGTACGTCCCGGCGGCGCTGATCGCCGTCGGCTCCGTCTACACCTACAGCTTCCCCGGCCTGATCTGGCTGGGTGGGGCGGTGGTGATCTGGGCGCTGCTCACGCGGCCGGCGCTGCGGGCGCTCGGGCTCGCCTTCGTTGTCTACCTCGTTGCGACCCTGCCCGAGCTTGGGCGCATGCTCGATTTCCACAGCTTCGAGACCTTCGACCCCAACGGCCCCGGGCTTGGCAACCTCTTCGGCCAGATCTCACCGTTCGAGGCGCTGGGGATCTGGCCCTCGGGCGATTTCCGCCTGGCGCCCGGGGACGGGGCGGTGCCGGCGGTGGCCTACTACCTCGGGATCGCCTTCGGGCTGGGGCTCTTCGTCTATGGCCTCGTCCAGCTCTGGAAGCACCGCGAGAACGCGATCCTCGCTGGCGTCGCTGGGGCCGCGCTTGCCTACGTCGCCGCCCGAGTCGCCGGAACGCCGTACACGGCCGCGAAGGCGATCGAGATCGCTGCGCCCCTCGTCGCGCTGACGATCCTCCTGCCGCTGCTCGCTGAGTCGAGTCGAGTTAGTGGACCTATAGGCCACAAACTCGACACGCGCCGGCTCTGGGCGCCTGCCGCGGCTGCGTTCTTCATCGCCGTCGCCGGCATCTGCTCGCTCCTCGCCCTCGCCAACGCGCCCGTCGGGCCGACCTCTTACTCCTCGTCGCTCAGCGAGTACCGCGAGCTGGTCGGTGAAGGGCCGACCGTCGTCTACGCCTCGCCGCAACTGCTCGAGGAGGAACACGGGGAACCGTTCCTCGCCTGGGAACTGCGCGGCGGTCGCGTCTGTATCAAGTCGACCGAGGAACCTGAGGTGCCGGCGGGGGTGCGGTTCGCGATCTGGGACGAAGGCGGCTGGACCCTGAAACGGGTCAGCGACCCGCTCCCCGGCAAGAGCCCCTGCCCGCTCGTCGCCGAACGCCAGGCGCGGCAGGGACCCGCTCGCTGAAGTCCCCGTACCATTGCCTCGCATGGAGGCCGCGACCGAGAAGACCACCGTCACCCTGCCCGACGGCAAGCCGCTGGAGCTGCCGACCGGGGCGACGGGCGCCGACGCGGCTGCCGCTATCGGCCCCGGTCTCGCCAAGGCCGCGCTGGCGATCAAGGTCGACGGCGAGCTGAGCGACCTCTCGGCGCCGCTTCCCACCGACGGCGGCGAGGTGGCGATCCTCACCGACCGCGACCCCGAGGCGCTGGAGCTGATCCGCCACGACGCCGCCCACGTCATGGCCGAGGCGGTGGTGGACCTCTATCCCGGCACCAAGGTGACGATCGGGCCACCGATCGAGAACGGCTTCTACTACGACTTCGAGTTCCCGGCCGGGACCAAGATCACCGAGGAGGACCTGCCGAAGATCGAGGCCGCGATGCAGGAGCACATCGACGCCGACGAGGAGTTCTCCCGCCGCGACGTCCCCGTCGCCGAGGCGATCGAGCTCTTCCGCGGCGAGGACCAGGGCTTCAAGGTCGAGCTGATCGAGGACCTCGTCCGCGACGAAGGCGTGGAGACGGTCTCGCTCTACCGCAACGGCCCCTTCGAGGACCTCTGCCGCGGCCCGCACGGCCCCTCGACCGCCCGCATCAAGGCGATCAAGCTGAGCTCCGTCGCCGGCGCCTACTGGCGCGGCGACGAGCAGCGCGAGAGCCTCACCCGCATCTACGGCACCGCCTTCTTCTCGAAGAAGGACCTCGAGCAGCACCTCGAGCGCCTCGAGCAGGCCAAGGAACGCGACCACCGCCGCCTCGGCCCTCAGCTCGGCCTCTTCATGCTGCGCAAGGAGGCGCCGGGGATGCCGTTCTGGCTGCCGAACGGGACGACGATGCTGCGGACGATCGAGACAGAGGTCCGCGACCAGCTGCGCAAGCGCGGCTACCAGGAGATCGCGACGCCGCAGGTGATGGACGAGAGCCTCTGGCACCGCTCCGGGCACTGGGACAACTACAAGGACGACATGTACTTCATGGAGGACGACGACCGCCGCTACGCGCTGCGGCCGATGAACTGTCCCGGCGCCTGTCTCGTCTACTCCGCCGACCGCCACTCCTACCGCGAGCTGCCGCTGCGCCTGGCCGAGTTCGGCCGCGTCTCCCGCAACGAGCGCGAGGGCGTCCTTCACGGCCTCCTCCGCGTCCGCGCCTTCACCCAGGACGACGCCCACGTCTACTGCACCGAGGAGCAGATCCCGGCCGAGGTCGCCTCGATCTGTGAGGCGATCGACGAGCTCTACGGCCGCTTCGGCTTCGAGGACGTCCACGTCGAGCTCTCGACCCGGCCGGAGAAGTCGATGGGCTCAGAGGAGCAGTGGTCGAAAGCCGAGGCGGCGCTCGCCGAGGCGCTCGAGAGCCAGGACCGTGAGTACACGCTCAACCCCGGCGACGGCGCCTTCTACGGGCCGAAGATCGACTTCCACATCACCGACGCCCTCGGCCGCTCCTGGCAGTGCGGCACCTGCCAGCTCGACTTCCAGATGCCAGAGCGCTTCGACCTCTACTACACGGGGACCGACGACCAGGCCCACCGGCCGGTGATGATCCACCGCGCCCTGCTCGGCTCGATGGAGCGCTTTGCCGGGATCCTGATCGAGCACTACGCCGGCCGCTTCCCGACCTGGCTGGCGCCGGTGCAGGCGATCGTCCTGCCGATCTCCGACCGCCACAACGACTACGGCCGCGAGGCCCACGACCGGCTCCGCGACCTCGGCGTCCGCGTCGCGATGGACGACCGCTCGGAGTCGATCGGGAAGAAGATCCGCGACGCCTCGACGATCGGCTTCTACCCCTACATGCTGGTCGTCGGCGACCGCGAGGCGGAGAACAAAGCCGTCGCCGTCCGCTCCCGCTCCGACGGCGACCTGGGGGAGATGTCGATGGCCGATTTCGCCGCCCGCGTCGAGACCGAGATGGAGCAGCGCTGAAGGGCGGCGTTTACGCGCGGCCGTTCTGTCTCTATACTGCGCGAACTTGATCGCTGGCACGAACAATCACCGCCGCCGCTGAGCGCCCTGTGCCTGCCTACCGTTTCGTCCTCTTGAAGTCCCCTCTTTCATAGTGCCGGTCCCGCGTAGGTTCGATCGGCGCCCACCAGAGCGCGACACCACCCGGATCAACGAGCGGATCCGCGTGCCGCAGGTACGCCTGATCGGCGCCGACGGCGAGCAGCTCGGGATCGTCGAGATCAACGACGCCCTCAAACGCGCCCAGGAGGCTGAACTCGACCTGGTCGAGGTCGCTCCGGGCTCGAAGCCGCCCGTGACCCGCCTGCTCGACTACTCGAAGTACAAGTACGAGCAGGAGCAGAAGCAGAAGCAGGCGCGCAAGCACCAGCAGCAGGTCAACATCCGCGAAATCAAGCTGCGGCCGAAGATCGCGACCCACGACTACGAAACCAAGAAGGGCCACGTCGAACGGTTCCTCAAGCACCGCGACAAGGTCAAGGTGACGATCATGTTCCGGGGCCGCGAGCAGGCCCACCCCGAGCGCGGGCGCGACCTCCTGCAGAAGCTCTTCGAGGACCTCGGCGGCCTCGCCGTGATCGAGTCGGCGCCGCTGCAGGAAGGCCGCAACATGAGCATGCTGCTCGGCCCCAGCAAAGAGGTCGACAAGCTCGTCGGCGAGGAGCAGACCGACGAGTCAGCGCCTGCGGCCGCCGACGCACCGGCGAGCGACGCCGCGGCCAGCGACACTCCGGCCGACGCCTCAGCCGAGGACGCCTCGGCCGACGCTAGCTGAGGATCGCCTCGGCGATCCGCTCAGAGGCCTGCCCGTCCCAAAGCGGTGGCGGTCCCGGCGGCGTCGGCCGTCCCTCAGCGAGCAGCGCCGGGATGCGGGAGATGGCCGACGGGTCGAGGCCGAGCAGGGTGTTGGTGCCGGAAGTGATGGTGACTGGCCGCTCGGTGTTGTCGCGGAGCGTGAAGCAGGGGATACCGAGGTAGGTCGTCTCCTCCTGGATGCCGCCGGAGTCGGTGAGGACGGCGCGGGCGTCGGCGATCAGGCCGAGGAAGTCGAGGTAGCCGAGCGGGTCGGTGAGGTGGAGGCCGGGGGTGTCTGGCTCGAGGCCCTCCATCATCTTCCGGGTTCGGGGATGGACCGGGAAGAGGACGGGAATCTCGCGGGCTAGCGCCGCGAGCTGAGCGACGGTCTCGGCGAGGAGCGGGCCGTCGACGAGGGCAGGGCGGTGGAGGGTGACGAGTAGGTAGGAGCCCGGGTCGACGCCGAGCCTGGCCGCTGCGCCCGCAGCCCGGAAGCGCCCTTCCAGCGCCACCAGGGTGTCGATCATCGTGTTGCCGACCATGTGCATCCGCTCGTCTGGGATCCCTTCGGCGCGGAGGTTGGTGACAGCCTCGGGGCTGTGGAGGAAGAGCCACTCGGCGAAGCGGTCGGCGACGATCCGGTTCACCTCCTCGGGCATCGTCATGTCGAAGCTGCGCAGACCGGACTCGATGTGGGCGACCGGGATCCCCATCTTCACCGCGGTCAGAGCCGCCGCCAGGGTCGAGTTGACGTCGCCCGGGGCCATCACCAGGTCGGGTTGCTCGTCGGCCAGGACCGGCTCCAGCCGCTCCATCGTCCGCGCCGTCTGCGCCGCGTGGCTGCCGGAGCCGACCTCGAGCATGTAGTCGGGCGCCGGCACGCCGAGCTCGGAGAGGAAGACCTCGGACATCAGCCGGTCGTAGTGCTGGCCGGTGTGGACGATCGTGTGCCGGCCCTCGGGGTGGCGTGCGCGCAGGGCGCCGATCACCGGCGCCGTCTTGACGAAGTTGGGCCGCGTCCCGACCACGTAGAGGATCCGCATCGCGGCGCCAGCGTACTGACGGAAACTGTCAGATTCCCGTCACGTTCCGTCGGGAACGCTCCGTCTGCTTCAATAGCGGACCCGATGCCGAAGATGAAAACCCATTCGGGCGCCAAGAAGCGCTTCAAGAAGACCGCCACGGGCAAGCTCCGCGGCCGTCGCGCCTTCTCCAGCCACATCCTGGAGAAAAAGTCGCCGAAGCGGAAGCGGAAGATGGCGAAGCCGGTCGAGATTGCGCCGAGCGACCAGAAGAAAGTCCGGACCCTGCTTGGAGGCGGCAAGTGAGCCGCGTCAAGCGCAGCGTCCACGCGCGCAAGAAGCGCCGCAAGGTCCTGAAGGAAGCGAAGGGCTACTTCGGCCGCAAGCACTCCTCCTACCGCTTCGCCAAAGAGCAGGTGCAGCGGTCGGGGATGTACGCCTACCGCGACCGGCGCAACAAAAAGCGGACTTTCCGCCGCCTCTGGATCACCCGCATCAACGCCGCCGCGCGGCTCGAGGGCATGAGCTACTCGGAACTGATGCACGGCCTCAACAAAGCCGAGGTCGAGGTGAACCGCAAGATGCTGGCCGATATCGCCGTCCACGACCGCGACGCCTTCCGCCGATTTGTGGAGTTAGCCCGGGAGGGTGCGGCCGCCTGACGGCGCACCAACATTCCTTTCTCCCGGGCGGGCCGAATTTCGGCCCGTTTTTTCGTTCTGATGATCAAAAGCAACCAAAACGAGAAGCTGAAACTGGTCCGCAAGCTGCGGGAGAGAAAGCACCGCGAGCGCGAGGGACTGTTCACGACCGAGGGCGAGGATCTGCTCGAGGCCGGGATGGCGAGCGGGGCGGAGCCGAGGTTCGTGCTCGTCGCCGCGGGCTCGGGGATCGAGGGCGAAGAGGTCGCCCCCGAGCTTCTAGGCGACGTCTCGACGCTCGGCTCGGGCACGCGCGCAATTGCGGTCTGGCCGATCCCCGGCAGCCGGACGCATTTGTCCCCGCATACCGGGGACAACTGCGTTCAGCCCTGTATTTACCTGCACGGCGTTGGTGATCCCGGGAACGTTGGGACGATCGTTCGCACCGCCGACGCCTTGATCGCGGGACCGGTCGCGCTGGGACCCGATTGCGCTGACGCTTACTCGCCCAAGGCGGTGCGCGCGAGCATGGGGTCGATCTTCTCCCGGCCGCCCCTGACGGCTGATCTCGACTCGACTCCAGAGCCGCGTGTCGCCTTAGTTGCCCACGGGGGTCAAGAACTCGACACGCTCTCCGGGGCCGCGACGGTCTGCCTCGGCGCCGAGCGGGAGGGTCTGCCGGATGAGGTGCTCGCCGCCTGCGATCGCACGGTGACGATCCCGCTGCGGGACGGAGGTCCGGACTCCCTCAACGTCGCCGCGGCGGCGGCGATCGCGGCTCAGCGGCTATCTTCGTTCGCCATGACGGAGGCCCGGCCCGATGCTTGAGCGGATCGAGGAGATCAGGGGCGAGGCCTCGGCTGCGATCGGCGCCGCCGGCTCCAGCGCCGAGCTGGAGGAGCTGCGGGTCCGCTACCTCGGCCGCAAAGCCGAGCTGACGGGCGTCTTGCGCGGGATCGCCGAGCTGCCGCCGGAGGAACGGGGGCAGGTGGGCGGAGCCGCCAACCGCGCTCGCAAGGAGCTGGAAGCGCTGCTCGAGCAGAGCGCCGAGCGGCTCAGCGCTTCCGAGCTCGAGCAGCAGCTCGTCTCAGACCGGATCGACGTCACCCTGCCCGGGGCGCCGCCTCGCCCCGTCGGCCACCCGCATCTGATCGCCCGCACGACGCGGCTGATCGAGGACACGATGGTCGGCCTCGGCTATCACGTCGCCGAAGGCCCGGAGATCGAGCACGACTACTACAACTTCACGGCGCTGAACCACCCGCCCGGCCACCCGGCGCGGATGCTCCAGGACACCTTCTACGTGCAGTCGCACCCCGACGTGCTGCTCCGCACCCACACCTCGCCGATGCAGGTGCGCTCGATGGAGGCGAAACCGCCGCCGATCTTCGTCGTCGTCCCCGGCAAGGTCTACCGGCGCGACTCCGACGCCACCCACAGTCCGATGTTCCACCAGGTCGAGGGGCTGGCGATCGGCGAGGGGCTGACCCTCGCCGACTTGCAGGGGACGCTCCTGGCGATGTGCCGGGCGCTCTTCGGCGCCGAGCGGGAGCTGCGCCTGCGGCCGCACTTCTTCCCCTTCACCGAGCCGAGCGTCGAGGTCGACGTGTCCTGCTTCCAGTGCGGCGGCAGCGGCGAGCTCGCCGGCGGCGAGCGCTGCAACCTCTGCAAGGGCCAGGGCTGGATCGAGATCCTCGGCGCCGGCATGGTCGACCCCAACGTCCTCGGCTTCGTCGAGGGCCACGGCTACGATGCCGAGCGGGTCCAGGGCTTCGCCTTCGGGATCGGGGTCGAGCGGGTGGCGATGCTGCGCCACGGCATCCCGGATCTGCGGCGCTTCTTCGACAACGACGTGCGGATGCTGGAGCAGTTCGGATGAGGGCCCCGCTCTCATGGCTGCGCGAGTACTGCGACCCGGGGATGGACCCGGCCGCGCTGGCCGATCGGCTGGTGATGACCGGGACCGAGGTCGAGCGGATCGACACCCTGGGACCCGAGTCCGGTAGCGGCTTTGTGGTCGGCAAGGTGCTAGAGCGCGAGCAGCATCCGAACGCCGACCGGCTCAGCGTCTGCCGAGTCGACACCGGCGAAGGCGAGCGGACGATCGTCTGCGGCGCCCCCAACGTCGACGCCGGCCAGACCGTCGCGGTCGTCCTGCCCGGGGCGACGATGCCCGGCGGGATGAAGATCCGCAAGGCGAAGCTGCGGGGCGTCCCCTCCGAAGGGATGATCCTCTCCGCCGCCGAGCTCGAAATCGCCGAGGAGGCGGACGGGATCATGGTCCTCGACGACGGCCCGGCCCCGGGCACGCCGCTCTCCGAGGTGCTGCCGCTGGGCGAGTCGGTGCTGGAGATCGAGGTGACTCCGAACCGGACCGACTGCTTCGGCGTCCACGGCGTCGCCCGCGAGGTCCACGCGATCACCGGGGCAGCGCTGGCGCCCGAGCCCTGGGCCGAGGACGCGCCGGCAGAGAGGGTGGGGGAAGCCTCCGACTACGCCTCGGTCAGGGTCGAGGTTCCCGAGCTCTGCCCGCGCTTCACCGCCCGCGTCTTCACCGACGTCACCATCGCCCCCTCGCCGGCCTGGCTGCAGGCGCGGCTGGCGGCGGCCGGCCAGCGGCCGATCAACAACGTCGTCGACATCACCAACTACGTGATGCTGCTGACCGCGCAGCCGCTGCACGCCTTCGACCTCGACAAGGTGCCTGGCGGTGAGCTGATTGTCCGCACCGCGAAGGATGGCGAGAAGATGACCACGCTCGACGGCGTCGAGCGCAGCTTCGACGCCGAGACGGTCCTCGTCTGCGACCGCGAGGGACCCTCGGGGATCGCCGGGATCATGGGCGGCCAGCGCTCCGAGGTCAGCGACCAGACCACCCGGGTCCTGCTCGAGGTCGCCTGCTGGAACGGCACCAACATCCTCCGCACCTCGCGCATGCTGGGGCTGCGCTCCGAGGCCTCCTCGCGCTTTGAGAAGCAGCTGCACCCGGAACTCTGCATGCGGGCGCAGCGGATCGCCTCCCGGCTCCTGGTC
>Ga0184624_10000113_pt1 | contig 19898 bp, 19 predicted proteins | sample PLM3_5_b1_FD_133157 | JGI IMG/M metagenome (GOLD analysis project Ga0184624, IMG submission 133157) | Groundwater sediment microbial communities from an aquifer in East River, Colorado, USA - PLM3_5_b1 | ecosystem: Environmental > Terrestrial > Soil > Riparian zone | place: USA: East River...
CTCCAAGCGGTTCTGGATCAGCGAGAGGACGATCACGAGCGCGGCGAAGAAGGCGATCACGCCGAAGCAGAAAAAGGTCACCGTCTTGTCGGTGGTCGGCCCGGCAAGGCCGACGCCCTCGTCGGCGAGAGCCAGCGGGGCGAAAACCAGCATCAGGGCCCAGACGGAGAGCAGGGCTGCGGCGGTGCGCTTCACGGGGCGGGAATTTAGCGCACCTTGAGGCGACGCCGCATAGGATCAGCCGCCATGTCCGAGCTCGAGGCCCTGCTGTTGGGGGTGGTCCAGGGACTTACCGAGTTCCTGCCGATCTCCTCCTCCGGCCACCTGATCATCGTCCCCTGGCTTCAGGACTACACGTTCCTGCAGGAAAACCCCGAGTTCAACAAGACCTTCGACGTGGCGCTGCACGCCGGCACCCTGGTCGCCGCGATCGGCTACTTCCGGGTCGAGGTCGTCGCCCTCGTCCGCGGCTTCCTGCAGGCGGCGCGGCAGCGGGCGGTCACCACGCAGGAGCAGCGGCTCTCGGTCGCGATCGCGATCGGCACCGTCCCGGCAGTGATCGCCGGCGCCCTCGGCGCCGACTTCATCGACGAGCACCTGGGGGAGCCCTGGATGATCGCGATCCAGCTGATTATCTTCGGCGCCCTGCTCGGCTGGGCGGACAAGATGCCGCAGCGCCGAAACCTCGAGGAAACCGGCGTCCGCGACGGCTGGCTCATCGGCCTCGCGCAGGTGCTGGCGCTGGCCCCGGGGACCTCGCGCTCGGGGATCACGATCACCGCCGGCCGCTACCTCGGCCTCGACCGCGACGCCGCCGCCCGCTTCTCGTTCCTGCTGCTGATCCCGGCCGTTGCCGGCGCCACCGTCTACAAGGCCTACGAGTCGATCCAGGAAGGCCTTCCCGACGGCGTCGCCGGTCCGATGATCGTCGGCACGATCGCCGCCGCCGTCTCCGGCTACTGGGCGATCTCCTTCCTCCTGCGCCTGGTGCGGACGACCAGCTACCGCCCCTTCGTCCTCTATCGCTACGCAGCCGGGATCGCGATCCTCCTGATCATCGCCACCGGTCTGCGCCCGGCGACGTTCTGAAGGCTCAACCATGCGCTAAAGTGAGCAGAATGAGCAAGAGCAAAAAGAGCACGGACCTCACTGTCTCATCGAAAGCTCGAAAGGCCAACCGAAACGTCGGCCCGCGAGGCAAGGCTAAAATCGTGAGCCTTGGCCATGGCAGGGTTGTCGGTCGTTCGCCTGGGCAACTGGCGGCTGAGCTGACCGACCCGCTAGCACAGGTCCTCAAAGCTTTAAAGCCTCAAGTGGGGGTCGACGTCATCGTTGTTTCCGATGACGTCGGACGCAAGGGCTATGTAGTCGAGACTAAGTATTCGACCCGCAAGGGCCGTGGGAAAGCCGCCAAGGGCGCCGCGAAAACCATTCGAGTCACGGATGTGGATCAGGTGTACTCGACCAAGGGCAGCGGAAAGTCTTCGCTATCGACGTACTTACCGCGAGCTTTCACGCCTGCCGTTCGACCCAGCACGGATGAGCTCGCGGAGCGAATGCTGCCGGAGACTCCGATCCCAAGTCCGGCACAGGCCGTGCTTGCCCAGCGGGAGTCCCAGACGCGCTGGGACATGCTCGAGGAGTTTGGCGCGCTGACCAGCGAGGAGCTCGCTGATCAGCGTTCGCAGGCAAAGAACCGTCACGCATTAGCCAATCGCTGGCGCAGCGAAGGCAAGATATTCGCGGTTGAGCTGCGGGGTAGACGTCTATATCCCGGCTTCCAATTCGACCCCGAGACCTTTGCCCCTGAATCAGTAGTCGCTGATGCTCTGGCTGCGCTGCCCCGCGAGCAGATGAGCGACTGGGAGGTAGCACTTTGGTGGGTCGCCAGTGACCCTTGGCTCGAAGGGTGTCGACCCGTTGATCTCATGCAAGAGGACCCGGAAGCAGTTACCGCAGCGGCCGCCGGCCTTTCGGGATCTACGCCCCTTTGACTGCACCAGAGCCTCCGCAGCCCCCACTTGCTGCCGATCTAGCGCCGGTAGTTGAGACCTGGCCGGTGGGCAAACCGCTATTCCGTCTCTATGCGCGGCGTTGGGGCCCGCTCGGTTTCAACCCCACGGATACCTCGGGTCGCTTTCGCCCGGTCTACGACTCCGGCGGGGTCGTGCCCACCGCTTACGCTGCTGACGACGAAGAGACTGCGCTAGCTGAGGTTCTGCTGCGCGGCGTGGACGCCCTGAGTGACGGCAGGATGCCTCGGCTTTATCGGCGGGAAGTCGAAGGTGTCGAGATGGTGCGTCTGCTTCCGACCCGAGAGATGCCGCTCGCCCGTTTGAACGGCACCGGCCTCACCCGCCTCAAGCTTCTGCGGGCTCAATTGATCGATCTCTATCCGCCGGACTATCCCTATACCGCCGCTTGGGCCCAAGCGCTTTACGACTGCCCCATTGACCTTGCCGGGATCTCCTGGACCTCGCGCCAGAACGACTCTGGTCGTGCAGTGGTTCTTTGGCAAGGACCACTGGATCCTGAGCGAGATCTGGAACAGGAAGGTGCCGTAATTCCACTCGACTCCGATCCGGGCCTGGAACTGGTCCGGCAAGCAGCGGCTACTGCCGGTTTCACCTTTTCCGGCTAGGGCGGGCGCGATCGACGGGAGCTGCGGCTTTCCGGAAATTCGAGGCGCTTTGCGTGCAGCTGTGAAAATCCTGTGAACGCAGGGGTTGACGCCCCTCTCCCTGCATACACTGTGTCTATCCGAATCGCCGTCCTCGATACCGACAGCGGCTTTGTAACCGTTCTCGCCCGCCGCGCTGAGGCGGCCGGTTGGCACCTCAGCCAGAAATCCGGCCCCGTGCCGCCGCGCGACCTCGTGGCGATGAAGCTGAACGCCCTCCTGGTCGACCCGGCCGTTCTGGGCGACGAAGCCTGGGCCTATCTGGAGCGGGTCGCTGAGATGTTGCCCGACCTCGGCCTCGTCGTCTGCACCAGCCGCTCGACCGTCGCCCAACGGGTGCGGGGGCTGCGCCTCGGTGTTGACGACTGGATGACGAAGCCCTGCCATCCCGAGGAGGCGATCGCGCGGCTGGAAGCGGTCTCGCGCCGCCGTCGCCGTGGCCGCCAGGAGCACGAGGCGGCGCCGCTCGCCGCCGGTGAGATGGAGATTCGGCCCGACCGCTTTCAGGCCTTCGTCGGCGACGAGGCCCTCGACCTCACCCGCCGCGAGTTCGAGCTGCTCTACCTGCTCGCCGAGGAGCGGGGGCAGGTACTGGAGCGCGAGCAGATCTACCAGCGCGTCTGGGGCTACGCGATGGCCCACGGCGACCGCTCTGTCGACGTCTTCGTCCGCAAGCTGCGCAAGAAGCTCGAGGTGCTCTCGCCGAGCTGGACATACATCCACACCCACTTCGGGATCGGCTACCGGTTCGACCCCGAACCGGCGGGGATCGAGGAGACGGAGCTGCTGCCAGCCGAGACCGAGCCGCCGCCGGCTCGGCGTTCACACGTTGTTCACACGGTGAAAACCACCGCGTAACAAGCTCGCGCCCCTCCGCTGCGACGGTCTGTTCATCTGGACGACCAAGCAGAAGGAGAACGAGTGACCAGCTTTAAATGGGTTGCGGCGATCGCCGCCGCAGCGACCCTCGCGATCGGTGTCGCTGCCTGCGGCAGTGATGAGGAAACGGCCAGCGGTAGCGGCGGAGGCGACCTCTCCGGCTCGATCCGCATCGACGGGTCCAGCACCGTTGCCCCGTTGACGGAAGCGGTCGCCGAGGAATTCATGGCCGAAAACTCGGGCGTCCGGGTCACGGTCGGCACCTCCGGCACCGGCGGCGGCTTCGAAAAATTCTGCGCCGGCGAGACCGACATCAGCGACGCCTCACGCGAGATCGAGCCCGAAGAGGTCGAAGCCTGCAAGAAGGGCGGCGTCGGCTACAAAGACGTCCACATCGCCACCGACGCCTTGACGGTGATGATCAACAACGAGAACCCCGTCTCCTGCCTCACCGTCGAGCAGCTGGCGGCGATCTGGGGCCCGGATTCGAAGATCGGCAACTGGTCTGAAATCCCGGATCTGAAAGAGAGCTACGACGAGGAGCTGGCGCTGTTCGGCCCCGGCACCGACTCGGGAACCTTCGACTACTTCACCGAATCGATCAACGGCGAAGAGGGCGTTACCCGCAAGGACTACAACAACGTCGGCGAGGACGACAACGCCACGGTCAAAGGCGTCGAGGGCTCGCCCGGCGGCATGGGCTACGCCGGCTTCTCCTTCTACACGGAGAACGAAGGCAGCCTGAAAGCGCTCGAAGTCGACAACGGCAAAGGCTGCGTGCCGCCGTCGGTCGAAACCGCGCAGGACGGCAGCTACGCGCCGCTGAGCCGGCCGCTCTTCATCTACCCGAGCGAGCAGGCCCTGCAGAAGCCCGAGGTCAAGGCGTTCATCGCCTACTACCTCGAAAACGTCGGCTCGGTTGCCGAATCGCTCGGCTTCGTGCCGCTGACCGAAGAGCAGCTGACCGAATCCGAAGCAGCCGCCGCGAAGATCGGCGCCTAGGACGTGCTGCAGGCCGAGAGCAAGCGCTACGGGGAGCGGGCAATCAAGTGGTTGCTCGCCCTCTGCGCGCTGCTCTCGGTCCTCACCACCACCGCGATCGTCATCTCCCTGATCGGGCCGACGATCGGCTTCTTCGAAATCGTCCCGGCGGACGAGTTCTTCTTCGGCGTCGACTGGACGCCCCAGTTCGAGCCCCCCAGCTTCGGCGTCCTCTCGATCGTCGCCGGCACCCTCAACGTCACCCTCTGGGGGATGCTGTTCGCGATCCCGGTCGGGCTCGGGTCGGCGGTCTACCTCAGCGAGTACGCCTCGCCGCGGGTCCGCAAGACGGTCAAGCCCGCACTCGAGGTCTTGGCCGGCATCCCCACCGTCGCGATCGGGTTCTTCGCCGTCAGCTTCATCCTCCCCGAGATCATCGTCCCGCTCTGGCCCGACGGCCTCCTCGGCGGCGCCGAGGGCAAGCCGTTCCTCGCCCTCGCTGCCGGGCTCGGAATCGGCCTGATGGTCGTCCCGATCATCGCCTCGATGTCCGATGACGCGATGCGGGCGGTGCCGCGCGGTCTCCACGAAGGCGCCTACGCGCTCGGCGCGACCAAAGCGAAGGTGGCGACGAAAGTGATCTTCCCGGCGGCGCTCTCCGGCATCGTCGCCTCGATCGTGCTGGCGATCTCCCGGGCGGTAGGGGAGACGATGATCGTCGTCCTCGCCGCCGGCTCGACCCCGAAGTTCACCCTCAACCCGGTCGAATCGATCCAGGCAATGACCTCCTACATCGCCACCACCGCGACCGGCGACATCTCGACCGGCTCGGTCGACTACAAATCCGTCTTCGCCGTTGGCACCGTCCTCTTCGCGCTGACGCTGGTGATGAACGTGGTCAGCATCCGCCTCGTCCGCCGCTACCGCGAGGTCTACGAGTGATGGAGGCCGGTCGGGCGAGCGCGCCGCGCAACCGCCTCGCCGTCGCCGGCGCACGCTCGACGACCGAGGCGATGCTGCGCAACCAGCCCCGCGGCGACGTCATCCGCAACGCCGTCTTCGCCGGTCTACTCCTGCTCGCCGTCCTGATCGCTCTCGCCGGCCTGCTGGCGCTCGTGATCCAGGCCTTCGCCAAAGGCTCCTCGGCGCTCAGCCTCGACCTCATCACCAACCCGCCCTCGACCGCCTTCCCGGAGAAAGCCGGCTACCGGCCGGCGATCATCGGCTCGCTGCAGCTGATCGCCGGGGTGATGCTCTTCGTCGTCCCGGTCGGGATCGGCGCCGCCCTCTACCTCGAGGAGTACGCCGACAGCTCGCGCTGGTGGAACCGGTTGGTCGAGGTCAACATCCAGAACCTGGCGGCGGTGCCGTCGATCATCTACGGCATCCTCGGCCTCGCCTTCATCGTCCGCGGGCCGCTCGACCTCGGCTTCATCCTCGCCGCCGGCTCGCTGACCCTGGCGCTGCTGGTCCTGCCGATGGTGATCATCGCCTCACGAGAGGCGCTGCGGGCGGTCCCGGACTCGATCCGGCAGGGCTCTCTGGCCCTCGGCGCGACGCAGTGGCAGACGATCCGCACCCAGATCCTGCCCGCCTCGATCCCCGGCATCGCGACCGGCGTCATCCTCGCCGTCTCGCGGGCGCTGGGGGAGACCGCGCCGCTGCTCCTGGTCGGCGCCACGGTCTTCGTCACCTTCGACCCGACCCCGTTCGGGACCGACGGCTACTCGGCGATGCCGGTGCAGATCTTCAATTACGCGCTGCGCCCCCAGGAGGAGTTCCAGGCCCTGGCAGCGGCGGGAATCCTCGTCATGTTGGTGGTCCTGCTCGCGATGAACTCCTTCGCGATCTGGCTGCGAAATCGCTACGAGCAAAGGTGGTAGTGGTGTTGAAAGAGCAGACGCCGAAGATCTCGGTTCGCCCCGAGTTCCAACAGGCGGCGGCCCCGCGGATAAAGGAGAAGGTCTTCGAGCTGAACGGCATCGAGGTCCTCTACGGTGGCGTCTCCGCGGTCAAGGACATCTCGATGGAGATCGGGCACAAGGAGGTGACGGCTCTGATCGGCCCCTCCGGCTGCGGCAAGAGCACGCTGTTGCGTTGCCTCAACCGGATGAACGACCTGATCCCGACCGCCGAAGTCGAGGGCGAGCTGCTCTACCACGGCGAGGACCTCTACGGCCCCAACGTCGACCCGGTTCAGGTCCGGAAACTGATCGGGATGGTGTTCCAGAAACCGAACCCGTTCCCGAAGTCGATCTACGACAACGTCGCCTTCGGCCCGCGGGTCCTCGGCCGCAAGGAGGGCCTCGACGAGACCGTCGAGAAAGCGCTGCGCGGGGCGGCGCTCTGGGACGAGGTCAAGGACCGGCTCAAGGACAACGCCTTCGGCCTCTCCGGCGGCCAGCAGCAGCGGCTCTGCATCGCCCGCTGCATCGCGGTCGAGCCCGACGTGATCCTGATGGACGAGCCCTGCTCGGCCCTCGACCCGATCTCTACGGGCAAGATCGAGGACCTGATGATCGAGCTGAAGGAGCGCTACTCGATCGTCATCGTCACTCACAACATGCAGCAGGCGGCGCGGGTCTCCGACCGCACCGCGTTCCTGATGGTCGAGCTCGACGCCGAGGAGCACAACCGCTGGGGCCGGCTGGTCGAGTACGACGCGACCGAGAAGGTCTTCACCAACCCCGGCGACAAGCGCACCGAGGACTACGTCTCCGGGAAGGTCGGCTGATGCCCGAGGGCGTCCGCGTCTACTACCAGGAGGAGCTCGAGAAGCTTGAGGCGAGTGCCTTGGGGGGGCTCGACATGGTCAGCGCGGCGCTGGTGCGGACGATGGAAGCGGTTGAGCACCAGGACGTCGAGCTGGCCGAGGTGGTGATCGCCGACGACGACCGCATCGACGGCCGCTACCTGGAGGTCCACCAGAGCCTGATCACGCTGCTGGCGACGCAGTCGCCGGTCGCGACGGACCTGCGGCTGATCTCGGCCCTGCTGCACGTGCTGAAGAGCATCGAGCGGATGGGGGACCAGTGCGTCAACGTCTGCAAGGTGATCCCGCTGACCGGTAACTACGCGCCGGCGGACCCGCGGATGGTCGAGCTGATCCTGAAGATGGGGGCGCAGACCAAGACCCTGATCGCCCAGGCGAAGCGCGCCTTCGAAGAGCGCGACGTCGAGATGGCGCGAGACCTGGTCCGCCGCGACGACGTCGTCGACGAGCTCAACCGCGAGTGTTTCCACCTGGCGCTGGAGATCGGCGACGACGCCGACACGCGCGAGTGGGCGATGACGATGTTGCTGTCGGCGCGGGCGATCGAGCGGGTGGGGGACAATGCTGTCGACATCGGCGAGCAGGTCGCCTTCGTCGTCACGGGGTTGTTCCGGGAGTTCGAGGACGCTTCTCATCCCAACTAGCTAGCCCCGAGGTGCGCCTAGCTGATCCTGGTTGGCTGGGCGCCCGGCATGTACCTGCGCGCGCAACTGCGTGCTCGGTACATGCCGGGCGAACTCGGGCCGCGATTAAGTCGGAGGGCTCGTGGCTGGGATATGGGTGCGCGGGTTCAGATCCGAGTGGCTTGGGAAGATGTTGGGTCTGTGACTCTTTGTGCGGCGATAGATATTGGTTCTAATACGACGCGTCTTCTTGTCGCGGAGCCTGTGGATGGGCAGTTGAAGAAGGTGATGGAGCAGCGGGCTTATACGCGGATTGGTAAGGCCGTGGATAAGAAGGGGCGGATTTCGGTGGAGAAAGTCGCGGAAGTGGGGGAGGTCGTTGCCACTCAGGTGCGGCTGGCGCAGGAGATGGGTGCGACCGAGATTCGTGCCGTTGCCACCGCCGCGGTGCGGGATGCTCGCAACTGCGAGGAGGTGGCGGAGGCGGTGGGCGCCGCCGCCGGCGTGCCGATCGAGGTTTTGCCCGAGGAGGAGGAGGGTCGTCTCTCCTTCATCGGCGCCACGAAGACGCTTGGCCACGCCCCCGACGGGCTGGTCGGCGTCGTCGACATCGGCGGCGGCTCGACCGAGGTGATCCTCGGGACCGTCCCGGACGGCGTTCAGAGCGTCCGTTCCTGGCCGGTCGGCTCCGGCAACCTCGCCGAGGAGCTGCTCTCCTCCGACCCACCCTCGGCCGCAGAAATCCGCCGCGCCCGCGACCGCATCGAGGACATCTTCGAGAGCGTCGAGATCGAGCGCCCGGCTCAGGCCGTCGCCGTCGGCGGCTCCGCCACCTCTCTGCGCCGCCTCGTCGGCGCCGTGCTCGAGTACGAGACCCTGGAGCGCAGCATCCGCGTCCTCTGCGGCGACCCCGCCACCGACGTCGGCCGCCGCTTCGAGCTCGATCCCACCCGGGTCCGCATCCTGCCCACCGGCGTCCTCCTCCTCGAGAAGCTCTCCGACCTCCTCGGCCAGCCCCTCCAGATCGGCAAGGGCGGCCTCCGCGAGGGAGTCATCCTCGACCTCCTCAACGGCAGCATCAACGGCTCGCCCGAGCGGGTCGCGGCTTAGCCGTAGTCTTCGATCAGGGCGCGGCGCCGTCGCTCGCGGAGCCGGGCGGACTCTTCGGCGTTCTTCTTGTGCCTCTCCCTCATACGAAGAATCTCTTCGGCGTCGTCGGGGCTTTCCTCCACAAGTTCGAGAGCACTGTCGAAATCGAAGACTTTTGAGCCTTCGGCGAGAAGCCAAGCCATTTCTCTTTTTGCCCGGTCGGTCATTGCTTCGATCTACCCCTGCCTGCGTACTGTCACCTTCATTCATCCCCCTTCATCTGCTTGATCTCTCGATGCACCCTGGTCAGGTTTTCGCCATGGGCGTCAGCGGTTCGCTCCAGTTCCTCGATCCTCTGCTCGTTGATTCGCCCCCCGTTCTCTGCCTTTTCACATCTTTCGCCCGCTCGTAGCGAACTCTGTCGGTAACAAAGAGATTGAGAGAGGGAGAGCACCGATGACTTCCCGCGTTGACATGCATTGCCACTCGACCGCGTCGCATTTCTCGAAGCTGGGCGTCCAGCGCTCGCTGGGGCTGCCGGAGTGCGCGACGCCTCCCGAGGAGGTCTACGACCTTGCCAAGCGGCGGGGGATGGACTTCGTCACGATCACTGACCACGACACGATCGATGGTTGCCTCGAGCTCGCCGATCGTCCCGACTGCTTCGTCTCCGAGGAGCTGACCGCCCGCTTCGCCGGCGAGCCCCAGGCGGTTCACGTCCTCACCTACGGGATCACCCCCGGAGACCACGAGTGGCTGCAGGCGCATTCCGGCGACGTCGAGGCCTGCGCCGCATACCTTCTTGACAACGGGATCGCCTGCGCCCTTGCGCATCCCTTCTTCAACGTCGCCGCGCCGCTGACCCGGCGCCACCGGCGGCGACTGGCGGAGCTCTTCCCCGTCTGGGAGGTCCGCAACGGCTCTCGGGCCGCTGAGCTGAACATGCCCGCCGCCGTCTACATCGAGACCCACGGCGGCACCGGCATCGGCGGCTCCGACGACCATGCCGGCGTCGACATCGGCCGCACCTTCACCGAGGCGCCCGCGGCCGCGACGCCGGAAGAGTTTCTTGCTCACCTGCGGCGGGGGGATGCCGAAGCGCACGGGGAACAGGGCAGCGCTGCCAAGTGGGCTCATGCTGCGATGGCCTTGGCGACGAGAGCGTTCGTGTTGGGGGACGGAGGGGAGCCCCTCGGCGGACAACAGCGGGGAGGGTTCGGCGAGGGGCTCCCCTCCGTCCCCTCGAGCGAGGTTGCCAGTCCGGATCCGGCCGCTGTCCTGAAGATGGCCGAACGGGTGATCCGCGAGGGGGCTGCCCGGGAGGGGAAGATTGCTACTGATGTGGGGCCTGAGGACGCTCGGGCTCTCTTGGAGGCTTGGCTTGATGGAGTTGGGCTCGAGGCGCGCGGCCGCGAATTGATCGCTTACCTGCAGGCGGATGAGTTTTCCCACGCTGACCTCTACCGGCGCGCTCGTCGCAAGCACGATCGCGGCCTCCGCAAGGCGATCGACGGCGGTGCCGAGGCCGTTGCTGTCGGCGACTTCCCAGCCGTCGTCACCGGGCTCTTTGAGGCGCTGGTGCCGGCGGTTCCCTACGCGCCGGCGACCGCCTTTCTCGGGGCCGAGAAAGCGAAGCTGCGCGATCGCCGCGGCGAGCGGCAGCGGGTGGCGGTGATCGCCGACGGGATCGGCTCGATGCACGGCGTCACCCACACGATCGAACAGATCCGCGAGCGCGGCGTCCCCGGCTTCGACGTCGACATCGTCGGCACCGACCCCGGCGTCGACCGCCGCCTGCCCTCCGCGGCCGAGCTGGAGATCCCCTTCTACGAAGGGATGACCCTCGGCGTCCCCGGGTTGCCGGACCTGGTCGAGACGCTGGCCGAGGGCTCCTATGACCTGGTCCACGTCACCGCTCCCGGCCCGGCGGGGATTGCCGCCACCCTGATGAGCCGGATCACCGGTGTTCCCCTGCTCGCCAGCTACCACACCGAGATCGCCACCTACGCCGGGATGCGCAGCCGCGACGGGGCCCTGGAGGCCCTGACCCGCGCCGGCCTCGGCGCCTTCTACTCGGCCCCGGCAGCCGTCCTCTCCCCGAGCCCCTCCGCCGACTCCTCGGTTGTCGCCCTCGGCGCCGACCCGGCCCGCCTCGGTCGCTGGGAGCGCGGCGTCGACGTCGACCGCTTCGACCCGGCGAAGGCCGACCGCGACGCCTTCCCCGGCGAGATCAAGGTCCTCTACTCGGGACGCCTGACCCGCGAGAAGGGGGTCGACCTGCTGGCCGAGACCTTCCTCCGCGCCCACGCAGCCGACCCGCGCCTGCACCTTCTGCTCGCCGGCGGCGGCCCCGAGGAAGGTGAGCTGCGGGAGCGGCTGGGCGAGCGTGCAACCTTCCTCGGCTGGCTCTCCGGCGAGGACCTGCCGAGCGCCTACGCCAGCGCCGACGCCTTCCTCTTCTGCAGCAGCACCGACACCTACGGCCAGGTCATCCTCGAGGCCTCCGCCAGCGGCCTTCCGGTCGTCGCCGTCGCCGAGGGAGGGCCCGCGGCGCTGATCGAGAACCGCCACACCGGCCTCCTCTGCCGCCCGGACGCCGACCACCTGGCCGGGACGCTGCTGCAACTCGCTTCGAACCCGGCGCTGCGCCGTCAGCTCGGCGAGGCCGGCGTCCGCGCCGCCCGCGAGCGCTCCTGGGAGCGCTCGATGGGCCAGCTCGCCGCCGGCTATCGACGGGCGCTGGACGGCTCCGCCGCGGCGCCCTCGCAGCACCTTGCCCGTGCCGCCTGAGCCCGGCGATCAGCCCGGAGCCCCTCAGTACGATGGTGGCATCGACGATCCCGCGCTCTACTTCAACCGCGAGCTTTCCTGGCTCGACTTCAACGAGCGGGTTCTCGAACTGGCGGAGGATCCCGAGACTCCGCTCCTGGAGCGGGTCCGCTTCTGCGCCATCTACGCCAGCAACCTCGACGAGTTCTTCATGGTTCGCGTCGCCGGGCTCTTCGACCAGCTCGACGCCGGGATCGAAGCCCGCGGACCGGACGGCCTCACCCCGACCGAGCAGATCGACGCGATCCAGCGACGGGTGCTGGAGCTCGACGACCGCCTCTGCCGCGCCTTCGGCGGCAGCCTGCGGCCGGCGCTGGAGGAGCAGGGGATTCGCATCGTCACCCTGGAGACGGCGACCGAGGAGGAGCGGGCGGAGATCGACGACCGCTTCAAACACCAGGTCTTCCCAGCGCTGACGCCGCTGGTGATCGGGCTCGGCCGGCCGTTCCCCTACATCTCCAACCTCTCGCTCAGCCTCGGCGTGCTGCTGCGCGACAGCGAGAGCGGCAACGAGATCATCGCCCGCGTCAAGGTCCCGAAGGAGCTGCTCGGGCGCTACCTGCCGCTCGGCGAGGGTGGTCTCACCTTCGTCCCGCTGGAGGAGGTGATCGCCGCCAACCTCGACGCGCTGTTCCCGGGGATCGAGGTGATCGACCACGGCTACTTCCGTGTCACCCGCGACGCCGACTTCACCGTCTCCGACGAGGCCGACGACCTCCTGCAGGCGGTCCAGGACGAGATCCGCCGCCGCCGCTTCGGCGAGGTCGTGCGGCTTGAGGTCGAGTCCGAGATGAACCCGAAGCTGCGCGCGCAGCTGGTCGAGGCGCTGCGGCTCGAAGACCGCGAGGTCTACGACGTCGACGGCCTGATCGACCTCGGCGACCTCAACGACATCGCCGACGTCCCCGGCCACGCCGAGCTGCGCTACCCCCCCTGGTCCCCGGTCACGCAGCCGCGCCTGCAGGGCGAGGACGACGAGGGGGTCGACATGTTCGCCGAGATCCGCCAGCGCGACATCCTCGTCCACCATCCCTACGACTCCTTCGGCAACTCGGTCGAACGCTTCGTCGCCCAGGCGGTCGCCGACCCCGATGTGCTGGCGATCAAGCAGACCGTGTACCGCACCAGCGACGACTCGCCGCTGGTGCCGTCGCTGATCCGTGCCTCCGAACGCGGCAAGCAGGCGGTCTGCATGGTCGAGCTGAAAGCCCGCTTCGACGAGGAGGCGAACATCCACTGGGCGAAGTCGCTGGAGGAGGCGGGCGTCCACGTCGTCTACGGCATCCCCGGCCTGAAGACCCACGTCAAGGCGATCCTCGTCGCCCGCCGGGAGGGGGAGCAGGTGCGCGAGTACGTCCACGTCGGCACCGGTAACTACAACGCGAAAACGGCGCGGCTCTACACCGACCTCGGTCTCTTCACCGCCGACCCCGACCTCGGCGCCGACGTCGCCGAGATGTTCAACTTCCTCACCGGCTACGGCCGCCCCGCCGAGTACCGCAAGGTGCTGGTCTCGCCGACGACGATGCGGGAGCAGATCGTCGCCGAGATCGAGCGCACCACCGAGGCCCACAAGGCCGGCGAGGAGGCGCGGATCGCCCTGAAGATGAACTCCCTCGTCGACGCCCGCTGCATCCAGGCGCTCTACGAGGCCTCGCAGGCGGGCGTGCGGGTCGACATCAACGTGCGCGGGATCTGCTGCCTGCGGCCCGGTGTCGAGGGGATCTCGGAGAACATCACCGTCCGCTCGATACTCGGTCGCTTCCTCGAGCACTCGCGCGTCTACGTCTTCCGGCGGGGGGAGGAGACCCGGGTGCTGATGGGGTCAGCCGACCTGATGCCGCGCAACCTCGACAGCCGCGTCGAGCTGGTGGCGCCGGTCGAGGACGCGGCCCTGAAGGCGGAGCTGCTCGACGTGCTCGAGCGCTGCTTCGCCGACAACGCCAGCTCCTGGGAGCTCGACTCGGATGGCGCCTGGGCGCGGCTGCAGCCCGACGGCGAAACACGCAACGTGCAGGAGGAGCTGATGGCAAGACATTCCGCACGTGCCGCAGAGCATCTGGCCGGGCCGCCCACGGCAGAAGCGCAGGTCGTGTCCCGTCAGTAGTTCCCACTAGGATGCGCCGCAGTGGCGCGCTTCTCGCTTCTTCCTCGCGACAGGACCTTCTTCGACCTCTTCATCCAGGCCGGTCAGAACTCCGTTCGCGCGGCCAAGCTGCTCGACGAGATGATGCACACCTGGCCCGAGAGCGAGGGCCTGACGCGGGAGATCGTGATCGCCGAGCAGGACGGCGATCAGATCACCCACGAGATCATCAAACGGCTCAACACGACCTTCGTCACCCCGATCGACCGCGAGGACATCTATGCGCTGGCGACGCAGATGGACGACATCGTCGACTTCACCGAGGAGGCGGCGGATTTCCTCGGCCTCTACAAGATCGAGGCGCCGATGGAGCAGGCGCAGGCGCTGACGAAAGTGCTCGTCGCCTCCTGCGAGCAGCTGGCGATGGGGCTGGAGAAACTGCCCTCGTTCAAGGACCTCGACCAGTACTGGATCGAGATCCACCGGCTCGAGAACGACGGCGACCGGATCTCCCGCGACGCCGTCGCCTCGCTCTTCTCCAACGGGATCGACCCGATGGTCGTGATCCGCTGGAAGGACATGTTCGCGGTGCTCGAGGAGGCGATCGACGCGACCGAGACGGCCGCCCAGATCCTCGAGGGCATCGTGATTAAGAATTCATGACGAGGTCCAGACGTCGTCATACAAGGACGCAGGGAGGCCTAATAGCAGCGCTATTTGGCCGACCGAGGACGCTGTAGGACGGCGTCTGGGGCCGTCATGGACTCGGAAATCATCCTCATCCTCGTCATCGGCACTGCCCTGGCGTTCGACTTCACCAACGGCTTCCACGACACGGCCAACGTCGTCGCCACCTCGATCTCGACCGGGGCGGCGCGGCCTTCGGTGGCGATCGGATTCGCCGCCATCCTCAACTTCGTCGGCGCCTTCATCTCGATCAGCGTCGCCGCCACCGTCGCCAAGGACGTGGTCGATGCCGAAATCATCACCCCGACGATCGTCTTCGCCGGCCTGATCGGGGCGATCGCCTGGAACCTGATCACCTGGTACTTCGGACTGCCCTCTAGCTCTTCCCACGCCCTGATCGGCGGCGTCGTCGGCTCCGCGGTGGCGGCGGTCGGCTTCGACGCCGTGATCGCCGAAGGTCTGGTCGGCAAGGTCCTGATCCCGGCAGTCGTCGCCCCGATCCTCGCCTTCCTCGTCGCCGGAGCGGCGATCGGCCTCTCCTACCGGGTCGTCGGCAAGCAGCGGCCGGGAATCGTCACCCGCGGCTACCAGTACGGGCAGATCCTCTCCGGCGGGCTGCTGGCGCTGGCGCATGGCACCAACGACGCCCAGAAGACGATGGGCATCATCACCCTTGCGCTGATCGCCAACGAATCGCTCAGTGCCAACGCCGACCCGCCGTTCTGGGTGATCGCCTCGGCAGCGACCGCGATCGCCCTCGGCACCTACAGCGGCGGCTGGCGGATCATCAAGACGACCGGCACCCGGATCATCAAGATGGACGCCGCCCAGGGGTTCTCGGCCCAGGGGGCGGGGGCGACTGTGATTCTCGCCTCGACCCACTTCGGCTTCCCGCTCTCGACCACGCATGTGATCAACGGCGGCATCATGGGCGCGGGGGCCGCGAAGCGGCTCTCGGCGGTGCGCTGGGGCGTCGCCGGCAACATCTTCGTCGCCTGGCTGCTGACGCTGCCGGCGGCGGCCGCGATCGGCGGCCTCACCTACGGCTTCACGCGGATCTTCGGCACCGGCGCCCTCGGCCCGGTCCTGGTCACCCTGATGGCGCTCTCGTTGATCGTCGCCGCCTTCGCGCGCCGAGCCCAGCGCGGCGCGCCCGTGACGGCGGCCGGCGGATGATCGCGACGATCGTCCACACCGACGAACTGCTGCAGACGATCGCGGCGTCGGTGATCGCCGGAATCGGCGTCACCTTCGCCTTCTCGGTCGGGATCTGGGGCGCGGGTCAGTTCATCGAGCTGAGCCGCAACGAACGGCCGGTTGCGGCGACGGCGGCGCTCGCCATGGGCGGTCTGGCGCTCGCCTGCGTGGCGGCGTCGATCGTCATCGGCATCGTCGTGATGACGAGCAAGTAGTTGGGAGCGCCGGGGGTTTAGCTGAGAGTGTTGGCTTCCATCCACACTCGCCATATGGCCGCTACGGCGGCGGCGAAGAGGAGGATCCAGAGGAGGGTGCCGCCCCCGGTGGAGAACATCTTGTCGTTGCCTGCGATCAGCAGGGCGATCAGTCCCAGCGCCCCGTAGAGGAGGGCGCGGCGGCCGTCGCTGAGGGTCGCCAGCGTCAGCTGGTTTTCGCGGCTGTAGACGTAGACCATCCAGGCTAGGCCGGCGAGGAGGCCCATCGTCAGCGCCGTCAGCAGGGCGTCGGCGAGGTTGCCGCCGGCGCCCGTGAAGGCGATCGGCAAGGCCAGCAGCATGATGATCGCGACGTTGCGAGCGGTCCGCATCGCTTCAGTTTACGAAGGCGCCCGTAAGTCGAGGCAAAGATTTTGCGATCTGCGCGCCACGTGTGCGCACTGGCTCGGCAGGTTTCGCCTATGCCACCTGGAGCCGGAAGAGCAGCACACGGGGAGGAGGGGACCGCCTCGGTCGAGCTGGTCGCGGTCGTCCCCTTCCTGCTGCTGGCGCTCCTGGTGGCGGCGCAGATCGCGCTCGCCGGCCAGGCGCTCTGGTCGGCGAGCGTGGCGGCACGGGCGGGAGCGCGAGCGGCACTGGTCGGCGGGGACGCCTCTGCCGCCGCCAGGTCGGCGCTCCCGCCCGCGATGAGAAAGGGGGCGCGGGTGGAGGAGGGGGCAGGGGTGGAGGATGGGGGCAAGGTCTCGGTCAGGGTCGAGGTGCGACGCCTGATTCCGGCGCTCCCGGATGTGCGCGTCGGCGCGAGCAGCGGGTTGGAGGCCGGCGATGAATGAGCAAGGCCAGGCGACGGTCGAGCTGGTCGCGGCGCTCCCGGCCCTGCTGCTCTCGGCGCTGGTGGCGCTGCAGCTGCTCGCCGCCGGCTACGCGATGACGCTCGCCGACGGCGCGGCCGAGGCCGGGGCGCTGGCGCTGGCCTCCGGCGGGTCGGCGCCCGAGCGGGCCCGCGGGGCTCTGCCGGGATGGGCGGAGGACGACGTCTCGGTGGTCGTTGAGGGGGGCGAGGTGACGGTGCGGCTGCGCCCGCCCTCGCCCTTCCGCGCGGTGGCCGAACGGCTGCAGGTCAGCAGCAGCGCCGCCGCGAGGCCGGCACGATGACGGTCCTCCTCAACCCTCTCGCGGCCGGCCCGCTGGTGCTGGTCACGGCGGTGGGGGAGGCCGAGGGATCGTGGGGCGCAGCGGCGGCGCTGGCCTGCACGGGAGCCGAGGTCGACTCGGCGCCGTTGCTGGTCGACGTCGGCGGCCGGACGCCGCGACCGACGCTGATCGCCACGGCCGCCGCGCAGAAGCTGGAGAGCAGGCTGAAGGCTCAACTGCCCGACGCCAGAGCTGCTGCCCGCGGTCAGGTCTGCCATCTCGCCGTCCCGGCGGAGCCCGACGGGCTCGCGCTGGTGGCGAGGGCCGCAGACACGGCTCGCGAGGGTGGCATCGTCCTCCATGTTCCGCCGCAGTTGCTCCACCCGGTGCTGGCCGATTTCGAGGATCGGGTGTCCGCGGTCCTGCTGCGTGCGGACCTTCGGACCGACCGGCCGCTGGTTGCGCTTGCGGTTCGGGACCTGAACGAGCGTGGGGTTGCGGCAGCGGTCTTGAAGCGCCGGCTCACCTGGGTCGCGGAGCGGCGCGCGATGTTCGGAGTGCTGCCGCCGGGAGCCAGCGGGGCTCTTCCGGGGCGTCTGGTCAGGCAGTTGACGGAGGCCCCGCGATGAAGCGTTGCCGGGAAGAGTCGGGACAAGCGTTGATCCTCGCCTTGGGAGGTTCGCTGTTCCTGCTCGCGGCCGCCCTCGCACTTGTCGCGATCGCCGGCGCCGTCACCGGCAAGGGCCGCGTGCAGCGGGCGGCGGATCTGGTTGCGATCTCGGCGGTGCGCTCGATGCGGGACGACCTGCCGCGGCTGCTCTCGCCGCCTCACCTGGACGATGGGCGGCCCAACCCGGAACATCTCGGCAAGGCGGCCTATCTGGCGCGAGCCCGCACTGCGGGACTGGCCGCTGCTCGCGGCAACGAGGTCGACCCCGAACGGGTCCGGATCGAGTTTCCCGACGCAGGCACCTTTGCTCCGGTGCGGGCCATGGTCACGATCGTCGCCGGGCTGCGAGAAGGGGATGGACACCGGGTGGAGGCATCGGCCACGGCCGAAGCCGCCGCGCCGTATGGAGGCTCTACTGCCGAAGAAGGCACCTCGATGGCCAGCGGCGGCGGCTACGCCGGGCCGCTCGTGATGCGGAATGGGGAGGGGATGAGGCCGGATGTCGGCGCCGCCTACGACCAGATGGCCGCAGCGGCCCACGCCGACGGTCTCGTCCTGATCGTCGTCTCCGGCTTCCGCTCCGACGCTGAGCAGGCGGAATTGTTCGCTGCCCACCCCGACCCCACCTGGGTGGCGTCGCCTGGCCAGTCGCTCCACCGCTGCGCGACCGAGCTCGACCTTGGGCCATCCTCCGCCTACGGCTGGCTGGCGTCGAACGCCGGTCGCTTCGGCTTCGTGCAGCGCTACAGCTGGGAGGCCTGGCACTACGGATTCGCTTCTGGACCGGCGCCCTGCTCGCCTGCCGGCGAAGCCGTTGCCGCCGCGGGAGGAACCGCAGCGACGTTGACTTCGACCAGCCTGCCGTCCTTCGTACCGCCCCAGTACCGCGACCCGATCCTCCAGTCGGCCGCCCGCTGGAAGGTGCCGGCGGCGCTGATGGCCGGCCAGCTGATGGCCGAGTCGGGCTTCGATCCCGACGCCGGCTCGTCGGCAGGCGCTCAGGGCATCGCGCAGTTCATGCCAGGCACCGCTGCTGCGTACGGGCTTACGAACCCCTATGACCCCGTTGCTGCGATCGACGCCGAGGCGCACCTGATGTCCGACCTGCTGCGCCAGTTCGGCTCCCCCGAGCTCGCCCTCGCCGCCTACAACGCTGGCCCCGCCCCCGTCGAAGCTTGCCACTGCATCCCGCCCTATCCGGAGACGCAGGCCTACGTCACCCGCATCCTTGCCCTGATCGGCGGCACCGGCGCGATCGCGATGCCGAGCTTCGAAGTGCGGCTGGTGGCATAGTGGCGCCGATGCCGAAGCCGACCCTGCTCGTCCAGCTCAGCGATATCCACATCGGCGGCAGCGAGGACGGCAAGGATCCGATCCCACGCGTCGAGGCGGTGATCGAAGCAGTTCGTTCGCTGTCGAATGCGCCTGACGCCGTGCTCGTTTCTGGCGACCTCACGGATCACGGGTCGGCTGAGGAGTACGAGGTGGTCCGAGAGATGCTGGGGCGGCTTGAGCTGCCGCTCTACGTCCTGCCCGGGAACCACGACGACCGTGGCCGTATCCGCAAGGCGTTCGGCTTGCCTGGCGAGGGGGAGGAGCCGATCAGGTATTCGGTTGACGTGGGCGAGTTGCGGATGGTCCTCGTTGACTCGAACGTTCCGGGGAGGGATCCGGGTGCCTATGACGCTGAACGCCTTGGCTGGCTCGACGCAGAGCTGAGCAAGGAGCCGGAGCGGCCGACGCTGCTGGCCGTCCACCACACGCCTCTGACGACCGGAATTCCGGAATGGGACGCGATCAACCTCGACCCGAGCGATCGCGAGGCGCTCGGCGCGGTAGTTGCCCACCACCCGCAGCTGCGTGCGATCGTTGGCGGCCACCTGCACCGCGTCGCTGCTTCTGCTCTCGGCGGCTGCCCCGTCCTCTCGGCGCCCAGCGCCTATCTGCAGGTGCGGCCCAACTTCGAGCGTGACGAGGTCACGTGGGTCGATCCACCCGGATTCGCAATCCATGCCCTCCGCGACGGCAACCTCACCTCCCAGGTGGAGTCAGTCC
>Ga0184624_10000114_pt1 | contig 19818 bp, 20 predicted proteins | sample PLM3_5_b1_FD_133157 | JGI IMG/M metagenome (GOLD analysis project Ga0184624, IMG submission 133157) | Groundwater sediment microbial communities from an aquifer in East River, Colorado, USA - PLM3_5_b1 | ecosystem: Environmental > Terrestrial > Soil > Riparian zone | place: USA: East River...
GAGCCCGCGGCGGACCTCCGGCGGCTACCGCCTCTACAGCCAGGCCGACGTCGAAAGGCTGCGGACGATCCTGCGCCTGCAGCGCGACGAGTTCCTGCCCCTGCGGGTGATCCGCCAGGAGCTTGCCGCGGGGGGCGACGTCGTCCTCGGCGACGGGGATCGCAAACCGGCCGCCGGCGCTGTGCGGCGGGCGATCCTCGTCGACACCTCGCGCGCGTACCTCTCGATTGACGAGATCGTTGAGGAGACCGGCGCTCGCGAGGAGCTGATCCGCGAGCTCGAGAACTTCGGGATCGTGCAGCCGGAGAAACGCGAGGGCAAAATCGTCTACGACGAGACCGACCGCGAGATCGTCCGCGCCGCCAACGAGCTCTCCCGGGTCGGCGTCGGCGCCCGCAACCTGCGCGTCTTCCGCTCCTCGGCCGACCGCGAGGCGAACCTGCTGGAAGCGCTGCTGGGCCCGTCATTGCGCTCGCGTAACCCGGAGCGCCGCAAGGAGGCGTTGGAAAGCCTCGAAAGCCTGGCGGCGACCGTCAGCCACCTCAAGCACCTGCTGCTCGTACGCGACCTGCGCCGTCTCGCTGGCGAATAGCCGGCTCCCGTGGCCCGTGTAACCCGCAAGCGCACGCTGGAGGCGCCGATCGGCGACATCTGGAAGCTCGTTTCCGACCCCTACAACCTGCCGCGCTGGTGGCCGCGGGTGAGCCGGGTCGAGAACGTCGAGGGCGGCGGCGGGCGACGCACCCGCTGGACCAAGGTGCTGGAGACGGCCGAGGGACGCGGGGTGCGGGCTGACTTCCGCTGCGTCAGCAGCGCTGAGAAGGAACGCTACGTCTGGGAGCAGGAGCTGACGGGGACGCCGTTCGAGCGGCACCTGAACGGGCTGCAGGTGGAGGTGCGGATGGGCGAGCGCAGCGGCGGTACCGAAGTCAGCGTCACCGAGGAGCAGTCGCTGAAAGGGATGTCGAAGCTGGGCTCGCCGCTGATGCGCCGCGCCCGCGGCGACGTCCTCGACAACGCGCTCGACGGGATCGAAAGGGCGCTGGGATGAGGCCGCGCCGAGATGCGAAGTGGTGGGGGTGGGGCGACCCCGCGGTCGAGCCCGCGCTCGACGAGGAGGCGCGCGGAGTGCTGCGAGAGCGCATCGGCGACCTGGAGCCGTGGCCGCTTGCGCGTGAACTCGATGACGTCGGGCTGCCAACCGCGGAGGCGTTGCCGCAGGCGCTGATCGACGCTGTGGGGGAGGCGAACGCCTTCGCCTCCGACGAGGACCGGCTGCGGCATTCAACGGGACGCGGCTACGTGGACCTGGCGCGGCTTCGCAGCGGGGCGCTGGAGAGCGCGCCCGACGCCGTGCTGATGCCTCGAGACGACGAGGCGCTGCGCCGCTTGATTGACGTCTGCGCCACCGAGGGCATCGCGATCGTCCCCTTCGGCGGCGGCACCAGCGTCGTCGGCGGGGTGGAGCCGTTGCGCGGCAGCCACGGCCGACTCGTCAGCCTCGACCTCGGCGCTCTGCAGGACGTCAGCGTCGACCGCTGCTCCCTGACCGCGCGCCTCGGCGCCGGGCTGCGCGGCCCCGAGGCGGAGGCGGCCCTCGGCCGAGAGGGACTAACGCTTGGCCACTTCCCGCAGTCCTTCGAGTACGCGACGATCGGCGGCTTCGCGGCGACCCGCTCCGCCGGCCAGGCCTCCAGCGGCTACGGCCGCTTCGACGCCCTCGTCAGCTCCGTCCGCCTGGTGGCGCCGGGGGGAGACCTGCAGACGCTGGAGACGCCCCACAGCGCCGCCGGTCCGGCGCTGCGCGAGCTGGTGATCGGCTCCGAGGGCGTCCTCGGCGTCATCCCCGATGTAACCGTACGGGTGCGGCCTGCACCAACCGCGCGCCGGTACGAGGCCTGGATGGCGGAGAGCTTCGACGCCGGCTCGGAGATCGTCCGCGGACTGGCGCAGGGACCGGGACTGCCGCAGATCATCCGCGTCTCCGACGAGGAGGAGACGGAAGGGACGCTGGCTCTAAACGGTCCGCGCGGGCTCAGCGGTCGTCTATTCGACGGCTACCTCGGCGCCCGACGCCGCCGCGGCGGCGCCCTGATGATCGTCGGCTTCGAGGGCGACGAGGAGTCGGTCGCGCGGCGCCGCGCCCTCACCGTCCGCGCCCTGCGCCGGGATGGTGCCGCCTACCTCGGCCAGGCAGCCGGGCAGGCCTGGGAGCACGGCCGCTACCAGGGGCCGTACCTGCGCGACACGCTGATGGGGATGGGGGCGATGGTCGAGACGCTCGAGACCTCGCACAACTGGAGCCGCTTTGGCGAGCTGCACAAAGCCGTCGGCGACGCGATCCGCAACTCGCTGGCATCACAGGCCACTCCTGGCCTGGTCTTCTGCCACCTCTCGCATGCTTACGCCGACGGTGCCTCGCTCTACTTCACCTTCATCTCCCGCGCCCGTCGAGGCGCCGAGCTCGAGCAGTGGGCGGAGGTCAAGCGCGCCGCCTGTGAGGCGATCGTCGCTCACGGCGGCACGATCACCCACCACCACGCGGTCGGCCGCGACCACATCCCCTACATGGAGGCGGAGGTGGGGAGGACGGGCATCGATCTGATCCGGGCGGCGAAGGAGCGGTTGGACCCAACCGGGATCATGAACCCGGGAAAGCTCCTGCCCTAGCTATTTCTGTTTCTGCTGGGCTTCGATCCGCTTGGCGGCGCCGACGATAGGGCCGCGGACGCTGCCGCGGAGGATTTCGGTCCCGGTGTATTCGGGCGCCTGTTTCTCTTTGGTCGCGGCGGCAAGCGAGGCTTTCAGCTGCGATTCATCGGTGCGGGTGATCGCCAGCTGGCCGAAGGTTTCGTTGGCGAGGTAGGCGAGGACTTCGACCGGGACTTCGACCTGGGCGTTGATCGACCCGTTTTTGGTCACTTTCGTCGAGGCCAGCGGCAGCATTTTCTGCGGTGAGGCAGCGAGCCAGATCGTGTAGCCGCACTCGGTCGGCGCGAGCCCTTCGGCGGCAATCTGCAGCGCCAGGCTGTTTTTCACCCGCCCGAAGACGGCAAGCCCCTTCGCTTCGCTTCCATCAACGGGGTTGAGAACCGCCCGCGTCACATCTTTCCCCGTTTTAACCGCCGCCACCGCCAGCGCTTCAATGTTTTTCCCACTCGGTTCCGGAGCTTTCCCGGTCACTTTGCAGCTATCGGCAGAAGCATTCGCGGAGCTGTCGCCGGAGTCGTCATCGCCGCCGGAGACAAAGATGAAGATCAGGAAGAGAACAACGATCGCAACCCCCGCCAGGATCGCCCAAAGCCCCCGACCCTCCAACAACTTCAGCTCTTTCTTCAGCGGCGGTTTCGGCTTGCTCTTCGGCAGGGCAGGCTTCGGTTTCGGCGTGGGCTCCTGCGGCTTCGGGGGAACGGAGGGCGGTGGGGACTCCCCCGGAGGAGCCTCCCCATCTTTTGCGACGGAGGGGGAGTCCCCACCGCCCTCTGCCGGCTCAGGAATCACCGGAGCAGGAATCCCTTCGTCTTCCAGCGCAGTAGCCGCCGCTCTCGCCCGCCTCTCGACCTCCTCGACGGAAATCCCCATCAAGGCCGACAAATCCTCGTACCCCGCCGCGCCCCGCTGCGCAAGCAGCCGCAGGATCGCCTTCTGGTCGTCTGACAGCGCCACCGGCTCGGAAGCCTATTAGTGTGCGCAGCCGTGAACGACGAGGGTCAGGTTAAGGCTGCGCATTTCGACGAGCTGGTCGGCACCGAGTGGCTCAGCGACGACCCCGATGATGCCCGCGTCCGGCTCGAGATCCGCGACGAGCTGCGCCAACCGTTCGGCCTCATGCACGGCGGCGTGATGTCGACCTTGATCGAGAGCGTCTGCTCGCGGGCGACGGTCGGCGCCGTCTACGAGCAGGGAATGGTGGGCATGGGGCAGTCGATCACCGTCAGCTTCCTCCGCCCGGTGACCAAGGGCACGGTCGAAGTCCGCGCCCAGGCCCGCCACCGCGGCCGCACCACCTGGCTCTGGCAGGCGGAAGTCCTCAACGACGAGGGCAAAACCTGCGCGCTCGCCCAGATGACGATCGCGGTCCGACCGCGACCGGACGCTTAGCTCTCAGCCACCAAATCGGTTCGTAATCGGCAGCCGGCGATCCTTGCCGAACGCTCGCGGCGTGATCCGGATCCCCGGCGCCGCTTGCCGGCGCTTGTACTCGCTGCGGTCGACCAGGCGGATCACCTCGTCGACCGTCTCCGCCGGCATCCCCGCCGCGATCATCTCTTCCCGCCCCTGGTCGCGCTCGACGTAGGCCTCGAGGATGCGGTCGAGCAGCTCGTAGGGCGGCAGCGAGTCCTCGTCGCGCTGGTCGGGGCGCAGCTCGGCCGAGGGCGCGCGCTCGAGCACCGACGCCGGCACCAGCTCGCGCCCGGCGGTCTCGTTCCGCCGCCGCACCAGGTCGTAGACGAGCTGCTTCGGCACGTCCTTGATCACCGCGAAGCCGCCTGCCATGTCGCCGTAGAGGGTCGCGTAGCCAACCGACATCTCGCTCTTGTTGCCGGTCGTGAGTACCAGCCAGCCGTGGCGGTTGGAGAGCGCCATCATCAGGTTGCCGCGGATCCGCGCCTGCACGTTCTCGGCGGTGAGGTCCGGCTCGGAGGGTTTGGTCGGGTCCCGCGGCACCGCCGCCTCGGTCTCGTCGAGGTAGCCGCGCAGAGCCTGCTCGTAGCTCTCCATCACCGGCTCGATCGCAACCTCGAACAGCTCGCAGCCGAGGTTGGCGGCGATCTCGCGGGCGTCCTGCTGGGTCTCGTGGCTGGAGTGGGGGGAGGGCATGACGACACAGGTGAGGCGGTCGGGCCCGACCGCGTCGGCGGCGACCATCGCTACCAGCGCCGAATCGATCCCCCCCGAGAGCGCTAGGCCGACGTGCTTGAAGCCGTTCTTCTCGACGTAGTCGCGGAGCCCGAGGGCGAGGGCGCCGTAGACCTCGTCGAGGTCGGCGTGCGGCTCGGCAAGCGGGCCAGGCCCCGAGTGGGGGACCTCGCAGATCAGCAGCTCCTCCTCGAACTGGGCGGCGCGGGCGATCACGCTGCCGTCAGGTGCCGTGACCAGGCTCTGCCCGTCAAAGACCAGCTCGTCCTGGCCGCCAACAAGGTTGCAGAAAGCGAAGTAGGCGTCGTAGGCGCGCGAGCGCTCGCCGAACATCTCCTCGCGCTCGCGACCCTTGCCGCGGTGGTAGGGCGAGCCGGAGGGGTTGGCGATCAGCCGCGCCCCTTCTTCGGCCTCGCGCTGGGCCGGCGGCCCGGGCTGCCAGACGTCCTCGCAGATCGTCGTCCCGACCTTGACGGCCGCGACTTCGGTGACGAGGGTCTGGTCGCCGGGGATGAAGTAGCGCTGCTCATCGAAGACGGCGTAGTTGGGGAGCCGGTTCTTGCGGTAGATCTCGGCGACCCTGCCGCCGGCGAGGATCGCGGTCGAGTTGTGGGCGTGCCGCGAGTCGCTCGGCTGCGCCGCCGGCTCGGCGAAGCCGACCATCGCGACGATGCCCTCCGCGTGCGCGGCGAGCTCTTCGACCGCACGCTGGTTCGCCCGCAGGAAGTGGCGCTTGAGGTAGAGGTCCTCGGCCGGGTAGCCGGGGATGCAGAGCTCGGGAAAGATCACCAGCTCGGCGCCTGCCTCGCGGGCGCGGCCGATCCACTCGGCGACCTTGGCGGCGTTGGCGTCGACGGCGCCGACGGTCGGGTTGATCTGGGCGAGGGCGAGGCGCATCGGGGAAGTATCTCCCTCGTTACCCATCGGAGGTACTTTCGCCCACCGCTAGGGTTTCCGGGGCATGCGCAACCGCCGAAGGCATCTGGTGGGAACTTCGGCGGCATTGCTTCTGGCGATTGCCGCAGCGACCCCTGCCGTGGCCGCTCCCTCGCTTGCCCCGGCCGAACTCGCCTCCGATGCGCAGAAGCCGTTCCTGGCCCCGCGCTGGCGGCCGACCGACACCGACGACCCCAACCGCAACGCCTACTCGGTCCCGGAGGCGCCGCGCTCGCCCGCCTGCTCGCCGCACTTCTGTGTCCACTGGGTGGTCCAGGGCCTCGACGCACCGAACCTGAGCGACCGCGACGGCGATGGAGTCCCGGATTTCGTCGAAACGGTGTTGCGGGTGGCCGAACGGGTCCACACGGTCGAGAACGAGAAGCTCGGCTGGCGCGAGCCGCGCAGCGACGGGCGCCGGGGAGGCCGGCGCGGCAAGACCGACGTCTACCTCTCCCAGATCGGCGGCGAACTGTTCGGTTACGCGGCGCCCGATCGCGGCCAGGCCACGACCGAGCACCGGATCCCGCGGCGGCTGCACGGCTACCTCGTCCTCGACAACGACTACAGCCCCTTCGAGTTCCCGGGGACGAAGCCGCTCGAGGACCTGCGCGTCACCTTCGCCCACGAGTACAACCACATCCTCCAGTTCGGCTACGACGCCTACCAGGACCCCTGGTTCGCCGAGGCGAGCGCGACCTGGATGGAGGATCAGGTCTACAACGGCATCGACGACTACCTGCGCTACGTGCGCCGCTGGGTCAAGCTCTACGAAACGCCGCTGACCGCGAACTCGATCAAGGAGTACGGCAGCGCCGTCTGGAACCAGTGGCTGGCGCGCCGCTACGGGCCGGGGATCGTCCGCAAGGCCTGGGCCGGGTCGATCGACGCCAAGCCCGGAGGCTTCTCGGTCGCGAGCTTCGAACGGGCGCTGCGGGCGAGCGGGCCGTCGGAACTGAGCCGCGACTTCACCCGCTTCGCGGCGGCGGTCGCCGAGTGGCGAACGGGCAAGGGGTTCCGCGAGAGCCGTCTCTACCCGGACGCGCATCGCCAGGGCCACCTGCCCCTCGGCGGCCGGCCGCTGACGCGGATGCTCAACCACACGACCTTCCAGCTGCTGCAGGTGCGCCCTCGCCAGGGCCGCGCGGTCGTCGTCCGCCTGCAGGCGCCGCGCGGGACCGCCGCCGGGGTGTCCCTGGTGGGACGGCTCGGCAGCGAGCGCCACGGCCGTCCCAAGGTGCGGGTCGCCTACAGCCGGGGCGGCGGCGCGCTCGCCGTGCGCCTGCCGCAACCGGGGCGGTTCAAGCGGATCACCGCCGTCGTCGTCAACGCCGACGCCCGCGCCGGTGGCTTCGACGTCGGCAGCCTCGACTGGAACTACCTGACCGACGGCCTCCCGTTCGTGGTCAGCGGCCGGCTGATCGGCTAGGAGCGCTCGGCGGCGACGGGGGCGGCGCCGTTGCTCGATGCCGCGGCGGCCTTGCGCTTCTTCGGCTTGGCCTTCGCCTTTTTCTTGGCCTGCGTCTTGGCCGGTGCCGTCGCGATCACCTCTTTGGTCGCCGCTTCGAGGTCGAGGGCGAAGCTGTCGAGATCGGCCATCGCGTCGTAGTCGCCGATCAGGCCGAAGTTGACCTGGCCGTTGTAGGACATGATCCCGATGCAGAGCGCCTGCCGGCGGGCGAGCGGGACCATCGGGAAGATCGACTCCATCTTGCGTCCGAGGACGTAGAGCGGGAACTGCGGCCCGGGGACGTTGGTGACGACGAGGTTGAAGAAGCGCTGCGCCGGCTGCAGACGCGCAGCCTGCGAGGCGATCGTCGAGGGCGCGAAGTCGGTCAGCTTGGTCAGGATCTCGGCCCCGACCGCCTGGCCGGAGGACTTGAGATCGCCCATCTCCGCGGTCATCAGCTGCAGCCGCTCGACCGGGTCCTCGCACCAGACCGGCAGCGGCGCCATCATCGCCGAGATGCGGTTGCCCAGCGCGCCGTGCTCCTCTTCGGCGCGGACGCTGACCGGGACCATCGCCCGCAGCTCCAGACCCTCGGTGTCGTGGCCGCGGGCGCGCAGGTAGCGGCCGATGCCGCCGGCGACGATCGAGAGGATGACGTCGTTGACGGTGCCGCCGTGGGCGTTTTTGACGCGCTTGAGGTCGGCGAGGTCGGTCTGGGTCATCTGGAAGCGGCGGTGGGGGCCGATCTCGACGTTGAAGACGGTGTCCGGGGCAGACATCCCGGCGCTGACCATCTTCGAGGCCGCGCCGACGCCCTCCAGCACCTGACGTGGGCCGCGGAGGGCATGGCGGATGCCGCGGTAGATCTCCGGTGGGCTGGTCAGCCGCTCCTTCCAGGCTTCGGTCAGGAGCTGGACGTCGGTCGGTTCGGGGCTGGCGAGCCAGGGCGGCGCCTTGTCGGCCGCGCCGGCCGGCTCGGCGTCGAGGTCGAAGAGGACGGTGGTGATGTCGACGCCGGAGACGCCGTCGACGAGCGCGTGGTGGCTCTTGCCGATGATCGCGAAGCGGTCTCCGGTCAGGCCCTCGACCAGCCACAGCTCCCAGAGCGGCTTCGAGCGGTCGAGCTGCTGGGAGAAGATCCGCGCCGCCAGGTTGCGCAGCTGCTCGTCGGAGCCGGGCGCCGGCAGGGCGGTCTGGCGCACGTGGTAGTCGAGGTTGAGGTGGGGGTCGTCGATCCAGACCGGCCGCCCCTGGGTGAAGGGGACGAAGCGCAGCTTCTGGCGGAAGCGCGGGACCAGGTGCAGACGCGAGGCGATGTGGTCGCGGAACTCGGCGTGGGTCGGGGCCTCGCCTTTGAAGATCGAAGTCGAGGCGACGTGCATGTGGGCGCCGGAGCGCTCCAGGTGCAGGAATGAGGTATCGAGCCCGGTCAGTCGTTCTGGCTTCGTCACCTGTCCCATGTTCGCACACGGGTCAAAATATGTGCGTTCGCTCACATTCCCGCTCCGGGGGCGTCTCTAGCGTGTTCTCTCCCAAACGAGCTAAACGATCTGCCGAGTCCCCGCGCCGCTGAGCGCGGGGAGCGGGGGACCCACCTGCCGCGGCGCCTTGCCGCGGCCGGGGCGAATCGGGCGGCGAGCCGCCCGTAGCGAGACCGGCGATGTCGGTTTTGCGAGCCCGTCAGCTAACCCCGTAGGCGGCAAGAAAGCGAGCTGAACTAGATGCGGAAATTCCTGCCCGCGGTGGCGGCTGCCATCGCGCTTTCCGTCGGCCTGGCGCCGGCGGCCGCGCAGAGCGAGCGCACCAACCACAGCGAGCGATCGCGCTCCCACGTCTCCCTGCACCTCTCGACGCACTCGGTGCTGAAGGGGAGGGGGCTGGCGGTGCGCGGCAAGGTGCGGCCGAGCGGCCGCCACCGGGTGAAGCTGGTCTTCCGCGGCCCCGACGGCGGCGCCCGCGGCGTGACGACGAAGGCGAACGGGACCTTCGCGGTGCGCTGGCTGCCCGAGCGGACCGGCACCTACGCGGTCCGCGGCTACAGCGTCCACGACCGCCGCATCCGCGGCTCCCGCAGCGCCGCGCGCAAGCTGACGACCTACCGTCTCGCCGGCGCCTCCTACTACGGGCCCGGCCTCTACGGCAACGGCGTCGCCTGCGGCGGCACCCTGCTGCCGGGGACGATGGGCGTCGCTCACAAGACGCTCCCGTGCGGGACGAAGGTGAAGCTGCGCTACCACGGCCGCACGGCGACGGTGCCGGTAATCGACCGCGGCCCGTACGTGGCCGGCCGCGACTACGACCTCACCGAGGCCGTCAAGGAGCGCCTTGGGTTCCCGGGAGTCGGAACCGTTCTGGCGACCCGGTAACTACGAGGCGAGGCCGAGTCGGAGCTGACCTGGTGTCGGCTCCGGCTCGGCCGGCTTCTTCTCGCTCTCGAAGGAGGCGACGCGGACGCCGAGCAGTCGCACCGGCCGCTGCGGGTCGTAGGCGCGCAGGAGATCGAGGGCGACCGGGCCGACGACCTCCGGGTCGTTGGTCGGCTTGTCAACCGTGTGGGAGCGGGTCGCGTTGGTCCAGTCGTCGAGCCGCACCTTGATCCCGATCGTCCGGCCCTCCAGCTCCCGCTTGCGCAGGCGCCGGCAGAGCTCCTCGGAGAGCTCGGCGATGTGGCGCTCGAGCTCGGCCCGCTGGGTGACGTCGACGTCAAAGGTGATCTCGGTCGACTGCGACTTGGTCTCGTGTTCGGGCGTGATCGGCGTTTGATCCCAAAGGTTGCCGCGAGCGTGAAGCCAGGTGCCGGACCGGGGTCCGAACGTGTCTTCGAGGGCGGGCCGCTGCCAGTCACGCAGGTCGGCGAGCGTCTTGATCCCCATCGACTCCAGCCGCGAGACCGTTTTCGGGCCAATCCCCGGGATGAGACCGGGGGAGTGGTCGGCGAACCGCTCCAGCGCCTGCTCCCGCGAGAGCACAACAAGCCCCCGCGGCTTGCCAAGCTCGCTGGTGATCTTGGCCAGCATCCGGCTCTCGGAGATCCCGACCGAGCAGGTCAGCCCGGTCTCCTCCCGGATCTCGTTCGCAATCCGCCGCATCGTCGCCTTCGGCGAGAAGATCCCGGTCAGGTCAAGATAGGCCTCGTCAAGCCCGACAACCTCGACCACCTCCACGTTCCGCCGCAGCACATCCATCACCTGCCCCGAAGCCTCCCGGTAGGCAGGAAAGTCCGGCCGCAGATAAACCGCATCCGGCAACCGCCGCCGAGCCACCGCAGCGGGCATCGCCGAGTGGATCCCGGCCAGCTTCCGCGCCTCATATGAGGCGGTAGTAACTACCGCCCGCGGCCCCGACCCACATACCACGACCGGTTTCCCCCGCAGCTCAGGCCGCCTGCGCAGCTCCACCGAGGCGTAGAAGGCGTCCATGTCGAGATGGGCGACTAACCGTGACCAGTCGATCGACACCAGTCAACGGTACTCTTCTTCCCGGCGGGGCGAACTTCTGTTCGCCCCCGTCTTACATGTGGCGCGTTGAAGAGAACATGGAGGCGTTCAAGACGCTGTCTTTCGGCGAGAAATGGCGCGTGCGCGGGTTTCTCATGCGCGGCTCGGCTCCGGACGATCCACGGTTAGCGCCCGCGGCTGTCGAGCTGGCGGACGGCTACCAGCGGCAGCAGTTTGCCTCCTGGATGCGCTGGTTACCGGGAGTGTTGGTAGCGCTCGCATCTGCGGGATTCATCCTCAACGCCCTGGATAACGACCTCCTCGGGATGATTCTCAATGCCCTGACGGCGCTTGCCGCCGCGGCTCAGTACCTGCTCAATCCCGCAACCAGGCCGAAGAACGCCGCCCGATCGGCGGAGGCGTCGCGGCAGGTCATCGACGGTGGCTACCGATCACCTGTTTGGGCCCCCGGCTCCTAAACTCAAGCCGTGGCTTCCCCAGAGGCGAAGAACCTCGAGGCGATCTCGAGGGCGATCGACCAGCACAACGCGAACTGCCCCTTCCCGGCGGCGGAGGTGCGGATGAACCCGTTCGAGGTGGAGCGGCTGGGGTGGGAGACGATCCGCGGGCTGCCGGTGGTGCCCGACGGCGCGATCGGGACGGGGCGCTTCCGCATCGTCTGCTCCCGCGACATGGAGGACGACGGCCTGGAGATCACCGAGGCCGTCGGCAAAGAGTTGGAGACGGTCGCGCCCGTTCAGAACTGAGCAGCTAGACCTCGTTGTAGAAGTCCAAGCCCGTCTTTTCCATCCAGTTCGTCGCTTCGATGTTGAGCTGGAAGAGCTCTCCGGTCCAGATCAGGATGCCCATCGCGATCAGGATCAGGCCGCCGACGGCGACGATCGCCTGATAGTGGCGCTTGACGACCGTGAAGGCGGTCGTCATCTGGGAGAAGGCGACGGCGGTGAGAATGAAGGGGATCGCTAGGCCGGCCGAGTAGACGGCCAGGAGGAGGGCTCCGTGGGCGGCTGAATCCGAGAGGGACGCCGCGCCGAGGATCGCTCCCAGGGTCGGGCCGATGCAGGGGCTCCAGGCGATCGCGAAGGCCGCCCCGGCGACGATCGGGCCGCCTTTGCCCGCCCGCTCGAGCAGGGCGTCGACGTGCCACTCCTTGTTCAGCCGGGTAATGAAGAGGGAGCCGACGAAGAGCAGGCCCATGGCGATGATCAGCGCGCCGGAGATCTTCGTCAGCAGGTCCTTGTGGTCCTGAAGCACCGAACCGAGGCCGGTGGCGGTGAGGCCGAGGAGGATGAAAATCGCTGAGAAGCTGGCGACGAAGAGGAGGCTTGGCCCCAGGACCCGCCGCCAACTCGCGTTCTCCAGCTCATTCGCCGAGACCCCGGTCACCGCCGAGAGGTAGCCGGGGACCAGCGGCAGCACGCAGGGGGAGAGGAAGGAGACGACGCCCGCGGCGAGCGCGGCGAGGATTCCCACCCCCGAGGCGGGATCGGTACTAGCTGCGAGAGGCACCACGACCCCGGAGATTACTCCCAGCATTGCCCACCGATCGGGCCGGCGCGCTAGATTTGGCCAGCCAGCCAAAGAGCCGCGCGGGAAGCGGCGAGGACAGGAGCGAGAAGTTGAGCAACCGCACTTTCGTAATCGGGGTCGGGATGACCAAGTTCGAGAAGCCCGGCACCAAGGACGGCGACTACCCGGACTGGGCCAAAGAGGCGGGGGAGAAGGCGCTCGCAGATGCCGGGGTCCCCTATGAGGACGTCGAGCAGGCTTACGCCGGCTATTGCTACGGCGACTCCACCTACGGGCAGCGGGCGCTCTACCAGCTCGGCTTGACCGGGATCCCCGTCGTCAACGTCAACAACAACTGCTCGACCGGCTCCTCGGCGCTCTTCCTGGCCCGGCAGGCGGTCAAGGGCGGCACCGCCGAGTGCGCCCTGGCGCTGGGCTTCGAGAAGATGGAGCCGGGCAGCCTCGGCGTCAAGTACACCGACCGCACCAACGCGCTCGACAAGCACGCGATGCGGATGTTCGAGATCCGCGACCCCGAGCAGTCGCCGCCGGCGCCGCAGATGTTCGGCAACGCCGGCCGCGACCACATGCAGAAGTACGGCTCCGAGGCCGACCACTTCGCCTGGATCGGCTGGAAGAACCACAAGCACTCGGTCAACAACCCCTACGCCCAGTTCCAGGACGAGTACTCACTCGAGGACATCAAGGCGGCGAAGATGATCCACGACCCGCTGACCAAGCTGCAGTGCTCGCCGACCTCCGACGGCTCGGCCTGCGCGATCGTCGCCTCCGAGCGCTACGTCGACGAGCACGGGCTCTGGGACCAGGCGGTGGAGATCGCCGGGCAGGCGATGGTCACCGACCTCAGCTCGACCTTCGACGAGAACGCCGACTGCATGACGATCGTCGGCTCCGACATGTCGAAGACTGCGGCGTTGAGCGCCTACTCCGAGGCTCAAGTCAGCCCCGAGGAAGTCGACGTCTGCGAGCTGCACGACTGCTTCAGCGCCAACGAGCTCATCACCTACGAAGCGCTCGGTTTCGCCGCGGAGGGCGAGGCGCACAAGCTGGTCGAGGCCGAAGCGACGACCTACGGCGGCAGCGGCCCGGTCGTCAACCCCTCGGGCGGGCTGATCTCCAAGGGCCATCCACTGGGCGCGACCGGCCTCGCCCAGTGCTCGGAACTGACCTGGCAGTTGCGCGGCACCGCCGACAAGCGGCAGGTCGAGGGCGCGAAGGTGGCGCTCCAACACAACATCGGCCTCGGCGGCGCCGCCGTGGTCACGGTCTACAAACCGGCGGCCTGACGGGCCGCCTCATGGGGTAGGAGGAGCACGATGGCAAAGGAGCGGCGTTCACTCAGCGGCAAGGTCGTGGCGATCACCGGCGGTGCGCGGGGGATCGGCAAGGCGACGGCAAAGGCGCTGGTCGCGAAGGGATGCCGCGTCGCCATCGGCGACCTCGAGCTGGAGCTGGCGGAGAAGACCGCGGCGGAGCTCGCCGGCGGCACCGTGGCGCTGCCGCTCGACGTCACCGACCGCGGTTCCTTCGAGCGCTTCCTCGACGAGGCCGAGCGTCACCTCGGGCCGATCGACGCGGTGATCAACAACGCCGGGATCATGCCGGTGACGCAGTTCGAGGACGAGAGCGAGGACTCGATCCGCCGCCAGTTCGACATCAACGTCCACGGCGTCATCACCGGCACCCAGCTGGCGATCAAGCGGCTGCGCCCGCGCGGCAGCGGCTACATCGTCAACATCGCCTCGCAGGCGGGCAAATCGGGGATCCCCGGGATCGCCACCTACTCGGGAACCAAGCACGCCGTCGTCGGCCTCAGCGAGGCGGTGCGGGCGGAGCTGCGCGACACCGGCGTCGAGGTCCTCTGCGTGATGCCGACCGTCGTCAACACCGAGCTGACCAGCGGCGTCGGCCAGAAATGGGTGAAACCGGTCGAGGCCTCCGACGTCGCCAACGAGATCATCGACGCGATGGAAGTGCCGCGCTTCGACGTCTTCGTCCCGCGCGCCAACGGCGCCCTCTACAAGATCCTGGCCCCGATGCCGCGGAGCTGGCGCGAGGCGCTAGGGCGAGCGATGAAGGTCGACAAGCTGATGATCGAGGTAGACCACAGCGCCCGCCAGGACTACGAGGACCGCGCCGCGGCGAGCGAGCCGGGTCAAGGCGAGGGCGAGGGCGCCGAGGAAACGCCCGAGCCTCAGCGCGACGTCGCCTGAGCGGCGATTGGTGAATTAGCCCGGCTATGGGGTGGACAATTCACCAACCGATGCTGCAGAAGCTCTACGACGCCACTTGGGGCCGGATGTTCTCGGCCTTCTACGACCGCGCCTTCGAGGCGACCGAAGAGGCAGGCCTGCGAGAGATGCGCGCCCAGCTCCTGAAGCAGGCGCGGGGGAGGGTGCTGGAGCTCGGCTCGGGCACCGGCCTCAACCTCGAGCTCTACCCCCGCGAGGGCATCGAGTGCCTGACCCTGACCGAGCCCGACCCGCACATGACCAAGCAGCTGCGAGACCGAGTGAAAGAGATCGGCTGCGCAGCAGATGTGATGGAGGTGGGCGCCGAAGATCTGCCCTTCGACGACAACAGCTACGACACCGTCGTAGTCACCCTCGTCCTCTGCACGGTCCCGAACCAAGCCGCAGCCCTGCAGGAGATCTCTCGCGTCCTCACGCCAGAAGGCCAGCTCCTATTCCTAGAGCACGTCCGCGCCACGAACGACCCCTCACTAGCCAAGTGGCAGGACCGCCTGGAGGCCCCGTGGCGCTTCCTCGGCGACGGCTGCCACTGCAACCGCGACACGCTCGCGGGTCTCAAGGGAGCGGGATTCGAGATCAACGAGCTCGAGTGCGCCGAGCTGCCAAAGGCCCCGCCGATAGTGCGGCCGCTGGTGCGTGGGCACGCCGGTCAACGAGGCTGACCGCCTACTTCGGAGTCGTGCGGGTACCGACGACGAGCGGACCGCTAATGGCGACGTCTTCGCCGAGCGGCGTCTCAGCCGTGACCTTGCAGTAGACGACCGACCCCTCGAAACCTTCTTCATACAAAAGCCAGGGCTTGCCCCTGCCGTCGTCCTCCAGCGGGTGGCCGTCCAGAACCCACGCGTAGGAGTAGTCCGAGTCCACGCGAGAGCGCCAGCGTCCATGCTGGCATCGCCATTTTCCCTCACCGAAGGGGAGGATCGAGGGGCCAGGACATTAGTTGGCGCTTCGCAGCTGGACATCTCGCTTTTCACCTGCAACGTCAGTTCGTCCCCAGAGATATGAAACGTGCTGCTGTGGCGGTGGTCGTAGAGAGTGACCTTTCCTTCCGAGGAGCCCAGGTAGAGCATGCATCGGGTGGGGGAGACGGAGTCGGAGGAGCGCTTCCAGGTCACCAGCGCTGGTTCTGCGCGGATTCCGAGCAGCGGGAAGATGCCGACCTTTGGATCCCGGACCGCTTTCCCGACGCTCGCCCGCTCACCAAGTTCGTCAGCAAGCGCGAACGTCGCCAGGATCGTGATTAGCAGCGACGGAACAGCACAGGCGGTCAGCACGACCCCGTAGCGGTCGAGACTGAAATCGAGCGGCGCCGGCCGAATCCGAACTCGCCATCGTGCGCCCGTCAGCCGGAGGCTGCCCCAAACGAAGAACGAGGCCAGGATCAACGCGAAAAGCTGTAACGACGCCTTGGTCGAGATGTCGACGAGGGCACAGAGCCCGACCAGCAGGACGAGGGCGGTCAGAGTCAGAACGCCATTGGCAAGCACTCGCTTCCAGCTCCCCGCTCCACCCGGAGGTCCCTGCTCCTTCATCGGGATCAGCGGAAGGACGATGCAGAAGAACCCGATCAGAATCAGCAGGACAAGGACCAAACCGCCGATGAGCGACTGGGTGACAATCTGCGCCGGCGCCAGGCCGACCTGGTCGGGGGTTACGTCCAACCGAGCGTAGAAACGAGCGTAGGCGGCGCCGTAGAAAGCCCCGGCGACGCCGATTACGAAGGTGACGAAGGGCGCCCAGTGCGCGGAGGCGAAGCTGGCAAAGCGGCGCAGTTCTCTCCAAATCCGGCCCCAGCCGGAAAGGGGTCCGACCAGGAGATGTTGCAAGTCGACCAGAGCAGCGTCGAATCCCACCCAATCGACCTGTCGTCTGGGGAGTTGCAGAATCCAGCTGTCGACCTGTTTCTCCAACGGCTCGCCGGTGAGCCCGCGGCTTTCTGCCGCGTCTAGGAGAGCGTCGATCCTGCTTCGCAGCTCGCTCTCTCGCACCCTCGGGTAGGCAGCGGCCAGACTCTCAGCGAGCGCTTCCCGTACCGCCATCGGTTCAATCTAGATACGGGAGAGGACACCTCGACTACAGGTCCAACGCACGATAATGGTGGTTATGTCAACTTGGAGGCGGGAACCGCCGGAAAGGCCCTAGGACGCCTCTCTGATCGCCTCTTCCAGGGCTCCCGTGGAGCTTGGGGTACCTATCGGTTCCAGGCCGTCGGTCTTCGGGCTCTTGATTGCGAAGGATGGCGTGCCGTTGAAGCCGAGCTCTGGGGCTTCTGCGGTCGTTTCGTCGACCTCGGCCAGGAGCTCGGCGCGGTCTTTGTTCCACTTGGCGAGGTTCTTGACTCCTGCGCCCTTGGCGATGCTTTCCAGGAAGGCATCGTCCGCGTAGCCGGAGTTCTCGGCCCCCTGGTTCTTGTAGAAGAGCTCGACGTAGTTCCAGCCGCGGCCTTGGGCGCCCGCCGCTAGGGCCGCTGCGCCGGCTGGCGGCGATTGCTCGCCGATGATCGTGAAGTTACGGAACTCGAGCTTGACTTCGCCATTCTTGACTTGATTTTCGATAGTCGGCGGCAGGAGTTCTTCGGAGAAGGCCTTGCAGACCGGGCACTGGAGGTCGCCGAACTCGACCAGCTCCACCGGGGCTTTCGGATCTCCGAGGACCATTGCGCGCTGCGGAATCCCGGCGAGCTGCTGGTTTACCTCCGCCACGCCCTCGAGTTCCGTGTCGCCGCCGTCGCTGCTTGAGGTGTTGACGACGATGAGGACGAGGACGACGGCGATCGCCAGGAAGACGGCGCCGGCGGCAAGCTGGAGCAGCTGCTTCCTGCGGTCCCCGGCGCCGGCCGATGCTTCCGCCTGTTCACGTTCCTGCCGCCGCCGATCGCGCTCCTTCTTGTTGCTCACCCGGCCGCTCCTCTCAGGTTTGGATGCCTCCCGGGACGGTCTTCGACGCCCGCATAGCCGATAAGCCGAATCGCGTTCAGCGCGAAGAGGAGCGTCATCAGTACGGCGCTGCCGACGCACCACTGGCAGATCGCTTCGATCTTGAAGATCTCGATGTAGGTGAGGAAGACGCTGTAGCCGAAGCCGCCGAGGGCGACGACGAAGCCGCCGAAGCGCGCCAGGTCGCTGGCGAAGAAGGCGCTGGCCAGGAGCAGGACGTAGCCGACGATCCCGAAGACGGCGATGTTGACGCCGGCGACGTGCGAGTAGGAGCTCTTGGCGACGGTGGCGCAGCCGGTCGAGCCGGCGATGCACTGCGGCGCGTCGCCGCCGGCGGCCTCGACCGCGATGTAGGTGGCGACGCCGACCCCGAGGGCGGCGAGGAAGGCGATCGCCCGCCGCAGGGTCCACTCGCTCGGGTAGCTCATCGCGCGGAAGATAAGGCTTCGGCGTAAAAGGCCGCTAAGGCGCGCGAGAGCTTGCCGCCCTGCCAGGCAAGCGGCGACTCCCCCTCGCCCTCGCTGACCAGCCGCGCCTGCGGCAGAGCCTCGGCGAAAGCGGCGGCTGCCTCGTAGGGATGGCCGGGATCGGCGTCGTCGTTGCTCGCGACCACCAACGCTGGCACCTGCAGATCTCGCAGCTCGTCCAGCGAGCCGAACGGCCGCGAGCGCGGCACCTCCCTCAGCGCCTGCACAAGCGCCTCCGGGTTTCGCTGCAGCTCCATCCGCTCCCGCGTGAAGCGCAGAACCGAGTCGCGCCAGCGGGGGTCGATTCCCTGTTGGCTGCCGATGTAGGCGACGAAGCCATCAATTCCGTCGCTCTCGAGCGCTGCCGCCAGCCCGTCCCAGTACTCGAGCGAGGACGTCCTGATTGTTCCCAGGTAGGTCGGCCCGATCACCGCCAGCCCGGCGAGCCGCTCCGGGCGGCGCAGCGCGTAGGCGACTGCCGTGTGCGCGCCCATCGAGTGGCCGCCGAGGAGGAAGCGCTCACCTGCATCCAGGCGCTCCTCCACCACCCGTTCGAGGTCGGCCACCAGCTCCGGGTATCCATAACTCTGCTCAGCCCCCGCCGGGTCTGACTCCCCGTGCCCCCTTGCGTCATAGGTGATGACCGCGTGGCCCGCGCGTGGCAGCGCTTTCGAGCCGTGGAGGACGTAGCGGCCCGTCGCCGTGATCCCGTGGCAGAGAATCGCCGCAGGGCCCTCCCCCACCTCTTCGCCACGCAACCTCGGCGCCGGCCCGACCGTGAACCGCCGCCCCTCCAGCGGCATCAGCCGAGCGCGGCGACCGCGCGCTCGAGGTCCTCGACCGACTCGTAGCTGCTCCCGGTGCGGGAGACCGTCTTGTGCCGGACGACGCCGTCGCCGTCGATGATGAAGATCGCCCGCATCACGTAGCGGCCGCCCGGCGCGTCCTTCAGCCCGGCGATGCGGGCAAACGGCCCGACCCAGCCGGTCACGCCGTAGCGCTTCGCCACTTCGAGGTCCTCGTCGGCCAGCAGCGGCACGTTCAGTTCCTGCTCTTTGAGCCAGTGCTCGTGCGAGTCGACCGACTGGGGCGAGATCCCGAGCACCTCGGCGTCGAGGGCGTCGAGCTGGTCGCCGTTGTCGCGGTAGGAGCAGAACTGCTTGGTGCAGACAGTGGTCGCGTCGCCCGGGTAGAAGGCGAGGATGAGGTTGCGGCCGCGGAAGTCGGAGAGGCGGTAGGTCTTGTCTCCAGTGCCGCGGAGCTCGAAATCAGGAGCTTTGTCGCCGACGTCAGGCTTGGCCATCTGGCCAGCTTACCCGGGCGACTACCCCTGCTCGACCGTCATCTCTTCGATCACGACCGTCTGTTTCGGTTTTTCTTCCGGCGTCCCGAGCGCATCGATCTTTTCGACCACGTCGTAGCCCTCGCTGACCTTGCCGACCAGCGCGTATTCGGGCGGTAGGCCGGCGTCGGGGGCGGTGACGACGTAGAACTGGCTGCCGGAGCGGCCGGGCGGCTCGGCCGAGCTCTTCGCCATCGCCACGATCCCCTTCGTGTAGGCGAGGTTCGCCGGCGGTTTCTCGTCGACGCTGTAGCCAGGCCCGCCGGTGCCGGTGCCTTCGGGGTCGCCCCCCTGGATCACGAACCCGGGCGCGACGCGGTGAAAGGTGAGGTCGTCGTAGAAGCCTTCCTCGGCGAGGAAGGCGAAGGAGTTGGCCGTATTCGGCGCCCGCTTCGTGTCGAGGGCGATCTCGAAGGTGCCGCAGCTGGTCTTGACGACGACGGTCGCTTCCTCGCCCGCCTTCAGCACCTCGTCGGGCTTCTCGAAGCTGACGGTCTTCGGCTGCGGCGCTTCGACTTTCTTGCAGCCGCCGGCGCTCGCCTGCGTCGAGCCGGCGGTGTCGCCATCGTCATCCGACCCACCTC
>Ga0184624_10000115_pt1 | contig 19374 bp, 14 predicted proteins | sample PLM3_5_b1_FD_133157 | JGI IMG/M metagenome (GOLD analysis project Ga0184624, IMG submission 133157) | Groundwater sediment microbial communities from an aquifer in East River, Colorado, USA - PLM3_5_b1 | ecosystem: Environmental > Terrestrial > Soil > Riparian zone | place: USA: East River...
AGGCTCCCACGCCGGCTGCGAACGGATGATCGAGAAGACCCTCGAGTACGCGAAGGAGCGGGAAGCCTTCGGCCGCTCGATCGGCAAGTTCCAGGCGATCCGCCACAAGTTCGCCGAGATGGCGACCAAGACCGAGGCCGCGAAGCAGTTCACCTACGCGACCGCCTGGCGCTTCGGCAACGGCGAGTACCCGGTGCGGGAGATCACGATGGCCAAGCTCTTCTCCTCGCGCATCGCCTGCGAGGTGGCCGATGACTGCATCCAGATCCTCGGCGGCTACGGCTACATGAAGGAGTACGAGATCGAGCGCGCCTACCGCGACGTCCGCCTCAACCGCATCGGCGCCGGCACCGACGAGGTCATGCTCGACGTGATCGGGCGCAGCTACGGGCTGTAGGAGCTAGGTAGAGGACACAACGGCGTGAGCGTCGTCAAGGACAGCGGCGCCCGCGCCACGCTCCCCCCCTTCGGCGAGGAGCACGAGGAGCTGCGGCAGACCGTCTCCCGCTTCGTCCAGACGGAGATCGCGCCCAACGTCGACGAGTGGGAGGCGGCGCGGGAATTCCCGCGTGAGCTCTACCTCCGCTGCGCCGAGCTGGGCTTCCTCGGCCTCAAGTTCCCCGAGGAGCTGGGCGGCCAGGGCGGCACCCACCTCCACGATGCGGTCTGGGTGGAGGAGCTGGCTCGCTCCGGTGGCTCGGGCGGCGTCGCCGCCGGCCTCAACGCCCACACCTCGATCGCGATGCCGCCGATCTTCAAGTTCGGGACCGAGGAGCAGAAGCAGCGCTGGCTCCCGGCCGGGATCGCCGGTGAGAAGATCGGCGCCCTCGGGATAACCGAGCCCGGCACCGGCTCCGACGTCGCCTCCCTCACCACCACGGCAAAGCGCCACGGCGACACCTACGTCGTCAACGGCGCCAAGACCTTCATCACCAACGGCGTCCGCGCCGACTTCCTCGTCTGCGCCTGTAAGACCAGCGAGGAGGGCGGCCACGGTGGGATCTCCTTCCTCGTCCTCGAGCGCGATATGCCCGGCTACGAGGTCAGCCGCAAGCTGGAGAAGATGGGCTGGCACTCCTCCGACACCGGCGAAATCTCCTTCACCGACGTCGAGGTCCCGGTCGAGAACCTGTTGGGAGAGGAGAACGGCGGCTTCAAGCTGATCATGGCCAACTTCGCCTGGGAGCGGCTGCTGATGGCGATCGGGGCAGTCGGCGCGATGCAGCGCCTGGTCGAGATCACCGTCGACTACGCCGGCGAGCGCGAAGCCTTCGGCCGCCCGATCGGCAAGTTCCAGGCGATTCGCCATCACGTCGCCGAGATGGCCACCCTCGCCGAGACCTGCCGCGCCCTCACCTACAACTCCCTCCGCCTTTTCCACGAAGGCCAGGACTGCATCCAGGAGGTCTCGATGGCCAAGCTCCTGACCCAGCGCGCTGTCCTGGAAATCGCCGACCAGTCCCTGCAGATCCACGGCGGCTACGGCTACATGCGCGAGTACGGCATCGAGCGAGCCGTCCGCGACGCCCGCCTGGGCCCGATCGGCGGCGGCACCGACGAGATCATGAAGGAGATCATCGGCAAGACAATGGGGCTGTAGTTCTGAGTTCCCTCCGAAATTTCACAGCTTAATACCTATTCCGTACCGATCTGTGCCATTATCCGTATGTCTTTGAGCATTAGCTGCAATGCCGCTGCTTGACGATCGGGGCCTCAAGCCGAAACAGCGAAGTTCTTACTGGGCGCTCCGGAAGTCGCTGGCTCCTTTGACCTTTGGGTCACGGACAGAAGGGCAGCTGAATGCTCATGCACGATTTCCTTAGCCGGTTGACATGACCCGCGCGGGGGCCCAGGCACTGACCGTGCTGGCGGCGCCGCTCAACATCCACACTCTCAAGGCGCTGGAGGATGGTCCGATGGAACTCCTCGATCTGCGCCGTGCGGTCGGCTCTCCGCCGGAGAGCACGATGCGCGTTTATACCCGCGCGCTCGAGGAGCTCGACATCCTCGAGCGACGGCGCTCGAACGAGTTTCCGGCGACGGCTCGATACACGATCACGCCGGTGGGGCTCGGCCTCCTGAAGGTCGCTGATTTTCTGCAGGAGTGGCTGCAGCTGGCCCCTGACGGCCCGGTTCTGCTCGGCAGCGTCGCGGCGAGAAACGGGACCAAAGCCCTGATCGGTGGCTGGTCGTCGAACATCGTGCGAGCCGTGGCCGCGCGCGCCGTCTCGCTAACCGACCTGAACATGCTGATCCCGAAGATCAGCTATCCGACTCTCGAGCGCAAGCTGGGCGCGATGCGGACCGCCAAACTGGTCTCGCCGCAGCCGGGCGATGGCCGGGGGACGCCCTATGGAGCAACCGAGTGGCTGCGCCAGGCGGTCGTCCCCCTAACCTCGGCCGTCGGCTGGGAGCGCCAGTTCATTCCGGAGCCCATCGCCCAGATCGGCCGCCTCGACGTCGAGGCTGCCTTCCTCCTTTCGATCCCCTTGATGGTGCTGGACCCAGGGCTCAGCGGAAAGTGCCGGCTCTCGGTCGAGGTTCGGGCAGGTGCTGTGCCGACCTTCGCCGGCGTGGTCGTCGGCATAGAGGCAGGCAAGGTGGTGTCCTGCACCTCCCGTCTCGAGGGAGATGCCCAGGCTTCAGCCTCGGGCAGCGCTTTCGCCTGGATGCGGCAGATGAACGGGGGGCCGCCAGGCCACCTCGAGATCAGCGGAAACTTCCCTCTGGCCGAGGCGCTCACGGGCGCGCTGCGCGCGTTGCCGGCAGCCGTTGTGCGCAACTGAAACCGCCCGTCAAAGGACAGGCGCGCAAAGCCAGCGATACCGGATTTGCAGGGAAAACACCTGGATTCGTGACCATTCTGGGGGCTGGCGGCGGAGAAATAACACCTCAGCTTTGACCCGTGAGAGCGAAGGGCGTTTCATGGGTCTTGCGAATCATGTTGTTCCCTGGACTGGGGGGCGGTGTCCTAACAGGCGCCGCCCCTTTCTGTTGGCCTAGTGGCGTGGGCCGACATTGCAGCGATGGGAGCGACCGGTGCCGCGGCCCCCGTTGCAATAGTCGTAGCCGCGGCCGCCGTAGAGCTGGTCGGGCTGAGGACCCCCGTAGAGGCGATCGTTGCCGGGGCCGCCGTGACAGCCGTCCTGGCCCGGGCCCATGATGCAGATGTCCTGGCCGCGGCCGCCCCAGCAGCCGTCGCTGCCGGTGCCGTGGCGACAGAAGTCGTTGCCGCCGCCGCCGACGCAATCGCTGTTTCGCGGGCCGGTGATGCAGACGTCGTTGTTGCCGCGGCCGACGCAGCGGTTGCGGCGGGCGCCGCCGGGGAAGCAGATGTCCCGCTCGCCATTGCCGATGAACTTGTCCGAGCCGGCGCCGAGATAGACGACGACCGGCATCGGCATCTTCTCGGCGACGCGGACGAAGTCTCCCCTCCGCCCCATCTTGATTTCGATCACCCGCTTGTTGCGGGAGCCGCAGACGGCGACGCGGTGATGACGCCGGAAGTGGCAGCCCCGTGGGCGGCGGTGGGCCATCCTTCCCCGCACGATGATCTTCCCGTGCTTCTTGTGCAGGGTCAGAGTCGAGCCCTTTTCGGACCCGTAGATGACGATCTTGCCGGCGGTCGGGGCGCTACCGGGCAGTGCCAGGAGGGCGACCGCCACAAGGGCGATCGCCAGGAGCACGCCGGCCGCGGACCTGCGGCTGGGGGGCAAAGGCATCCGCGGCATCATAGACATGTGCATCGGCTAACAAAGCGACAACTTGATGCCTGGATGCCGCGAGCACGGCAGTTCGACTCCTAGCGCTTGCAGCTCGTCTTCACCAGCGGGCGGAGGAGGCTGTGGCGGCCGTTCTGGCCCTTGAAGTCGGCGATCGCCCGGTGCTTCCCCAGGCAGATGTTGGTGCTGTTGACGATCAGCCCCTTCTTGCCACCCTGCATTTCGAGCACGAACTTCGTCACCGGCGCGTCCGGCACGCTCTCGAAGGTGTTGCGGATGCGCCCGTTGAGCGAGTCGATCCGGCCGACGAGGTTGATGTCGACCTTGCTCGAGCGCAGCGCCGCGACGAGGTCAGGGAGTTCGTTGTCCGACGAGCGCAGGAACACGGGGCCCTTCAGCGGCTCGTCGAGCAAGGGGGAGATTGCCTTCGCTCGACCGTAGATCGAGCCCTTCGGGCACTGGGCGCCATTGCCCGCCCCTGCCCGGAACTGGACCCGCGTGCAGACGGTGCGGATGTGGGCCTGTTCCAGGAACTCCGACCGCGGCAGGGTCACCTGCGCCCGGCCGATGTTCGCATCGCCCTTACGTGCCTTGAGGACGGCTCTCAGCCTGGGCGTGTCGCTGCGCTTGGTCCCTCCCTTCAGCGTCAGCGTCAGCTTCGGCTTGAAGCCGAGGCTGGCGCAGTCGGCCGCCTGGAAGGGCGATGAGACGTCGACAGACGAGTCGTCCCCGGCGGCGCCGAAGTCAAGGCCCGATCCGACCACGGTGGCCCCCGCCGCCATCCGCGCGCAGCTCGTCGGGTTGAGAACGAAGTTCTTGCGGTCGACGTAGATCCGGATGTCCCGAGCGTGGGTGACGATCCCCTGCAGGATGTGCGGGATCGGGTCCGAGCTCGCGCCGTCGGTCGAGACTTCGGCGGTCTCCGGATCGACCTTCAGCGCTTGGCGGATGACCACGGTGCCGAGGTCGAAGGGGCCGACCTTCGCCGCCGTGATGGCGACGATCGAAAGCTTCGAGCCCTGGTAGGAGCCTGCGAGGTAGATCCTGCCCGGCACATAGCTGAGCGCTGGGCCGACACCTGCGCCGACGAGCGTGCGCCCGATCTGAGAGGCGTCGGGGCAGCTCGGGGCGTCGATCTCTTCCTGACCGCCACTCGCCCCCGTCCGCGCCCTAGCGGCGCTGATCGCGGCCTCAGGGCAGAAGGGGATCCCGGCGAGCTTGCCGATCACGCCCTTCGGCAGCTTCATCGAGAAGCGACTGAACTCCTGTTCGCCGTCGTTGCGGGTGAGGCGGGCGGTGAAGGGCGAGTAGCTGCCGGCGAAGTTGTTGTCCGTCCCGGCGACGAAGCCCGGCGCGAAGGGCGGCGTCCCGCTGGGGCAGCCCTGGTCGACGCTGAACGGGGTCGTCTTGGTGATGACCTCGCTGGCCAGCGGATTCTCCGGATCGGCGGCATGCCATGGCGTGAAGCTCGTGACGATGCCGTATCTCCTCCACTGCGACGGCATCACCAGCGGCGCCCGATCCCCGCTGAAGAAGCTCAGCTTGAACGTTTCGAACGGGATCTGCGGCAGATCGTCGAAGGTGGTCGTGATCTGCCCAGTGTTGGGGTCGAGCCTGACCTCGCCGGCCTGTTTTACCAAGATGCCCCGCTCCGGGATCTTCGCGACCATGTACAGCGCCAGCAGTGAGTCGAACGGGTTGTCGTACGGCGCCGCCACATAGACCGAGCCATGCGCTTCCTCGTCCAGCAGCGGCGTCGTGATGTCAACGCTCCCGATCTTCGACGACTCAGGACACCCCGCGCCAGGCGCCGAGTCGGACCTCTCCTGGGCGTACTGGGCAGGCCCGCAGGCGCCGAGACCTTCCGCCTGCGACGGGTTGATCGTCATCCCGTCGGGCAGGGTCACTTCGACCTTCTTGGCCTGCCCTTCGGCGATCCCGTCCTTGTTCGACAGGTTCGCGTTGGGCATGTCGAGCTGGAAATTCAAACCACTCGAGCTCTCGGCCAGCTTGCTGGTCGGCGCTGCCTGAACCGTGGGATTGAACGGGACTTGGTTGCAGCCGCCCAGCGGAGGCACCGTGAAGGAGGCACGGGCGATCTCGGTGCCGAGCGACACGTTCCAGGGTTCGAGCTCCATACGGAAATCGAGCGGGCTCGAACACTGGACCGGCATGCGCAGGAAGGCGGTTTCGCTGAGGCTCTCGGGGCGTTGGCAAGGTCCCGGTAGAGGTTCCCGGTAGACACAGTTCCAGCCACGCGCATTGTCGTGGCGGGGGTCGCCGGGAGTGCCCCAGAGGGTCGTCGTCGCCGACAGGAACTGGACGACCTGACTGGCGTTTCTGACGGTGGCGGTGATCTGGTAATCGTCCTCAGGATCGACTGCGGTGCCGATCACCACTGGAACGCCGCCGGCCATGAACCCGAAACGCGCCGGTTCACCGGAGCCCGGCGGCAGGTTGAAGACCGGCACCGCCAGGCGGAGAAGCCCGAGGGTTTGACTTTCGACGATCGTGACCGAGGACACGCCGAGGGCCGTCGCAGCCGGGCATTCGTTGATGGATTGGACCATGCGCAAGAAGGTTTTCATCTCGCATTGGGGCACCGCCCTGGCATTGCCAACCAGCCCGGCGGGCAGCGGGAAGCTCAGGTTGCGAGGCAGGGCCGGCTGTTCGACGGCGAGCGGGCGCGCGTTTTCGGCGCCCACGAGAGCCGTCCGTTGGACGCGTCCAGCGTTGAGCTGCAAGGTCGTGGTGAACTGAAAGGGATGGGAGCCGGCCTGCGTCGCCGGTTCGCCGCCCAAGCCGGGAGTCACCGGTTCGCCGCCCTCTTCTTCCGCTACGGCAGCGAACTGTTCGACCCCAAACGAAACCGGCTGGTCACTTACCTTGATGCGTTGGGCCACGGTTGCCGGTTTAGCGTTCCCACCCGAGACGGTCACCTCCCCCGGGTCGCCTACCGTCGGTGGGCTTCCCGTGAGCGAGGTCAACACTTCTACTTCCAAGGCTTCGTAGGGGGTCACCTTCCCTGCGTAGGTGCAGGCGACTTCGTCGGCGGCTTTGACAACGCACTCGATGAGGCCTTCTTTGCCGTTGCGAGGACTGCCGGCTTCGACCCCATAGGCCACCGCTCCTTGGGGCAACTTGTCGACGATCGTCACCGGAGTGCCGCTGCCGTCGACGGCTTCATCGCCGAGGTTGGTGATAGTGACCACGAGACGGCCGCTGCCTTCGCTGGTGACTTCCGAACTGGCGGTCCCGGCGGGGAACGGCCCGAATTCCGTATTCACTTCGATAACCGAGAAAGTGATCGGCGGCCCCCACGGTGATTCAACTTCAAAGGGGGCGGTCCCGGCCGGACCGCCGATGACCGTAACGTCGCCCGTCCCATAGGGACCTTCGAGCATCGTCTGAAGATCGATGGCGCTTTCGGTGGCGGGAAAGCCCGTCGCGGCTTCGCAGGCTTCGTTCGCAGACGGGCCGCCGAATGCCGCAATGCTCCCAGCGCCCAGGCAACCCACGACGGTGCCGGCAACTTCGACCTTCGCTGCGAGGATGAACGACCCGAAGAGTTTTTCGCTGGTCACTTTCTGCGTCTCGGTGGCATCCTCTGGTTCCCACATGTTGGAAGGCCGGGAGCCGGTCAGCACCTGCCACCATGGTTCGGCCGCCGAGGCAGAAGCCATCGGCATCAGGGCGAACAGGGTGAGCGTGGCCCCGAGGGTGGCCATGAGGCTGACGAGACGCTTGGACATCGTGCGGTTCTCCTTCGAAGATTTAGGTGCGGGGCGCTTTTCCTTCGACGTGGCGCTCATCGATGCACCCTCCGGCTCTTGCCGCCATCCCGCTTGTGCTTGCGCGACACGCAGTGCACCTTGCCCTTGCGGCGCACGCGTCGCTTGCCCTTGCCGCAGCGCTTCTTGTGGGCAGACTTGACGTTGCCTGCACCGTTGAAGGCTGCACTGGCCGGCGTCGGATCAGTCGGGGCCTGGGGGGCGGCCTGACAGGCTCCGCCGAGACATTCGGGGTTGAGGGGTCGCGTCGCCGCGATGCCGCCGACGCGGGCATCGTAGATGTCTACCTCTTGGTCTTCGTCCAGCACGGACAGCTGTGCGGAGGTCCAGAAGAAGGCGTTGTTACCCGTTTCATCGGCGTCAACGAAAGCGGCTTCGTCTTCGGCGGTGCCCGACGAAATCAGCGCGACGCATCCTTCTCCGAGGTGTGAGATCGAGGCGCCGGTTGAGAAGGCACTGCAGTCGCCGACTCCGGTGGACTCGAACTGATACGCGTCCCACTGGCCATTGGAGTCGGAAGGCACCAAGGAGTCGATCGCGTTGAAGAAGACCCGCCCGTTGTCGAGGACGGCGCGGGGGCTGTAGAGGGAGGTGCCGGGGGACCCCAGTGACGTTGCCTCCGGGAGGGTTGCGGCGACCGGCCGGCCGGCCCAGAGGCGCCAAGGATCGACAAACGCCGCCCCAGATTCCAACGGAACGGCGCTGTGGGGCCGAGCGCCGGTGGGGTGGCACGAAACACACTCGAGCTGTTCGGTGGCCGAGTCGTAGCGGAAGACCTCCTGCGCCGCCTCGCTAGTCAAAGCGTCGCGGTTGTCGTACCCGGCCAAGTTCCGCTGCGACATGAAACCGAGGTAGCGACCGCTGGGTGAGGCGGTGGCGGTCAGGGCGTATGCGAATCCGGCTGGGTTGGAGGAGTTTCGCCCCCAGTCGGTCCTGTCTTCATCCGCCAGCGTGGCGATAAAGCGAACGCTCATGCCCTGTTGCCAGAGATAGAGGTTCGGCTGTCCGGACGCGGCGACGTCGCCAAATTTGTTCGGCGCGTCGTCAAGCACGCCGGTGGCAACGAAGTAAACCTGGCTCCCGTCGTCGCTGACCGCTGCGACGATCCCTTGAACTCGGCCGCTTTCGCCGGCTTTGACGGGGACACTGATGTTGGTCAAGGTTGCGCAGCCCGAAGCGGCACTTCCGGGCGGGAGCTCGCACCGGTAGAGGTCGGCACCTTTGGCGCTGGCGTTCTCGGTCAATTGCTGGGTGTCCGTGAAGAAGACGACGGTGCCATCGGCGCTGGCGCCTTGGAAGATCGGTTCTTGAGAGCCCAACCCGGTGGCCGCGCCATGCTTGACATCGATCCGCACCGTGCAGGCCTTTTCGGGTTCGGTGCATTCGCCGCTGCTGATCGCGCTCATCGCTTCGGTGGCGTTGTAGCGGAGGTAGAGGGCGGCAAACCCCGCGCTCCAAAAGACCCGGGAGCCGTTTTCTGAGAGGGCGCCATCCACCGAGGCGGGAGCGGAACCGATTCGCGCACCGCCGACTATCGCACCACCGTCGCTGGGCGGCAATACGCTGACCGGCTCGATCTGGCCGTCCGACCACACGTAGAGCGTTTGACCTTCGGGGGCACCTTCGACGAGAGGAACTTCCCTCGACCACAGAGCGAAGTGCCGGAAATCGGGGCTGGCCGCCGCCAACTTAACGGCGCCGGTGGAAAATTCCTGGCCACTAGAGTTAAGTCCGCCGCCAAATTCGGTACCGGGAGGCACGTTGGCGTAGGGTTCCTTGCTCGTGACGAGGGGGGTGTAGACCGGCGGTTCGGCGTTCGCGCGCAGGTAGGGAGTCCGTTCGGGAGTGGCTTCGGGGGAGAGCGGCGTGCCGCTGCGCGGCTCCACAAACGCCTTCGAAAGATCGGAGCTGAAGTGCTTGTATTCAATGCCCTCACCGGCGGCAAGCCGCGTCACGGTCTGGTTAGGAGTGGTGATGTCCTTCGATCCCCACGATCCGTCCCCCTGACGGCGCGCCAGGTTCATCGACGGTTCGAGGATGCGATTGCCTTCCGGGTCCGTTTCGGTCGACAGGTTGCTCGGGTAGGCGAGGCCGTTGCCGTCGGAGCTGGCCTGCAGAGGTATTTCTCTTCCGTTGACCCATCCGCCGACAAGCCTTGCCCCGTGCTTGTCGGGGGGCGAGACCATCTCCCAAACGCGGTCGTCCGGCAGTTGGAACCCGATGCCGCCGAATTGGGTGGTGAAGGTGCTATCAACGCCGGAGACGGTGTAGACGTTGCCGTCGCGGGTGTCGCGGGCAACAAAGCGAAAATGGTAGGTGGTGGCGGCCTGCAGGCCGGTGAGCGTGGCCTGCCGCAGCACCGGGTCGAAGCCTTCCCCCAGGTTGGCCAGCACCACAACCTTGCCGTAGCTTTCGTCGGTGCCGTATTCGAGCCAGGCTTCCGCTTCGACGCCGAGCGGGTTGAGTTCTGCGTGGAGGGTGGCGGTGTTTGCAGTGATGTTGCTAACCCACTCAGGGTCGATCAGGACAGCGGGTGGCGTCGTGAAGGCCGTGTCGGAGCCGCAAACCGTGCTGTCCGAGTTGGTCGCGCAGAGGCGGAAGTGGTAGGTCGTCGAAGGGATCAGTTCTTCAAGTTTCGCTGCGACCGCTTCGGAGTCGAATCCTTCACCCGGAAGCGTTTTGGTGGGCGTAGTTTCGCCGTAGGCTTCACTGGTTCCCCACTCGAAGTGATAGTTGGTTTCGCGCCCCTCCGGGTTGAGGTTTGCCACGAGATTTGCCGTCGTCGGCAACAGATCCGCAACATGCTGAGTTTCGGGAAGGGGACCAGGCTCGGGAAGACGAAATGCCTGGACTACGCTGTCGGCTTCGCTCGTTCTCGAGCTCGCGCTATAGAGCATGCCGGCGGCCTTGTTGACCGCGATCGCGTTGGTGCCGAAGAACCCCTCTCCCGGCGCCCCAATTACCTCTCCAGTGCCGAATTGGCTGATCTGTTCCCCAGCAGGGTTGTAGATCTTGAAGCGATAGGGGTCGGTCGCGTCCCCGATGTATACATTGTCATCCTCGTCGAGGGTCACCGGGAGGGGCTGGCCGCTCGCGTCGAGCGTGTCCAGCAGCGTGCCCGTCCCGGCTTCGAGCTTCCGGACGCCGACAAAATTTTCGCTCCGGACATAGAAGTCCCCGGATGAATTGATGGCGAGAGACTTCGTATCACCAGCGCCGGGAAGGGGAATTTCAGTGCCCGGGGTACCGGAGGGATCGAAGGACACGATGCGTTCGTAGTCACCGACCCAGACGATCCCAGCGGAGTCGACGGCCAGCGGCATGCTGAAGCCGCTGAACTCATTCGCCGCGGTGCCGGATTCGCCATTTCCGCAGATGTCGCCACTCGAAACGGCGCAGAAGTCTTTTTCTGCTTGGGTGGCACCCGCTTCGGCTTCCTTGGTCTTGTTGACGTTCTTACCGACCATGAAGACGAGTTGACCGGAAGGCGTGAACTTCAAGATCCGGCCGCCTTCGCTGACATAAAAGTCGCCACTCGAAGGACCGGCCGAATTGTCCACAGCAACCGACTGGGCGAAGAGACCGAGAGGAGAAAAGCTAGGGGCAAAGCAATGCGTCGTAGGCGGGCTCGCCTGCGGCCCACAGGTCTGCATTTCTGGCGTGACACCATCAGCAACCCCATAGCCGACGGCGAAGAGGAAGTTGCCTGCGGAATCGAACTTGCTGACGCGGAAGTTGTTGCCCTCAGTGATGTAGAGGTCGCCGGTGAACAAATCGACGGCGGCTCCTTTGGGGTTGGCAACCTGGCCGGCGTCCGAACCGTATTCGGCAATAGTTTCCGGAGCGGCCTCCGCCACACCTGGTGACAGGACCACTATCGCCCAGAGCGAGATGACCGCGAGAGTGACCATCGACCGCAACCGGCCGATGGAGTTCGCACTGATCCGCCGAGGCCTGTTGTAATCCCCTACTGATCCGACCACTTATCTCCCTTTCCCTGACGCACATTCCCCAAATGAATGAACAAATCAGCGCAGGCCAGTCTGCCTCGCGGATCCCAACAACGGCTTGATCATTACGCAACCACAACCCAACCCGTCAAGGAGAAGCATTAACCGAGGGGTACATGCACATTTTTTCCTGCATCTATCAGATAGACAAGATTATGCGCGCGTATTCCTACGGGAAGTTCCTTAACAGCCGACTGGAGAAGCAGTGGCGGTCGCGCCATTAAAAAACGGGGCCGCATTTGCGGCCCCGCTGGTTGCTACCTAAAAGTTGCTCTTCAGGCTATGTGCATTCGAGTTTTGTTGCGGTTGCGCCGAATGTGATGGTGCCATGCGCATCCTCAGATGCGTTCCCGCTGAAGGCCTGCAGGCCGTAACTAATCAGCGGTGTACCGGTAAGTGTTGTATGTGTTTGCACACCAGCTGATTTCGAAGTGAACGAAATTGTGCCTTCGGTGCCTTCTTTGCCGCATTCCGGTTTCGTGATTGTGCCGACCAAGCCGTTGCCGGTCACTGTGACGTTCGGGAACAATGGGCAGGCGAAATGGGCGAATACACCGGTTTCCGTATTCGGTGTGACCAGGATTCCGGCGAAGTTGCCGCCTGCCGCATTGTGTTCGTGTATGACTGTTGCGAGATGAAACGGCAGCGATGTCGTCACAATAGTTTTTTCAGGCTGGCCTGCGGTGGTGCATTTCCCGGTAGGCCCTTCACAGCCCGTAAATTTCTGGTTGAACGTTCCTGTTGTGCCGCTTTCAAACGTGGCGGACCCTGAGCTGCCGGTGCATGTAATGGTCCCGAAGGTACCTTTCAGGGATGCATGTCCCACGCCGTCAATCGTCTTCGCGCCGACGGGCGTCGGGACGATATGCAGCGGCGTGATCGCCGTCGCCGCCGCCGGCATGGCAAACGCCGCCACGCTGGCTGCCGCGAGTGCGAGCAGGATGATCTTCTTAGTCATGGATGCCTTTCTCATGAACTCGGCAGGACCGATCAAGGTCCGATCCCGCCGGGGTTGACCGGGGTCTCCGACAATTGTCAGGACGCCCGCTTTCCGACCAATCACTAAGGGGCGGATGCCTCCCGGTCAATATGTACTGTCCTTAAAGCGTTCTCGACTTGAGAAATACTTTGAAAGTCCTGATCTTTCCCTGGAAACAGCAGATCGCTTCAGGCTTGCCCTCTCAAAGTTATGCTCGTCGATAGATGGCGCCGACTTCTCAGCATTCCTTCAAACCGAGATCGACCGATTCTTGCTTGTACGCTCCAAAACTTGGATCGGCCCCCGCTTCTTGTCCTTCCCGCGCGACCAGGTGGCTCGCCTTCAATATGGTGGCGATAAAGGGCTGGACTTCTTCCTCCACCGCCCCTGAGCCGGAAAGAGCTTCAAGTTCTTCCGCCTCTTTTTCACGCAGCTGAGCAAGCTTGGTGTAGACAGCATCGGGGTTTTTCGAAGCCGCGATCTCGGCTAGAAGCTTCTTCTGCGTCTTCGCGCAGATTGCCCGTGCCTGTTTGTAGAACTCGGCCTTGCTGACCTGCGCGGTGGCTTCGTCGCTTCCTCCGCCGCCGCAACCCATGGCGAGCAGGGCAGCGGCGAGGACGCCTATGCCGGCGATGATGAACTTGTACACGATGTTTCCTCCCAAAATTTTGACTAAAAGAAACGAACGTGGCCCAGCGCTCAGGGAAAGTCAATGGATACTGGGAAAGTGCGCGTGAAAGTCTGGCGCTGTGGTGCTAGACGTGAGCGGTCGCCAGGTCGGCTGAGATCTGCTTTGCCCAGTGGCGGATCTCGCTCCAGTCGCGGCGGTCGCGGTACTCCTTGGGGACGCCTTCGACCATCGCCTTCTCCATCATCCCTTTGGGTTCTGAGGGTAGGCAGCCGCCGAAGACCGCGTGGTCCCTCCCCCCCAGATCCTCGACCTTCTCCGCCAGCTTCGGGGGCTCGATCCAGTCGGGGTTGTCTTTGGCGGGGTCGCCTACTGGGCCGGAGCTGAAGACCCAGAAGGGCTTCTGCCGGAGGCCCTTGCGGTGCTTCTTGAGGAAGTGGCGCGCATCGCCCTGCCAGCGCTTCATATAGACAGCGCTTCCAAGCACGACCGCGTCGTAGCGGTCGAGGCTGCGCACGTCCTCGCAGCGCTCGAGGCAGACGCCCATCCCTTCTCGGCGCAGCGTTGCGGCCACGGTCTCCGCGATCTCGGCGGTGGAGCCGCGTTTGGAGGCGTAGGCAACGAGGACTGTCATCGGCATCGATTCTGCCGGTTTCTGGACACGGTGTCATCGTTAATTGCCCACAGAAGGATCGACGGGGGATTTCGGAGACTCGCCGAGTACCTCACGCAGCGCTACGTGGGTGGCGGCGACCGACTGGCCGGTCAACCAGGAAATTCCTAATCCCGATAGCCTCCCGGCCCGACTTTTCATCGAGCGAAGGAGAGACGGAGCAATGGGACTTCTGGACGGGAAAGCGGCGATCGTCACCGGGTCGGCCCGCGGCATTGGACGCGCCACTGCGGAAATGTTCGTGGCCGAGGGCGCGAAGGTTCTGATCAACGACCTCGACGCCGACGTCGCCGAGCAGGCCTCGGGTGAGATCAACGGCGAGACCGCTGTCTTCGCCGGCGACCTGACCAAGGAGGGCGCCGCCGACGAGCTGGTCAAGGCCGCGAACGACGCCTTCGGCGCGGTCGACATCTGCGTCAACAACGCCGGCTACACCTGGGACGGCGTCGCCCACAAGATGAGCGACGACCAGTTCCAGGCGATGCTGGACATCCACACGATCGTCCCCTTCCGGGTCGCCCGTGCCCTCGCCCCGACCTGGCGCGAGGCGGCGAAGGCCGAGCGCAACGAGGGCAAAGAGGTCTTCCGCAAGATCGTCAACGTCTCCTCGACCTCGGGGATGATGGGCAACGCCGGCCAGGTCAACTACTCGGCCGCGAAGATGGGCGTCGTCGGCCTGACCAAGACGCTGGCCAAGGAGTGGGGCCAGTTCAAGATCAACGTCAACGCCGTCGCCTTCGGCTTCGTCGAAACCCGCCTCACCCAGGCCAAGGAGCAGGGCGAGGAGATGACCACCCCGACCGGCGAGAAGGTCGAGCTCGGCATCCCCGAGCAGATGCGGGCGATGGCCTCGGCGATCATCCCGATGGGCCGCCCGGCGACCCCGGAGGAGGCCTCAGGCCCGGTCCTCTTCCTCTCCTCGCCGCTCGCCAACTACGTGCACGGCCAGGTGCTGAACGTCACCGGCGGCATGTTCGGGGGGCTTTACACCTGAGCGACACCGGGGCGCGGCGGCCGCCGCGCTACCTCGACCTGGCGGCGCGGACCTGGCCGGTCCTGCGCCGCGCGATGGGTGCCCACACGTTCCTCTACCAGAGGACGGGTGGGCGCCTCGGTCACAAGATCCCGGGCTTGCAGGGGCGGATGCTGCTGCTCGACCACGTCGGCGCCAAGAGCGGCATCCACCGCACCTCGCCGCTGCAGTACGTCGATGACGGCGAGAACGTCGTCGTCATCGCCTCCAAGGGCGGCTACAAGAAGCACCCGGCCTGGTTTCACAACCTGATGGCCCACCCCGACACGACGGTGCAGATCGGCTCCGAACACCGCCCCGTCCACGCGCGCGAGGCGAAGCCGGAGGAGCGCGAGCGACTCTGGGCGAAGGCGGTCGCCATCTACCGCCCCTACGAGGACTACAAGACCCGCGCCGAGCGCGAGATCCCCCTCGTGGTCCTCGAGCCGCGCTAGCGGCTACTTCGCCCGGCGTTCCTCGGCCACCGGGTCGCCGGCCTCGGTCGCGATCGCCTCCGGCGGCCACGGTCCCGCCCAGTTGTCGCGGGCGCCGTCGAGGGTGATCGTCGTTCCGGAGAAGAAGTCGCCCGCCGGTGAGGCGAGGTAGGCGACAAGCCAGGCCATCTCCTCCGGCCGGCCGGCGCGGCCGATCGGGATCGAGCGCTCGAGGTTCTCGACGACGACCTGCGGATACTTGGTCAGCAGCGTCTCGGTCGCGAACTGGCCGGCGGCGAGAGCGCAGGTCTTGATCCCAAACCGGGCCCACTCGACGGCGAGCGTCCGCATCATGTTCTCGACCGCGGCCCGGGCGGCGCCGGAATGGACCATCCCCGGCATCCCGTTGTGGGGGGAGAGGGTGACGCTGAGGACCTTGCCCTCGCCCTGGGGGATCAAGGCCTTGGTCGCGGCGGCGTAGGTCATCAACCAGGTGCCCATCACGTTGAGGTCGATCACCGTCTTGAACCCTTTCGGGCTGATCGCCTCCGCCGGGCTGAGGAACTGGCCGCCGGCGTTGTTGACGAGGACGTCGAGGCGGCCGTGGCGCTCCAGCAAAGCGTCAAAGAAGCGGCCGACCGGCTCCTCCTCGCGGATGTCCAGCGCTTCGTGCTCGAAGCTCCCCGGCAGCTCCGCCGCCAACTCGGCGGTCTCCGCCAGCGGCTCCTGGCGCCGTCCGCAGGCGACGACGGTCGCCCCGAGTCGCAGCATCTCCAGCGCCGTCTCGCGGCCGAGTCCGCTGCCGGCGCCGGAGACGACGCAGACCTGACCGTCGAGGAGCCCGTCCCTGAAGATCCGCGAACGGTCGCTTTCAGCCATCGACGGGGCAGCCTATCGGCAAGCGGAGGCGCGTAGATTCCCTTTGCGATGGGCGTTCACGCCGAACCACACCCCCTGCACGAGCCGCTCGCCGGCGGCACCCCGCGCGCCACCGTCACGGTCGAGCCGCTGGTCGCCGGCCACGTCGAATGGTCGCGCTCGATGATGGTCAAGCCGGAGGGCCGGATGCTGACGGCGAAGCTGCTGCGCGCCCTGGTCAGCCCGAAGGACGCCCTCAAAGTCCCCTGTCCCGCCTTCCTGATCCGCCACCCGAGCGCCGGCGCGATCCTCGTCGACACCGGCCTGCACCCTTCGATCGCGACCGACCCGAAGGAGAACTTCGGCTCGCTGGGAGCGCGCTTTGGCAACCCGACCCTCACCGCCGGCGAAGACGTCCCCTCGCAGCTGCGCAAGCACGGGCTGGAGCCGGGCGAGGTCCCGATCGTGGTGATGACCCACCTCCACCTCGACCACACCTCGGCGATCTCCGAGTTCCCCAACTCGACCTTTGTCGTCAGCGAGACCGAGTGGCAGGCGGCCGCCCATGGCTCCCAGCCGCTCCTGAACGGGTACCGCCGCGCCCACTTCGACTACGCCTTCGAGTACCGCACCGTCGACTTCGACCGCGCCAACATCGACTCCTACGCCAGCTTCGGCCGCACCTTCGACCTCTTCGGCGACGGCTCGATCCACCTCGCCTTCACCCCGGGCCACAGCCCCGGCCACATGTCGGTGATCGCCCGCCTCGCCGAGCGCGACTTCGTGATCGGCGGCGACGCGATGTACCTGCTGGGGCAGCTCGACGGCTCCGTCCCCGGCCCGCCCCGCCCCCACGACGCCCACAACTTCCGCCGCTCCCTGCAGGAGCTGCGCCTCTTCCGCGGCCAGTTCCCCGACGCGGTGATCACCCCCGGTCACGATCCGGACTTCTACGCCGGCATCGAGCAGCGCTACGAGTAACGGAAACTCGTTGCATGCCTACCTCTAACGATTAGGATCTCGGTATCCCGCGCGGTGAGAGCGGGTGATAGCGGCGCGCATCGGCCAACTTGTGGAGCTTGATTCCAGGGGCGCCCGGCACGAGGTCCGGCCTGTCACGGACCGTGCTCGATGTTGCGAGATAGGACAGCGGTTCGTCTTCAAGACGTTGCACTCAATCCGACAGGGGAGAGAGTCAATGCGCAGGAAGACGACTATTGCGCCGCCCCTTTTTTCGTCACCAAGACCAAGACCTTGGCCTTCGAACTCGGCGTCAGATCGAACTGTTCCGCCAACGCGAGGCGGCCAAGCGGGAGCGAGCAGAGCGGCGGGCAGAAGAAGCACGTGTTCGGCATCTCAATTTCGGACTCGTCCAGCGCGCCGTGCTACTGGCTGCCGCCATCGCAATCCCGATTGCCATCGGACTCGGTGCAGTAGGAGCCGCCACCGAGCTGAAACTGGCCGTTGGGGCCGGCGGCCCCTGGGCGGCGATCATCAGCTCCTCCGCTCCAGAATGCGGGAAAAAGAGGGGGATTAGCCAGATGGCCCGCGAGTCCGCGAAAAGCGTCGCTATACGACGTTTCTCACGGACTCGATGAAGAGCGAATCTTCCCAAACTGTCGCTAGGAGGGATGGGTGTCCCCTGGCCGACCGGCGTCCTGTTCCTCGCCCTATCCACTCGACGAGAGTTAATGAGTTGCGGCGAGGAACCCAGGGAGGTCAGGGGACACCCATCCCTCCCTACCGCAACCGCTTCCTACCGCAGCCCTCCATACAGCTCCCGCACCCGCCCGAAGATCTGGGTAGCGACCTCGAGCTGGCGCTCCCGGTCCGGCTCCGCCTCGACCGGATAGGCGACCGGCTCGCCGAACTGGATCGTCACCTTGGGGAAGTGCAGCTTTGTCCACTGCCGCGCCCGCTCGGAACCGTGGATCGCCACCGGGACGATCGGCACTCCTGATTCCAGCGCGATGCGGCCGATGCCCGGTTTCGGCGCGCCCAGCTGCTGGGAGCGGGAGCGGCCGCCCTCGGCGTAGACGAGGAGCATTTCGCCCTGCCGCAGCAGCTCGTGGACGGTCTCGAAGGCTTCCTCGTCGTGGTGTCCGCGGCGCACGGGGAAGACGCCGCCGTGCTTGTAGATATAGGTGAGGACGGGTGGGCCGAAGAGCTGGGATTTGGCCATGAAGCGGATCTTCCGCCGCAGATAGACGCCGATGAAAAAGTGGTCCATCTGGCTGAAGTGATTTGGGGCGAGGACCAGCGGCCCGGCCTTGGGGACGTTCTCGACCCCGATCGCCTTCACGCGCCAGAGCAGCAGCGTCGGGACCGTCAGCACGATCCGCGCCAGCACGTAGGTCCAACCCACCCCCTTGCGGGCGGCCTGGTGGAACTGGACGAAGTACTCGGCGGGGCGGGGGTCTTTGTAGACCTGAGGCTTTATCTCGCCCATTCGCGGGAACGCTCCACGGCTCGCTTCCAATCCTTCCGCAACGCCTCCCGCTCCTCCGCCTTCATCTGCGGCTCGTAGCGGTCGGCCTCGCGCCACATCTCCCCCACCTGCTCGGCGCTCCAGATGCCGGTCGCGATCCCCGCCAGGTAGGCGGCTCCCAGGGCGGTCGTCTCCGAGATTTCGGGCACGGAGACAGGTACACCGAGAACGTCGGCTTGGAACTGCATCAGCCAGCGATTGACGGTGGCGCCGCCGTCGGCGCGCAGCAGCTCGAGCCGCTCGCCGGCCGCCGCCTCCTGAGCGCGGACCGCGTCGACCGTCTCGTAGGCGATCGCCTCCAGCGCCGCCCGGGCGAGGTGGGCGCGGCCGCTGCCGCGGGTGAGGCCAACGATCGTGCCGCGCGCGTAGGGGTCCCAGTGGGGCGAGCCGAGCCCGGTCAGCGCCGGCACGAAATAGACGCCGTCGTTGGAGTCGAGCGAGGCCGCCAGCGCCTCCGTCTCCCCCGCCTCCTCGATGATCCCGAGGCCGTCGCGCAGCCACTGAACGGCGGCGCCGGTGACGAAGATCGAGGCCTCGAGCGCGTAGGGAACCTCCCGGCCGGTGCCGGCCGCGACCGTGGCCAGCAGCCCCTCCGGCGTCGGCGGCGGCTCGGTCCCGGTGTTGAGGAGGACGAAGCTGCCGGTCCCATAGGTGTTCTTGGCCATCCCGGGGTGGTGGCACGCCTGGCCGAAGAGCGCCGCCTGCTGGTCGCCAGCGACGCCCGCCACCGGAACCTCGCCGCCGAACTCCGAGGTGGTGCCGAAGACGCCGGAGGACGG
>Ga0184624_10000116_pt1 | contig 19092 bp, 18 predicted proteins | sample PLM3_5_b1_FD_133157 | JGI IMG/M metagenome (GOLD analysis project Ga0184624, IMG submission 133157) | Groundwater sediment microbial communities from an aquifer in East River, Colorado, USA - PLM3_5_b1 | ecosystem: Environmental > Terrestrial > Soil > Riparian zone | place: USA: East River...
CGTTTGCAGCTTATTGCCCGTTGTTTGATATGGTAATTTATCCCGCTATTGCGGGATTGTTGTAGTTGTAGTGGTATTAGCAAATGAAGTATCACTTGCCGCTGAAGAAACGATATGTGAACGATAAATTTTCACTACTGAACCGTTAGGTTTACAAGATAAAAAAGAAAACCAATAACACTCGTTATTTTGAAGAATTTTCAACAGCTTTTTTTACGCTGCCGTATTTAAGCAGTAACTCTTTGGCATTATCGTAACTATTCATCTTAAGCTTCTCCATAAGCATTTTGGTACCGCGGTCAACCAATTTTTCATTGGTAAGCTGCATATTGACCATTTTATTGTCCTCCACCCTGCCAAGTTGTATCATAATTGCAGTGGAGATCATATTCAATACCAGTTTTTGGGAAGTACCGCTTTTCATTCTTGTACTACCAGTAACAAACTCAGGCCCAACTTCGATTTCAACAGGATAATCGGCCACTCTTGCTAATGGTGATCCCGGGTTATTCGTAATACTACCCGTCAGTATGCCACGACTCTTACAGCCTTCTAACGCACCCAGTACATAAGGAGTAGTACCGCTTGCCGCAATCCCAATCACAAAATCTTTATCCGAGATATTGTTTTTAACCAGGTCATTCCAGCCTTCTTCCTTATTATCTTCTGCATATTCAACGGCAGTTGTTATTGCTTTATCACCGCCGGCGATGATCGCATTTACCAAGCCATAAGGTACACCATAGGTTGGCGGGCATTCGCTGGCATCTACCACGCCAAGCCTGCCGCTGGTACCTGCTCCCACATAAAACAATCTTCCGCCGCTAAGCATCTTATCGCTGGCTGCTTCCACCAATTTTTCAATTTGAGGGATCGCTTTTTCAATTGCGTACGGGACCGTTTTATCCTCGTTATTTATATTTACCAAAAGCTCTGCCACGGGCATTTTGTCTAAATGCCGGTAATTACTTGGTTGCTCTGTTATTCTTTCAAATGACATATAAACTCCTCTTAACTGTGATATGCTACTAATCCTTCCATTGGGTTTTTTATGATCCTCCCTAATTCAAATTCATAAGTGTTGCAAAGTTGCTGCAACACATCCTTAAAACCAAATGCAACGCTGCCAACAAAATGAATAGGCATTGTCCACGTCTCGCCAAACTTACAAAGATGATAAAAGAAAAATTCGTTCAGCCCATCTTCGATAATATTATCGATCATATAATGACCCCTGTTTTCCGCGAGGAAAATTGTAAAAGATGCAAGGTAGCGGTTAGGAAATGGTTTTTTATACACATTTTCCAGTATCTCACTACGGTTCGTAATATATTTTGCATTAAATCTTGCCCGAAGATCATCATCAAATGTTTCGTACAAATAATATTGAATAACCTTTTTTCCAAGATAAGCACCGCTGCCCTCATCACCCAGTATGTAGCCAATGCCTGGAATTTGCTTCACGATCTTCTTTCCATCATAAAAACAGCAAAATGAACCGGTGCCGAGATTGGCAACCACACCTTTCTTCTTTCCACAAACTGATCTTGCAGCTGCCATCAGGTCGTGAGTTACTTCAACTTTTTTGGTGTTAGTAAAAACGAGCTGAATAGCTTTTTTTACCAACCGGGCATTTGCAGGATTGGCACAGCCAGTACCATAATAAAAAATTTCATCAACTTTTATTTTCTTAAGTTTTGGCTTGAGCTCTTTTAGCAGCAGCTCTTTTATTTGTTCAGTATTTAAAAAATAAGGGCTGATGCCTTGCGTAAAAAAAGATTTCTTTTTCCCGTTATTTATAAGGCACCATTCGGCCTTCGTAGCCCCGCTATCGCAAACAAGCTTTATCATTATTTTCAGGTTTAATGGCTTATCGTTACTGATTATCTTGTTTCCGCCTTAATGATAATCATAAAATCTTATTAACTCTTATTCACAAGAATCCGGAAACCTGCACAAGGCAACAGCAACCAGAAACTTTTCTCTATTTTGCATCAAAATACAAAGAAACTAGTAACGATGGGTAATAAAAAATTACAAGTATGGCTTCCGCTGATCTTTTCAATGGTGCTGATAGGGGGAATGTATTTTGGATTTAAGCTAAGAGAGAGCACTCCTTCAGGAACCGGTTTTTTTAAAGCAGATAAAAAGAGTTCCTTACAGCAGATCCTTGATCTTGTGAAGCAACGCTATGTTGATCCTGTAAACACAGATTCATTGCAGGAAAGTGCGATCGATGAGATGATGGGTCACCTGGATCCCCATTCAATTTACATTCCCCCATCACACTTGCAGGCAGTAAATGAGGACCTGATCGGCAATTTTGAAGGCATCGGTGTTGAATTCAATATTTTTTCCGACACAATTCATATTGTACATGTAATTGCTGATGGGCCGAGTGATAAAGCCGGTGTGCAGGTTGGCGATAAGATCATTAAAGTAAATAATGAACCTGTTGCTGGTAGAAATGTTTCTTCAGATGACATAAAAAAGAAAATACGGGGAGAAGGAGGCACTCCTGTAAAGCTCACAGTATTGAGAAAAAATGAGCAAAAAGAAATAGCTATCACAAGAGGCACCATACCCATTCCTGCGATCGATGCTTCTTACATGCTTGATCAAAAAACAGGTTATATTAAGCTGAATAAATTTTCTAACACGGCTTATGAAGAATTTATGCAATCACTGGAAACGCTTCAGAAAAATAAACCCGGCAACCTTGTGCTTGACTTACGTGGAAATGGTGGCGGATTGATGCAGGAAGCAGTTGAAATTGCCGATGAATTTTTAAGCGACGACAAACTGGTGGTTTATACGCAAGGCGCTAATGTGGAAAGAATAGACTATAAATGCAGGCGATCCGGCTTATTTGAAAAGGGTGGCCTGGTCATTTTAGTTGATGAACTCTCAGCCAGCGCCAGTGAAGTACTTGCCGGTGCCCTGCAGGATTGGTGCCGTGCAACTATTATAGGCCGCAGAACATTTGGTAAAGGCCTTGTGCAGCAACAATATTCATTGAGTGATGGAGGAGCTATTCGGTTGACCGTAGCAAGGTATTACACCCCAAAAGGAAGAAGTATACAACGTTCTTATCAGAAAGGAAAAGAAAAATATTTAGAAGAAATAGCTGATCGATATGAGAATGGCGAGGTCAATCATCTTGATACAGCAAAAGTTGTTAATGGTAAAATTTATAAAACCCAATGTGGTGATACTGTTTATGGCGGTGGAGGTATTACACCAAAATACTTTGTAGGTCTGGATACGGGTAGTTTACACAGTGTAAACAGGGGCCTAAGTGGTTTGCTAAATAATTTCATGTACACTTATTATGTCAGCCACATAGATGAAATAAATAAATTTACTTCGCCACAGGATTTTACTGCAAACTATAACAACCTTGAGCCTATGTGGCAGGAGTTGGTTGCCTATGCAGCAAAAGACAGTATCGATCTGAAGCAAGTTTCTCCTGTTGATAAAGATTATTTACAAAAGAGAATAAAAGCCCAACTCGCCAGGTTCAAATGGAGATCAAAAGGTTTTTATGAAGTAGTGAACGGTGATGATCCAGCCATCAAAAAAGCATTGGAAGTTTTAGAAAAAGAAAAAAGCAATCCGCGGTAGCGCATTGCTTGATAAGGATAAGGTGGAAAATTTATAGTAAGGGTTATTATTTTTCTTTATTATCGTCCCACCATTTTTTCTCAATTTTATAAGAACCGAACAGTCCCATACCACCCCCGATTGCGATCAATGCAAAATAGATAGCAGGGGTAGCATCATCATTACGATGCCTGTATGTATTCCCGTTAAACGTTTCTGTATAAAAATTGTGCTGAATTACAAGGGTATCGAGCATATAAGCCAGGAATAATCCTGTTCCGGCTCCAACTAGCAATAAGGCCCATTTCAGATTTTTATAAGGAGCCGGACGGTTGGCAAACTCTTTTGGATTCATCCCTTTTTCTATCATCGCCATGTTCTGGCGTGATTTCAGGTATACGATTCCAAAGACCATTGCAAAAAAGCCTATAAACATTGTTGTCAGAAATACTGATTCTCCACCGTGCATAAAATAGATTTTTATAGTTAGTAAATTGTTTCCTGTTCTTTTAGACTACATCCTTTGTTTCCAGGTTACAGCCGGTAAGAACTTTTAAATAAATGACCTACGGATATATGACTACACGCCCAAACTCAAGGTTACCGGCAAGGCCTTTTTTTCGTTCTTGATTATGCTATAATTATAGTAGAAATTAGGTCTAACTTTATTGTAACCAAAATTCAGCTTTAGTAGTCTTAGTTATTGAATGTCAACCGGACTTAGTGATAATGAGATCATAAGCAAGGTGCTTGGAGGAGAGTATAACGCCTATGCTGAACTGGTAAGCCGTTACCAGGGCTATGTCTTTACCCTGACTTTGCGAATGATCAAAAGCCGTGAAGATGCCGAAGAAGTGGCACAGGATGTCTTTGTAAAAGCCTATCGTTCGCTGGCTGATTTTCGGGGAGAATCAAAATTCAGCACATGGCTTTATACTATTACAAATACTACCTGCATTACTTTTTTAAGAAAAAAGAAATTGGATATACATTCTTTGGATAATGAAAAAGTTTTTGAAGTGGCCGATAGCAAGGATTCAGGCTTAAGGGCAAATTTAGTTGAACAGAAATCAAGAATAAATATGGTAAACCAGGCGATCGCCATGTTAAGCCCCGATGATGCTGAGGTCATAACTTTGTTTTATAAAGCAGAGCAAAATCTTGACGAGATAAGCAGGATACTAAAGCTCGAAGCGAATACGGTAAAAGTGAGATTGCACCGTGCAAGAACAAGATTAAAAGAAAAAATGGAAAAGAACTTTAGTGAAGAGATAAAAAATATTTATTAAACTGTGTAGTATGAACCAGGAACAAAATATTGAACAGCAACTGTGGGCATACATTGACGGAATTTCTACAAATGAAGAAAGATCTGTCGTTGAAAAATTGCTGCAAAGCAATTTTGAATGGAAAAACAAATATCATGAGTTGCTTGAAGTACATCAATTGATAGGCTCTCCTGAATTGGAACAGCCTTCCATGCGTTTTACAAAAAATGTAATGGAAAAAATTGCACAGTACCATATTGCGCCGGCTACTAAAAATTACATCAATAAAAAGATCATTTGGGGGATTGCGGGTTTTTTCATAACCCTTATTGCCGTTTTCGTTGTATATGGGTTTGCACAGGTTGAATGGACTACACAAGATAATTCAAACCTTCCCATAGATTTTTCAAAACTCTCCCAAGTTGATTATAGTAAAATCTTCAGCAATAATTTTGTGAATGTTTTTATGATGGTAAATGTATTACTTGTGTTGGTGTTGTTTGACAGGGTGCTTGCCAACAAAAGAAAAAAGTTTCAGAAACAAACCTGACCAGAGCTTATTAGAATTTAAAATCAAACCGACTTTGTTAAAGTTGATTAGTGATATTTAATCACTAAGTCCGGTATGCCCTTCCTGTTTCCAGGGAGGGCTTTATTTTATTTAATAATTAAATCCTGGCGGGTTCCCGGGAAGGTTATTAAGATCAAGTTCAAGAAAAGTAGTACCATTATCACAAATAGCAGCTGCTGTAAATGCTTCATAAGCTGGCAATGTAATTTCCGCTCTGTTATTTTCCGGCTTCAAATAAACTATGTCTTTTCCGAAACTGTCATGCAGGAGAAGTACAACTGTTGTATTTAAAGGCTTTGCGCTATCTGTAGACCGGATAGTAAACTTAACGTCATAAAAATTTTTGATAGTTGCACTTTTCGTTACTACAGCTTCTAACTTTCGTGAATTACTTTCAGATAAACCACCCCACCTTCCTTTCTGTGGATCATCACCTACTTTTATTTCATGGATCCTTAACAATTCAAGAACTATCTTTTCCAGTTCTTCATTTGCATTGATCCTTTCTATTGGTTTGAATTCAGCATTGTTACTTTCATTTACTGCCCTTAAGCTGCTTTCTTGTTGCACGGCTTCTTTCAATTCAGCTTTATCAATTTCAAGTTCTCTATTGTCCTTTTTGAGAACTATATTTTCTTTTTGTAAGGCCACTATATCTCCCTTTCCTTTTTCTAAAATATATACATAATTAGTCCTCGTCCAGAAATAACTTACTAAAAAGCCCATTACCAAATAAAAAATGATCATAGCATAACCAAAAACATAAAAATCATAATAAGTCAATTCCAGTGTTCTATTGATACCTTTAGCTCCTTCATCAAGCATTTTTTTAATATTATTGAATTGAACCAGGGTTAAACCCACAATTATTTTTGTTAGCCAGTCTGAAATTTCTTCCAGATTTGCATTATCGGAAAAATTAAATCGTGAATTTGAAGGAAGCATTCCAACAGGCGCAGGCGTCGTACCTGGGGATATAGGTACTGCCGCTGCGCTTGAGGTTGAAGATATTGTTTTATCAATCTTAGGTATCCCAAAAAGAAATCCCAACATGCCTCCTGAAACAAACAACGCTACCGCTATTAATAAATATGTTCCTAATGCAAAGGGTATCCTTGCCCCGCTGAATAAGCACCCTAAAAACACTAAAGCCAGAACTGTAATTAAGCCTACTGCCGCTAACGTCCGTTTTAATACTATTTCCAGGTCCCTGCTCTGGTTTTTATCTTTTTCTCCATTGTTATTATCATCTGGTGGCATAATAGGTGGTTTAACTTTAAAGCTATATTCAAATCATACTGAAACAAATACCACTTTCATGGTAGTATTCGCACCGAGGTCAATTCCTTCTCAATAATCAAAAACTTATATTTGTACACAAGTATATAATATGGATATTAAAAACAACATCCTTGAAACGATCGGTAATACGCCCCTTATAAAATTGAATAAGATCACCAAAGATTTCCCTTGCACTATAGCGGCTAAAGTCGATTATTTTAATCCCGGCAACTCGATTAAAGACCGTATGGCAGTAAAAATGATCGAGGTGGCAGAGAAAGAAGGCAAATTAAAACCCGGTGGAACAATTATAGAATGTACTTCAGGAAATACAGGAATGGGTTTGGCATTGGCCGCCGTTGTAAAAGGGTATAAATGCATTTTCACTACTACAGATAAGCAGAGCAAAGAAAAGATGGACATATTAAAAGCTGTCGGTGCTGAGGTGATCGTTTGTCCTACGAATGTTGAACCAGATGATCCAAGAAGTTATTATTCCGTAGCAAGAAGGTTGGCAAAAGAAATCCCGAATTCATTCCACGCTAATCAATATGATAATCTTGCTAATCGTTTAGCACACTACGAAACTACAGGGCCTGAGATATGGAATCAAACCGATGGTAAGATCACACATCTTGTTTGTACAGCAGGAACAGGAGGAACAGTCACGGGCACAGCCATGTTTTTAAAGGAAAAAAATCCTAACATTCAAATTTGGGCCATTGATGTCTATGGTTCATTACTGACAAAATATTTTCGCACAGGTGAGGTTGATATGAATGAAGTGCATCCTTATATCAGCGAAGGCTTTGGTGAAGATTTTGTACCTGGGAATTATGATATGAGTGTGATCGATCATTTTGAACAGGTAACAGATAAAGACGGCGCCATCATGGCAAGACGTCTTGCAAAAGAAGAAGGGATCTTCTGCGGTTATAGTGCCGGCAGTTGTATACAAGGATTAATGCAATTAAAGGATCGTTTGAAAAAAGATGATCTTGTTGTCTGCATATTTCATGATCATGGCAGCCGGTATGTCGCCAAAGTATACAATGACCAATGGATGATCGAAAGAGGTTTCCTCGATGTAAAAACATTCAAGGATATTATAAGCAGTCGCAGTGGTAAACAAAAACTCGTGACCATAGAACCATCACAAACAGTTGCAGAAGCGGTTGAAATGATGATGAAGTATGACATCGAAAACATCCCGGTAATGAATGGCAATGGACCCATTGGCGCCATTAGTGAGAATGGTTTGTTTCAAAAAGTATTTTCCAATCCCGATATAAAAAATTCGAAAGTTGAGAATGTAATGGAACGCCCCTACCCTCTTGTTGAATTTAATACACCGGTTGAAAAACTCAGCACACTCATCAATAAAGAAAATGGTGCAGTGTTAAGCAAAGATGAAGCCGGCAATTACCATATCGTTACTAAATATGATGTGATACAGGCATTGGGGAAATGATTCAAAAGTAAAAAGTCAAATCTCAAAAACCTTAAACATTACTTTTTACTTTTAAATTTTGACTTTTTATTTTTTCACGAACATCCTCTCTAACATCTGTTCGTGAAAATGAGTGATTAAATCAATTATCTTGCGGCTCGATTTAATGATTGCTACCCGCAATTTTATCACGAAACAAAAATCAAATGAGTAAATACAGAGCCGGCGTATTGTTCGGCGAAGAATTGGAAACACTTTATAACGATGCTAAGAAAAACCAGTTTGCATTACCTGCTGTAAACACAATTGGAACAAACACGATCAATGCCACTCTTGAAACAGCTGCCAAAGTAAATTCTCCTGTTATCATTCAATTTTCAAATGGCGGCGCACAATTCATTGCCGGCAAAGGAATGCCCAATGATAAACTACAGGCAAATATTTCCGGAGGGATCTCCGGTGCATTGCATATTCATAATGTAGCAAAATATTATGGAGTGCCGGTTATATTACATACTGATCATGCTTCCAAAAAATGGTTACCCTGGATAAGCGGGCTGATCGACGCCGGCGAACAATATTTTAAAGAAAAAGGCCAACCACTTTTCAGTTCTCATATGCTCGACCTGAGTGAAGAGCCGATCGAAGAAAACATTCATACATCAGTCGAGTTTTTCAAACGCATGAAACCGCTGGGCATGGGTATTGAAATAGAATTAGGCGTTACAGGTGGTGAAGAAGATGGAGTGGACAACAGCGATATTGAAAATTCAAAACTCTATACACAACCTGAAGATGTTGCTTATGCATTTAAAGAATTAAGTAAGGTTGGAAAAATGTTTACTGTTGCTGCCGCATTCGGAAATGTGCACGGCGTTTATAAACCAGGTAATGTAGAATTACGTCCGGTGATCTTAAAGAACAGCCAGGATTTTATAGAAAAGGAATTGAAAACCGGGCCTCAACCTGTTTATTTTGTATTTCATGGAGGAAGCGGCTCACCTCAACACCAGATACGTGAAGCTATCGGATATGGCGCCATTAAAATGAATATCGATACCGACCTGCAATGGGCTTTCTGGGATGGCGTACTAGCTAATTATAAAAAGAACGAAGGTTATCTTCAAGGTCAATTAGGTAATCCTGAGGGAGAAGATAAACCTAATAAAAAACATTATGACCCCCGCGTATGGCTGCGTAAAGGTGAAGATATGTTTGTAAAACGTCTTGAAGTAGCTTTTGATGATCTGAACTGTATTAACAGGAATGCTTAAGCGGCTTTACAAATTTTCTTTAATCCCTGCCAGCCTACGGCAGGGTTTTTTTTTCTTATTTAGGAAACAATTAATACAACAGTCTACCAAATTGGTGTGATAAATACGATAATTTTATACCCTGTCATTAAACTAAAAGCATGGAAAAAGAATTTTACAAATTTATTTATCAGCAACAGAAAGAAACCGAGACCGTACCACCCAATGAAGAAATCGCAACATGGGTAAATGATCTTATATGTCTTTTATTTCCTGAAAAATCTGATATCAATCTCTCGTCTGAAAAAGAAGTTGAATTACGGTTTAGTGATCTAAGATCAGAATTGATAAATTTATTAGATGCTACAAGTGGATGCATGACGAATGGTAATAAAGAAAAAGCAGATCGTTTCTTTAGCAATACACCTGAACTATATAGAATTCTAAATACAGATATTGAAGCATTACTTGCAGGTGATCCTGCTGCAAGAACAAGATTTGAAATAATAAGAGCCTATCCGGGATTCTATGCTATTTCATTTTACCGCATAGCACATGCATTGTTTGATCTTACTATTCCTTTGCTACCACGTATCATTACTGAATATGCACATTCAAAGACAGGAATTGACATTCACCCTGCTGCCGAGATCGGGGAATATTTCTTTATTGATCATGGAACAGGAATTGTGATAGGTGAGACAACAATCATCGGTGATCATGTAAAGCTTTACCAGGGTGTTACTCTTGGTGCGTTAAGTGTAGATAAATCGATGGCATCAGTAAAAAGACATCCAACGGTGGAAGATCATGTTATCATTTATTCCGGCGCAACAATTCTTGGTGGAGAAACAATTATTGGACATCATAGCATCATCGGGGGTAATGTATGGCTCACTAAAAGTGTTCCCTCCTGCTCTACTGTTTATCATCGCCCCGATATTGAAGTTGTAGAACAAATTAAATCCTGATATGGCAAGCATTATTGACCTGGTAGGCAATACACCAATGGTGGAGATAAAAAAATTAAATCCCAACCCAAAAGTCACCATGTATGCAAAGCTGGAAGGAGATAATCCCGGGGGTAGTGTAAAAGATCGCCCGGCATTGAATATGATCCGCTCTGCATTGGAAAGAGGAGATATAAAACCCGGCTCAAAATTAATCGAGGCAACAAGTGGCAATACCGGCATTGCATTGGCAATGATCGCAAGATTATATGACCTGGAGATCGAACTAATAATGCCATCAACTTCTACAAAAGAAAGAACATTGACAATGGAAGCCTTTGGTGCAAAAGTGATCTTGCTTGATAATATAGAGATCTGCCGTGACTATGCGGAAGAAAAGGCGGCAGCGGGTGAATATTTTATTTTGAATCAATTTTCAAATCCTGATAATTATAAAGCTCATTATAAAAGTACCGGCCCTGAAATATGGAGAGATACAAATAAAAGCATTACTCATTTTGTAAGTTCAATGGGAACTACAGGAACCATTATGGGCTGTTCGAGATTCTTCAAAGAAAAAGATCCTTCTATTCAAATTATCGGTTGTCAGCCAACTGAAGACTCATCAATCCCTGGTATAAGAAGATGGCCAAAAGAATATCTGCCCAAGATCTTTGAACCCGAAAGAGTTGATCGGGTTATGGATGTGTCACAAAAAGAAGCAACACTAATGGCCCGTCAACTAGCAAAAGTGGAAGGCATATTTGCAGGCATGAGCAGTGGCGGCGCAGCTTCAGCTGCCATTCGTCTTGCAACCGAAATTGAATCGGGTGTGATTGTTTTTATCATATGCGATAGAGGCGATCGTTATCTCAGTAGCGATCTATTTGGGTAAAATTTTTCCCACGGTAATTTTTTAAAAGTGCTAAATATAGTATGGGGAGAAAAAAAATGAAAACTATATCATTCAAAAAGATATAAACGCATGATTTTTGTGGAATTGTTTTCTATGTTTTTAACCCCTCCGACCTTAGAAGAATTAAAAGAGTCAGATTTGCCCGACCTGGTCGATATGTTATCGAAGCAAGCAACAGAATATAGCCGGTTAACAAAAATAGAGGGAATTACTTCAAAAACAATTGCTGTAAAAGAATTGATCCTTAATATTCAGACTGCAATAGATGCTAAAAAGTCTTCTGGACAAAAGTCGGCTATAAGATAGTTTTGGCTCTAACTTGTATATAGTTTCCCGCCCTTACCTTTGCAAACAGTTGTTAGCATCGCCTAACCTATCATCTAACTATTAAACTTACATGAATGCTTACAGTAGCTGCAAATAAGATCACCGAACTTCTCGGCGATAAAGCCGAATACCTGTTGAATCATGAGTGCAAAACAATTTCAAAGGACCACATTCATTTACCCGGGCCTGATTTTGTAGATCGCATCTGGATAAAGAGTGATAGAAATCCCCAGGTACTTCGTAACCTTCAATTGATGTACAATACAGGCAGATTAACAAACACTGGATATCTTTCTATCCTTCCCGTTGACCAGGGAATTGAACATAGTGGCGGAGCATCGTTTGCAAAAAATCCTATTTACTTTGATCCTGAAAATATCATCAAGCTGGCAATTGAAGGTGGTTGCAATGCAGTTGCTACTACGTATGGTGGTTTAGGTTTCTTATCAAGAAAATATGCTCATAAGATCCCTTTCATTGTAAAGATCAATCATAACGAATTTCTCACCTATCCAAATAAGTTCGATCAAATAATGTTTGCATCAATAAAAGCAAGCTGGAACCTGGGCGCCGCAGCAGTCGGCGCTACAATTTATTTTGGAAGTGATGAATCAGCAAGACAGATACAGGAAGTAAGTAAAGCATTTGAAATGGCGCATGAGCTTGGAATGGCAACCATCCTCTGGTGTTATTTAAGAAACCCTGCATTCAAGACAAAAGAAAAAGATTTTCATGTATCAGCTGATCTCACAGGTCAGGCAAATCATTTGGGGGTAACAATTGAAGCAGATATCATCAAGCAAAAACTCCCTGAGAATAATGGTGGTTATCTTGCATTGAATACAAAAGAATCAGCTTATGGTAAAAATGATGCCCGCATTTATTCTGAATTAACATCTGACCATCCGATAGACCTTTGTCGATACCAGGTCGCTAATTGTTATATGGGTCGTGCAGGATTGATCAATTCAGGTGGCGCATCATCCGGCGCAAGCGATATGGCAGAAGCTGTAACAACTGCAGTGATCAATAAAAGAGCCGGAGGTATGGGATTGATCAGCGGCCGCAAAGCATTTCAACGACCAATGAAAGAAGGTGCAGAAATTTTGAATGCAATACAGGATGTGTATTTGGATAGCGATATAACTATTGCCTGATTAACAAATTATATTTAAAATAACCCGGCTAACTTCAAACCAGCGGGTTATTTTTTTTAACTTCCCTGTGTAAAAAAACGAGTTCCTTGTGGCAACTTTTGCTTTACGAATGCCGATTCAGTAAAAAAATCCCGCACTCAGCAAAAACATAATTATGAAAAAAAGTATCCTGGTTTTTTTGGCAGCATTTCTTGTAATTGCATCATGCAGCAAAGGCGGTAGCGAAGATCCGGGCGGTGGAGGCAATGGCGGTGGTGGTGGTGGCACTGTGAATTGTACTGGTGTAGCAAGTGCATTTACGGCTAATGTAAACCCGATCATACAATCAACCTGTGCAACAGATGCTACATGCCATGGAGCCGGCAGCGCAAATGGACCTGGTCCATTGCAAACCTACAATCAAATTTTTGCTGCAAGGGTCAATATCAAAACAGCTGTTGCCAATGGCACAATGCCAAAAACCGGAACGTTGACCACATTACAAAAAAATTCTATTATTTGCTGGGTTGATGCAGGAGGGCCTAATAATTAGATCTTATAATTCTAGTAATATTTTTTAAAATGCCTCTTACATATAGGAGACATTTTTGTTTTGTATCCAGTCCCGACAGCTATCGGGATTTTTACTCAGCTCGGTCCACCCACATTTGATCATTTCCTATTTTTGGTTTACTTCCCCGCCAGCGGGGGACAATGAACATTTTCATAATTCGAAGAATAATATTTCTGTTATTTCAAATAAGTGATGATTAATTATCCCCCGCTGGCGGGGGTCGGATTTTTGATGAAAGAAATGATTGAAAGGGGGTGGATTAAAAGTTGAATAGAATCGTTGTAGTACAAGAGTGCCCTTCGCTTCGCTCTGGGTAAACTGTGCAAGAAAAGTTGCACAGAGAACAAAAGCCGGGAGCATAATAACACTCGTTAATTTTCAACTTTAAACACAAAAACCTCAAATCACAGATTCCCTATATTTGTGACCACTCAAAACTTTTTGCATGGCAAAACAGGTAGAAGATTTTGATTCCAACCTGGCTGGTGAAGAAGGAAAAGAATCGACAAGAACAAGCTGGTTCAAACGAATTAGAAAGGGGATCCTGACGGGTACCCATGAAAAAAAGGAAACGCCTGAAGGGCTGTGGACCAAATGTCCTGAATGCAATTTCATCTGCACATCAAATGAACTGAAAGAAAATCTTTTTGTTTGCCCGAAATGCAGTTATCATCACCGTATCGGCAGCGAAGAATATTATTCAATTCTCTTTGATGATGATCAATACGAAGAATTGTTTGAGAATATTCTTAGTAAAGATTACCTGGAGTTCACCGATCTGAAACCTTATAAAAAAAGATTGGAAGAGATCTGGAATAAAACAGACCTGAAGGATTCAATGCGTGTAGCAGTAGGAAAAATTGCCGGCAATGACATCGTAATTGCATGTATGGATTTTGAATTCATCGGTGGTAGTTTGGGAAGTGTGATGGGGGAAAAATTTTCAAGAGCAGTTGATTATTGCATGAAACATAAGATGCCTTACATGGTGATCTCAAAAAGTGGCGGTGCAAGAATGATGGAAAGTGCTTTCTCCCTCATGCAACTTGCAAAGACAAGTGGCAAGCTTTCTCAACTTAGCGATGCTAAGCTTCCTTACATATCTTTTTTAACTGACCCGACATTTGGCGGTATCTCTGCCTCCTTTGGAATGTTGGGCGATCTGAATATTGCAGAGCCCGGTGCTTTGATCGGTTTTGCCGGGCCAAGAGTTATTAAAGAAACAATAAAAAAAGATCTGCCTCCCGGTTTTCAACGCAGTGAGTTCATCCTTGAACATGGCTTCCTCGATTTTATCGTTCCAAGAAAAGAGTTGAAAGATAAAATGACGAAGGTGTTGTGGATGTTTAAGAATTAAAAGCCCCCGAAGGGGCGGCATGTTAGTAGCATTTAATATTCATTTTTCACCAGCGCTCCGCAGGAGCGAAATGTTATTAAGTATGCCAAACACCTATTCACAAATTTATGTACACATAGTATTTGCTGTTAAAGGAAGAGAATGCTTCATTAAAAAGTCATTCCGCGAAGAACTACAAAAATATATTTCAGGAATAATTAATAACAAGAAGCAGAAGCTATATGCCATTTATTGTATGCCCGACCATACGCATTTATTTATTAGTCTTAAACCGGATGTAAAGATCTCAGACCTCGTTAGAGATATCAAATCAAATTCATCGGCATTTTTAAAAGAAAAAAAGCTGGCAATATCAACATTTAGTTGGCAAGAAGGATATGGTGTATTTTCGTATTCAAAATCACAAGCACAGAAAGTTGCTAGCTACATTTTAAATCAACCGGTTCATCACAAAAAGGAAAGTTTCAAAAATGAGTATTTAAAATTTCTAACAAAATTTGGAATTGAATATGATGAACGTTATTTATTTGAATTTTATAATTGACAAAAATATATCGCCCCTGCAGGGCTCCATATAATTGATGTTTAATACTTCTACTAACATTTAGTCCCTACGGGACTTTCAATCGAAATGGCATTTATTCAACCACATTTGCACTTATTTTTGCTTAAATGGAAATAAAAAATCGTTCTGCCTTTCATGAATATTTTTTCGACAATAAATATGTCGCAGGCGTTGTATTGACAGGAACGGAAGTAAAATCATTAAGAGAAGGTAAAGCAAGTTTCAACGATAGTTATTGCATCATTCATAAAGGTGAGATGTGGCTCAAAAGTTTGCACATTGCAGAATATTCTCATGGTACTACAAATAATCACGATCCAATAAGAGACCGAAAATTACTTTTACAAAAAAGAGAAATATCTAAAATAGAAGGAAAGCTGAAAGAAAAGGGATATACATTGATCCCTCTCCGCATCTTTTTTAATGAAAAGAATCTAATTAAAGTTGAAATTGGGCTTGGCAAAGGTAAAAAACTCCACGACAAACGGGAAACCATTAAAAAACGTGATGTAGAAAGGGAAATGAAGAGATTCATTAAGTAATTTTACGGATAAACCTGCGTTATTAAGATATCTTTTGAATAATGCTGTTCCATGAAAAAACCGTTCCTCTTCATATTGTTATTTCTTTCCTTGTGTCTACAGATCTTTTCACAATCACCCAAAGGATATTGGTATGGAGCCGCGAATGTAAAACTGCGCAACACTTACAGCAATTATTTAGTTGAGCTGATCCTGGAGCACGATAAGAACAATGTAAAAGGAGTGCTGAATTATTTTTTCAAAAATACTTACAGAAGCATCCCTGTTCGCGGAACTTATAATTCAGATACACGATTAGTATACATTTCTAATATACCTGTTTCTTATTATGGTTCTTATTATAATCGTGATGTCGATTGTGCAATGAGTCTCCAGGCGACGTTGCGGGTCTCACAAGTAAACTCTGTGCTGAAAGGTTCTTTTATAAGCAAGCCGGAATATAAATACACCTGCCCTGAAATTTTATTTACTCTTACACTGAGTACTGATTCCTTAAAACATGATTCAATAATACATGCTATAAAAATACTTAAAGAAACTTTCCAGGTATGGCGACCTTCTGAAACTGATACACTAGCGACAGTGACAATTCAACCTCGGAACGTGGTCAATTATGTAGTGAGTAATCAATATAAAGAAAGAGAAAAAGTTGTAGCTGATGAGTTGACAGTTGAATCAGACACGCTAAAAGTAGATTTTTATGATAATGGTGAAATTGATGGTGACTCGATCTCAGTTTTTTATAATGACAAGCTGATCGCATTTAACCGAATACTCAGCACCCGGTCAGTTCATTTTGAGATACCGATCGATTCAACAAAAGAGATCAATGAAATAACAATGTTTGCAGATAATCTTGGCACTATTCCCCCTAATACTGCATTAATGATCGTAAATGATGGAAAGAAACGTCATGAGTTACGACTTACCAGCAACTTAGAAAAAAGTGCGACGATCAGGATCAGGAAAAAGAAAAACCCTCCAAACCTCCCTAAAGGGAGGCTTTAAGCTATAGAACAAGATTCAATTGCAAATAATTTATTCAACATCTGAATTTCTATTCTGCAATTGAATAGAGTTATTTCAGCAAAGTCCCCTTTAGGGGATTTAGGGGTTTAAAACAATTCTTGCTGGCTACCACCTTTCGGTTTCACCCATTCCATTTCTACACTCTTACTATAATCCAGTAACCTTGTACCAACAGTTCTCCAACCTGATAATTCAGCAGCCTTCACCAGTTTCATTTTTCCTTTTCTTATTTGAGCACCTCTCCCCTGTTGTACAGATAAAACTGGTTCAGCATCAGTCGACACTGCTTCCACAAAATTTCCCTCACCTTCCTTAATGAAGAAAAATTTATTTTTTAAAGTAGTAGTCTCGATCTTAAATCTTTTTGCCATAAACTGCTTTTTGTCAATATCAGCATAAACCGCAGTAACAATTTTTTCCGGATCAAATTTTTCAATGAGTAATGCTTTTTCCGCATCAAGTTTTTGAGTTAATTCCTGGTCAGTGATTTCATAATTACCATCGCGGTAAACCACCAATAATTTATCATCGGCATCAAACATACCTAAGTACTGCCCTTTCTCATCCACATTTAATCTTCCAAACTGATCATCATACCATAATTTTTTACCAGCAATTGTTGACTTACCGGCTTCCTTCAATTTAACACCATCAGATTTGATCGGGTATTTTGTAACTGTAATACCCTTACTGCTGCGCCCAGTGATCTCAAGCTCTGCAAAATTGTATTCGAATTCTTTTTTATGTGCTTTGCTTCCCGGAGTTAAAATAATTCTTACCACTTCCGCCTCAGCATTTGGATTCACACTCAAATAGTGAACCTTGCTCTTTTCATTTTCTTTAGCAAGAAAATATTCTTTATCCCTTGTCACACCCGTTACATTAAATCTTTTTGCAAAACTTTTACCGCTATCACCATCCATATAGATCATATTATAGGTGGTACGTTCATCGTTCTTCTGAAATACGGCGGCATGAATAATATCTTTCCCGATATAAGTTTTCTCCCCTACTTTAACCACTTTCATAATACCGTGTTTTGTGAAAACAATGATATCATCAAGTGTAGAACAATCGAAAAGGAATTCATCTTTTCTTAATCCTGTTCCAACAAACCCATCTTCACGATTCATATAAAGTTTCGCATTGGCGATCGCCACATTTTTTGCTTCGATCACTTCAATCGTTTTGATCTCCGTTTTCCTTTCCCTTCCCTTTCCATACTTCTTTAAAAGGTTTTCAAAATAAGCAACTGCATAATCAACAAGATTGGCCAGATCATGCTTAATTTGTTTGATATCCGCTTCTAATCCTTTTATCTGGTCATTCAGCTCATCGATATCAAGTTTATAAATTCTTCTTACAGGTTTTTCCGTAAGTTTAATGATATCTTCTCTTGTGATTGCTCGTTTTAATTGCTTTTTAAATGGTTTAAATGCTTCATCAATTGCTTCCAACACTTTATCCCATGTGGCATGTTTCTTTTCGAGTTCTTTATATATCTTTTCTTCAAAGAAGATTTTCTCCAATGAAGTATAATGCCACTTCTCTTGTAATTCTGCTAATTTTATTTTTAACTCCTCTTCAAGAAGATCTTTTGTTTTATCTGTAGAAAGCTTTAGCAGATCATTCACTGCAAGGAACTGCGGTTTCTGATCAACGATCACACAGGCATTGGGAGAAATAGAGATTTCGCAATCGGTAAATTTATATAGTGCATCAATTGTAATATCCGGAGAAATACCTGGTGCAAGATCAACCTGGATCTCTACATCAGCAGCCGTATTATCCGTTACTTTTTTGATCTTGATCTTTCCCTGGTCATTCGCTTTTACAATTGAGTCCATTATTTGAGTAGTGGTAACTCCGTAAGGAACGCTTTTGATCGCTACCGTTTTCTTATCAAGCTCTTCAATATGTGCTCTTACTTTTATTTTACCACCACGTTTTCCCTGGTTGTATTCATCCACATCGATCTGGCCACCGGTTTGAAAATCGGGATAGAGTTCAAATCTTTTTCCACGCAAATATTTTATCGACGCATCGATCAGTTCACAAAAATTATGAGGTAGAATTTTTGTTGCAAGACCAACGGCAATTCCATCTGCACCCTGCGCCAACAACAACGGAAATTTCATTGGCAACGTAACCGGTTCATTCTTTCTGCCATCATAACTCAGTTGCCATTGAGTTGTCTTTGCATTAAAAGCAACTTCCAATGCAAATTTGCTTAAACGACCTTCAATATATCTGGGCGCTGCTGCATCATC
>Ga0184624_10000117_pt1 | contig 18958 bp, 21 predicted proteins | sample PLM3_5_b1_FD_133157 | JGI IMG/M metagenome (GOLD analysis project Ga0184624, IMG submission 133157) | Groundwater sediment microbial communities from an aquifer in East River, Colorado, USA - PLM3_5_b1 | ecosystem: Environmental > Terrestrial > Soil > Riparian zone | place: USA: East River...
ACGCCCCGGCGGACCTGAAGGAGTCGCCGCCCGAGCGCCAGGGGGACACCTCCCGCCTCGTCGATCAGGCCAAGGACGCGCCGGTCAGCGCCCTCGCCTGGGTCGACCAGCGCACCGCCGCCTCGGGCTTCCTCACCGGGATGCTCTTCCGCAAGGTGCCGAAGGGGACCAACTGGTTCTACACGCTCGGCTCCGCGACCCTCTTCGCCTTCATCGTCCAGGCCGTAACCGGCGTCTTCCTGGCGATGTTCTACACGCCGTCGGCGACCCAGGCCTACGCCTCGATCTCCCACATCAACAATGACGTCTTCCTCGGCCAGCTCGTCCACGGCATGCACAAGTGGGGCTCGAGCGTGATGGTGATCCTGATCTTCCTCCACATGGGGCGGACCTTCTTCTTCGGCGCCTACAAGTACCCGCGGGAGCTGAACTGGGTGATCGGCGTCGTCCTGCTGATCCTGACGATGACGATGGCCTTCACCGGCTACCTGCTGCCGTTCGACCAGCGCTCCTTCTGGGCCTCGATCGTCGGCATCAACATCAACGGCACCGGCCCCGTGGTCGGTCCGTACCTGAGCGACTTCCTCCGCGCCGGGCCTGAGCTCGGGGCGACGACCCTCTCTCGCTTCTACGCGATCCACATGCTGCTGGTGCCGGGCGCGATCATCGCCCTGATCGGTGCCCACATGTACCTGGTCGTGAAGCTGGGAACCACGGCGCCGCCGTGGGTCAAGGCCGAACGTCCGAAGGTCGCCGCCCCCGTCTCCCAGCTCGACGCGGGCGCCAACGGCAACGGCCGCGTCAACGGCAACCGCGTCAACGGCGCCCCGGTCGACGGCGAGGGCAACGGAGGGTCGGCGCTGTGAAACCCCAGGACAAGCAGAAGTACCTGGAGGAATACGAGTTCCTGAAGAAGAAGGGGAAGCCGTTCTTCCCCTACGCGGTGATGAAGGACTCGGTGATGGCGCTGATCGTCGTCGCCGTGATCATCGCGATGTCGGTGATCCTCGGCGCCGAGCAGGGGCCGAAGGCGGACCCGACCTCGACCACCTACGTGCCGCGCCCCGAGTGGTACTTCTTCTTCCTCTTCGAGCTCCTGCGCGTGATCAAGCCGCCGGAGCTGGTCCCGATCGCGACGATCGGGATCCCGACCATCTGCATGGTCCTGCTGCTGTTGCTGCCGTTCTATGACCGCGGCCCCGAGCGGCGCCCCGAGCGGCGGCCGATCGCGACCACGGCGGGCATCATCACGATCATCGCGATGGGTTACCTCACCTACCTCGGCGCGATCGGCGGTTCGCCGACCGAGGTCGAGATGAAGGTCTCGGAGAAATACGAACTGGGCAAAGAGGTCACCGCTGCCGCCGGCTGCCTCGCCTGCCACAAGCTCGGCGAGAACGGCAACAACGGCCCCGGCCCGGAACTGACTCACATCGCCTCCCGGATCCCGCGGGCTGCGATCATTCGTTCGGTCGAAATCGGCCCGGGCATCATGCCCTCGTTCCGCGACTTGGGGCCAGAGAAAATCAATCAGCTCGCGGACTTCCTCTCGTCCCTCGATTAGCCAGGCGGTCGGGACGGGGCCGACGCCCTGAATCCCATGGACACGATCAACGACAACCGCCAATCGCCGGACTTCGGCGGCCAGGTCAACCGCATGTTCGACCGCGTCGCCGGCCGCTACGACGCGCTCAACTCGGTGATGACCGCCGGTCTGCACCACCGCTGGCGGGAGCGGGCCGCGGCGCAGACCGGCCTCGGCCCCGGCGACTCGGCGCTCGACGTCTGCTGCGGAACCGGCGACATGGCGCTCGAGCTGGCGAAGCTGGTGGCGCCGGACGGCCACGTCGTCGGCTGCGACTTCTCCGAGCCGATGCTGGACCTGGCGCGGGAGAAGGCGGCGGAGCGCAGCGCCGGCGGGCTCCGCTTCGAGTGGGCCGACGCGCTCGAGCTCCCCTACGACGGCGAGCGCTTCGACGCGGTCACGGTCGGCTTCGGAGTCCGCAACCTCGCCGACCTCGATCGCGGCCTGCGCGAGATGGCCCGGGTCCTGAAGCCGGGTGGCCGCGCCGTCATCCTCGAGATCACCCAGCCGACCCGGCCGCCGCTCTCGCTCTTCTACTCGCTCTGGTTCGACCGGATCGTGCCGCTGCTCGGCGCCCTCTCCAGCAACCCCGAGGCCTACTCCTACCTGCCGGAATCGGTCCGCAGCTTCCCCAGCCCGCGCGCCCTGGCCGAGAAGATGGACGACGCCGGCTTCAAAGACATCCGCTACACGGTGCTGGCGGGCGGCATCATCGCCATCCACAGCGGCACCCGCGGGTGACGCGCCCCTCCTCGGTGCCGCCGCCGGTGACGGCGGTCCTCGATGCCTCCAGCCGCTGGCTGCCCGCCCGCCTCGGCGAGGTCGAGGGGCTGCTGCGGGAGGCCACCACCGGCTTTGGAGAGACGATCGGCGCCGACGCGAGCGCCACCCTCGACGCCGGCGGCAAGCGACTGCGACCGATGCTGGTCCTGCTCTGCGCCGGGCCGGGGGCGAGCGCCGCGGTCGTCCGGGCGGCCGCCGCGGTCGAGCTCGTCCACATGGCGACGCTCGTCCACGACGACGTCCTCGACGACGCGCCGCTGCGCCGCGGCCTGCCCACCGTCGCCGCCACCTCGGGCCGCAACCGCGCCGTCGCCACCGGCGACCTGCTCTTCTCCCGCGCCTTCGCGCTCCTCGCGGGAGCCGGTGAGGCCCGGGCGGTCAGCCTCCTCGCCGACGCCTCGGTCGCCCTCGCGCGGGGCGAGCTCGCCCAGCGCCGCGACGCCTTCGACCTGGGGGTGAGCGAGGAGCGCTACCTCGCCCGTTGCGGGCTGAAGACCGCGCGCCTGTTCGAATGCGCCTGCCTCCTCGGCAACGACAACGAGGCGCTGCGCGAGTTCGGCGCCGGCATCGGCCTCGCCTTCCAGCTGCTCGACGACGTTCTCGACATCAGCGGCCCGCCGGAGCGAACCGGCAAGGCCCGAGGGACCGACCTCCTCGACGGCACCGTCACCCTTCCTCTGATCGAGGCGGCGAAGGCCGACCCGGGGATCCGCGAAGTTGACTTACCCGGCCTTGACGCCGCCGCAGCCGAGGACCTCTGCGACCGCATCGCCGCCACCGGCGCCCTCAACCGGGTCCGCGCCCGCGCCCTGGAGATGGTCGACGAGTCGAAGCGCTCGCTCGAGCGCACCGATTTCCCCCCCGAACAGCGCCACCTCCTCGAGCTCGTCGCCGACGGCGTAGTCCAGCGCTACAGCTAACCCGCCGATGCTGCTCATTGCTCTTGCTGGGTGGGACGCACGAGGACCTCGTTGACTGCTACGTGCCGCGGCCGCGTCACCACGTAGGTGATCGCGTCGGCGATGTCCTCGGAGCGGAGGATGTCCATCTCGGCGAAGCGGCTGCGGATCTGCTCCTCGATCTCCGGACGGTTGTGGCTCTGCAACTCGGTGTCGACGGCTCCGGGCTCGACCAGCGAGACCCGCAGGTGCCGGCCCGCCACCTCTTGCCGCAACGACTCGCTGAAGGCGCCGACGCCGTGCTTGGTCGCGTTGTAGACGCCGCTGCCTTTGCGCGCCATCCGCCCCGCGACGGAGGAGATGTTGACCAGGTCGGCGACCCGTCGCGGCTCCCCCTCGGCTGCCGCGAGCAGGTGGGGGAGGGCGGCGTGGGCGGTGTAGAGGAGGCCGAGCAGGTTGACCTCGACCATCTGCTCCCATTCCGCCACCGGCGCGTTCTCGATCGGGCCCAGCAGCATCACCCCGGCGTTGTTGACGAGGACGTCGAGACGCCCCAGCTCCCCGACTGCCCGGGAAACGGCCGCCTGCGCCTGCTCGCGCTCGGAGACGTCGGCCTCGATCGGCAGCGCCGTCCCGCCCGCGTCGGCGATCTCGCCGCCGAGGCTCTCGAGCCGGTCGGCCCGGCGCGCGACCAGGGCCACGCTCGCGCCTCGCGCCGCCAGCGCCTTCGCGGTCGCCTCGCCGATCCCGCTGGACGCCCCAGTGACCAGCGCCACCGTGCCCTTGAGGTTGTCGTCAGGCATCACCAACCCCCAAACCCCGTGGGCGGCGATCGGAAACCCGCCGACCAAACTGATCCGGGCACCTCGCCGCCCCGTTACCATGGACGAGATGCCAGGAAACATCGGACTTCCAGAGATCGCCGTCGTCCTCATCATCGCCCTCCTCGTCTTCGGCCCGAAACGGCTGCCGGAGCTGGGCCGCAGCCTCGGCCGCGGCATCCGCGAGTTCAAAGGCTCGATCGGCGGCGACCACGACGACGAGAACGACGAGAAGACCGCGCTGGACGCCCCGGAGCCGAGGTCGGCCCCAGAGCCCAGCTCGGTGCCGGAGTCGGAGTCGGCGAAGGTCCACGGCGACCCGGCCGACGCGGAGATCGTCCGCAACAAACCCAGCTGAGGCGGAGGATGGCCCGCCGCGTCAAGGCGGTCTCCCACGAGGATCGCCTCACCCTCGTCGAGCACCTCGATGAGCTGCGCTCGCGGCTGATCGTCTGCATCCTCGTCTTCGTCGCCGCCCTCGCCCTCTGCTTCTGGCAGAACCACCTGCTGCTGGAAATCGCCCAGGGCCCGCTCCCCGAGGACCACGACCAGCTGATCACCTTCGGCGTAACCGAGCCGTTCACCACGACCCTCACCGTCTCCGCCTACGGCGCCATCGTGCTCTCGCTGCCGATCGTCCTCTGGCAGCTCTACGCCTACATCCTCCCCGCCTTCAGCGAAACCGAGCGCCGGGTGATCCTGCCGATCCTGCTGCTCTTCCCATTCCTCTTCCTCGCCGGGATCGCCTTCGCCTACTTCATCGTCATGCCGGCGGCGCTGAACTTCCTGCTCGACTTCAACGACGGCCAGTTCAACATCCAGCTGCGGGCCCGCGAGTACTACGGCTTCTTCTCGATGACCGAGATCGCCCTCGGCCTGATCTTCCAGCTGCCGCTGGCGATCCTCGCCGTCACCCGGCTCGGGATCGTCAGCGTCGAGCAGCTCAGCAGGAACCGCCGCTACGCCTACCTGGTGATCGCGATCGTCGCCGCCGCGCTGCCGGGGGTCGACCCGATCACGATGCTCATTGAGATGGTTCCGCTGCTTGTTCTGTACGAGTTGAGTATCTTGCTTGCTCGAGTTCTGGGGCGGCCAGAGCAGAGCGGCGGGCTGGCACAGCCCTCCCCGCAGGAGTAGGGAGAGACCAGTGGCGAAAGGCAAAGACGAGCACAAGATGCTGTTCGACCTGCGCGGTGGCCGGCGCGGGCAGGTCGTCAAAGTCGTCTACGCGCTGCTCGCGGTGCTGATGGGCCTCAGCCTCTTCCTCGTCATCGGCGGCTTCAACCTCGCCGAACTCTTCAACGACAGCACCAGCACCGGCGACGCTGCCAAGCCCTACGAAGAACAGGCCGAGCGGATCCAGGTCAAACTGAAAAAAGACCCGGACAACCCCGATCTCCTGCTTTCGCTCACCCGCACCCAGGTCAACACCGGCAACACCCAGGTCACGGTGGAACCGGGCGGGCAGCAGGCCTTCACGCCGGAGGCGGTCCAGGCGTACGAGGAAGCGGATCAGACCTGGTCGGAATACCTGAAAGCGACCGATGAACCGAACGTTAGCCTGGCGCTGCTGATGGCTCCGACGCTGCTCAAACTGGCCGAATTCTCGCGCAGCTATCCGGAAGCGGAAACGAACGTTCAGGCGGCAACCGAAGCCCAGCAGATCGTCGCCAAAGAGCGCCCGTCCGTCAACGCCTTCACCACGCTCGCCTACTACACGTACTTCACGGGCGACTTCGCCGCGGCCGAAAAAGCAGAGAAGGAAGCAAAGAAGCTCGCCACCGGCAAAACCCAGGTGCAGGAAATCGACAAACAGCTCTCCGAAATCGAAAAAAACGCGCGCAGGTACCTAGCCGCCAAGGAGAAAGCCGAAAAAGAAGCGAAAGCGGCGGGCGGCGGCAACGGCAACCCGGGAGCCATCGAACCGGGCGAAAACCCCTTCGGCGCTGGGGGCGGGTTGAGTGGGCCGTGAAGGGCTCGAACCTTCGACCTTGAGATTAAGAGTCTCCTGCTCTACCAACTGAGCTAACGGCCCGTGGACGGGCAAGTATAGGAAGGCGCCCGCTCGGGTGAAGCCTGCGCGGCCTACTTGGATCGGCAGTATTTTTCGACCTGGCCGTCGACCACCGTCCCGCCCTCGAAGGTGAAGCGGCCGTGCGTCTGGAGGATGTGGTCGCTGCAGCGGGCCGAGGCGTAGCTGCGCTGCTCGCCGCCGGCGCGGTAGCGGCGGCCGATCTCGGCGTCGAGGTGGGCGATGGCGCCGAAGCCGCCGGCGATCGCCGGCACGTCGATGCGGGCGCGGTAGCGGAAGCCGCCGCGGCGCTGTTCGATCGGCACCGAGATCGCGTAGGTCTGCGTGGCGGGGGTCGCGATCTGGGTGTGGAGGACCGCCGTCGGCTGGCCGGCGGCGTTGCGCGGGCCGTTGAAGATCGTCAGCGGCGAGCGCGATTCGGTCGGGGGCTGGTCGAGGAAGGCGACGTAGGTTTCGATGTGGCCGGTGCCGACGATCGCCCCGCGGCAGACGCGCCGTGCTTCCTCGCTGCTCGCGGCTTCGATCGAAGCCGGCGCGCAGGTCGGCAGCCCGGCGACGCTGAGACGGCCGTCGCGGTCGAAGTCGATCACCGCCTGTTCCAATCGCGGCGGCCGACCCCCGCTGCGCGAGGAGATGTCGACCTCGCCATGGAATTCGATCGGGACGAACTGGCGCTTCGGCAGCGTTTGCGGCTGGAACCCTCCGTCGGCCCGCAGGACCACGTCTTCGACCTTTACCACGGCGCCGATGGCGCTGCCGCCCGCGACCGCCACCACGATGATCGCGAGGAGGAGCCCCTTCAGCGTGGGGTGTGGCATGGCGAGGTGAGCGTGGTCGGGAAGCGGTCGCCGTTGGTGAAGGTCAGGGTCCCGTCGACCTGCAGCCGCCCGCCGGCGCAGTGGGCGCTGACGTAGCCGATCTTCTTGCCCTTGCGGATCCGGACCGCGCCGATGCTCGCTTCGGCCAGCGTCGGTGCCCCGAAGCCATCCGCGACTTCTGGCATCTCGACCCGGACGTGGAAGCCGTAGCGTCCCTTCGCAACCCGCTCGACCACGATCGGGACCAGCAGCGCCTGCGGCGTCGGCACCCTCTCGTAGGCGTGGGCCAGCAGCGTCGGCTTGCCGCCGGTCGGGGCGGCGTTGAAGAAGGAGATCGGCGAGGTGATCTGGAACGGCTCCTGGCCGGGCATCGTCACCAGCGCCTTCCCGGTCCCCTTGCCGACCAGCGCGGCGGCGCAGCGCTTGCGTGCCTGCGCGGGCGTCGTCCCCTCCAGCTTTGCTCGCGGACAGGTCGGGAAGGCCTTGCTGTTGACGGCGCCGTGTTTGTCTATGAGGAAGTCGATCGCCTCCAACGTCGGCGGCGTCGAGTCATCTTTGGTCCTCACCTGGGTGACGCTGCTGAGCGTGATCGGCGCGTTGCCCGAGGCCGGCAGCTCACGCGGCGTCATTTCCACGGTTGCGGTTACGCAGAGAGGACCGATGCAGGCCCCGCCGGCCGATGCCAACGCGCCGCCGATCAGCGTCAGCGCAACGGCGAGAACCGCGACTCTTGCCAGATGTCCTTTCAATCAGCGCCCCTTGCAGGGTTTGAACACGGAGCCCTGCAAAAAGGTGTTGTCTTTGAAGTCGACTTCGATTTTCGCCTGCAGGCGACCGTCCGGGCAGCCGGCGTTGGCGAAGCTGAGGGTCCTGCCCTTGTACTGCCATTTGCGGTTGACGGTGATCTGCGCGTAGAGCGGGATCCCGGAGCCGCCGGCGATCTTGGGGATTTTCGCCACGGTTTTGAACCCGTAGCGGCCCTTGTTGACCCGTTCGATCTCGATCGGGACGACGAAGGTGGTCGGCCCCGGCACCGTCAGGTGGGCGTGGGCGAGGATCACCGGGTTGCCGTGTTTGGGCGCCGCGTTGAAGAGCGTGATCGGCGAGGAGGCGGGGATCGGCCCCTGTTCGGGGAAGATGACGACGGCCTTGCCGAAGCCCTTGCCGACGATCGAGCCCGGGCAGAGCTTGCGCGCCTGCGGGGTCGTCGTCGCCGCCAGTTTCCCGGGGGTGCAGGTCGGCAGCCCCTTCGTCTCGACTTCGCCGTTCTTGTCGAACCAGATCGTCACCGTGTCGGTGATCGGCGGCGGCGTGCCGTCCTTGGTCGAGACCTTGCCGTAGCCGTGCAGCTTGATCGGCGCATAGCCCTTCTTCGGCAGCGTCGTCGGGCTGAAGCCGCCGTCGGTGTTGACGACGAGGTTGCCCGCTTCCAGCGTGATCGCAAGCGCCGAACCCACCACAAACAGCAGCAGCGCCACTCCAAGTACATGCGCCCTTAACAGAGTCTTCCGCACCAGATTCTCCCTCCCGTTGTCCTCTACCGCCAAACTACCAGCCGTGGGAAGGAGGATCGGCAGGGTGCGCAGGAATTCCTCGCGGAAGGGTCCGCGGAGGGACCAGCCGTTCCTGCTGCGCTACCCGAAAGCGGTGCTCGCGGTCGCGGCCTCGCTGCTGATCGCGCTGGCGATCGTCGGCACCGGCACCGAGGACCGCCTCGACCCGACCACGCTCGACGTGCCGGGAACCGAATCCCTGCGCGGCAACGAAATCCTCCGCCAGCACTTCGGGGACTCCGCTCCCTTCGCGATCCTCCTCAAGGGACCCGGCCCGGCGATCGACCGCCAGGGGCCGGAACTGATCAGCGCCCTGCGCGAGGACCCGCGCGTGACCACGCTCTCTCCCTGGGACCGCGGCTCGGTCGAGCGCCTGCGCCCGACCCCGAACAAGGCGCTGATCATCGCCGACTTCCACGTCGACACGCGCACCTCGCTGAACGAGACCGTGCCGCATCTGAACGAGGTGCTCGAGGAAACGATCAAGCCGCCGGTGGAGGCGACCCAGACCGGCTACGCGAGCCTCTCGCTGGCGATCCAGGAAGACAGCCTCGAGGCCGCCCACCGCGGCGAGCTGATCGCGCTGCCGTTCCTGCTGCTGATCCTCCTGCTCGTCTTCCGCTCGCCGATCGCCGCCCTGATCCCGCTCGCCTTCGGCTTCCTCACCGTCGTCGCCTCGCGCGGGATCCTCTACTGGTTCACCGGCTGGTTCGAGATCGACGCCTTCGCCCTCGTGGTCTGCTCGATGATGGGCCTGGCGCTGGGGGTCGACTACGCGCTGCTGATGGTCTCCCGCTTCCGCGAGGAGCTCGCCGAGGGAGTCGAGCCGGTCGAGGCGGCGCGGCTGACCCGCCGCCATGCTGGCCGCACGGTGATGTTCGCCGGCAGCACCCTGCTGCTCTCGATGATCGTCTCCCTCTTCATCCTGCCCGGGTCGCTGCTGGCCTCCCTGGCGGGGACGGTCTGCATGGTCGTGATCCTCAGCGTCACCGTCGCCACGGTCGTCGGCCCCGCGATCCTGACCCTGTTCGGGACGAACGTCGACCGCTGGCGCTTCGGCAAAACCGCTCCCGCCGGAGGCCGCTCGCGGCTGATGGTGATGGTGGGCGCGGCGCTGAAGAAGCCGGCCATGGCGGCGCTCCTGATCGGCGCCCTGCTCCTGGTCCTGGCCGGACCGGCACTCGGGCTGAAGACGGGCCCGCCCAGTCCCGAGCAGCTCTCCAAGGATTCCCCGGCGCGGCAGGACGCCGAATACGTCGACTCGGAAATCGGCCAGGGCTTCGACGCCCCGTTCCAGGTCATCGCCGTCTCCCGCAACGGGCCGATCACCGACGCGAAGAACCTCGCGGCGCTGGACAACTTCCAGCACAAGCTGGCGAAGACGCCCGGCGTGCAGGCCGTGATCGGCCCGAGCCGCGCGACCGAACGGGTCGAGCCGCTGCAGGCGCTCGGCAACTCCGTCCTCTCCTCGGAAGGGAACATCGGCCCGGTCAAGCAGCTCGGCCGCCTCGGCCGCAGCCTCGACGTCGCCGCCGGTGGGGTGGGGCAGCTGCGCGACGGGATCTCCGAAGCAAGCGACGGCGCCGGGCTGCTGGCGCTCGGGTCGGGACGCGCCGCCGAGGGCGCGCAGCTGATCGCCAACGGGCTGACCCGGGCGCTGGGGGGGAGCCAGGAAGCGATCACCGCCCTCGACCGCTTCGCCAAGGGCTCGCGCCAGCTCGAGAACGGGCTCAACACCGCGATCCTCGGCACCTTCCGGCTCAAGATCGGGCTCCAGTCAGCGCTCCCGAATCTCCGCGCCAACCTCTTGCGCCGCTCGAAGATCCTGCGGAAATCCCTGAACGAAGACGCCAACGAAAAGCTGCCGCAGCTGATCCCGCCGGCGCAGGTGGCCGAAGCCGAACTGAAGGCGGCGCTGGCGCAGCTGGATGAAATGACCGTCGGCAAAGAAGATCCGAAGTACCAGGGCACCCTGGAAGCGGTGCGCAAGGCGACCGCGGCTGTAACCGGCAAAGACCCCGTCAGCGGCGCTCCCTACGACCCGAAGCCGGAGACGCCCGAGGTCGAGCCCTACACCGGGCTGCCGGCCGAGCTCGGGGCGCTGGACGAACGCCTGCTCGAGGACTGGGAACAGGCGAAGCAGATCAACTACTGGCTGATCACCTTCAAGAACAACCTGGAGGACGCCCTGCGCGGCGCCGAACAGCTCGAAGAGGGGCTGCGGAAACTGCACGGCGGCAGCAGCCGCCTCGCCGCGGGCGCCTCCCGGCTGGCGCGGGAATCACGGCGGCTGGGCGACGGCATCACCCAGCTCAGCGGCGGCGCGGTGCGGCTGGTCAGCGGCCTCGATGAGCTCGGCGACGGGGCCGAAGCGCTGCAGGAGGCTCTTGCCGCCGGGGTCACCGAAAGCGCGCCGCTGGAAACCGGGCTGGACGAAGCGAGCGTCCAGGTCCTCGCCGGCCGCGAGCGGATCCGCAAACAGGCGGGCCAGGTTGCCGACTCCTCGCCCGGGCTCTTCAACTCCGGCTACTTCGTCCTCTCCGCCCTCGACGGCACGCCGCCGGGGACGCGCCAGCAGGTCAGCGAAACGATCGACCTCGAACGGGGCGGCCAGGCGGCGACGATGCTCGTCATCTCCGACTACAGCTTCAACACCGACGGCTCGATCGCCCTCAACAGGAAACTCAACGCCGACGCCTCCGAGCTTGCCGAGAAAGCCGACCTGCAGACCGGGGTGGCCGGCGCCGCCGCCCAGCTCAACGACTACAGCCGGGTGACGCGGGAGCGGATGCCGTGGGTGATCATCGCGATCACGATCGCCACCTTCCTGGTCTTGATGATCGTCCTGCGGGCGCTGCTGCTGGCGGCGATCGCGGTGGCGCTCAACCTGCTCACGGTCGCCGTCGCCTTCGGCGTCCTCACCCTGCTCTTCCACATCCCCGACAGCTGGCCGCTCGGCGGCCACAACTACGTCGACGCGGTCGGGGCGACGCTGATCTTCGGCCTCGTCTTCGGCCTCTCGATCGACTATGCCGTCTTCCTCCTCAGCCGCATGCGCGAGCACTACGACAAGCACGGCGACAACGCCGCCGCGGTCGACTTCGGCCTCTCCCGCACCGCCGGCGTCATCACCGGCGCGGCGATGATCATGATGGTCGTCTTCATCGCCTTCGCCGGCGCCCCGATCGCCACCGTCAGCCAGCTCGGCGTCGGCCTCACCGTCGCCGTCATCCTCGACGCCACCGTCGTCCGCATCGTCCTCCTCCCAGCCCTGATGCTCCTCCTCGGCGACCGCGTCTGGTGGCTGCCGAAACCGCTGGCCCGAGTGATCCCGAAGCTGAGCGTCTGAGCCGACGACCCAAAGTCACATTTCCGCCCCAAAACCTTTTCGAAACTGGCCCAATCCGCGCGTCATCTGTAGCAGTCAAAACGTTACGCTAGGATCTATGGCCTTGATGACCGAGCCGAGGAAAGAGTGGACCGACACGCGCCTTGATGACCTCAAGTCGGGGATCGACAAAGGCTTCGACAGTGTCAACAGCGACATCCGGGAGCTTCACGCCGAGGTCAAGAAGCAAGGCGAGAGCCTCCGCGGGGAAATCAAGAGCCAGGGCGAGAGCCTCCGCAGCGAGATGAAGGCTTGCTTCGAGAAGCTGGACGCGCGCTTCGACAAGATCGACGCGCGTTTCGACAAGATCGACTCACACTTCCAAACGCTCGACGCGCGCTTCGACAAGGTGTATGGAGTAATCATCGGGGCAGGCGTAACGGTCGTCGTCGCCCTGATTGGCAGCCAGGCTCTGCTCTGACAGCTGGCCCGCTGCCTCGGGGCATCCCACTTCTCATATCGAGATGCTGCAGACAAAAGCCTGCGCTATCGTCTGTGGCTCTACGCAGACGAAAGGTTGCCCATGACAGAGATGGCACTGAGGGAGAGGTGGACCGACTGGTCCCTTGACGACCTGAACCGCAGGATCGATCGCAAGCTCCAGGAGTTGGACGAGGGCGTCCGCCGGATTCGGATGGACATCAAGCGCCTAGAAGGCGAGATGGACGACACCTTCGATGACTTCATCGGCAAGCGCTCCAGAAAGGATCGATGTCGGCAAGGCTTGGACCACCTTCTTCCTGTGGCGGAGACGAAGCTTCAAACGGGTGACGACTGGACCGATGTGCGCATCCACGACCTTCGCCGCGCCGTTGACGGTGGCCTCAGTCGTCTCGACCTAGATGTCAAAGGACTTCGAGACGAAGCCAAAGAGCTACGCAGCGAGTTGGCCATTCGCTTCGACTACCTGGAGCAGCGCCATCGACTATTTCGGCGTGGCGACCATCCACAGCGCTCCCGGCAGAAACAACCCCGTATGCGGCCGTTCGTGTCGACAATCGAGCCGCTACGCGGTCCCTGGACCGACGGACGGCTCGACGATTTCAACCACCGCACCGACGCTGGCTTCGCTCGCCTCGAGTGCGACGTGAAGGAAGTCCAAAGCGAGGTTGAGGAATTGAAGAGCGAAATGACAGAAGGTTTTCGCGAGCGCCGGCTCGCTCGCTCCAGGCGTGAAAATCGGGTTCTTGCCGCAACTATCTACGGAGCCATCGTTGCTGCGATTCTCAGCGACGCCCTTGGGTCCTGACCGGCTCAAAGCTCCGCCAGCACCCGCCGGCACGCGTCCATCACCTGCTGGCGTTGTTCTTGATGCCGCCGGCTTTCGGCCCGCTCCTCCTCTTCGGCCCGTTCCTGTCCTTCAGCCCGTTGCCGTATTCGGCCGAGTACGCGGCGGAGGACGTCGGGTGGCGTGGTCAGCTCAACTGCCTCGTCGAGGGTCTCGCCCCAGCCGAGACCCTCGAGCACGAGGCGCAGTTCGTCGCTGTATTCGCGTGCCAACCGCTCCGCCGCATCCCAGTCTCCGCCCTGGACGACGCGCCAGAGGTTGTCGACGCCGCTCAGCCGGACGTAGACCTGGTCGTAGAGCGCGTTGCGCTCGGCCGCTGATATCCGCACACTCACTCGCAGGCCAGCGGCGAGTCAGCCGGCTCCCTTGCCACCAGCACGTAGAACGACTCCACCGCCCCCCGCACCGGTCGCTGGCGGACCTGTTCCACCACACCCATGTCCAAAAGCGTGCGCATGTGGTAGGCGATAAGCGAGACCCCATGCTTCTCGTCGAAGATTCGATCAAGCTCCCGCGGCGACACCGGCTCCTCGATCCACTGCATCGCCCCGATGATCGCCACCTTTATCGGGTGCACCAGGTGCGGAACCAGCATGTCCCACTCGAATTGCTTGCGCTTGTTGTTGTCGGAACCCATAGCACCCCACTGTCCACCGCTTTCCATGAAAGGAAGGTCGGTTTCGGCTGAGTACTAGACGGTTCCAGACTCACCTTGGTCCGTCAAACCGCGGCTGCTTTAAAGTCAAATAGATTTTCGGAATCAGTGTTTGTACGAAGGAGGAGGGATGGGTGCGGTCCGCTCGCGGTAGAAGCCAAGCTGTTGCACGACCACCGACTTTGCTTCCTCTTCGGACTCTGCACAGCGATTGATGGCCCTCGCCTCGATATCGCGGATTCGCTCCCACGACTGGGCCTGCTCGTCGGCGATTTCCTTTCGTCCCTGTTGATCGACGTTGAACCAACTCGAGGTCAGCCAGACACGCGGATCATCGATGAGCTTCCCGGCCCAGAGTGCATCCATGATCTCGGCCAGCATCGTTTGAAGAACGAGTCCCACCGTTACCTGGCGTTGATGCGGGGTCATCGCGGCAGCTTCCTCGTCTGAGTAGAACGGGATCTCAACCGCGCGATAAAAATGTTGCACGGTATTCCTTACCTTGCGCGTCTTCGCGACTTCGATTGAGCCGGCATCCAGAAGTTCCTTGATGTGGTGTGAAACTTTTCCGGGGGACTCGCCGATGATGCGGGCGATCTCGTCCGGGCTGAAGACGCCTTCGACAAGGGTCGTCAGGATTTGCACCCGGATCTTGTGGCCGACGGCGTACGAGATCACTTCCTCAATGCTCTTACCGCTCTGGCCCGGTCTCGCGTTCGTCTTGGGCATCTCCCCTCCTTCGGTTGACTTCTACCTGCCACTCAGGCAAGCCCGAGCATAGGCCTTGCATCTCGTTGTAAACGCCCGCTATTCAGCATCTGCCGGTTACTCGAAGCGTCTTTAGCATCCCCTGATCCCCCGGCCCGAGGGCCGGACTCGAGACAGAAAAGGGGGTGAGATCGCATGACGATCGGTAAAACGCCGCATGTCCACCTGAGCTACATGGTCTACAAGACCGCTTAGGTCCGATCCGGGGAAGCCGGTCGGTCTCATCGAAACTGCCGACGGCTTCCTCGGAGAACAGCGGGGGACGCAAACTGAGTTTGTGAAGTTTACTATGGCGGAAGGGACCCGGAGCTTGGACGATCCCCTGCGTGGGCAACCTTGGGGTAAACCTGCGGGCCGCCCGCAAGGAGGCTGGGCTGAGCCAGGAGCAGGTGGCGGAGCGCAGCGGCGTTCACGCGACTGAGGTCAGCCGGATCGAGGCGGGGAAACGGGATCCTCGCGTGTCCACCGTCGAACGGCTGGCGCAGGCCGTGAAGCTCAAGCCGGGCCAGCTGCTTGAAAAGCCCTAAGGCCTGGGTGGGGGGAAGAGGTCGCTGCACGGGTAATCCTGAAGCTCAGCGTCTGAGCCGACCCCGAAGTGACAATTCCGCCTCAAAATCTCTTCCACATTGGCCCAATCTGCGCACCATCCCAGGCGAGGATCGCCCGTTCGGTCTCGCTGACCATCACCCGGGCGGCCAGCCCGGAGAGCGGCGCCAGCACCCCGGTCAGTCCCTCGAGGCCAAGCATCTCCTTGCCGCGCCGGACATCGGTGGCACCATCGGTGTAGACGACGAGCCCCTCGCTGCCGGCGATCGAGCTCTCAGTGTTCTCCAGCTCCAGGCCCTCCTCGGCCCCGAGCAGGAAGGTCGAGCCGTCGGCTGACAGCTCCTGCAGGTCGGGCAGGCGGAGCGGCGGCGGGTGGCCCGCCCGCGCCCAGCAGACGGTCTCCTCTTCGGGGTGCATCCGCACGCAGATCGCGCTGACGAGTTCCTGCTTGCGGTCGGGGCGCTCGGCGAGCGCGGTGTTGACGAGGCGCAGCAGCTCGGCCGGGTCGCTGGTGCCGGCGGCGAAGGCGGCAAGGCGGGCACGGACGAAGGTGGCGAGGCGCGCGGCCCGGGGGCCGTGGCCGACGACGTCGCCGACGACCGCGATCGCCGCGCCGTCGGGGCCGTTGGTGAGCAGGTAGAAGTCGCCGGAGACGCCCAGTTCGGAGGGGACGAAGGCGGCGCCGGCGTCGACGCCGGGGAGCTCCGGGAGGGCAGCCGGGGTGAGCGCCGCGCGGATCGCCTCCAGTTCCTCGGCGCTGTGCTCGAGGGAGCGCAAGCGCCCGGCGATGGCGGCCGCGAGTAGCGCGGCGCCGATGAGGAAGGCGGCACGAATGGTCACGGAGAGGGCGAAGTCGGGGACGGGGTGGATCGCGCTCCCGATCGCGTAGAGGGCGACGCACCCGAGCGCGACGAGGAGACCGGCGCGGCTCCCGAACCACCAGGCGGCGAGGCCGACCGGGACCGAGTAGAAGAAGGCGATGCCGCTGGCGGCGTTGGCGACCGTAAGCCAGAGTGCGAAGACAGCGAGCGCCGCGAGGACGATCCAGGCGATGCGGGCGGTTCGAGGGCCCCCTGACAACGTGGGCGGACCTTAACATCAGGCCCGCCCCAAGATCACCGGAGGATCAGTACCACTTCCCGCGGGCGAAGCCGCCGAATGCGATCAGGCCGATTAGGGCGATGATCAAGCCGATCCAGAAGCTCCAGACGATCATCAGCACGATCCCGATGATCACGAGGATGCCTCCCAGCGAGATCCCGCCGATGCCGGCTCCTCTGTCTGCCCTGGTGTTCATCTGCTCCTCCGTTCGTCGGTTTACCGGACGACTGGTCCTCTCCGATAACTACCCGCAAAAGGGCGATTTCACTCGCGTTCGGGGCGCTCCTCGCCCGGCCAGGAGCCGGTCAGTTTGGCGAAAGAAGTGCGGGTGCCATGGTCGACGAGGCCTTTGACGAGGCGGAAGATCGCCCCCTCGACGAGCAGCGCCGCGACCAGCTTCGGCCAGGAGAATTCGCGGTGCTCGGGCTTCGGTGGCTCCTCTTCGTCGACGAGGCCCCAGACCTGTTCGAAGATCTTCTTGCCGGCGATCCCGGCGATCAATCCCAGCACGATGCTGATCGGAGCGAAGATGAACTTCATTCGGGCGGCGCCTCCTCGGCTAGGTGGTCTTCTGATCCTTCGGCTCGTCGCGCGGCTCGAGCTGGATCTCCTTCTCTGCCCGCGGACGCCCTTCCTCAATCTCAGCGCTGCGCTCGCGCTCGGCGTTCATCTGGTGGCCGAAGAGGATCGCCAGGTTGGTGATCCAGAACCAGAGCAGCAGCACGACCAGGCCGGCGAGAGTGCCGTAGGTCTTGTCGTAGGAGCTGAAGTTGGAGACGTAGAGGGCGAAGAGGGCGGAGGCGATCGCCCAGACGACGATCGAGAGGATCGCGCCTGGGGTGACCCATTTGAAGCCGCGGAGCTTCACGTTCGGCGTCGTGTAGTAGAGGACGTCGACCATGAGGATGAAGATCGCCGCCATCACCGGCCACTTGGCGATGTTCCAGATGTCGACAGCGGTGCCGCTGAGGCCGATCGGGCCGGCGACCGCTTCGACTACCGGGCCGGTGAGGACGAGGCCGACGGCGAGCAGCGCCATCATGATGATCATCGCCAGGGTGACCGCGATCTGCAGCGGCCGCAGCTTCCAGAACGGCCGGCCCTCGGGGGTCTCGTAGATGATGTTCGAGGCGCGGGTGAAGGCGCCGACGTAGCCGGACGCCGACCAGAGGGCAGCGGCGAGTCCGAAGACGAAGGCGAAGCCGGCGGCGCTCTGGTTTTCGGTGATCGATTTGATCGGGCCTTCGAAGGTCTCGGCGCCGGAGCTGGGCCCGATTTCGGTGATGATTTCGGTCAGCTTCGAGGTCGTCGTCTGGGGATCGCCGAAGATTCCGATCAGCGAGACCATCGCGATCAGGGCCGGGAAGAGGGAGAGCAGCCCGTAATAGGTGAGCGCTGCGGCCCAGTCGCTGAGGTTGTCCTCCTGGAACTCGGTCAGCGTCCGCTTCAGGGTCGAGGGGACGCCGGACTTCGAGGCCTCCCCCTCGGGCTTGTAGTCGCGGCGGACGCCGTCGCTGACCTTGTCTCGATCCCGGTTGCCGCTCTCGGCCATGCCCTCCCATTGCCCGTTGGAGCGGACTTCCTAACTACATCGCCGGCAGCTCCTGCTCTTCGCTGAGGAGGGGGGCGAAGAGGTCCCCTTTGGCGGCTACGCGCTCGAGGACCGTGGCGTGGTCGAAGACGAGCTGGTCGGCCTTGCCGCTCTCCAGGACCGCTTCGACCTCGTCCCACTCCAGCGGCGTCGAGACCGTTGGCCGTCCTTTCGCCCGCAGCGAGTAGACGCAGACGGTGGTCTTGTGACGGTCGTTCTGGCTCCAGTCGATCAGCACCTTGCCCGGGCGCTTCGCCTTCGACATCTGCGAGACGACGCGGTCGCCGAAGCGCCGCTCGAGGGTCTCGGCGACGGCTTTGGCGAAGGGCTTGGTCTGTTCGTAGGTGGCGTCCCCGTTGAGCGGAACGTAGAGCTGCATTCCCTTCGAGCCGGAGGTCTTCGGGTAGCAGTTGAGCCCGAGCTGCTCGAACATCCCGTGCAGCCAGACGGCGACCTGGCCGCAGTCGATGATGTCAGCGGGCGCGCCGGGGTCGAGGTCGAAGACCATCGCCGTCGGCCGCTCCATCTCGGCGCAGCGGGAGAGCGAGGTGTGCATCTCGATGTCAGCGAGGTTGGCGAGCCAGACCAGAGTCGCGGTGTCTTCGACGACGCAGTAGTCGATCTCGCCTTTGTGGCGGTCGCTGTAGATGCTCGCCGTCTTCACCCAGTCGGGGCGGTGCTTGGGGCAGCGCTTCTCGTAGAAGTGTTTGCCCTCGACCCCTTCGGGATAGCGCTTCAGGGTCAGCGGCCGGCCGCGCAGGTGCGGCAGCAGCACCTCGCCAATGCGGGCGTACCAGTCGATCAGCTCGCCCTTGGTGAAGCCGGCCTGCGGGTAGAGCACCTTGTCGAGGTTGGAGAGTTCGAGCTCGTGGCCTTCGACCGTGACGGCGACTTTGTTGCGGGGGCGCTTGGTGGCGCCGGCGGTGATCGAGGCGCCCTCGGGAGCGGTCGCGCGCTCCAGCCCGACCTCGGTCGCCGACTTGTCCTCGCGCAGGCCTTTGTAGGCGCCGTGGCGGACCACCCCCTCCTTGGTCAGCTCGCGGAACTCGACCTCGGCGACGAGGCAGGGCTCGACGAAGCGGGCCCCTTTCGGGGTTTTCGGGCCTGCGCCGAAGGGGTTCTCCTTCTGC
>Ga0184624_10000118_pt1 | contig 18943 bp, 12 predicted proteins | sample PLM3_5_b1_FD_133157 | JGI IMG/M metagenome (GOLD analysis project Ga0184624, IMG submission 133157) | Groundwater sediment microbial communities from an aquifer in East River, Colorado, USA - PLM3_5_b1 | ecosystem: Environmental > Terrestrial > Soil > Riparian zone | place: USA: East River...
CCCCACCCCGCTTGGCTCGTATTGGTAGACGTCCCACTGAGCGTTCGAGTCCGCGGGCACCAGCCCGTCGACAGCGTTGAAGAAGACCCGGCCGTTGTCGAGGACGGCGCGAGGCCGGGAGAGCGAGATTTCGTCGTAATTGGTAGAAATTCGCCCGACCGGCAAGGTTGCCGCAGCCCACTTTTCATTCAGGCGATGGCTGGGATCTACGGGGTCAAGCCTTTTGCTTCGCCTAAACTCCCCATCCGGCCGGGCGCCGGTCGGGTTGCATGACACGCAGACGAGGCTGTCGGCCACCGCGTCATAGCGGAATGCCTCCTGAACGGGTTCGGCGCTACTGGCATCGTGGTTGTCGTAGCCGGTCAGGCTGCGAGCCGACAGGAAAATCAGGTAGCGACCGTTGGTCGAGGATGAGGCGCTGAGAAATCTCCCGAAAACGCCGGCGCTCGATGCGTTCCAGGTCGGCCCGCCCCAGGCGGTTGGCTCCGCTTTCGACAACGTCGCCAAGTAGCGAACGCCTCCGTCCTGGCTCCAGAGATAGAGGTTCGGCTCTCCTGGCACGGCTTCGTCACCTGCCTGGTTCGGCGCGGAGTCGAGAACGCCCGTGGCGAAGAAGTACAGCCTGGCGCCATCTTCGCTCAGTCCAGGGACGAGCCCAATGAAGCCGCCGTTTTCTCCCGGGTTTACCGTGGGCGCCGTCAGGTTCGTCAGCTCACAACCGAGCGGCTCCCCCTGAGCGGGCAGCTGACAGCGGTAGAGGTCCTGGCCTTCGGGGCTCGCGTCTTTGGTCAGCTGCTGGGTGTCGCTGAAGACGGCCACCGATCCGTCGGCGCTGGCCGCCTGGAAGATCGGGACCGGGCTACCGAATCCGCCGGCGTCCGACTCCGGCACGTCAAGACGAACCGATTCTTCGGTCTCCAGGTCACGGACGAAGAGGGCGGTGGGCCGGGCCCCCTGGTCGAAGCCGCCCTGGCTCCAGAACGCTCGCAATCCATCGGCGGACACTGCGTTCCGCACGGAGCCCGCGCCGCTGCCGAGCAGTCCGGAAACCACGGCTTCACCGTCTATGGCCGGCAACACGCTAATCGGCCGCAGCTGTCGATCCTCCGCACGCCACCCGTACACGGCCCCCTGCTCCGCACCGGCCACGAGGGGCACCGGCGAGTCAAGCGCAACGAGGTCGAGGTCGCGACTGGCACCAACCGCTTCCGGGCTGTTCGACTGGCTGAGGTCGGTCCCCAGGGGTACGTTGGCGAAGCCGTCCTGCGCGGTCACCATCGGCGTGTAGGTGGCCGGCTCGGCGTTCGTCCGCAAGTATGGCGTCCTTCCCGAGGCCTCAGGCGAAAGTGGAAACCCATCCTTCGGCGAAACGATCGCCCGACTTAGGTCGGAAGAGAAGAGGGTGTAGTCAGGAACGCCTTCGAGATGGATCGGTTCACCACGAGAGACGGTGAGGTCCTTCGCCTGCCAATCCACCCCGATGCGGCGCGAGAGAACGATCGACGCTTCGGGTGCGCCGCTACCTTCAGGATCTTCTTCGATCGAAGCTAGGCTCTCGAAGACGAGGCCGTTGCCGTCCTCGGCGGCCTGGATCGGCCCGCCCGCGTGGATGAACAGGCGGGCCCCGAACTTTTGCGGCGGGGAGACCATCTCCCAGGCACGCCGGTCTGCCAGCTGGAAGCCGAAACCGGTCGTTTGAGTGGTGAAGGTACCGTTTGCTTCCCGCGCACCTTTGGGGTTCTGCGCAACCACGCGATAGTGGTAGGTGGTCCCAGGCTGCAGTCCGAAAACCTGCTGCGAGCCCGCCGCCACCGGGTTGTAGCCAGTGCCGATACTGACCGTGGGGAAAGACGTGCAGGCAGCCACCGAGCAATCTTCGAGACCGTACTCGAAGTGGTAGCTCGTCTCGAGGGTGTTCGGATTGATTGACGTACCGAGAGTGGCGGAGTCCCCTCTGACCTTCGTCACGAAGCTCCCGACGATCGTCGGACGGTCGACCAGAGGCCCGAATATCTTGACCTGTGAGGTTCCTCCTTCGAACGGGTCCCCTCCGAACCGGTCGGCGACGAAGGCCTTTCCTGACTGACCATCGGCGGCGACGCTTTCAGCCCATTCGGATTCTCCCTCCTGTCCGGATCCGGCGAAAGAGGTCACAAGTTTGCCGGCGTCGTCGTAGACACCTATCCGCGATGACTGCGACGACCCGTCTCTTTCGGCGATGTAGATGTTGCCGGTCACCGGGTTCGTGGTTAGGCCAATCGGCTCGAACTCGCCACTCGGAACGAACGGAGCACCATCGTCTACCGTCGTCTGGGAGCTCACGGGGACTTCACTTAGGAGGAACTTGTCGACCCCGGATTGGGCGAACCTCACGTATAGTGCATTTTCCGCCCCTACGATCAGGTTCTCCGGGGGGAAAAAAGCGAGGTCCTGATCACGGATGAGTTCCTCCCCGGAGGAGCCATATACCCCAAGTTCAGAGTGTTCCAAATTGCGGTTAGGAACATAGATAGTTCCAGACTTGTCCACCGCCACGCCGAGAGTGGTCCCGAGGGGGTCAGGGTCGATTTCGTTCGTGCCCGCACTCGGCCCAGCCGTGAAGACATAAGGTTCGCCACTTGCTTCATACGCCATGACCTTGCTGCTGCCAATCGCCACGTAGATGTTGTGGCCGACCTGATCGACAGCGATCTGTTGAGATCCAGGACCACCGGTAACGGACAAGCCCGTTATCTGGTTCCCAATGATGTAGGGGGCAGATCCACTGAACGAGACCGGGTTGCCTTCGAAGTCGAACTTGAAGAGCGAGCCACCGCCGGTCTGATCGAGCACGTAGATAATTTCGGCAGCTTCGTCGACGGCCACTGCCCTGGCATCCATGAAGCTCGACGCTTCGGTCCCGTCCGGCCCGAATGATCCGAGCAATTCGTGAGTTTCGGCGGCGAGGGCGCTGCCGGATGAGAGCACGAAGGCGACCAGCATGAGGGTGGCGAGCGCCGACAGGCGCAGCCGGGTGAGGGACTGGCGACACCTCGCTCGATAAATGCTGGTTCGGTCTCCGTGTAGTGCTCTCATTCCCGCTTCTCTCTCTTTCCCATTGTGTGTAGTGAGCGCCGCCCCCAGCTGGGGGCGGCGCTCATCTGCTCCTTACGGCACGAATTTGGCCAGTGAGCCTCCTACTGCAGACATGCCCCAAGAGGCGGTGGGGGTAACAACTTTCCCACCGTCGTAGAGCCCGATATGGTAAATACCCCCGCCTGCTTTCTGGGTGGCTTCATTGACGAAGCCGCTGAAAGATTTGGTTTCAACGTTCAGCGGGTTTTCGATTTGAACCGTTATTACACCTGACAGGGTGCGGACGCTTCCGCCGACGCCGCAGGCGAAAGTCGCGACGGTGCCGGCCGGATCTTTGAACGGGTCCAGACCACCGCCTGCTCCCTGCATTTCGACGCCGTATTTGGTTTTTTCGGCGTTGAGGTAGGCCGGACGGACGGTCAGTATTTTAGTGCGGATCGTGCCGCTCGGCGATCCGGCAGTGGTGCATATAGAGCCACCGACGCCCAGATTGGGGGCTCTGCAGCCAGTGAAGGCAATGTCTGCAGTCCCCGTGGTTCCACTTTGGAAAACAATAGTACCGGCGTATTTTTCACAATTTACCTTGCGGTACGTTTCGCCCGCAACTTCAAGTACAGGTCCGTTTCCTGAGATGGTGTTGTTCGCCGGGAACGTCCCACTGGCCGGCACATAGCTCAGCGCCAAGGCGCTGCCGGCGACAAGGCCGCTCAGCACCAGGGAGGCAACTAGAGCCGCCCCGAACGCTGGAAAAATCTTCTTCATTGACCGGGATCTGTTAATCATTTACTGCGAACTCCTTCTCCCAGGCGCACCCTGGGCGTTGGTTTCGTGAAGTGCACGGCCTCGGCGCCTCGCCAGGACTAGCTGGCTTGGCGCTTGGGGTCGTGATCCGAATCTCCTCCATCAGCTACATCTCCCTGCCCCTCAGTTACATTTCCCTGGCCCCGTTGAACGGCCCTTCTGTGGAGGGATCCGTAAGGCACACGGAATTGGAACAGATGCGGACCGGCATGTCAAGCGGGTCCGAAGGTTTCAGTTCGATGGCGCACGCGGAGCAGGGGATTTCGGCTTGGGGAGCGGAAAACAAGCAGGGCCGATACCCAGTGCTCAGGGAAAATAGTGCGTCTGTGTACCGTCTAGGAGCGCGAGGCGCGGCAGCCGCGGGTGATCTCGACCCCGATCTGGCGGCCGTCGGAGAGCGTGTAGGCGGCTCGGGCGAGGGTGAAGAAGCCGGCGGTGAGGCGAGGGGGTACCGGGCAGGAGGCGCTGAGGTAGCTGCGGGCTCGGCCGCGGTAGCGGTAGCGGCGGAAAAGGGTCATCTCGAAGGCGGCGAGGCGCGGGCGCGGGCCGAGGTCCCTGGGGAGGTCGGCGACGAGGACGCGGCCGAAGGTGCCGCGGCGGTGGCGCAGGGTGAAGGGCAGGACGACGACGATCGGCGGCTCACTCGAGTAGGCCTGGAGGACGACGCCCCGGACCCCGTCTACGCGGCTGTTGAAGAGCAGCAGGCGGGCGTGGATCTCGAACGGTCCCTGTTCGGGCAGGAAGACCTTGGCGGTGAGGTGGCCGCGACCGATCAGGGCGCCGCCGCAGACCGCCAGCGCCTGGGGCGGTTTGGTGTTGCGCAGCCGCCGGGCGGGACAGGTCGGCAACCCACGGGTGGAGACCGCCCCCTGCACCGGCAGGCCGATTTCGATCCTGGTCACCCGCGGCAGCAGCGAGCGGTCGGCCGTTCGGATATCTCCCGAAAGGTGGATTGAGAGCGGTGCGAGGTGATCCCGCGGCAGCCTCTTGGGCGAAAGGCCGCCGTCGAGGGAGACGATCACCTCGCCGCGCTGGGCCCGCTCCCCCCGCGCCGCCCCGACAAGCGCCCCGACCGAAACAGCCACGGCGAGGACCGCGGCTGCTACGGCAACGGCGGGCGCCGGGCGCCTCAAACAGTCCTCACCCGTACCTGGAGAACTTGAAGCTGCAGTAGTCGAAGCCGAACGCGAGGACGACGTTGTTGGCGAGGTTGCCGTTGTGGATGAAGCGGGCGGTGAGGCGCTGGGCCGCGATCGGGTCGTCCTGGCGCAGCTTGGCGGTGATCTGCTTCAGATAGGACACCTGTCGCTCGAGGTAGGTGAACCACTTGCTAAGCTTCGCCTCGTCCCCTTCGGGCCGGGTGACTGCGGAGATCTCCTTCACGGTCGAGGAGTAGATCGAGGTCGCCTTGGCGAACTTCTTCGCCGCGACGTCGAGCCGTTCGGCGCGGACGTCGGCTTTCGCCCCCTTCATCACCCGCTGGGTTGCGAGGGCGTCCGGCTTGCAGACGGCCTCCAGCTGGTCCACGTATTCCTCACGGGTGGGCGCTTCGGCGGCAGCCGGGACCGCGGCGACGAAAAGCGCCGCCAGCAAGGCCCCGATCCCGATCCACCTAAGCACTGTTCGCCCTCAACAGATTATGACGGGGAAGGATGCGGTCGAGCGGTGCGGGCACGCTCCAGACGCGGTCGCCGAGCAGCAGCATCAGGGCCGGCAGCAGGACGATCCGCACCGCGGTCGCGTCGAGCAGGATCGCCACCGTCAGCCCCACCCCCATCTGGCTCACGGTCGCGATCGGGGCGGTGGCGAAGGAGACGAACACCGCCGCCATGATCGCGGCGGCGCCGGTGATCACCCCCGCCGTCCGCTCGAGGCCGAAGGCGATCGCGGCGCGGTTGTCGCCGTCGACTTCGTAGCGCTCGCGCATCCGCGCCAGGAGGAAGACCGCGTAGTCAATCGAGAGGCCGAAGGTGACGCCGAAGATCGCCCCGGCGCCGACCGTGTCCACATAAGGGTGGCCGCCGAGCGGGTACCCCTCGGGGATGCGGCAGACGAGCGCCATCACGCCGATCGCCGCCGCCACCGAGGCGAGGTTGAGGACCACGGTGAGGAGGGCGAGCAGCGGCGCCCGCAGGACGACGACGAGGGCCAGCAGCGTGAAGAGGACGAAGGCGCCGATCACCAGCGGCAGCCGCGCTTCGGTCGCTTCGCCGTAGGTGTTGAGCGTGGCGGCGCCGCCGGTGAGGCCGGTCTGCAGCCCGCTCGCCGCGGCGATCCACCCGGCGTCCCCTTCGAGCCGCTCGCCGACCCGGCGCGAGCCCTCGCTGTTGAAAGGATGGGTGGAGACGACCAGCATCCGCGCCGCCTGGCCGCCGCTGCCGACGCTGATCGCCTCCCCCGCTTCGGAGCGGCGGCGCGGCGGCGCCCCGTCCAGAGCGGAGAGGACGAAGTAGCCGGAGTCGAAGAGGTGGGGGGACTGCCGCTGCAGCTCCCGGGCGCCGACCACGAGCGGTGCGGTCATGGCCGAGACCTTGACCCCGGCGCTCTGCAGCTTCGCCTGCAGCGGGTAGGCGCGCCGGGATCCTTCGGAGAGGCCGTCGCGGAGGGCGCCGGCGCCGCCCTCGAGGGCGGCCAGGCCGCCGGCGAGGCGCTCGGCGCCGTCGCCGAGCCGGTCGAGCCCTTCGCTGAGGCCGCCGGTCGCTTCGGAGAGCCGGCGCACCCCCCCTTCCAGTCGTTCGCCGCCGGGGACGAGCCGGTTGAGGCCGCCGTTGACGGCCTTGGCGACTTCGCGCAGCCGCCGCACTTCGCCGCGGTTGGCGGCGATCGCCCGCGCCAGCGTCCGCGCTTCGTTGGCCGCCGGGCGCAGCGCCGGGTCGGCGGCGGCGGCGCGTTCGAGCCGCCGCGCCAGCTTGCGGGCGCGGGCGAGCTCGCCGCCGCGGATCCGGGGCAGCAGCGAGCGCAGGCCGAGGGTGAGGGTGAGGCCGCCGACGGCGACCTCCTTCTGGCCCTTGCTGAGCCGCTCGCTGCCGCTGCGCAGGCGCTCGATCGCTGCCCCGGCTTCTTCGCCGCGGCCGGCGGCGCGGCGCAACTCCGACGCGATCGTCCCCGCCCCGGCGGCCGCCCGTTCGGACCCCTGCGCCAGCAGGTCGCTGCCGGCGGCCCCTTCGGAGATTCCGGCCCGGAGGTCGGCGACGGCGCCTGCCGCGCGCCGCAGGTTGGGGCCGAGACGGTCGAGGCGGTCGAGGTCAGAGCCCTCGCCGGAGCCGAGCCGGTCGCCGAGCTCCTGCAGCGGCGCCGCGCGGGCGGCCACCGCCCCCGGCCCGATCACCGCCCGCACCCCGGGCCGGCCGACGATCCGGCGCTGCCAGCGGCCGAGCAGGGCCAGGTCCTCCCGGTTGGTGATCGGCCCGCTCTCGGTTGCGGCGACGAGGACGAAGGGTGCCTCCCAGCCCGGCCCGACCGCGCGGTCGATTGCCTCGGCGTCCTGGCGCGCCGCGTTCGAGTTCGGCAGCTCGTCGATCCCGGGGGCGCCGGTGGTGAAGCCGAGCACCGGCAGGGTGAGGAGGAAGAGCGGGATCGCAACCAGGCAGGCCGCCAGCGCCGGGCGCCGCAGGGCGGCGGCGACAGCGACCGCGATCGCGGGCCGCCCCTGAGCCGAGCGCCTGCGGCCGATCCGCCCGGCGTTGATCCGGCCGCCGACCAGGCCGAGCAGGCCGGGGACCGCCAGGGTCGAGATGACGACGCTGATGACCGTGACCACTGCGGTGGCGGTGGCGAGGGAGAGCAGGAGCGTGCCCGGCTGCAGGAAGGCCGAGAAGACGAGGGCGACGACGAGGGTGGCGCCGGCGAAGAAGGTGGTGCGCCCGGCGCTGCTGCGGGTCCGGGCCGCGGCCCGCCAGGGGTCGGGGTCGCGCTCCAGCTCCTCGCGGAAGCGGGAGACGATCAGCAGCGAGTAGTCGACACCGAGGGCGAGGCCCATCATCGTGCAGACGACGAGGGAGAGAGCGTCGATCGTCATCGCCCCGGAGAGGAGCGCGAGGACGCCGCGGCCGGCGAGGACGGTGAGGGCGCCGAAGGCGAGCGGGATCGCGGCGGCGACGAGAGAGCGGAAGACGAGCAGGAGGACGAGGATGAGCAGCGGCGCCGCCAGCAGCTCCGCCCGCTCGGTCGAGCCGAGCGATTCCTCCTGCAGCGCCCGCGAGACGGATGCGAAGCCCGACTGGGTGGCGACGACGGGGGGGCGCGTCTGCGCCTCGACGGTCCGTTCGAGGGCCGGGACGGTATCGCGCATCGCCTGCGCCAGCGGTACGTGGTAGTCGACGAGGAGGAGGGCCTTGCCGGGGGCTGGGCGGAGCGCCGCCAGGGAGCCGCGGTCCCAGGGAGAGATCGTCGTCGCCGTCGGGTCCCGCCGCAGCGCCCGCACCAGCCGGGGGCCCTGCCGGTCGAGCGCGGCCGCCGGTCCCCGCAGGAGGACCACGAACGGCGAGGAGTCGCCGAAATGGCTCTCGGCCAGCTCTTCGGCGTCGCCCGCGGTGGTGCCAGGTATGCGCAGCGAGAGCGGCGAGAGCTGCCCCTCGACGTCGAGCCCGATCAGCCCCAGGAGGAGGCAGCCCGAGACGACGGCAGCGAGAGCGGTGACGGCACCCCGCCGCCTCACCTACGCGACCTCCGAACCCATCTCCGCGAGTCTATGGCACCCACTCAACCTTTTGGGTACTTCAACCTTCCTCAGACACCTCAGCGACTTACCCGGCAGCGGTTTGCCTGCGACATCGCGAAGCTGCGACCGTCGGCAAGGTCATAGGTCGCCTCGGCGAACGGGTAGATCGGGTGGTCGAAGCCGGCAGGGGCGTCGCAGGCGGCGCTGATGAAGGAGTGCTTCTGGCCTCGGTAGACATAGCGCCTCCCCAGGGTCATCTGGAACTCGGTCAGGTAGGCCCACTTGCGAACGCCGGGGGCGAGCATCGTGCTCAGCACCGTGCCGAAAGTGCCCGGCCGGTGCGAGACGGTGAAGCTGAAGATGAAGGAGGCGGGCGGCTTGCGCGAGTAGGCCTGGGCGAGGATCAGCTTGCGGCCGTCGCGGGAGGGCCCGTTGAACGCCAGCAGCCGCGCCCGCACCAGCGACGGCGCCTGGCTGTCCAGCCGCGCCTGGACCGCGACCCGGCCGCGGCCCACCAGCGCCGCCCCGCAGGCGCGCTTCGCCTTCGCTTCCTTGGCTTTGCGGATCTGCCGCGGCCGGCAGACCGGCAGGCCGCGGTCGTCGAGACGCCCCTGGCGGTTGATCGCGACCTCGATCCGACGGATCTGCGGGATCCGGGCCGGGTCCCCGGTGGTGCTGCGGACGCTGCCCGAGACCCAGACCCGCACCGGCGCCGGCCGGTGGCGCGGCAACGTGCTCGGCCGGATGCCGCCGTCGAAGCTGAGCCGCAGGTCGCCTTCGCCATTGGTCACCGCCCAGGCGGGAGCGGCCGCAAGGGCGGCCAGGCCCGCGGCCCGGAGGAGGATGCGGGTCCGAACCGTCATCCGCTGAATCTCGAGGGCTCGATCCGGCAGTAGTCAAAGCCGAAGGAGACGACGACGTTGTTGGCCCGGCCGGAGTTGCGGTTGAGGTCCACCGACAGCGATTCGGCCCGATGCTTGTTCTCCGCCGCGAGCGCCTGCCCGATCCGCTGGATCAGCGACTTCTCGTCGCGCAGGACGGCGAGCCAGCGCTCGAGGCGCGAGGCGTCCGCGGCCGGAGCCTGGAGGGCAGCCAGCTGCCGGATCGTGCCTCCGAAGGCGGTGGCGGCGCGGAAGAAGTGCTTGGAGGCCCGCTTCAGCTCGCCCGCCTTTACCTCGGCCGTCGCCCCCTTGAAGATCCGCTTGTTGGCGAGGACATTCTGCTTGCAGATCGGCTCCGCCCCGGCGACGTACTCTTCTCGGCTGACTTCGCCTTCTTCTTCTGCGGTCGCCGCAACGGGCGCCGCGGCGAACGCCGCGACGGCCACCAGGGCGAGGGCGATGAGCTTCTTGTTCATGCGTGCCTTCTCCTTAGTCGTTGAGGTACTTCGGGCAGCCACCAGACCCGGTCGCCGATGATCAGCATCAGCGCCGGCAGGAGGACGATCCGGACCACGGTGGCGTCGAGCACCACCGCGACGGTGAGGCCGACACCGAGCTGGCTGACGGTGGCGATCGGGGCGGCGGCGAAGGCCGCGAAGACGGCGACCATCACCGCGGCCGCCCCGGTGATGACCTTCGCGGTGCGCTGCAGCCCGAAGGCGATCGCCTCGGCGTTCGTCGCGCCGGCGTCGTAGCGCTCGCGCATCCGGGTCAGCAGGAAGACCGCGTAGTCGATCGAGAGGCCGAAGATGATCCCGAAGATCCCGGCGGCGCCGATCGCGTCGACGTAGTCGTGGCCGCCGAGCGGCCAGCCGGCGGGAACCTCGAACAGCAGGGTGAGGACGCCGAAGGCGACGGCGACGGTGAGGAGGTTGAGCGCGACGGCGATCGCGGCGAGGAGCACGGCGCGCAGGAAGAAGACGAGGACGAGGAAGGTGACGAGCGAGATCGCGGCGACCACCAGCGGGATGCGCGAGGAGACCGCGGTGCTGTAGTCGTCTAGCTGGGCGGGGCCGCCGGCGACGCCGGTCTCGAACCCGGTCGCGTCGCCGAGCTCGGCCGCCTCCGCCCTCAGCCGCCGGTCGAGGGCGGCCGAGCCCGGCGTGTCGAAGGTGTAGCGCGGGATCACCAGCATCTGCGCCGCCTGGCCGCCGCCGTCGAGGTCGGCCAGCTGGCCGGCGCGCTGCGCCTCGCGCGGCGGCGCCCCGTCGAGAGCCGAGAGGACAAAGTAGCCGGATTCGAAGATGTGCGGGGAGCGGCGGCGCAGGGAGGCGAGGCGGCGGGACAGCCGCTCGCCCGAGGCGCTGACCCTGGCGCTCGCCCCGGCCAGTCCCCTCTGCAGCCGTGCCGTGGGGGCCGCGCCGCCGGCGAGGTGCGCGGACAGGGAGTCGGCCCCGCCCCTCAGCCTGTCGAGCCCGGAGGCGAGCCGATCGGCGCCGTCGGTCAGGCGGGCGAGCCCGACGGGGAGACCGGTTGCGGCCTCGGCCAGGCGCCCGGTCCCCGCGTGGAGCCTGGCGCCGGCGTCCGCGAGCGTCGCCTGGCCGCTGCGCAGGCGGGAGGCGGTGGCGTGCGCCCGTTTCGCCTGGTTGCGGAGGATCACCAGCGCTTCGACGAGGCGCTCGGCTTCGCGAGCCGAAGCGGCGAGCGCGGGGTCGGCGGCGGCGGCCTCGCGAAGTTCGGCCCGCAGGCGCCGACCCCGCTCGAGGGCGGCGCGGCGGATGACCGGCATCAGGCCGGCGAGTTCGCCGTCGAGGGCGCGGGATGCGAGCGCCGCCCGGCGCATGCCGTCGGCGATCCGGCCCGAGCCCTCGTCGACGCGGCGCAGGGCGGTGACCGCGCGGGTCGCGCCGGAGGCGGCGCGGCCCAGCCCGTCCTCGATCTGCTGCGCTCCGTCGCGGGCGCGCCCCGAGCCGACCGCGAGGAGACCCGCCCCGTCGGCGGCCTGCAGGACGCCGTTCCGCAAGCGGCCGACGCCGCCGGCGGCGAGGTCGAGCTTTCGCCCCAGCTTCGCCAGCCGGCTCGGGTCGGCTTCGCCCTGCCCGGCAAGGGCCTGCTGCGCCTGGCGGGTCAGCGGGGCGGTCCGGCGCTGGATCTGCGAGGGCCCGATCACCGCCTGGACGGCCGGGTCGCGGGAGATCCGGCGCTGCACCCGCCCCAGCGTCGCCAGCCGCTCCGCCGTGGTGATCGGCCCTTCCTCGGTCGCCGCGACGAGGGCGAACGGGGCATCCCAGCCGGCGCCGATCTCCCGCGCGATCTCCTCCGCGTCCTCGCGCGCCGGGTTCGAGGAGGGCAGCTGGGCGGTCGTCGGCGGACCGGTCTCGAGGCCGAGGACCGGCGCCGCGAGCAGGAGCAGGGCGGCGCCGACGAGGCCCGCCGCCAGCCGCGGGCGGCGGAGGACGCGATCGACGAAGGGCATCGCGACGGGCCTGCCGTTGCGAGCGCCGACCCGCCAGCGGTCGACGCGGTCGCCGAGGAGGAAGAGCAGGGCGGGCGCGACCAGGACCGCGAGGGCCACGCTGACCGCGGTGACGAAGATCGCCGTCGCCGCCAGGGAGAGGAACAGCGACCCCGGCATCGCCCAGAGGATCACCGCCATCGCCAGGACGAGGGTCATCCCCGCGAGCGCAGCGGCGCGGCCGGCGGTGAGCTTGGTCCGGGCGGCCGCGTCCCGGGGGCTCGCCCCGGTCGCGAGCTCTTCGCGGAAGCGGGAGACGAGCAGCAGCGTGTAGTCGACGCCCAGCGAGAGGCCCATCATCGAGGCGACCGTGAGCGAGAAGGCGTCGACGTCGACATAGGTGGAGACGAGCCGGAGCCCGCCGCGGGTGACCAGCACTACGGCCGCCCCGAAGAGGAGCGGGATGACGGCCGCCACCGGAGAACGGAAGACGAGCAGGAGAATCACCAGCAGGAAGGGAACGGCGATCAGCTCGGCGCGGCGGGTGGCCTCGATCGACTCCTGCTGGATCGCGCGCGAGAGGGTCGCGTAGCCGGTCTGACGGGCGCTCACCGGCGGGGCGACCACCCGCCGGAGCAGGCGGTCGAGGCCAGGGACGGTGTCCCGGACCGCCGTCCCGGAGCCGACGTGGAAGTCGACGAGCACCAGCGCCCGGCGGGGCGCCGGTCGCAGCCGCGCCAGGCCGCCCTTGTCCCAGGGAGAGAGGGTCGTCACCCGGGGGTCGCGCCTGAGCGCTTCGACCAGCTCCGGGCCCTGGCGGTCGAGCGCCGCCGCCGGGCCACGCAGCAGGATCGCGAAGGGGGCGGAGTCGCCGAAGTGAGAGCGCAGCAGAGATTCCGCCCGCGCCGATTCGGTGCCCGGGACCGACAAGGAGGTCGGCTCGAGGGAATCCTCGACCCCCCACCCGAGGATGCCGAAGAGCGCGATCAGGAGCGCGGCGGCAAGCACCGCGGCGCGCGCGCGGCGCCGCGGTCGAGCCTCGCCTTCCGTCCTCCCGCCCTCGTCCCTCACCGCCACCCGGCCCTTCGTGGTCCCGTCGAATTAGGAACTGCTATGGACCATATTTCATCACCCCGAGTGGTGCTTGAGCATCAGCACTATTGCTAATGAGCTCAAACCGCTTTACAGTGCGAAAAAGATGTCCATGCTCGGCTCGACCTGATGGCTCGTAGAACCACTGGCGTACCAAACAGTCAGGGGTTGCCGAGGGTCAAATTGGGACGCGGGCGTCCCGGATATGTTCCCCCGACGATGGTGAACACGCCATGGGGTGATGCGGCGTCGCTGCGGGAGCGACAGCTGCGGCCGGGCAGGGGCATGCCCCGCGACGAGGCCGAGCGGAACCAGCGCGAGCGGCTGTTCGCGGCGATGGTCGCCACCGTGGCCGAAAAAGGCTACGAGGCGGCGACCGTGGCCGACCTCGTCAAGCTCTCGGGCGTCTCGCGCAGCGCCTTCTACCGCCACTTCGACGACAAGCAGTCCTGCTTCCTGGCGGCGGTGGAAGCGATCGTCGACCCGATGCTGAGCCGCCTGCGCTTCGACGAGACCGCGCCGGCGGGGACCGAGCGCGCTCGCCAGGCCTTCGAAACGGTCGTCAAGGCGATCGTCGAGCAGCCGGCGGCGGCGAAGATGTGCGTCGTCGAGATCTACGCCGCCGGGCCCGAGGGCGCGGCCCTGCTCGACCGGATGATGGAATCCTCGACCGACGTCGCCGCAGCCCTGCTCGAGCAGGTGCCGGAGCGCAAGGGCCTGCCGCGGGAGCTGGTCCGCTCGCTGGTCGGCGGGATCCAGAAGGTGATCCACAAGCGCCTCTACCGCGGCCAGGAGGAGGAGCTGCTGGGGCTGATCCCCCAGCTCTGGAACTGGATCTTCTGCTACCCGGCGCCGCCCGGGCCTTTGAAAGCGAGGCGCCGCCGAAGGGTCAAGGCGCTTCCGTTCGAGGCGCGGCAGAAGCCGGCGACCCCGCCGGAGCGCCTCCTGCGCGCCCTCGCCGCGGTGGTCGCCGAGAAGGGCTACCCGGACACCACCGTCGCCGAGGTGGTCGAGCGGGCGAGCACCTCCCAGCGGACCTTCTACGAACACTTCAAGAACAAGGAAGACGCGATCGTCGCCGCCCTCGACAGCGGCTCCGCCCACATGCTCGCGGCGGCGCTGCCCGCCTTCCGCCGCGCCCCCGACTGGCCCCACGCGGTTCACGACACCCAGGAAGCGATGTTCCGCTGGGGCGCCGAAGAGCCCGAGTACGCACGGATGGGCGGCAAAGAGATGTACGCGGCCGGCAAGCGGGCGCTCGACCAGCGCGAGATGGTGACCGAAGGATTCGAGGCCCTTCTCGCCCCCGGCTACGAGTTGAAACCGGACACCCCTCCGATCGCCGCCGAGGCCATCGGCGGCGCCCTCTACTCACTCCTCTACGACCACGTCAACAAAAAAGGCCCGGAGACCCTCCCGGACCTGGTGCCGACGCTGGTGTACGTCACCCTGGCGCCGTTCCTTGGAGCCGAGGAAGCGTACGAGGTTGCTGTGGGTTGAGTCCCCCGCGGCCTTTCGACCGCGGGGAATCACAATTATCTACTTAGTTTTTCTCGACGTAGATGGGGTTCGGCGACGTGAAGTTATACGTGGCCGAGAACGTCACGCCCAATTTCGGGCAAACGTAATAAAGGCCCGAGTCGTAGACAGCAGTCGCTTTGTTGAACACGAGTTTCGGCGTCGTTCCACCGACAATTTCACCAGGACCTTCGATCACATAGGAGCAGTTACCACCATAGGCGGATTTGGGGTTTTCGACGCCTAGGTTCATCCACAGTTCACCGTTGTGGGTCCCGTTGATCCATCCGATCGAACCCGACCCGAGCTGTTTCGTGACCAGGGTTTGGGTGGAAGAGTCGCATGAACCGAAGGAAAACTCACTGAACCCGATCGCCGTATTTTGTTCACCGCCGACTTTGGGAAAACCAAATCTGACGTTCGATGCAGCGCAACTGCTGATGCTTCCTCCGGCCGCAGTCTTGAGCGTGGCTTTGGTTCCGGGCGCCAGTTCGGCAATGAACTGAGTCCCTGGTGCGTAGGCGTTTTCGTAGCCGCAATAGAAAGTGGCGGATGGTTTTTTACATAGCACCGAGGCTGACGCTGACGCGGTGGCAAAAGCAAACATCGCAACAAATGCGACGGCAACGAGGGTCGTCGCCAAAGACAGTCGTTTCATTCTCAACTCCTTGGATAGGCAGGCTGGTTTCCTCCCTGGGGAACCAGCCGACAGGTGATTCGATTAGAGGCCAAGTCAGCCTTCCACCATGTTCTGTACGACGCTCTGCCAATCTGGCCAATCGCGGTGTGCAGTACCTGCCATTGCGCTGAACCGTAGAAGTCTCACCGGTGGGTAACCCTCCAGCAAACTATCCAAACCAATACTCACGATGCGAGCGTGAGGGCAAGGTTCAGCTCGAGAAAACACTCTGAAATCGACCTTCCCAACTTTTCTTCCACAGCCCGCAGACGGCTGCTGACAGTCTGGCGATGAACCTGGAGGGCAGAGGCGGCCGAGCTGGTACTGCATTCGGCGGCGAAGTAGGCACGAAGAGTCTCTCCCAGCACGTCCTCGCCGTCCTTCTCATCGGTGAGTGGCTCGAGGTACAGCTTCCGAAGCGATTCGGAGAGCACTTGGTCCTTTTGGATCGATGCGAGGATCCCTTTCTCCGCATAGCGGGCCAGGGCGACGGGAGCACCTTCGGCGAGGGGGAAAACGACGAGCGCCTGCTGGTGTGAAAGGCGCCAGCCTCCGATCCCCTGACCGGGCTCACCCAGGGCGATCTTCATGTCACACCGCCAATTGCGAACGACCTTCGCCACCTCGGCCGCTTCGATCCGGCTCTTTCCCCCGAGCCACGCCCAGAGGGTCCCTACCCTTGGTTCCACCGCAAGCAGGCGACGGTCGGCCTCCCGGGCAAGGTCGCGGGCGGCGGTGCGCGCGTCGGCGCCGTCGAGGACGAGGCCGATGTGCCAGAGGTCGAACCTGTAGTCGAGCAGGTCCGACGCGGCAAGCTCCCCCGCGATCAGGCGTTCCACCCGATCGACCCGTGAACGCTCGCGCACGTTGCGCGAAAAGCGCTCAGCCTCACGAGCGTATTCGTCGCCGACGCTGAGGAGAAGGCGATCGAAGACAGCTGCAGTCGACGCGAGCAGGGACCTGACCTCAGACGACGTGAACCGCGACTCCTGCTCGACCTCCTCGAACAGGAAGTCGATGAGGATCGCGTGCCCCGCCGTGTACCGCCGCAGGACGATGTCCAGCCTGACCCTGTTGCGTGCCGCAAGCCTCGCCTGAAGAAGGAAGACCGGAGGGATCGGCGGGTCGTCTCCGGACGTGCCAAGGAGGGTTTCGACGGCGAAATCCACGGCGGCGGCAGCGGCGGTTCGGAAGCCGTCGAGATAACCGGGGTCTCCCGTCTCGGTCGGGTCGGCGATCCCATAGACGCGGGCAAGAAGCGCCTGCTCGATCTCCGCCTGACGGGACCGAAGGCGATCGGCGGCGTGGGCTGCTGTCTCAACCGTTGCGACCACCGCCGCTAGAAGGCGATGGCCTTGAAGGACACTGAGCCCACGGCCTCGCCGGCGCCGAACTGGTCCGTCGATCCGGCAAAAGCCTCGTTCAGGCTCGCGGCGGCCGCCGCGGTCAGAGTCACCCTCCACCCACTGACGCCGATCGTTCGCGCGGCGGGATCGGAGACGAACGCCGCGGCGCCCTCGAGAGCGAGAAGCGGCGCCTGCGGCTGCTTCCCTGGATGAGGGGGCGCCGGCTCGACGTCGGTCTCGGCGAGCAGGGACGGGAGCGCCGGCTGCAACCAGAGTTCACGCCAGAACACCTGAGCGTTCCCCAATTGGAGGAGTTCGACAGAGCCGCCGAGCTTGATCGTGCCGGACGAAGCGTCCGGCGCGAGGGTCGAATCGAGGCCGATGGGGAAGCTGAGGACGGGGCCGGGCGCGATTTCCCCTGGCGCAATCGGGTTGAGAGACACGAAGAGGTTGTCGAGCTTCTGCTTGAACGCTCCATCGAGCGCGAGCTGAACCCGCCCCTCCTCGCGAAGATGCAGGGTGCGGGGTTGGACAACCGATTCGACGGTGCCGATCAACTGACGGGGCTTGAAGGCGCCCCGAAGCCTCAGCTTCTTTTCGAGGCGCGAGGCGAACTTCGCGGTCATCCTCAGGCCGCCGGCGGTGAAGGCGGTTCCAAAGCCTTTTCGCTGATCGCCCAGACGGGCGGCGGTTGCGATCTTCAGCCGGCTGCCGCCCACCTTGGCGTACAGCGGCGCCCGCTTCGCTTTGAAGGTGACCTCTCGAAGCGGCAGTTGCCGCCCGCCCTTGGTGAAGACGAGGGCGCCGGCATTCTCCACGGTACCCGCCGCAAGGCCTGGGTCGACTTCCCCGCCGGAGGCGGACAGAATGATCGTTCGTCCCTGCCGCCTCGCTCCTTCCTTGACGAGAATCCCGACGCGATCGCTCGCCAGAAGGTTCGCGAACGGCTTCGCCAGCACCAACCTCGTCGAACCAGAGCTGACCGGATCGTAGGCCGCTGCCGCTCCTGCGGCCGTGAACGAGCCCAGCAGCCCCGCCGCCACCAGCGCGCAGGCCGCGATCGCTGCCCTCGCTGCCGTCGACCAGCTCACTCCCTCACCCCGCACGCCTTGTTCACGATCATCGGAAGCGGCTTGCGGCCTTCGAAATAAAAGACCGTTCGGGCGACCGGGAACGCTGCCCGGTCCGCCCCAGGAAGGGCGGGGCACGTGGCGTTGAAATAGCTGAGCTTGCGCCCTCGGATCCGGTATTCGCGTCCCAGGTTCAGCTTGATGCGGTCGACGTAGCCCCAGTCGCCCAGGGCCTGCGGCAGCGGAGCCGTCAGCGTCGTTCCGTAGGTGCCGCCTCGAGTGCGGCTGACGGTGAAGGGAATGACGAAAGAGCTCGGGAACGGGCTGGCGGTGAAGATGTGCACCAGCACCATCTGCCGCGATCCCTCCCTCCCGCTGAAGATGAGCATGCGGCCCTGAGTGGGGTACGCGGGTTGATCGGCGAGGACGATATGGGCCCAGAAACGGCCCGATCCGATCAGGGCGGGTCCGCAAGCTTCCAATGCGGCGGCCGTGGAGGCGGTCCTGATCTGGGGAATGCGACAGCTGGGGAGGCCGGCTGAGCGCAACAGGCCGTGTCGGTTCACTTCGATTTTCATCCGCTGCAGCTGCGGCGGCACGCCGCCGGTGGTGGACGCGACGTGGCCGGCGACGAACACCTTGATCGGGGCGGGCTCGGAGCGCGGCAGCCGATACGGTGAGATCTGGCTCAGGAAGGTGACGCGAACGTCACCCTTCTGGACGACCTCCCCGAGCGCCCCCGTCCCGACCAAGAGGAACGACGCGACGAAAGCCGCCGAAATCCTGATCGATCTGCGCAAGTAATCCCGCCTCACCTACTTCCTCTTCTTCGGCTTCTTGCAGCTGTTGGACACCACCGGCCGGAAGTCGTGCTCACGACCGTTCTGGCCGGTGAAGGCGACGTCGGCACGCTGCTTGCCCTGGCAGAGGTTGGTCGAGTTGACCAGCAGGCCCTTTTTGCCGCCCTGCATCTGCAGCACGAACTTCGTCACCGGCGCGTCGGGGACGGTGACGAACCGGTTTCGGATCCGCGAGAACACAACGCCCTGCTTGGTCTTTTCTCTCACCGAATCGATGTAGCCGACCAGGTTGATGTTGATCTTCTGACCACGCAGTGCGGCGACGAGGTCCGGCAGGTCACGTTCACCCCCGTTGGAGCGGAGGAAGACAGGGCCTTCCAGCGGTTCGTCGAGCAGCGGCGTCACCGCCCGCGCCCGGCCGTAGACGGCGCCGGCGGGGCACTCGGCGCCGTTACCCGCGCCCGCGTTGAACTGGGCCCGGGTGCAGACGGTTCGGATGTGCGCCTGTTCCAGGAACTGGGCACGGGGCAGAATGACCTCCGAGCGGCCGATGTTGGCGTCGCCGG